>LFCJ01000349.1_pt1 | contig 27849 bp, 32 predicted proteins | sample 643141 | NCBI WGS metagenome assembly LFCJ01 (sample SAMN03766243, study PRJNA286221) | soda lake metagenome | biome: soda lake; feature: Kulunda steppe; material: water; isolation source: sample B1-Br-g2 brine of Lake Bitter-1 | place: Russia: Kulunda steppe | collected 2010-07
ACGTCGACCTTCCGATTGCCCTTCAGCGTCCGCGTGATGAGCCGCGTCGCCGGGTTCTTCACGAAGCCGACGAGCGGAACGCCCCGGTCGACGAAGTCCTCGACCAGCCGGACGTAGTTCTCGAGCACCGTCGTCGGCCGCGGATCCTCGAGCAGGAAGTCCGCGAGGTCGGGATGCTGGTCGGCCCAGCGCAGCAGGCCACGGGGATAGAGCGGCCCGTCGAGGACGAGCAGGTCCGCCACCTGGTCGGCGTGTGTGAGAGCGTGTTTGCTCTCGGCGAGGTACAGCGCCAGCGCGTGGACGACCCCCTCGGCGAACCGCGGCAGCGGCGGGATCTTGACGGCCCGCCGACGGCTGAACCCGCCGTCGAACTTGCCCCAGGACTCCTCGACGGCCATCGTCTCGTCGTTCGAGTGGACGGTCATGACCACGGTGCGCGAACGGTGGAGATCGAGGTCGCTCGGCGTCGCGCTCATCGCCGCCTGGGCGACGTCGATCACGAGCCCGTTTTTGAACGTCGTCGGGTTGATCGTCCCCGCGTCGAGGCCGTGGACGGTCGGAAACGCCGGCTCCTGAAGGGCGACCGCCTCGCAGTCGACGAGTCGCCGCACCTGTTCGTCGACCGGCTCGAGGATCGCCCGGTCACGGCCTCGGTCCCACAGCGGGTCGAGAAACTCCGCCCAGACCGTCTCGGCGAACGCCCGGCGGTCGCGCTCGTCGGCCCCGTGGTCGATCCGCCCTGCGAGTCCCGCGATGCCGTCGAAGTGGACCGGATCCAGGGTCATGGCAGTTCGCTCCCGTCGCACCCGCAAAAATCCAGTGATCGTGACCGTCCCGAACCTTCACTCGAGGTCGTGTAAGTTACCATCAGAAAGATTATGTTTGCAGACGAGGTGCGTCCGGATACCTCGATGGCATCCAGACGGACGACCGCCGACGGCGAGGCGGCGATCAACTGGCGACAGACCGGCACTGACGTGACACTGTACGACGAGGAAAACCCCGACGCCTGGATCCGAATGGCGTTCGAAGCGGGCGTCGCGCCGGAACACCGACTCTACATGATCTGTCCTGAGTGTGGGGCCGTCTTCGCCCAGCGGTCGATCCCCGGAACGGGATCGGTCTGTGGCGACTGTGACACGGTGTTCGACCACGGCCGCTAATCGCCGGGCGCGTTATTGCAACTGTCCGTCCGGCGGAGTTACGATCCCGAACGACCGACGTTCGAACGATACACGAGGTAGATGAGCCCGAGAATAATCACCGGATAGCCGAGCGCAGCGACGTACCAGCCGAGGTCCATACCTGACGTTGGTGGTCGTCTGACCCTGACCGTTTCGCTCGTTCTCACTTCCTGGGTCAGGGTGCCGTCGCGTTCGGTGACCGGCGACGACGGCCACCGACCGTCGGCTCATCGGCCAATCGCCGGACAACGATAGGTAGTTACGCGAGGGTCGGATATCCCTCCCGCATGGACGGTGCGTTGATCATTCTCGACGGCTGGGGGCTCGGCACCGGCGGCAGGGACGCCGTCGCGGCTGCCGACACGCCCACGTTCGACCGACTCGCGGACGCCGGCGCCTACGGCACGCTCGAGGTCGCGGGCCGCCGCGTCGGCCTCCCGGAGGGACAGATGGGCAACAGCGAGGTCGGTCACCTGAACATCGGGGCCGGCCGGGTCGTCTACCAGGAGTACACTCGTATCTCGGACTCGATCGACGACGGCTCGTTCCGCGAGAACGACGCCATCAACACGGCGTTCGAGACCGCTCGCGAAAATGACGGGCGCGTCCACTTCGTCGGCCTCGTCAGCGACGGCGGCGTCCACTCCGATCACGAACATCTCCACGCGCTGATCGAACTCGCCGGCGACCGCGACGTCGACGCCGTGACCCACGCGATCACCGACGGCCGCGACACCTCGCCGACCGGCGGCCGGGCGTACCTCGAGACGCTCGAGGACGTCGTCGCCGACCACGGCACGGGACACGTCGCGACCGTTACGGGCCGATACTACGCTATGGACCGCGACCAGAACTGGGGCCGGACGAACCGCGCTTACGACGCGATCGTCCACCGCGAAGCCGATCACGAGGCCAGCTCGGCCGTCGACGCCGTCGAGGCGTCGTACGAGCGCGACGTGACCGACGAGTTCGTCGAGCCGACGATCGTCTCGGACCGGCCGGCGCTCGCCGACGGCGATTCGGTCGTCTGGTTCAACTTCCGATCCGACCGCGCACGACAGCTCACCCGCATGCTCGCCGACATCCGGCCCGAAGCGTGGGTCCACGAGTTCGAGACGGTCCCGCCCGACGCCGAGGTCGTGATGTTGACCCAGTACGACAAGACGTTCGACCTCCCGATCGCGTACCCGCCGAGCCAGCCCGAGAACGTCCTCGGCGAGGTACTCGCCGACCACGGCAGGACGCAACTGCGGATCGCCGAATCGGAGAAGTACGCCCACGTCACCTACTTCTTGAACGGCGGCCGCGAGGTCGAGTTCCACGGCGAGATCCGCGAGATCGTCGAGAGTCCGGCCGTCCCGACCTACGACCTGCAACCCGAGATGAGCGCGCCCGAGGTAACCGACACCGCGATTGACACGATAGAGAGCAAGAGCCCCGATACGCTCGTCCTCAACTACGCCAACCCCGACATGGTCGGCCACACGGGAGACTACGAGGCCGCGATCGCGGCCGTCGAGGCCGTCGACGAACAGCTGGGCCGGCTCGTCGACACGCTCGAGGCCCACGGCGCGCACGTGATCGTCACCGCCGATCACGGTAACGCCGACGACATGGGCACCGAGGACGACCCCCACACCGCCCACACGTACAACGAGGTACCCCTGATCTATCTCGCCCCCGACGGCACGGCGGGGGGTCACACGGTCCGCGAGGGCGGCACGCTCGCCGACGTCGCCCCGACGCTGCTCGAGCTGATCGGCGTCGACCAGCCGCCGGAGATGACCGGCGAGTCGCTGCTCGAGTGACTCTCTCCGGCAGCGACCGAATACAGGGCTCGGGCCGGTCGACCGGGCTCGAGAGGTAGAATTATGTCTTTCGGGCGGCAAGGTCCGACAATGAGCACCGAAGAGTCCGTTCAAGTTGACGAGGGCAACGAAGAGATGAAACGGGCGATGATCATCATGATCGTCTGGACGACGGTGGTGGTCCTCGCTGGGATCTTGCTCGTCTTCCTCAGCGACGCGTTCGCGGCAGTCTTCTCGATGGCCGGTCCAGTCTTCTGATCGCGGCGGGTCCCGCGTTGCCAGTGTCTACCCGATTCGGCCGTTCTCAGGTCGTCGTCGACGTCGGCGTCTTTTGCGACAACTCGCGGTTTTAGGTTCCCTGGCTGCGAGTGTCGGCACGTATGAGCGACGAATCCGAGGACAGAGCCTTCGCGACAGAGAGCATCCACGCTGGCCAGCAATCCGACCCCACGACTGGTGCCAGAGCACCGCCGCTGTATCAGACGACCTCCTACGAGTTCGAGGACACGGACCACGCCGCGTCCCTCTTCGGCCTCCAGGAGTTCGGCAACATCTACTCGCGGATCATGAACCCGACGAACGCGATGTTAGAAGAGCGCATCGCGACACTCGAGGGCGGCGTCGGCGCCCTCGCGACGTCCTCGGGGATGGCGGCGTTCGACCTGGCGACGTTCATCCTCGCCGACGTCGGCGACAACATCGTCTCCTCCTCGTCGCTGTACGGCGGCACCTACACCTATCTCACGCACACCGTGAAAAAACGCGGCATCGACACGAAGTTCGTCGACACCCTCGACTACGACGCCTACGCCGACGCGATCGACGACGACACCGCCTTCGTCCACCTCGAGACGATCGGTAATCCGGCACTCGTTACGCCGGACATTGAACGAATCGCCGACATCGCCCACGAGAACGACGTCCCGCTGTTCGTCGACAACACGTTCGCGACGCCGTATCTCTGCCGGCCGATAGAGCACGGGGCGGACCTCGTCTGGAACTCGACGACGAAGTGGATCCACGGCGCCGGCTCGACCGTCGGTGGCATCCTCGTCGACGGGGGCTCGTTCCCCTGGGACGAGGGCGACTACCCAGAGGTCGCCGAACCGAACCCTGCCTACCACGGCGTCAACTTCTACGAGACGTTCGGCGAGCAGGCGTTCGCCATCGCCGCCCGAACCCGTGGGCTGCGTGACCTCGGCAACCAGCAGGCGCCGTTCGACGCCTGGGTTACCCTCCAGAAACTCGAGTCGCTGCCGCTGCGTATGGAGAAACACTCGGAGAACGCGATGGCCGTCGCCGAGTACCTCGAGGACCACCCCGACGTCGCGTGGGTCACCTACCCCGGCCTCGAGAGCCACGAGACCCACGAGGAGGCCACGAAATACCTCGACGGTGGCTACGGTGGGATGATCACCTTCGGCCTCGAGGGTGGCTACGACGCAGCCGAGACCGTCTGCAACGAGGTCGACCTCGCGAGCCTGTTGGCGAACGTCGGCGACGCGAAGACGCTGATCATCCACCCCGCGAGCACGACCCACCAGCAACTCACCGAGGAGGAGAAACTCGCCAGCGGTGTCACCGAGGACCTCGTGCGCCTCTCGGTCGGTATCGAGGACGTCGACGACGTGATCGCCGACCTGGACCGGGCGATCGCCGACGTCTGAGACGGTCCGTCGTTCCTGGCTTTCGAGGGCCGCTAGACGGTCGTGAGTGTGTCGGAAGTGACAATGGTGCCCGCGAGCCGCCGACGCCAGCCCGTATAGTGCCAACTGAAACGGCTCACACACCGATCGCACAGCAGTCCTGCGATCGTGTGTGTACTGACGTTCAGTGGCTACCTTCGCAACTGCGATCCGCTCGACAGGCGATCACTCGTTCGAAGACCCCCACTGGTTAAGGCCACCCGTTACGACCTTCCGGTATGGCAACTGGGCTTCTCACAGAGGAGGCGGCGGAGCAGATCGTGGCGACCTGTCGAACCGCGGTCGGGGACAGTCTCCGGTCGGTCACGTTCTTTACCCGCGACGACTACGATCAGCTCTATCTCCGGGAGGACTTAGACCAGGACGCCGACCTCTCGACGTTCATCGGTCACGAGTGGCACGGGTTCAAGACGGCCCGGACCGCGTTCGAAGGATCGGAACTCGGCGAGTACAACTACACGATCCGGGTGTTCGACAACGGCTTTCTGATCCGGGTGACGAGCGAGAGCGAGGGCGTCTTCGTCACCACCGACGGCCTCACGATCAAGGACTTCGAGGAGGTCGCAACCGCGGTCGATTCGTTCCTCCAGGAGCGAGCGGTCGACTAGGACCGGTCGGACTCGGCGTCGGTCCGCGAGGTCTCGAGCCGTGAGTCGCCCTCTTCTCGGTGGCTCTTCGGCTGGTGTCCGTTCGAGCGGCACTCCGCTGGACGGCGCCTCGAGTCGGTTCCGGTCGGGAGACCCGAGCCGAGGGTCCCGTCGACGCCGAGCAGCCGGGCGAATCGACGCCGTTCGGCGGCGTGTCTGTCGAGAGTCATGCCGACGAGCAACGTCGATCTCGATTGTAGTAATGGACGGCGTTTTTTCCAGAAAGGACCGACTACTGCCGTGAAACGGTCGCGTCTGCCCTGTCTTCGAGACGTTTCCCCGCGCCGTTCCCGAAACGCCCTTCTCCGTCACGCCCGTCCACTCGAGTAATGACCGATTCTCCACTCCCTGCGGCCATCGAGCACGAACTCGAGGCACACGACGCGTTCGAACCGACGGACGGCGCGTACGAACTCACTACGACGGTGTTCGATGCCACCGTCACGGCGACCGACGCCGAGGGGCCACGCGACGGCCACGTGACCGTGACCGTTTCGCTGCCGACTCTCGGGGCCGCCGTCGCCGGTGACGCCGTCGCCGACATCGTCGAACGCGACTGGTACGAGACCCTCGAGCGACGCCTCGGAGACGCCTTCACCGTCGCCCACACGGACACCCACGACGAGCCGGCCGTCGACCGGTCGGACGACCAGGTCCGGGTGGTCCTCGAGTACACCGCCTGGGACGCCCGCGAGGGAGTCGAGGACGCCAAGGCGCTCGCCGAGTTCGTCGAGGGCACGTACGCCCAGGGGATCGTCCCCGGCTACGAGTACGTTGGTCCGGCCGCGACGCTGCTCGAGAACGCCCAGAGCCGCGGCCAGGAGGCGGCCGACGGCGAACGCGGCGGTATGCCGATGTAAACCGAAATTTTGTTCTGCGGTCTGTCGCGCTGGTGGCGTCGCCACGCAGCGCGACGTCCCTCGACAAAATTTCGATCAAAAGCCCTCCTCGGTCCCTGGCTCACGGCTATCGCCGTTCGCCATACGGCGGCGCAACGCGCCGCGCTTTCGGTCACTCGTCGGCCCGAACGAAACGCGTGACCGCGTTTCGCTCGGCAAACGGCAGCGCTCGGGTTTTCCAAACCGCTCGCTTGCCGATGCAACACCTGCCGACTCGTCAGTCGTTGCCAGTTTGCTCTCTGCACGGCTGGCTGGGTAGAAAGTGGCCTTCAGGATCGGTCGAGTTACGCTGTTAGCTGAATGTCTGGTTCGAGCACCGTAATCGCCAGACGATCCAGGGGTGGAGAAGCTTTTAGCCGTTTCTGGCGCAAGCAACTGGAGGCCGAGGGAGCGAAGCGAGGCGGTATACTGCCTTGGCACCACGTCCGGTGAAACCGTGAACAGGTCGACGACCGACGTGGAGCACGCAGTGAGCGAAACGAAGAGGGGCGTGCTTTCGGTCAAGCCGTCATCGAGAAAGGCTACGCTGGTAGTAGCGTCGCCGTTGCTCAGTGGGACAATCCGTGGACTTCAAGACGCGCCGTTTGTCTCAATCAGCAAAGACGCTGGGGATTCGACTAAAGACGCAACCCGTCGTCCCCTAGTCCATCGCGATGTAGGTCTTCGTGTCGGTCACGCCCTCGAGCCCCTGAATGCTCGAGGAGACGGCCTTGAGGACGTCGTAGACCTCCGGTGCGTCGACCTCTGCGATGATGTCGTAGTTGCCCGCGACGATGTGGGCGGTCGAGACCGACTCGAGGTCCCTGATCGAGGCGAGTAGCCCTTCGGACTTGCCGGCGGCCGTCTTGATCATGATGAACGCGTGTACCATCGCTCGCTGGTGTGGTACCCTCTGACACGACTAAAGCCTTTGCCCGACTCAGCCGTCCCCGTTCGGGACTGTGTGTGACACTGGCACAACCTTATTGATGACCGGAGTCGTACCCCCTGCCATGCGGTTCGTGATTATCGGGGCTGGACGGGTTGGACTGCGCACTGCGCGTGTCCTCCGTGAGGAAGGCCACGATCTGACGCTGATAGAGCAGGACGAGGCGAAGATCGGGCGCGCCGAGCGCGAATCGTTCACCGTCGTGGCGGGCGACGGCTCACGCGAGTCGACACTCGAGGACGCCGGCGTCGAGTCGGCGGATGCGGTCGGTGCGTTGACGGGCGACCTGAACGTCAATTTCACCGCCTGCATGATCGCCAACCACTACGGCTGTCGGACGATCATGCGCATCGACGAGGCCTACCGCGAGGAGATCTACCGGAAGTACGCCGACGAGGTCGACGAGGTCGTCTACCCCGAGCGCCTGGGTGCGATCGGTGCCAAGAACGCCCTGCTGGGCGGGACGATCCGCGCGATCGCCGACGTCGCGCCGAACCTCCAGATCGTCGAACTCACGGTCACACCCGAGGCTCCGACCAACGGCTATACGATGGGCGAACTGGAGCTCCCCGCCGACGCGACCATCCTCGCACACGGCAAACGCGACCGCTCGCTCGAGATTCCCTCCCCGGACGAGTCGCTCGAGATCGGCGACCGGCTGGTCGTCCTGGCCGACTTCGACGTCCTGAGCGACGTCCGACAGCTGGTGGTCGGTGAGACCCCGACGCAGGCAGCCGCGAACGCGGGCAGCGGAGGTGTCAACTGATGGTTACAGCATTCGTCATGGTCAAAGCGAACACGGGAGAGGCGGACCGGCTCAAAACCGAGATGGAAGCGATCGAGGGCGTCGACTCGGCGCACATCGTCGCTGGCGACGTCGATATCATCGCGAAAGCGCAGGTCGACACCCCGGCGTCGGTCAAAGAGATCGCCGCGACGCAGATCCAGGACATCGACGGCGTCGAGGGAACCCAGACGTACATCGCGATGGACTAGCGACCATCGTTTTCGCTGCGGTCGGCCGCGCCGACGGGGGCGTTGCTCCCGGCCACCGCGCTCAGCCGTCGATAGCGTCGGCCAGCACGCCGTCGACGTCCTCGAGCACCGCGTCCGGCTCCTGGGTGGCGTCGATGCGGACGAACCGGTCGGGGTCGCGCTCGAGGAGGCGCTCGTAGTTCTCGTAGACGGACTCGAGGTAGGCGGCGCGTTCGAACTTGTTCGTCGTGCCGGCGCGGTCGGCGGCCGTTTCGGGGTCGAGCTCGAGGTAGATCGTCAGATCGGGCTCGATGGTGAACGGCTCGTGGACGTCGACGACGTACTCGAGGGGGTCGTCGACGGCGAGGCGGTCGTAGGTCTCGAGGGTCGCACCCTGGTAGGCAAAGCGCGAGTCGGAGTAGCGATCCGAGATCACGAGGTCGCCGCGCTCGAGGGCGGGTTCGATCACCCGCGAGAGGTGGTCGGCGTGGTCGGCGGTGTACAGAAAGAGTTCGGCGAGTGAGTCGGCGTCGTCGTCGTCGATCGACCGGTAGACGGCGTCGCCGTACCAGGAGTCGTTCGTCGGTTCGCGAGTGAACGTCGCGGCAGGATAGCGCTCCCTGAGGGCCTCCCAGACCGTCGTCTTGCCGCTGCCGTCCAGTCCCTCGAGCGTGACCAGCATGCTCGGACCTCGTGGCGAGAACTACTTAGAACACACCATCCGATCCGGCCGACCACGACACTGTAAGGCGACCAGCTATTTATCGCTCCGACCACACGTTTGGCCTATGAAGGTCCTCGTCGCCGGCGGCACCGGCTTCATCGGAACGAACCTGTGTGCGGAACTGGCACGGCGCGATCACGAGGTGACGGCGCTGGCCCGGTCGCCGGACCCCGACGTCGTTCCCGACGGCGTCGAGACGGCGGTGGGCGACGTGAGCGCGTACGACTCGATCGCCGGGACGGTGGCGGCTCACGACGCCGTCGTCAACCTCGTCTCGCTCTCGCCGCTGTTCGAGCCGACGGGGACGGCCGACCACGAGACCGTTCACCTCGGCGGCACCGAGAACCTCGTCCGGGCCGCCGAGGACGGCGACGTCGACCGGTTCGTCCAGATGAGCGCACTCGGCGCCGACCCCACCGGCGACACGGCGTACATCCGGGCGAAAGGTCGTGCAGAGCGCGTCGTCAGGGACTCGAGTCTCGAGTGGACGATCGTTCGCCCCTCCGTCGTCTTCGGCGAGGGCGGCGAGTTCGTCGAGTTCACGACGCAATTGACGACCCCCTATCTCACCGGGCTTCCCGGCGGTGGCCGAACGCGGTTCCAGCCGATCTGGGTCGGTGACCTCGTCCCGATGCTGGTCGACGTACTCGAGGACGACGCCCACGTCGGCGAAACCTACGAGATCGGCGGCCCCGACGTCCACACCCTCGCGGACGTGACGCGACTCGCTTACGAAGCGGAGGGACGGTCGGTCACCGTCGTGCCCGTCCCGATGGCGCTCGCGAAAGTCGGACTGGCTGCGATCGAGCCGCTTCCGTTCGTCCCGTTCGGCGGCGACCAGGCCCGGTCGCTCGAGATGGACAACACCGTCTCGGACAACGACGTGACGGCGTTCGGCCGCGAGGCGTCCGACCTGCGGACGCTCGAGTCGTACCTGGGGCTCACATCGGACGGGGCGGGAACCCGACAGCGAAAGCCCGTCTAGACGCCCCCGTTTCGACGGCTATGTGGCGTTCTAAGTTACGGGCCCGTGAGCCGCCGGTGCGACGTCCAGAAACTTCTCAACTCGTTATAAAATATGCCTTATACGTGTGGTTACGTTCCCGGAACGCAGCGCTGTCTCTCCATTTATTCGTACGTTCATTTATCAACGAAATTCACATCATCAAAAGACTTATAGCCTTGATCGCTCTGTTCCAAGCCAACGGAGCCCCCTGACTAACAATGAAGCTGGCGATGATCGGATTTGGACAGGCCGGTGGGAAGATCGTCGATCGATTCCTCGATTACGACGATCGGACGAACAGCGGAATCGTCCGCGCGGCGATCGCGGTCAACTCCGCGAAAGCAGACCTCATGGGTCTCGAGCGCATCCCACAGGAGAATCGCGTACTCATCGGCCAGGCCCGGGTGAAGGGCCACGGCGTGGGTGCAGACAACGAGCTCGGCGCGGAAATCGCCGAAGAAGACATCGACGAGGTTCAGAACGCGATCGATGCGATCCCGACCCACGAGGTCGACGCGTTCCTGATCGTCGCCGGCATGGGTGGCGGCACCGGATCCGGTGGCGCGCCCGTCCTCGCGAAACACCTCAAGCGAATCTACACGATCCCGGTGTACGGACTCGGCGTCCTGCCGGGGACGGACGAGGGTGGCATCTACACCCTCAACGCGGCGCGATCGTTCCAGACGTTCGTCCGCGAGGTCGACAACCTGCTCGTCTTCGACAACGACTCCTGGCGACAGACCGGCGAGTCCGTCGAGAGCGGCTACGGCCAGATCAACGAGGAGATCGTCCGTCGATTCGGCATCCTCTTCGGTGCCGGCGAAGTCACCGGCGACCAGGACGTCGCCGAGAGCGTGGTCGACTCCTCGGAGATCATCAACACACTCTCGGGTGGCGGCGTCTCGACGGTCGGGTTCGCCAGCGAGGGCGTCGAACTCAACTCGGGCGGCGGATTGCTCTCCCGGTTCACCGGCGACGACGGCGGCACCGACGACCTCGACGCCGCGAACACGACGAACCGGATCACGAGTCTCGTCCGCAAGGCCGCCCTCGGCCGCCTCACGCTCCCGTGTGAGATCGAAGGCACCGAACGCGCCCTGCTCGTGGTCTCCGGCCCACCGGAGTACTTAAACCGGAAAGGCATCGAACGCGGCCGCAAGTGGCTCGAGGAGGAAACCGGCAGCATGGAGGTCCGAGGCGGCGACTATCCCCAGAACGTGCCGGAGGTCTCCTCGGCGATCCTGCTCTCGGGCGTGACGAACGTCCCACGGATCAAGCGTCTCCAGCAGGTCGCGATCGAGGCCCAGGACAACATCGACGACATCCAGGCCGAAAGCGAGGAGAACCTCGAGGAACTCGTCGAGGACGACGAGGACGAACTCGAGCCGCTCTTCTAACCACGCCCGTCAGTCGACGGGCCGACCACATCCGTGTCGGGGGGCACGAACCGGTCGTGGTGGGGCCGGCAGCGACGTGGCCGGTCGACACCGATAGCGTCTCCGAACCGGCGGTTCGACTGTGTCCGGTCGATCGTCTCGCGGTTCGACGTACTTTTCATCGCGCAGGCAGTTCTCACGCTCGATGCAGGTCGTCGTCCCCTTCGCCGCCGAGACGCCCAAAACCCGTCTCGAGTCGGTGCTCTCGCCCACGGAGCGATCGACGGTCGCCCGGGCCATGCTCGCAGACGTCGTCTCGGCGATCGTCGAGACGGGCCACGAGCCCACGGTACTCTCGACGGCGTCGCTCGCTGACGCGAACGATCCGGGACTCGCGGAGCTTCCGGCATCGGTCACCGTCGACGACCGACCCCTGACCGAGGCGGTCAACCCACAGCTCCCGACGACGGCCGGCGAGACGGTCGCCGTCGTCATGGCCGATCTCGCGCTGGTGACGCCGGCCGCGCTCGAGCGACTGTTCGCCCCCGACGCGGACGTGGTGATCGCGCCGGGACGTGGCGGCGGGACGAACGCGCTCGTGGTTCGCCACCCCGACTTTCGGGTCGACTACCACGGCGCGTCCTACCTCGATCACCGCCGGATCGCCCGCGAAATCGGCGCGAGTTGCGAGTCGGTCGACTCCTACCGGCTGAGCACCGACGTCGACGAACCCGACGACCTCGTCGAGGTCCTGCTCCACGGCGACGGACGGACGGCCGCGACGCTCGCGGAGCTGGGGTTCGACCTCGAGACCGGCGAGGGACGGGTGTCCGTCTCCCGGTCCGACCGTTCAGGTGGCCAGTAGCCGCCCGGGGTCAGCGGCCGCGGTCGACGGCGGATTTCCCCGACCCAAACGACGAAGTCGGTCCCGGGCCGTCGTCAGCGTATGCCAGCCGCAGTCGTCACCGGATCGTCCAGGGGAATCGGCAAGGCGATCGCACTCCGGTTCGCCGCCGACGGATACGACGTCGCCGTGAACTATCGCTCGAGCGCCGACGCCGCGGACGCGGTCGCAGACGAGATTCGCGAGCGAGGACAGGCGGCGATCGCGGTCGGAGCGGACGTCTCGAACGCCGACGCTGCCGCCCGACTGGTCGAGGCGGCCGCCGACGCGTTCGGGGGCGTCGATCACGTCGTCAACAACGCCGGCGTCGATCAGCACCTCTTCACCGAGGACCTCGAGCCGACGGACTTCGACCGGATCATGGACGTGAACGTCAACTCCGCGTTCGCCGTCACCAAAGCGGCGCTCCCCTCTCTCCGCGCGTCGACGGACGAGCCGTCGGTGACGAACGTCTCGTCGATTCTCGCACACACCGGCGCGGCGATCGAGTGTCACTACGCCGCCTCGAAAGGGGCCATGCTCTCGCTGACCCGGAGTCACGCGCGGGATTTCGCGCCCGACGTTCGAGTGAACGCGGTCGCGCCGGGCCACGTCGAGACCGACATGACCGGCGATCGGTCCCCGGCGGAAAAACGCGAGGAACTGGCGGCGATTCCGGTCGACCGCTACGGCCGGCCGGACGAGATCGCCGACGCGGTGGCGTACCTGCGGGACGCGACGTTCGTCACGGGCGAGACGCTGAACGTCAACGGCGGCGAACTGATGTGTTGACTCCGTGATCGAATTATACTGTCGGACAGAAGTCACTGAAGCGCATTCGCCGGACGGACACGGCGAATTCTCACAATAGTTCTGTCCGACAGTATCAGTACTGGGCCAACCCGGCTTCGATCCGGTCGAACCCCTCCTCGAGCCGGTCGACGGAGTTCGCAAACGAGAGCCGGAGCCGTCCCGGCGTCGCGTCGCCGAAGCCGTCGCCCGGCGCGAGCACGACGCCGTGTTCGGTGAGCAGGTACTTCGCGAGCGGGAGGCTCTCGCCGTCGATGCCCGGGTCGAGATAGGCGTAGAACGCCCCCTCGGGTCGCGGACACGAGAGCCCGTCGATCCCCTCGACGCGATCGACGACGAGATCACGACGCCGCCTGAACTCCCGGCGCATCTCCTCGAACGGCTCCTGGGGGCCCGTGAGTGCGGCGATGGCCGCGTGCTGGGCGACGCTCGAGGCACAGGCCGTCGTCGATTCACGAACCGCGAGCACGTGCTCTATGAGGTGGCGGTCGCCCGCGAGCCAGCCCAGTCGCCAGCCGGTCATCGCGTAGGCTTTCGAACAGGAGCCGACCGTGAGGACGTGGTCGGGGTGGTCGGTGTAGGCGGCGATGCCCGTCGGCTCGCGGTCGTAGGTGAGGGCGAGGTAGACCTCGTCGGCGATCACGTACGCGCCGTGGTCGGCGGCGGCCTCGACGACCGCACGACACGCCTCGGGATCGAAGACGCGCCCGGTCGGGTTCGACGGCGTCGTGAGCACGACCGCACCGGTCTCGTCGCTCATCGCGTCGATAACGCGGTCGGCCTCGAGGTCGAAATCTGCCGCGGCCGGCATCGGAACCTCACGGAGCGAGCCGCCGGCGAGCACCGCCTGTGTCCCGTAGTTCGGCCAGGTCGGTCCCGGGACGAGCAACTCCTCGCCGGGGCCGACCGTCGCCAGCACCGCGAGGTGGAGCGCCTCCATCCCGCCGACGGTGACGACGATCTCGTCGGGCTCGTACCGGACGTCGAACTCGGTGGCCAGGACGTCACTGATCGCGCGCCGACACGCCGGGAGCCCGGCGTTCGAGGTGTAGTGGGTCTCGCCGGCGCGGGCGGCGCGTGCGGCCGCATCGACGACGTGCTCGGGCGTGTCGAAGTCCGGCTCGCCGACCTCGAGTCTGACGAGGTCGCCGTCGTGTCGCTCTGCGAGGTCGAACATGACGCGGATGCTCGACTGTTCGGCTCGAGTGACCCGCGCCGTGGGTGTGGGCATACACCAGCATCGCAGATTCGGCCCAAAAGCGGTCGGGTGGCGGAAATCGATGCAGCCGACGCGGCGTCTCCCTCCCGGTCGATTACCGTCCGGCGCCGGTGCCGGTTCGCTCGAGTCCCGCGAGATCGATCTCGCCGCCGGGCATCGGGACGCCGTCGAACGGGTCCTCCGCGAGCAACAGCGCGCCGTCGAGGTCGGCGTAGTCGAGCAGCGGCGCGAGGTGGCAGGCGGCGGCGATCGAGGCGTTCGACTCGGTCATACAGCCACACATCACCTGCAGGCCGTGAGCGCGGGCGGTGTGGATCATCCGTATCGCCTCGCGCAGGCCCCCACACTTCATCAGCTTGAGGTTCGCGACGTCACAGCGGTCCGCGATCCGCGGGACGTCCTCGAGCGTGACGCAAGATTCGTCGGCGGCGATCGGGAGCGCCGAGCGCTCGTAGACGTAGCGAAGCCCCTCCGGATTCTCGGCGGGGACGGGCTGTTCGACGAACTCGAGGTCGTACTCGGCGAGCCGGTCGATCCGCGAGACGGCCTCCCGCGGGGTCCAGGCCTCGTTGGCGTCGACGTAGAGGCGCACGTCGGGGGCGACCGATCGGATCGTCTCGACGATCTCGAGGTCGCGGTCGGTGCCGAGTTTGACCTTGAGCGTGCCGTAGCCGCGCTCGAGGGCGGTCTCGGTCTTCTCGCGCATCGTCTCCGTGTCGTCGAGGCCGATGGTGTAGGACGTCTCGAGCGTCTCGGTCGGATCGAGTCCCCAGTAGCGATAGAGGGGGACGTCGAGTCGTTTGGCGACGAGGTCGTGGAGCGCGATGCTCACGGCGGTTCGGGCGGCGGGATTTTGATTGACGGTCTCGTGCATCCGGCGTTCGATCCGCGCGAGCTGGTGGGGATCGCCGACGTCTTCTACGACGCCCAGCAGCTCCGGCAGCACGGCTTCGACGGTGTCGACGGTCTCGCCGTAGTGGGGTGAGGGCCCCGCGCCGCCGACGCCGACGGTGCCGTCCGCGTCCTCGATACGGACGGTCACGACCTCGGCGTCGGTCTGTGTCCCTCGAGTGATCGTAAACGGGTACTCGAGGGCCAGCGAGTGACGGTCGAATCCGGTTTCGAGCGTCGTCGTGTCGTCCCCTCGTCGGCTCATCGCAGCACCTCGAGGACGGCGTCAGTGTCGAAGCGGATGACGTCGGTCGCGGGCGCACCCAGCGTTTCGGCGTACGTCTCGACGGCGTCGCGGGCGGCCGCGTCGTCCTCGAGGCCGGCGGTGTTCAGCGCGCCGGCGACGACCTCGGCCGCCGAAACGGGTGCAGCGAGGTCCTCGTAGAGGTCGACGTACGTCGGGATCGACGGGAGGGCGAACGACTCGTAGCCGTGGATCACTTCGCGGCCGGCGTCGTGACAGAGGACGAGCTTGTCGGGCATCGAGCCGTGGAGGATGCCACAGGTCACCGCCGAGTAGGCGGGGTGGACGATACTCCCCTGTCCCTCGACGAAGAGGTAGTCGTGCTCGTCGCCGAGTTCGAGGAGCATCTCCTCGACGGCCCCGGCGGTGAAGTCGCTGACCACGCGGTCGATCGGGTTGCCCCAGCCTTCGATCATGATCCCGGTCTGGCCGGTTGGGACGACGGCGGCGTCGAGACCGGCCTCGCGGGCGTCACGCGCGAGTTCCATCGAGACGGTCATCTTGCCGACCGAACAGTCGGTGCCGACGGTCAGGATCACCTCCGCGTCGACCTGGTCGGCGACCCCTTCGGCGACCGTCAGCTCGTCGTGGGGCTTGCGGACGTCCCGGAGCTCACAGCCGTTCTCCTCGGCTAGCCGGACGAACTCCTCGTCGTCGGCCAGGAAGTAGTGGAGGCCGGAGATAACGTCACAGCCGTACTCGAGGGCCGTGCGGACGTCCTCGCGCCAGCTCTCGTCGAAGCCGCCGCCGATGGGCGCGATGCCGATCAGCAGGGTGTCGACGGCGTCGTCCTCGAGGTCGTCCATCCCCGCGACGATCGGTGCGTCCTGGACGTCCGGAACGTAGTCGGTGACGCGGTCGCCGGCGCTCTCACGGTCGAGAACGGCGACGGCCTCGTAGTCGGCGTACCGGAGGACGCCGAGTGCGGTCTTCGCGCGGTCGGGGAACTTCTCGTGGGCGAGGATCGCGACGTGCATACCCACGACATGGCCGACCGGGGACTTAAACTACTATAGTTCGTGCCCTGGGACTCCGTATCGTCCGAGTCGTCACAGCACGCGGAGGTCCGTCGTCCAGAACGCACGGTGAGCGTCCTCGAGTGCCGGTTTCGGGTCGCCGGTCGCGTCGACGGCGGCCGTAGCCGTCGGCTCGAGGCCCGATTCGTCGGCCAGCGTCTCGAGGACGCCGCGCTGGCCGGTGAGATACAGCGGCGTCGACGGCTCGTCATCGAGGAACGCCTCGAGCGCCTCGACACAGCGATCGAGGTGGTCGTCGATCTGGTCGTCGCGAATGCGCTCGAAGCGGGCCTGTGAGAAGCCGCCTTTCGAGTGGCTGCCTTTGACGTCGCTCTCGAATCCGCGGTAGTCGACCCGCTCGTCGCCCTCGTAGCCGCCGACGGCGAACAGGTCCGCCCGGACCAGCGCGAGGACGTACCGACCGGTCGGGAGGAACCACTCGCGCTCGAGCGCGAAGCGGTCGTCCCAGGTCGGCTCGAGGTCGGGACGGACGGGCGGGTCGAGCGCGACGGCGACCAGCCCGGCGTCGTCGACACAGCAGAGACACGGCGCGGCGTCCTCGAGCAGGGCCACGCGGTCGCCAAGCACCGCCTCGAGGTCCACGTCGAGCGCATCGACGCCGGCGTCGTCGACGAACGCGGTCAGTGCGCCCTCGGCTCCCGTCCTGACCGACGCCAGTCGGTCGACGACGTCGGCGAGTTCGGCCCCCCGGACTCGGTCGCGCCGTCGATACTCGAGCCCGGTTTCGTCCTCGCGACGGCGCTCGAGTTCGCCCTCGAGCTGGGCGATGCGGTCCTCGAGGCGGTTGACCCGTCGTTCGGCCTCCTGTCTGGCCGTCGTGGCGTCCGCTCGACGGTCGGATTCGGCCTCGTAGCGTGCTTCCAGTCGCTCGTTTTCCTCCTCCAGTTCTTCGATGCGGTCTTTGAGCGACGCCCGGCCGAGCAACGCGTCGACGTCGAACATCCTGCCGAAAACGCGAAGCGAGGCTACTTTTAGGTTCCGGCGTTCGGGTAGCCGTCGCCCGGCTCCGAATCGAACCGCCCGGTCGTCTCGTTCCCGGACGGCTGCCAGCCACCGGCGTACTCGAGCAGCTGTCGTGCCCGCTCGCGGCGGGCGAGAAACACTTCACGAAGCGACGGGGGATTTCGGACGTCTGTCCCCTCGAGCAGCGACTCGGGGACGGCGAGCGTGTTCGCCGGCACCGCGTCGTCGCCGTGGACCGGGAAGTGCCCGGACTCGAGTTTCATCACCAGCGGCGCGTCCAGGCGCTCGACGCCCTCGCCGGTCGCGTACACCGCTTCGTTGATGTGTTCGTGCTGATCACGGTGCATGAGTGCCCGATCGTCGTCGACCGGCGTCACGTAGAGACGCCCGAGATAGTAGCTTCGCGAGAACACTTCGAACATGATAACAAGACACATGGTGCGGAGACGGATAACTATTTCCAGACAGATTTAATTTGTATCGCTATCAGCGTCCTTCTCGAGCGGCGATCCTCACTGTCACGCTCTTTCGGCCGGTTCTCCGGGCGGACGTCCGTACAGCGCCAGAACGGCGGAACGAAACGAAAAGAACGATTTGTAAACGCTTTCGAATCCGCTCGACGCGTGAGACAGTTCGATAAACGGTCCGAACGAAAGTTCGACTTTTTACCACGTTCGGGCCAACGGTGGAGCGATGACCTCGACTCGGCCCGTCGTCTTGCTCGTGATCCTCGCCGTCGCCGGCGTGGCGTTCGCTCCGGCAGCGAGCGGTGCCGTCGCAACCGAACTCGGCGACGCTGACCGACCGGCCGTTGAGAATATCGACGCCATGGACGAGAACGACTCGGCGAACGAGAGCGACTCGTCTAACGCGAGCGTCTCCGCGTTCATGCAGTCGAACGCAGCCCAGGCCGAGCACACGGTCGAATCGAGGATGTTCGATGCGGCGTTCGAAAACGCCGCGAACCAGAGTCGGGCTGACGTCGTCGGTGACCGGACCGTCGTCCTCGAGGACCGCGTCGACGAACTCGAGGCCGAACGCGACGAGCTACGGGCCGACGAGAACCTCTCTCAGCCGGAGCACCAGGCCAGGTTGACGAGACTGACCGTCGAACTCGCGTCGCTCGATCGGTCGATCGAACGGGCCGAACACCGGGCGAACGAGTCCGGCGTCGACGGGGAGCGACTCGGTGCGTTGCGGTCGAACGCCTCCGAACTGGCCGGTCCGGACGTCGCCGAGACCGCACGCGGGCTGGCTGGTGTCGACGACCGTCCGGGCGCAGGTCAGCCGACCGACGACCGGGCGTCGCCCGGCCAGTCAGGGGGCGACGGTGATTCCGGTCCGCCGGACGAGCGACCCTCTGACGGTGACGCCTCGAGCGAGGAGCGTGAGGGCTCGCCGGCCGACGACGCGGGAGCCGACGAGAGCGATGATGTGGACGCCGACGAGAGCGACGACGCGAAAGCCGACGAGGAGTCAGATGCCGATGGCGGCCCGCCTGACGACGTGGCTGGCGGCTGATCTCGCGGACGCTCTTCCACGGCCGCCGTTGCTCCTCGAGATCAGCCGACGACGGCCAGTAGGAAGAGCCGATGGCCCGCGAGCAGACACCCTTTTCAGCAGCGAGGCTCTATCGTCGCTCGATGGACTCCGCCGCGTTGTTGGATCTGCTGGGGAACGAGAATCGGCGGCGCATTCTCCGATTGCTCGCCCGGAAGCCCTGTTATGTTACGGAAATCTCCGAGTATCTCGGCGTGAGTCCCAAGGCGGTCATCGAGCACCTGCGAAAACTCGAGGAGGCTGGCCTGATCGAGAGCCGGGTCGACGACCAGCGCCGAAAGTACTTCCACATCGCCCGGAACGTCAGACTCGAGGTGAACGTCTCCCCGTACGGCTACGCGAGCAAGAGCGCCTACCCGTCGAATAACAGTTTCGACATCACGACCTGTCGACACCTCTCGCTCGACGTCGCCTGGGACGAGACCGACCAGCTCGACGACCTCCTCTCTGCGCTCGAGGACTTAGAACAGCTCGAAAACGAGCTCTCGCTCGCCCAGCGGTGGGTGCAGGGACAGCTCTGTGACGTGCTCGATCGCGTCTCGGAGATCGTCGGTGCGGGTCCGGAGAGTCGAATCTACGCCGACGTCCTGGCGAGCGTGCGCTCCGAGCCGAAGTCGATCAGCGAACTCGGCCGAGAGGTCGGCGCCCCGCGCGAGGTCGTCGCCGAGTTGCTCGAGGTGATGGCCGACGAAGGGATCGTCCACCGAACGGAACGCGGCTGGGAACTGACGACGAACGGGTGACGTCGCTGGTCGGGTAGCGCGTATCGCCGACGGAGCCACGTCGGTGGCCCCGGGTCGACGAGAAGTAGGGGGTGGTTGTCGGGTGAGTGACCGGGTACCGAACGGCTCGATCGCGTCGATTCGATGCCGATCAGGCGTTGTTCATCCGCTGGCTCGATCGGTGACCGCAGCGCTGGCACTCGCTCACGCGGTAGGGCTCACGCGAGAACTGCGCGTTCTCTTCTTTGGTGCTTTCGGTTCGGATCTGGACCGAGACTTCGTGGAGCGTATCGAGTCCACAGTTCTCACAGTGCTCGGTTAACCCATTGAATGAGTCATCTGTCGTTGCCATTACCCGTCTACTTTCGATACTGTTGTCTTAAAGCCACGCTTTGTTACGAGCCGTGAGGCGAACAGGGCCGCCGACCAACAAACGGGCTGAGAGCGTTCGATACCGTTCAAAACGGTCGCTTGACCCGTCATACTGGGGCCAGGACTGTCGCTCGAGTCGGCGGGCGACTGTCCCGGCCGCGGGAGGTGAGGCTCGCGGGTCTGCCGTTCCGGCCGTGGGCACGACGCTCGAGCGGGACGGTTCTCCGCCGGTTTCGCCACTCGGTGCACAACTCGTTTGGCGTCGGCTCGAGTACGTGGGCGCATGGAGCAGGTGTTCGCCCCGTGGCGGATCGAGTGGATCGAACGCGAAGACAAGAACCCCGACGTCGTCGACTGCGTGTTCTGTGAACTCCCCGAACGGGACGCCGATCGGGAGAACCTGATCGTCGCACGGTCCGAGCGGGCGTTCGTCATGCTGAACAACTACCCGTACAACCCGGGCCACGCGATGGTAATCCCCCGCGTTCACACGGGCGAGTACGGTGCGCTCACCGACGAGCAACTGCTCGATCACGCGCGGCTGAAACAGCGGACCTTCGACGCGCTCGAGGTCGCACTCGAGCCCGACGGCTTCAACGCGGGCCTCAATCTCGGCGACGGCGCCGGCGGCTCGATCGGCGACCACCTCCACACGCACGTCGTTCCGCGCTGGCGCGGCGACACCAACTTCATGCCCGTCCTGAGCGACACCTCGGTGATCGTCGAGGCGCTCTCGGAGACCTACGAGCGCGTCCACGCAGCGTTCGCCGACCAGGAGGGTGCGACGGTCCCCGACGCAGATAGTGCGGTCGTCTTCGACTGATGCGGGCTGCTGTACCGAGTTACCGCCCCGACCGCAGGAGTTCGCGGTCGGGCCGGAACTGACGGACAGGAGTCCCTCTGACCGGTCGGTGTCGGCGATCCGGACGGGCGGTCCGTACGCTTTTGTTACATTGTGTCGTGGTCACGGCACGCATGGAATACGAGGTAGTTCAGACCGACGACGTGCCGACCACCGACCTCTCGGAGATCGACGAGGTGCCGCCCGACCTCGAGATCACGGCCCTCGACGAGGCGCTCGGCGCCGAACACGTCAACTGCAAGCTCTGGTACTTCGAGCCGGGCGAGGAGATCCAGTACCACGCCCACAGCGAACAGGAAGAGCTGTACTACGTCCTCGAGGGCGAGTTCTCGCTGAAACTCGGCCGCTCCGGCGAGGAGGAGTACGTCGAGGTCGGCCCCGGAGCCGCCTGGCTCGCCAAACCCGAGATCGGGCACGGCCACCGAAACGTCGGCGACGAGCGCGGCGTCGTCCTCGCGATCGGTGCACCCGCGGTCGAGGACCCCGGACTCGATCCGCACAGTCTGGACGGGGAGTGACCGGGATACGACGCCCGCCGGACCGACCTTAGGTGTACGACCGCTCGAGGTACTCGAGGATCCGTTCGGACTCGGCCATCGTGACGCCGGCGCCGTCGTCGACGATCACGGGGACCTGGCGCTGGCCGGAGACGCGTCTGACCGCGTCGCGTTTCGAGTGGAGCCCTTCGACCCAGACGCTCTCGTAGTCGACGTCGAGTTCCTCGAGTCGGTCGACGACGATCTCGCAGTACGGACAGCCCTCGAGACGGTAAAGCGTGAACATGTGCCGGCGTTCGACTCGCGGTGGCAAAAGGCTGGGTGGTCGTCTCCGCCGCCGAAGTAGCCGCCGAACGGAGCTTTTTGGTCCCGGGTGACGAGGTCGGGGTATGCCACCGACGGCCGGCGAGACGGTTCCGAACTTCGAGGCGCTGTGCTGTGACGGGGAAACGTTCCGTTCGACCAGCCTCTCCACGGCGGTCGACGACCGCGGTGCCGTCCTGATCTGTACGGGCTTTGCGTTCAGCGCAATTGCACAGAACTGGTGGAAACGGTTCATCCGCGCCGGCTGGGACGAGTTCGACGGCGTATCCGTCCTCGGCGTTAGCCGCGACGGGCCGTACGCCCAGAACGAGTTTCTCCGCTGGCTCGAGTCTCCGGGGTTTCGCTTTTTCGCCGACGTGGACGGGACCGTCAGCGAGTCGCTCGAGTTGCTGGCCGACCGCGAGCACATGGCGGGCGTCTCGACCCCGTGGCGCTCGGCGTTCGTGATCGACCCGGCGCTCGAGGTCCAGTACGCGTTCGTCGCCGACGACTGGATCTCCCCGCTGCCGCGATCCGAGATTGAAGCCGCCGTCGACCGGCTCTGATACGGATTCCGGTGCCGATGTATCGGCACAACCGCGACCCGGGCGCCGGTTGGGCCGGAACTGACGTACAGTAAACCGTATGAAGCCAGCGTCGCGCTCCGCCCGATTCGTCTACTGGCCGGTCATCGCCGTCGAATGGATCGCCCTCCAGCCCTGAAACGGCCGGACAGGGGATCCACTGGCGTGCCGATCAGACTGGCTCGGCGAAGGCGTACATCGTCTCGTGGGCCGTCACCTCGAGGTCGACGAAGTCGCCGGGCGCCAAGCCGTGGTCGCTCGCCTGCTGGACGATGAGCTGTCGGTACGCGGAGTCACGACACTTCACGGAGTCGCCGACGCCCTCCTCGACGACCAGACAGTCCGTGCGGGTCTCGCCGACCATCGACTCGTAGGTCTCGCCGACGATCTCGCGTTTGAGCGCGCTCATCTCCTTCGAGCGTTCCTTCTTGAGCGTCCCGCCCAGCCCCTTCATGTCGGCGGCGTCGGTGCCAGGCCGCTTCGAGAAGCGGGTGACGTTCACCTTCTCGGGGCGAGTCTCGCGGAGCAACTCGAGGGATTTTCGGTGGTCGTCGTCGGTCTCCGTCGGAAAGCCGACGATGAAGTCCGTCGACAGGGTCCAGTACTCGAGCCGGGCGTCGAAAGCGTCGACGACCTCGAGGTACTCGCCGACCTGGTGCTGGCGGCGCATGTCACCCAGGACGTCGTTCGAGCCCGACTGGACGGGCGCGTGGAGGAAGTCGTAGAGTTCCTCGTTCGCGGCGAAGACCTCGGCGAGCTCCTCGCGGATGCCGTGGACGCCTTTTGGGTTCGCCATGCCTACACGGACCCGGAACTCGCCGTCGATGGCGCAGATGCGCTCGAGCAGTTCGTGGAGCGTGCGTTCGCCCTGATCCCAGCCGTAGACGCCGGTGTCCTGGCCGGTGATCCGGAGCTCCTTCGCGCCGGCGTGGATCAACGCGCGAGCCGTGCGGACGTTCTCCTCGATCGGCGGCGACTCGATTTTGCCGGTGGCGTGTTTGGTGATGCAGTACGAGCAGTCGGACATACAGCCCCGCGCGATCGGGAGGATGCCGACGACGCCGTCCAGGACGGGCTCTGCGTCGGGCGTCGTCGTCGGGCACTCGCCGTTGGTGACCGCCTGGGGGACCTCGTCCCAGCCGAGGACCTCGCCGTCGACGTCGGCGTCGGCGAACGCCTCGCCCTGTGCGAGGGCCATACAGCCCGTGATGTAGAGGTCGGCCGTCTCGGCGGCGAGTTCTTCCGCCCGCCTGAGCATGTTCCGTTCGGTCTTCTCGACGACCGTACAGGTGTTGAGGATGGCCACGTCGGCGTCGTCGGGCCCGTCGACGCGGTGGTGACCGGCGTCACGGAGCCGTCGCTCGATCTCGCGGCTCTCCCCGCGATTCGAGGTGCAGCCGTAGGTCTCGATGTGGTATCGGGCCATCCGTCTTGTGACACCGTCGGGGACGGGCGGGCAAAAGCCCGACGGATCGGGCCTCGACACCGATGGCTCGCCAGCGCGGTCGTTACCGAACGATCGTCACCGGCACCGGCGCCCGGCGTGCGATGTTCTCGGCGACGCTGCCCAGCAACACCCGCGAGGCGCCCGAACGCCCGCGACTGCCCATGAAGATCCGATCGACGTCGTGTTCGTCGGCGTACTCGACGACCTCCCGTGCCGCCTGTCCGACCACCGTCTCCGTCTCGAGGTCGACGCCGTGTTCGTCGGCGATCGCTGCAGCGTCCTCGAGCAGCGCCTCTGCGGCCTCCCGTCGGCTCTCGATGAGCGCGTCGTAGGCGTAGATCCCGCCCTCGCCGTAGACGGCGGTGCTCGGGTCGATGACGTGTAACGCAGTGATCTGTGCGTCGGGTCGTTCTTCCAGCGCATGCTCGAGTGCTGCTCGGGCCTGCTCCGAATCGTCCATGGGTACCAACACGTGCATACTGACTCGTTGCACCGCGATCGGTATAAGCGCGGGGCACATTCCCACGGTCGGCCGGGCCTGCCGTATGGCGCCGTCACGGCAGTCGTGGGCCCTCGAGGGCCAGTGAGTCACGCCCGCTCGGCGTCAGTGAGTCGTTCGTAGTGTTCGTCGAGGACGTCGACCGTCGCGAGCAGGGCTCCGAGCACGACGGGCCCGAAGAACAGTCCCATGATTCCGAAGGCGTAGATCCCGCCGAGGACGCCGAGAATGACGATCGCGGGGCTGAGTTCGGCGTAGCGGTCGACGACGATCGGCCGGAGGTAGTCGTCAGCGATGCCGACCACGACGGCGCTGTAGATCGCGAGCGCGACCGCGAGCACCGGTTCGCCGGTCAGAAACAGGTAAGCGACGGCTGGCCCCCACACCAGAAACGCTCCGATCAGCGGCACGAGCGAGAGGATGACCATCACGAACGTAAAGAAGGCGGCGTTCGGGATGCCGGTCGCGAACAGGCCGAGGCCGGCGATGACGCCCTCGACGATGGCGATCAGTACGTGGCCGGCGAGCACTGCCCACATCACTTCGTCGAGTTCCCCGTAGAGGTCGTCCTGTACGTCCTCGGGCAGCGGCGTCCGGTCGCGGAGCCACGCCATCAGCGCGTCGCCCTCCTTGAGCAGGTAGTAGAGGACGAACAGTGACAGCCCGAGGCCGATCAGCGTGTGCGTGAGCACGCTGAACCAGGCGGTCGTTTGCTCTATGAGAATCGTCCCGATCTGTTCGGCCGAGTCGACGACCGCCTCCGTCACGTCGACCTCGACGCCGAGTTCGTCCTCGAGCCAGCGCTCGAGTTCGGCGACGGCGAGGTCGTCTGGCTCGAGGTCGCGGACGAGGTCGGCGGCGTCCTCGGCGACGACCAGTGCGACGAGGACGAACGGGACGATACCCCCCACGACGGCGAGGACGACCAGCGAGAACGCGGCGACGCCCGCCGGGAGGACGCGCTCGAGACGAGTCTGCAGCGGCCTCAGGACGAACGCGATGAGGATCGCCGCGAGGACGAACCCGAGAAACGGCGTGACGAGCTGCCACGAGAGATACGCGAAGATCGCGAATAGGACGAGGAGGTAGCCCGTACTGCGGTTCACGTCAGCGCAGACTACGTTCGTCCGGATAAGCGTGGGGCCGACATATTCGGAGCACAGCTCTCCAGGCGCCAATCCGCCCGTGGGGATAACATATCCAGTCGCCAGACTGTCGGTTTCAGCCGCCACACGGCTTGAAGGAACTGGTTCGCGACTAGTCGAACGAATGGCCACGCAGCTCGACCCGGTCTCCCTCGCGGCGGATCTCCTCTACACGATCAAGACCGAGGGTGACGCCGACTGGCTGCAACGACAGCTGGCGACCCTCGAGCGCCCACGACTCGAGCGAGCGCTGTCGACGCGCACCCGCAAGCTCTCGTTCTGGCTCAACTGTTACAACGCCTACGGACACGTGCTCTTAGAAGACGACGACCGATCGTTGCTCGAGGGAACCGCGATCGACCGCTGGACGTTCTTCGCTCGCGACCGCATTCCTATCGGGGGCGTCAGACTGAGCCTCTACGACCTCGAACACGGCCTCTTGCGCCGATCGAAACATCGGTGGGGGTTTGGCTACCTGCCCCGGCCGTTCCCCTCCTCGTTCGAGCGCCAGTTTCGACTCCCCGAGTGTGATCCGCGAATTCATTTCGCGCTGTCCCGTGGGGGTGAGAGCGGTCCACCGATCGCCGTCTACTCGCCCGAAGACGTCGACGAGGACCTCGACATCGCCGCCGAGTGGTTTCTCGAGGAGAACGTCGGCTACGAGCCCGAGTCGAACGTCGCGACCGTTCCGCGACTCTTCCGGCGCTACCGCGGTGACTTCGGCGGGAAACGTGGCATCGTCGACTTCTTGCGGGAGCACAACGCCGTTCCCCCGGACGTCACGCCGACGCTCCAGTACGAGGCGCTGGATCGAGCCCCGGAGTTCGACGTCGATCTCGAGTTCGACGACCTCCGGCCCTGAATCGGGGCCTTATAGGGTGTCGAGTCGACGAGCCGTCAGTTTCGCTCGCGTTCGACCAGCCGTGCGGTCGACGCTGTCCGCATCACACCCCGGACGGCCCGCTTGACGTTTCGCTTCGAGGCGTACCCCTGGCCGCCGTCGGCAACGATGTGTCCGTTCCAGTGGACGAGCCGCCAGCGCCACTTCCCGGCGCGATCCTCGTACACCTCGAATCGGCTCCGGCGTGACTCCCGGCTCCCCTCGCTCGGATCGGGTCGATCCGGCGCCGTCGTTCCGTCCGACCGACGCTTGTGTTTCGGAACCACGGCCTCCGTCGGAGCCGCCGCCGACGACGCCTCGTTCGGCGTCTCCGTCGGCGCTACGGGGTCGTCCCGCGGGTCGATCACCGTCACCCCGTCGGTGGACGTCGGGGCGTCCACTTCGTCCTCCTCACCGGGGGCGATCCGAACGCTCGAGCCGTCGTCGTCCCACTGGAGGTCGACCGCGAGTGCACTCACAGCCTCCTCGCCGGCACTTTCGGGCGGTACGTCGTCTGCTGCGCCCGCCTCGCCGGACCCGGCGTCGACCTCGAGCGAGGCGACGACCTGTGACGGCACCTCGAGCGTGACGGTCGCGTCCTCGTCACGGACCTGGACCGGTTCGTTGCGTTCGAGTGCGGTCGCGAGCGCCCGGAACACGGCCGCCAGCGACTCGCGATCTGTCGCCCACTCGAGTCGGAAGTCGGGTGCTAGATCGGACATACTCGTCCTACGACACCACGAGTGATATACGGTCGCATGCGACCCCCGGCGCTCGACATCGACGTCGACCGAAGCCGCTGCCGGAGTACTTTTCACGGTCCCCCGTCTTCGCTCGCTCGTGACTTCAGGTGAGTGGCACGGCGATCGGGCTGCCGTCCTCGAGCGGGACGACCACACCTGCCGACGCTGTGGAACGACGGCCGAGGAGGATCCCGCGGGCCTTCGGCTCTCCCCCGTGGGCGCGGTTCCCCTCGAGGGCCAGATCCACGAGAGCGCGCTCGTGACGGTCTGTACGCCCTGCTTCGCGTCGCTGCGCACGGCGCCGACCGCCGGTGAGATCGCCGAGCCGTCGGCGCTGTTCGACCTCGTCAGGAAGACGACCGAACGCGAGGGGGTGACGGTCTCGGCCGTCGCCGCCTTCGCGTCGCTGACGACTGGACTCCCCGGAGCCGTCGAGGCGGACGCGTCCACGCTCGACCCCGACACCACGGCCGCCGCCGAGTACCGCCAGGCCCGTCGCGAGGTGCTCCTCGCGATCGACTCCGTCGACGCCGGCCTCGAGCACCTCCACGCCGTCGACAGCGACGGGCTCGACCCGACCCTCGGCGACGCGCTCGCCGAGTTCACGGGCACGGCGACGAAACTGCAGTCGGAACTCCGGGGGATCGTCGCCCTCGGCGAGACCATCGTGGTCGCCCTCGAGCGCTGTCAGGGCTGTCTCGAGCCGCTGACCGACGACGAGGAGTGTCCGACCTGCGGACTCGAGCGCCGTCCGGTCGCCGACTGGCGGCTCGAGAACGGTGACGTGGCGTTCGAGTCGCTCTACGAGGCGATCAACGAGACGCTGCAGACGGCCTCCGGGACGACCGAGGCGCTGACGGATCGGACGACCGCGG
>LFCJ01000350.1_pt1 | contig 27842 bp, 26 predicted proteins | sample 643141 | NCBI WGS metagenome assembly LFCJ01 (sample SAMN03766243, study PRJNA286221) | soda lake metagenome | biome: soda lake; feature: Kulunda steppe; material: water; isolation source: sample B1-Br-g2 brine of Lake Bitter-1 | place: Russia: Kulunda steppe | collected 2010-07
ATGAGATTCGGATTACCGTAGCGATCGAGGAGTTGCTTGACCTCGTCATAATTTTTGATCCGGATCACACCGCTTGCAAGTGCTGCTTTGAGATACTGATCAAGCCGCGGAATGTCGTTTCCGACTTCTTCTGGATAGGTATTGATGATCTCATCACGAGCGTCTTGATACGCTTGGAGTTGTGTTGTGAACCGAACTGTAGAGGAATCATGCCCTGCTAACGAGACAGTGGCTAACTCGCCCAACTCAATCGAAGGATGAACAATACTGAACCGGCTGTCACCGCGATCGAATAATGCATTCAGCACAATACTCAGATGATCCCGACGAACTCGCATTTACACCACCTCTGTGAAATCAATGAGATCGATCGTTGTCCGTGGAATTGTTGGATAACATTCCCCGAAATACTCTGATGTATGGAGGTGTGCGTAGTAGAGGTGGTCGACATCATATTTGAGACCAGCTCTGAAACTAATGATTGACCAGAACTTTCGTCCCGGTGTGACGTCTACAGCCACCTCTGCATCGCTCTCATGTGCGTTCTCAATTGCAGCCTGCAGATACGCAATGATTGCGTCAAAATCAACTTCGTCCTCGATCGTTTCGATGATTACCTCAGGCTCATCGCAGCCATAGCCTGTTACGATCGTTTTTGCAAGCGACTCGATCGAGTCAGTGATATCCGTGATAATTGGGTTGTTCAGAATGTGTATTCGTGTAGGTAGATATCTCTCTTGACAGGCGGCCGTAAGTGGGTTCACGACTGGCGCGATGCTTGTACTCCCATTTGTGATCCAAACTCGTTCCATGAGTACGTATCAACTGCCAATTTAATGAAACTATAGACAACACACTGTTGACATTCTTCGCACGACTGAAGTCGTGGGCTTCCCACGCCCATCACGCTGGTTTGGGAATTTACGTTTACGACCCGACACGCCAATGGGAGTGCCACGCCCCCGGTACTCCTATTCTGTGAAGAATTCGGAGTTATCTGGTTGTTTTACGTCGGTTGAAGTGTCCGAAGGCTTACTTTTTGATGAGGCAAACACCAATTCAACTGCCAGTTTTCGGACAGTCAATCATGATGGGAGACCATCGCAACGGCAATCACCAACACGTGATTTGAAAATTCAAACCATTTGATTACACTGTTTGAGAACCATGCGGCGATTCATCCCACGTTCACAAGAGCAATGTTCTTGTATAGCCCACTAGAACGCTTTGCGTTCTGGGGACGACTAAAGTCGTGGGTTTTCTCGCCTAATCTGTATAAATGGGTGAATTGGTTGCAGATACATCTGAATTAGGAAGTCTTGCAATCGTGGCTAGAGGTGATCGAGACCCACAGTCAATTTGTTTTAACGAGTATGATGTGCTACTCACGGAGGAGCTTACCAGTGAACTTCAAGAATTGGCATCATATGAAGACGTGCATGGTAGGGCAGCAACAGACATGCTGGATTTTTTAACGGCTATTTTACTAGTCGAGATATCATATTCAAAAATTAAATAGAGTACGATTCTTCGCTAAAGTCTGTACACGGCCATCGACATCCTCTCGATGCTGAAGCGCGAAGATTCCCATGTCGGAATATTCACACAGTAGAATTAGTCCAATAATTTTTCAAACCAGCCGATAATCAGTATGGGTGTCTTCAAAATGCTCAACAGCATAAACAATAGCATCCATAAAATAAGGCCAATTACCTGAATTGTACCAACAATTTGCTCAAAGGCTGTAGAGGGTCCATCTGATTGCGGACCGATAGAAATTGCGTCCCCTATATCATTAATTCTATCAACGAGTATAAACGAAAATTCTGTAAAAATACTTTGCGAATAAGGAGCATACACAGCTATCCAACCTAAATAAAAAACAAAAAGTAGTGATGAGACAATAAATCCTTTTTTTGCATGCGTCTTAATGTCCATGTGTGTAGCCGTTTCTAGTCGGATTCCATGATATGCAACAAAAACCAAGATAATGAGTCCAAACATCGTTACGAACTCATCTGGAATTAAGGATTGATTGATTATGGATACTTTCATATTATGTTTTTTGACGCTTTTCTAATTTTTCGCGAATATCCCGTAATTTGTCTTGTACGTTGTTTATTTGATCTAATGGGTTACCTGTGTACCTCTGCCAGAGATATATTATAGGCAATAATAGAGCCAAAGTACCAATAATGAACATCAGATATGGTAGAAATATTAAATATCCAAGAGTGACGCCGGTGGCAATGAGTGTAGGATAGACGGTACTATTCTGATGAAAAAAGTTTGTAAAACGGTAACATCCTATAAACGTTACCGCAACTGTAATCAATGCTAAGAACCATGTCAGTGACCACATTACCAGTTGATATTTAAGTATAGCTAGTATAAATATAATTTGGTAGTTTATAATAAATAATCACAGATCAATCGCCTCGTGGAACTCTTACCGTTTTTTTGATATAGTTATATACGAGTTCTTGTACTGATCCGAAATGGCGGGACAGAATTTCTTAGCCAATAATATTCTGTGACATCATTCCGTAAATTCTCACCGTTTAAACACTTGGTGTGACTGTAGTCATGAAGCGTCCAACGTTTAGCAAATCGAATATTTGTGAGGTACGCGAATTAGCGATACGCTTAAGTCAACATTCCTCCGCGCTCACGTGGAAGGACATCAAATGGCAATACATATTTGCCCGAGAGGAACTAGAAAGATTAATTATCTTCTTGACAATAACATCCTCTGGAATTGTTTTGGAGGAGGTAACCAATGAACGGAAATCGACATAATGATCCCAACATGGTTGACGAATCATTAAATTTCGACGATAGTCTCATCTCATCAGTCTCAAACGCGATTGAGACGTGTCTCAGCCGACGTGAAGACATTCAACCCGTGCTCTCCAAAATTCGTGGTAAGATACTTAAGGGTGAGCCAGCACAGAGCGAACTCACAGAACTCTTAAATGCTGAACCTGCACTCGTTATTGCGAGTATTGCGGCCACAAAAAAAGACTTCGAAGAATTACTTGCAGCCGCTGAAAAAAAAGGTGAACTCGCTGAAGAAAATGTAGATGAATTTATAATGTTTTGGGGTCGCAACGAGTGGATTGAGCCTGGAGTCGAAGCGTACCGGAGGGGCAACGCTCACGGAAGTACGTTCTGGACCGATGCAGGCATAGATTGCAATCGCAGAAACGACCGAGTTTATATCCAGCACCAGCTCGAATGGGGTGTCGACGAAGTCCACGACATTGAAGCACCTCTCGATATCGTCTGGAACGATCTCCTCGCACGACTTCAGGCGATTCTAAAGAAAGTCGACGAAGAAGAAATAATATACGACGAAGAAATCCGGTTCTTAACGAATTCGAAACAGACAATTGAAGATATCTATACAATTCTCGACGAAATGAGTGTCAATGATGAACCTGAAGATGAAGTAAGAAATAGTTCGAAAGACGATGACGACGACAACAATGGTGGCAATGGCTCATTGAAAGACACATCCCTCAACCACCTACTCGGAACGAATCAAGAAGATGACCGTGACGAGTCCTACATTGGGTTCGCCTAAGTTGATAGCTCTATTTAAAATAAACAACCTCGGGCGCGGTGCCCCGAGGCTTTTCTAATTCCCTCAGCCGTGCGCTAGCACTCCCTGTTCCACGAGGGAACGGGATGAGGTTGGGCAGCTTACACGCACCGACCCGGACAGACGCACCAACCGTACCTGCGGTTGGATTTTGTGAATCCGGTAATTCGTCGTGTTACCGTCGAATTTCGCCTTCTCACGCCACGCGATGTTAACCCGACGCATTCCTGTCGGCATAATCTTGGACAATGTCACACTCGTCGTTCGTACACCCGAACCGCCGTCCCTGCCGCCTCCCCCGTTCGCCACAGCACGAACACGCCTGTGAATTATAGTAGGCATCCACTGTGCCGGGAGGGATCTCCCGCCACGTTGCCTTGTACGAGACAACCGTCTCGAACTTGTGGAACGGCAGTTTGTGCAATCGACGGTTCATATACGAGCCGTACTTGATCTCATTGCGGATACCACTCATGTCCTCGAACACGACAACCGGATTCGAGAACTGCTCTAAGAACTCCACGACAGCACGGGATAGACGATGCAACACCCACTCAGTGAATCGCTCCTCCTTGTCACTGAGTTTCCGGTGGATTCTCGGCTTGCCGCCATCAGGGTTATCTTGTTCGTGCCACCACTCTTTGAGTGACTGGTATAGGAGTCCCACGTTTGGAGGGCTTTACCGACGACCGCGCACTTGTTGTTCCGCAAGAAGTCGTCATGGTCAACCCCCTTCTGTATCTCGGTGCGGTTGTACCCTTGTTGTTTGAGTCGGATGGTTTGGTTGTATATCTCGTGGGAGGTGAGGCGGGTGTCGTGGAGTCACGATGCAGCGAAACCGTCCGCCGACAGTGTCGGTAGATGTGACGGGTTTCGCAGTTCCACACCGTTCAAATGATGATAAGCACGTTTGGTTTGTCACGAGCTTGGATGTGAATTCTTCGACAGCACAAGCGTACGCGGCGGCGTTCCGCCGCCGCTGGGGGATAAAAACGTCCTATCGGTAGATCTGTGACTTTCTACCGAGAACGTCGTCGACGTTCTCGGTTATTCTACTTTCTGTTCGCCGTCGAGTCGTACAATTTGTGGGTGCTCGTAAACATCGTTATCGCTGGTGGAATCCGACCAGAGAAGCCACCGATTTCAACGCGGATCTTTCGGCGACTCATCTTGACAGACTATGGCTAAGCTAGTGTTTCATATCCACCGGGACACTGGTTAGCGAGCGTCCTCTAGAGAGGTGTCGCTCGGAAACGCCGTCGAAGCGGTGCTCCCTCGCTCCCTTCGAGCATCTACTGCTGGAAGAAGAGCCACAGTCGCTGCGATTCCGGAGCAAATTCTGTTGTAGCTTACTTCGACGAGAATCTGATTCGGCAACTACTGTAAAGGGTGGGACCCTCTCCTTGATTCAGGTAGGATGGGTAGTTTACTTATTTTGTTCTGCCTCACGGTATGCAACTGATGATTTAATTGTATTCACATCGTCAATCGTCTGTGTTAGTATCTGCTTGACTTTTTTTTCAACTTCATTTTGCAGGTGTTGATTCAGTTTTTTGATTATTTTTGACTCGATCCTATCGGAGAGCTCTGTATGCGTTTCGCGACCTAGCTTTTTTATGATTGCTTCTTTTGTTTCTTTATTGATTTCTTCTGATTCGATGCTGTCAATCAATGTGTCATATTGGTCTTCAGTTTTATTACTACTCATTAACCCCCGGAGTCCAGTCAATTTTCCAGTTTCCTCAGATGTTTCGTATGATCCGCTCAGTGTCTGTTCAAATATTTTAACCACTTGCCTCTGGTGATATTGCGTGATCTCAGTCTGGATTTGTCTTTGTAACCATACTGATACCTCATCAGACACGTCGTCGTATGTGACTGATTTTTGGAGGTTTTCTTTTTTGAATTTTTGTAACTGGTGTAGTTCATCATCATATGTTGGTAGGTCATTCCAACTTAGCTCTTGAGGAGTATACTGTTGTTCAAGCCAGTGGGTCAGGTCAGATGTATTAAATCCAGATTGGTTATTTTGATATCCACCAACAAATTTGAAACGGTTTGGATCGCCTCTATCCGGTGATCGTGATACATAATTGATTTCACTCACTGATCCCGAGACAGTCGCAACAAACTGGTTGAGGTCTTCAAGTGTTGCTGGAGTCCTCATTCCCATCCGACGGTACTGCTCCCACATCTCTGCAACCTTTTGTATAGACATCGGTGAGATTTGCATCTCTGCCTCTGTTGTCCCACGCCCCACTTCTCGTTGATTTGTTTCGTCGAAACCGCTCGGATCGACTGGTTCCTCTGGTATTGATGACGAGGGTTGGCTTGTTGAACTAACTCCTGACTCGTGGTCCACTTGTTCGGGTTGTGAATTAGGGTCGTACGTTGATGGGTCCTCTTGTATTCGTTCTGTATCTCTTTTATTTGTATGGGAAAGATTTATATTAGAATTTTGTTCATCAATAAGAGTAACTCGTTTTGCCTCAACCGTTACCGTTTCTACGATTGGATCATGACGATTTGAAATACGCTCACTATTTTGTTCGAGCTGTTGTTTGATATCTACGAGGGATGTACCAGAGACCTGCTGTATCGGTGCGAGATAGATATCAAAGAATGGTTCCGATCGGTTCTCTTTTTCGACAATAAGGAAGCCGAAAGCAAACATCGGCTGGTGCATTTCAAGTGTTTCAAAAAAGTATCCATTCTGTTGGTGTAGTGCTGCATCCGCATCCTTTGCCAATCGACCTATTTTTTGGCTATGGCTATTGGTCTCTGGAGGATAAGCACCACTCACGTAACCCCTCTTCTCGTAGATCGTATGTTCAAATTCTATTTGCTTCATAATTACGTGTTCATCAACCAGTAAACAATATTGTCGAATCCTTGTGTTTTAATGTTACCCTGCTCAACTTCTATATCACCATGTGGACCTTCTGGAATGGCGACACCGAACATGCTCACATCATTATCTTCAGTTGCTCTTATGAGCCGCCCAATATCAGATGACCTACGGCCAGGTGGTAGACTACTTCCCTCTTTGAGCCTCTCTGCAAGATTTGAGTCAAATAGCCGAGGGGAGACAGAAAACTTCGAAACAACCTGTGCCAGAATTCCTGACCGAAACTTACTAGCGTTATAATCTATTTCATCTGTGGCAGTGACCAATAATAAACACCGCTTTTCACGTGCAATTCGATCGATAAGCTCTGTAGATAACACTGGGTCCATATTTGGACGATGAATGAATTTATGTAGATTTAAAAGTAGTATTACCCGATCAGATGAAATATACTGATATTGATAGAGAAGCTCTACTTCTCGATCTGATAACTGCTTCCCATTTTCGACCTTTTTTCGTATTGGATCCTCGTTTCCGTGCCCATTGTTGTACGCATCACTGACTTTCTCTTCATTAATTTCTCCCCTCACTAATTTATCAATAGCATCTTGTTGCAGCTCACCCGGAATATCCATCATGGTTAGACTTCGCTTCGCTGCGTAACTATCGTCTGAGTTTGTGGTCACGCGGACAACGTATCTGTCTAATCGAGGAGTTGCTTTAGGATATGCGAAATTGGACTCCATCGGTTCGTAGATCTCTTGATCAAATGCAATCTGTGACCCGTATTCAACGTTGTACCCTCCTCGATATCGATCCCCCTCTATATTCGACACATAGGTAATTAAAGCTCCAATAAATGTAGACTTTCCTCCGCCTTCTCCAGCGATCACCATTGTACCACTCATTGCTGATACCTCGCTCCCGCTGATGCTTTTTGATACTCAGCCAATAGCATCTTTCCAATTACAAGCAGTGCACCTGTGATGTAAACCATTGTCAAGCCACTTAGTCGAATATCATTGGTAAGTTGGAAGGCTTGCCACATGTAGTACATCGCAAAGCCGTATCCTTCGATGATGATAAGAGTCACAAGCGCTATTAGCTCTCGATTAGACGCGCCAGCGTACACTCCATAGTAGGTGAATCCTCCAAGTAGAACAAGAAGCATGATCACCACGTCAATCATATCTATTCTTGGCTCGACCGATAAGCCGATGATAATACTCGTGAACAAAAAAATAGATATTGCTTTACCTTCGGTACCAATTGATCGCGAAAATAAGACTGGCAAGAGCCCCAAGAGAACGTACGCTAACGAGAACTGCAACGCCCGAATATCCGTTTCAAACGTTATGTATGGTATGGATCCACGAACAACATACATCCCAATACCTGAGACAGCCGCAAAGGCAACCAACAAGAGTAAGTTTCTTAGCTCTTGTGGCGGTATTCCCACCTCTGAAGCGATTCGAGAAATCATATATTTATCATAATGAGAACAACCTAATTAATTATTTCGTGATCATTTTTTGAAACAAGCAACAAAATAGCGTGCTTTAGCCTGATCATAGGCTGTAAGCCTCCTTCCTCAAGAAGCAACGCAGTGAACGAATAGCGCAGTAGGGAGGGAATACACCGCCGCCATCGTCTCGCATTTACCAAAAAATAAAGTGTATTGATTTCCCCGCCTGATCTTAATTAAGATTGTACTGCCGTGACATATAAGTTAGACGCAAGGTTATGCCCATTAATGACTGCACCTGACCCGGATGCAGATCCAGAGACAGAACCATATCGTGTCTTGGGGATAGATCCGACTGAAGGGGTTGGTATGTATATGCAAAAAGACCGCATTGAAGACCGCGCCGGTAAACTCATCGGTCAACACAAAGGAGATACAAATCTATTTGTGGCTCTACAGAAGGCTAAGAAGCGGGTGGAAAAAATACACCCAAATCAGTCAAGTAGTGGAACTTGGCGAATACCCCTGATAATTAATGTGGAGAAGTCAACTGTAGAATATCGATCTAGTGTCACTGTTCGAGTGACTAATTTTCTTAACGAACCAATCCCCGATGCAACACTTCGACTTGAAAGAGAAGATGGGCAACGAATTGCACGGACTGGGACGGATGGGAGAGCCAGTTTCACAATTGGAAATGGAATAGGAGAATTTAAAATTATTGCAATAAAGCGGGCAGAAGGGAAGAAAAGCTATGTTAAAGATGCAACCACCGTTAAAATTACAAAAAAACGCAAGCAGCTCAAATTTATTGATGCCCCTGATTCTTGTACTAGTGGAGATACAATTGATCTCAAAGTGACTAATAGTGACGGGAATCCAGTTCAGGGTGTATCAGTTCACTCTGAAACAGGGTCTGTTGCTAAAGCTAAAAGTGATGGATGTACTCAATTAACAATCGATAATAGTGGAAAACACACTCTAACAGCCACTAAATCGGACAACACATATATTGAATATATTGATGCAAAAACAACAGTTTCTGTCAAAAGACAGAAAGTCAAACTTCAGTTCAATTCGGTACCCAACCAAACAGAGGTCGGTAAACAAGTCACTTTTAGAATTACCAACGGATCTGGTGATCCGGTTGAAAATGCTACAGTCAAGTTTGCTGGAACTACAGACAGTACCTTGCATAACGGAAGAGTAACCACAAGAGTTCCAGCTGAGGCAATTGGTAAAACCAAAGTGACGGTCACGAAGGATGATACATCTAATACTACGTTTGTTTCCAACCAAAAAATTATACAAGTTAACGCGCGCACAGCTGAATTGACATTTAATAATCCTCCAGAAGAGGTTTCTGTCGCCACCAATGTCAAATTCAAGATTGTAGATAAAAACGGGAACCCCGTCAATAACGTCGAAGTCAGTGCCGGATCAACAGGTGACACTACAGACAAAGACGGCTATGCAACGCTCTTTTTCGATGGCACTGATGTTGGTGATGTTAGCGTTCAAGCAAAGAAAAAAGAACAGAAAGGAATGAAATACATCTCGGAGAGAACATCCGTATCAGTAACTAAACAGGAGGTAAAACTCTCACTTACATCACAAAAGCAATCATCGAACATCGGAAATGATATTAAGTTTACTGTGACTGACGGTTCACAACCAATAAATAATGCAATCATCGAATGTGGTAACCTAAACGAACGTACAGGTCCATCTGGTACTGCGTCCCTCACTTTCGATGAAGCTGGTAAAAAAACTGTTGTTGCTCATAAAAATGAAACTCAGACAACTATTTTCGAGAATGCTCGTCATCAAGTGCACGTACGCAGATTGACTAGCCAGCTTAATCTCATAAAGCCGAAAGAAAAAATCGAATCTATGTCTCCGGTTGAATTTATTGTCAAAAATGAACGTGGGAAAACTGTTTCTGATGCAACCGTTTCAACTATCGATACTGATCCCGTTAAGACAGATTCCTTAGGCCGGGCTGAAATCACATTTACCGCATCGGGTGAAAAAAAAGTAACAGCCGAGAAATCGCCGACAAATAGGTTTGAGTTTATTGAAGATACCGCTACAGTAACTGTTTATGAACCCCCAAAATCGGTTAACATTAGTTCTGTTCCTGACTCAGTTTCTGTCGGTGAGTCAATCAATATTCAAGTTCTAAATCACCGTTGTAATCCAGTTGCAGACGCCGTGATCAAGACAGTCTCCAATCAAGATGCCCGAGTCGATCGAACCAACGAGGATGGAAAATTAGAGATATCGTTTCAAACAGCAGGATACTACACAATTAGCGCCACAAAAGATGGGTTCGATATCTTCGATAAGGTTCCTATCCGAGTTACGGATTAATTGTGAAAATCATAAATAACTGAAAATTTTCTCCTCCAGGGAGAGTCACCATTTGTGACCATATTAATTTAATGAGAGAATTTCATCGTTTATCACGGAGAGAATGTCACACAATCACAAGCGTTTATTTTTAATTGAATTTGATTGCTCTTCTTTTGTTTGTCTATCCATGCTATTCTTATGACCAAGATACGTGTCTGCTGTGTCTGCCTCTTTCTTCACATCACTTTTGCCTTCATCAAGATCGATAGCGAGTGAATTATCAAGCAAGAAATCCCCAGACACGGTTTCACACAGCGTTTTGGTACCAATATCTAACGTAATATCTGCAAACGGTACATCGCCTTCTGTCTCGTGCGATGGTATTTTTAAATTACAGATATACTCTGGTGCGATGTCTTTTCGTATATCCGGGAAGTCAGTGACCACATAGTCGTGCATCCGCTTTTTGTATTTGACATCAGTGATTTGAGGAACGACCCGCCTAAGTCTATCAATATCAACGCCATTTTTTGGTTCGATCGTGAGTGTTGGATTCGTTATGACGACGTTATGTGCTTCTTGAATTTTTGTTTTGAAAAAATTCTCAATGCCTGCTGCTGAAGAATGATGTTCCCAAGTCCCACCTGAACGGCTACTGAGCGCCTCAATAATGCCTTCGCCATAGGAATTTCCGACACCAGCAGTATGTATCGTGATTCCCCGTTCATTCAATACTTCAGCAACAGCACCATGTTTTTTTATTGCACTGCCAGTTACATCTCTATTGAGGCCGCTAACATGCGTTGAAGAGAGTACTTTGATACTTCCTGGTTGTCCATCGGTAACGAGAGCGATCCACCTAATTGAATCCTGACCACCGTGAGTTAATCCCGTAGGAAGACCAGAGCTACTCATACGCTCAAGAAGATTCTGTGACGCTTCGAGACCATCGATAATGTTGGTTCCCCCACTGGCATTGATATTATCAATATTTACAGTATAGGTCCGATCGCCACTTGTAGGCTGAGCGACTATATTTGCACTGTCGTTGAATGCTACAACGCCAAACGTGTCACGACTGTCTAGACTCGACATTGCATTTTTTATCCCTCGCTTTGCGAGTCTCATCTCTTCGCCTGCCATTGAATAACTTTGGTCGACACAAAAGACAATATGCAGGGGTAGCCGCCTATTTTGATTTTGGTCCGGCTCAATCTCGATCCGGCACTCGGTCTCACCACCATCTTCGGTAAATGCAGTTTGAGAGAGGGTTGTCTTCAACTGATGTGGCATGCGAAATTGTAATTTTGATATACTATTGAAAGTATCGGTGGTCGGGGATTGGTGATAGTATATTCAATACAGGCAAAGAACTGTTTCAATGCTAAAAATATTAATTGTGTCTCAATTAACGATTCGCATGCATTTGGATTGCACGCTCCTCCAATAGTGTTGAATGAACAAGATACGCTAATATAAGGAGAAAACTTGCAACAATGAGCGCAGCTCGCTCGCCCATTTCTAATAAAATGGATGCCATCATTGCGATCAGTGAGACTACCACTATTAGAAACAGTAGCCACATGCATACAAGGACGGAATGATTTGGGATATCTGATGCTCGTATAGCTAAACTACATGTGATTCCAACTGCAAGCCCAACCGCTCCAAAAATAATAAATGACAATATAAAATCAAAGCCAATAAACACGACAAACCCACCCACACTTGCGGTTACAAATAAAAAGATAACTATTAGTTTTGCTTCCGCCGTCTGTAGGTTCCTAAGAGCAATTGGCGAAAGCCCTATAATTCCAAATAGTCCGCTTATTAGCCCAAAAAAAACCCAGGCAGGATACTGATCAAAAACTGATAAATCAATCACCATCACAATAAGACCAACAAAAAGTATTCCAACGCCGACCACACTTGCAATATTCCGAATTTCAGTTGGGTGAAGTCTTTTGAGCGTGGTCTGACCCATACATGTTTATTTCAATTCGTGACAAATCAATCTTTCTACACTCGGAGCAAACTAGATCGATTTATATCTTACTAAACCGTGAATTTTCCAAATCAGCAATCTCTGCTTGTGGGAAGTCTCGTCATCAGAACAGTGTTGTGATGGCCAATAAGGCGGTTTAAGTCTTATAATGCCATTTAGGACGGAGAGGATGCTGCTGGAACTCACTTCAACCCAATTTCGTCAGATTTCTGACCAAGCTCGGTGGCGTTATGCGCTCCCGTAGATCGGTCGTTTCCTTCTATTACGCTGATTTCACCTTCTAAGATTACATTAATATCACAGGTTACACAATAGACTTCAGAAGACTCTCCGTCGTAACAATACATATTCTCACAAGTGGAACAACGGAATATCTGAGTATCTTCACAGTACGGACAGCCTGGATACGTGTGTGAAACACCAATTACCGCTTCAATTGTTTTTTTGTCAGTATCAACTCGCTTTTGACTTATTTCCGATGTAGCCCCCTTCCAAGAGTCAGTCGCATTCCATCTTGACTCTTGTTTTTCGAACTTGATCAGTATATATTTGCCATTTTTACGACATTTTGCAGTGACTATTATTTCTTGCATAGATACATATATTAATAGGCCTATTTTTTTATAAAACTTTATTACATATCTGCATCTGATAAGATCAAGTAGTTCGTAAAAGAACTAATCTAACTGTACTTTTTCAACGGTTAGAACTATTTTTATTGTGGTATTCGGACTCTCCTGAAACATCTTCATCTCCGTTAGTGTCTGTTTCTTGTTCAGTTGTCGTTTCTGATTTTGAATCGACTTTTGTTTGCCCGTTTGTCTCCGATGTGCTTTGATCTTCAGTATCGGGATTTACATTTTTGGGAGGACCACTACTCACAACGACACGTGCTTTTGATTCAACGTGGTCATCGATTTTATATCCCGGTAGCCGAACATCGATTATACTCCCTTTTGATTGATCAGCGGTTTGGACTTTATCAATATGGTGTAGCATGTCATTTATATTTTCACCTGGGTCGGGAGCTATCAAGCTAATACCACTGCGTTGGAGTCCAATATCCATTTTGTTAACTCGAACCAAGAGATCGTCAGATGACATTTCGATATTATTTTTTGCTGTTTGCCAAAGTTCGTTTCTAATGTCCACTACCCGATCGATCGCTTGTTTTGGTGAGAGGCTTTCATAAGCATCTGCATCAGGGTTGTACCGATATTCTGGCTCAAACTCCTCATAGTCAGGCACATCAATGGCCTCCAGATCCTGTTCTGCGTCGATAAACCAGGGTCCATTTTTGTCAACGTGTTCTACTGTTTTAATTTCAATCGGTGTTTCGAATGCTCCATCCAATAGAGAAACATCACAGTGGCAACCAGTTGGTACGGTATCTGTTGCCTCCATGCGAACCGTGAACTCTATTTCGCCCGCAGGTGCAGGTGGTAATTTACTCACTTCAACGTTTTCGATTATTTTAACATCGCCGGTTGATCGGTGAACCGCTCCGATACGAAACTGGCCTCTAGTCTGATCATCGACGGTTGTTCGTAGGTTAATCTGCGCTTGCGTTGGAGACTCTAATTGATTCAACCTATGGTACTCACTTCCTGATGAGGTCAACAGTTCGATTGCCAGTGGGCGACGAAGTGATGAATCAACCTGTTCAATTTTTGAGCCATACGCAGCTCCAATCAGGCTGGCACCAAGTGCAGACGGCCCATCCCATGGCTGTGTAGATCCTCCTATATGATGGATATTTGGGGAAACGTTTCCGGCAAAGGCACGCTGAATCATTGGATAAATCGAACCTGGACCAGTGAGGATTACACCATCGATCGATACGTCACCCATGTCCGCATCCGAAATGAACTCTCGAAGATTCCCACCAAGATCTGCAATAATACCTTCCAATGGACGATCAAAGGACTCTACATCAAGTTCGATACCAATCCTTTCATCACTTTGTACTGGGTTGTTAGTTTCATTGGCAGTTTCAATGGCTTTGCGGATGATCTCTTTTAATCCGTCCGTCTGCAATCCGGCTATTTTTTTGTTTTTTTGAGTCCGCAGCCATTCTGCGATTGTCCGCTCGTACAGATCTGAACCAAGATCAGCATAGCTTTGTCGCAAAAGAGTTGTTATCTGATGATTATCTGGGTCTGGCTGTACAAGCGCTACGTCAAGCCAAAAGGTACCAACTCGTGCGAGTAGGTACGTCCCTTCATTTTGGGTGTGTAGACCTGATTCGTAACCGACAGAGAGCGGTTCTCGAACAGCTCCTATTGGATCAAACCCTGAAGCTTTGACCGTAGCTAAAATACGATCTTCGTCTTTTTTATCATATGCTCCCGGAAGCGAAACGACAACAGGGAGAGTAGTTTCATTACTAACTCCGTCAAGCCATTGATTCCGGGCTTCTTGAAGGAACTCCTTCAGAACAAATAAACATGAATGATCACCGGCTCTATTTACTGGATCTGCCACAAATGGTTCCTCTGGTGAAACAGAAAGAGGCCACACTTCATCATCGACTGCCTTGCCAATCACAGTTTCTTCGTTTGAGAATCCCACGTTGACCGGAATCCATTTATATTCGTCTGCTACCTTGACGAGTCGACGATCACCACCATAATTGATAGCTAACACTGCCTCGTGGGTTCCGATTCGAAGTCCGAATGTTGGAGATGAATCATCAGATGCAAATTGTTTCATATTCAGACTAATTTATCGAATTGCGGGAACTGTTGATTTTCTTTTAATTGCCTCTTCGATCTCTACATCATCAAGACCGATTTCAAGGGTTGTATTCGCTTTGTTTCCGGTATCAAGATCTTCCGCCTCTGCACGTAATACCCCACTTTCATCGATCTGAAACACAATCTTGAATTCTGGCTCTCCTGCAGGCATCTGATCAATCTCGCTGAGAATAAATGAGCCGAGAAGCTCATTGTCGGGTGCAAAATCGTGTTCACCTTCAAGAATTTTAACTTTAATTTCGGATTGATTGTCTGCTACAGTAGTAAATCCACTCCGGGAACCTTCTGCCGGCACTGGTGTATCTTGCTCAACAATCGGTACAACTTCATTATGTTCGCCTTCTGCATGTACTTCAACGCCGATTGTCCGTGCAACCACATTCGTGACGTTTCTTTCACTCTCTTCGTCAACGACTTGACCACCTACATCAAGTTCTGTTGCAAGTGCTGCACCTTCCGCAACAACGTGATCTTGATCAAGTTCTTTCGATAGCTCCATTCCAAAGTACTCTTCAACGCGCTCTTGAACAGCAGGAATACGGGTCGATCCGCCAACGAGCAAGACGCGATCAATGTCATCCTTCGTTGTACTTACGTTATCACCGTCGAAGAGCGCTTCTATGGTATCAATTGTATCCTCAATGATGTCCTTAGTTAAGTCCTCAAATTCTTCTCGAGAAATCTCCACATTAAAACCTGGAACCGTCGCATACGTTGTTTGGGATTCTGAAAGGTCCTCTTTAGTTTGTTTTGCTTGTTCTCGAAGAGCAGATTCCATATCCTCTTCAGGATCTTCCCCTATCTGTTCAATATACGCAGGAAGAATAATTTGCTTATACATTACCTCGTCGAAGTCTTCACCACCTAATCGCTGCGCTCCGCGACTACCATCAACTTCAATATCACCATCTTCAGAAATGTTGACAACTGTTACGTCGAACGTACCACCTCCAAGGTCGTAGACGAGAATAGTCTCTGAATCCCCAGAAATTCCGTAACGTAAACAGGCTGCTGTCGGTTCGTTCAAAAGTTGTTTGACTTCAAGTCCTGCAATCGTCGCCGCATCTTTTGTCGCCTGCCTTTCTGTGATGCTAAAATCAGCGGGAACTGTAATTACTATCTCGTCAATTTCAGTTCCTGTTTCTTCTTCGGCGTCTTTTACCAGTTTTTCCAGAATCAGCGCAGATATTTCTTCTGGACCGAACTCTTCATCGTCAATAGTAAATGTCTCATCCGAGCCCATGTGGCGTTTAACCGTTCGGATCGTTCGGTCCGGATATACGAGTTCCTGACTCAATGCGGTCCCACCAATAACGGTTTCGTCTTCCCGTATCTGCACCACAGATGGTGTTTTAGGATCCCCACTCGAGTTTTTAATAATTTCGGGGTTACCGTCTTCATCAAGATGAGCGACAACGCTATTTGTCGTACCAAGGTCAATACCAATATATTTTCCCATACTATATTTTTGTTATTTTTGTCCATAATATATTTTTGGTATATGACCTCTTCTCCGCAGTGACGATCTGTGCTGGTACTGAACGTGGATTGTGTCGACCGATTTAGGGTCAAGCTTCGAGACACCCATATTGATTTTTATAGACTTGTCTCATTTAGCGCGGTCGAAGCAAGAACACGTAGCTGACAGCGATCACAACGATATCCACGGTTTTTTTAATAATGTTGGTGATCCAATGTCCAACCGACCGTATCGACGAAAATAAGTTGCTGATCCAGTTTCCAATCGACCGTATCGATGAAAATAATTTAGTCTGTACTCCAGAGAGCTTGATGATTAGTTCGGCGAATCCATACAGTGCTACCGGAAACAATCCGATCAAAATAGGTACCAAAACAAGCATTGTGTTCGATGGCGGAAACAGAGGTATGGATCCGATGAGGTCGATGAATATACTCGCGAATTCTTGATTTATTCGGTTTAGAATATAAATCATAAAAAGCGAGATTAACCAAATAGAACCAATAGTGAGTACGGATTTTGCTATCAGATTCCCCTCCGGTAAGATAGAATCTATTCGCCGTTCTGTCTCGGTGAGCGAATAACGGATATTTAAATTGTTATCAAATAAGACAGGGTATACTGACCCGTGATACAATACCACTCCAGTAATACCTCCGGCTATGATTATTTCACTTAGGCCCGACCATGGTGGTAATACAGTCTCAAAAAAGAAACCAAAAAGAACAATTCCGGTAAGTGGTATTACTATAGGATAATTCCATTCTGCTGTGTTCAATATTAAATTGTTATTTTGTGGTTCGAGTTCTGTGCACCAAAGAAGTCCGATAGAAACTGGTACTGAACTGAATGTTATAATTACAAAGATTAGCATTAATAAATTAAGTATGAAACCAATTGCTGAAATAGATCCTAATATCCAATAAGCTATTAGTAGCAGTATTCCCCCGATAAGAAAGATAATCAACGCACCAATACCGAATAGAAAAATAAGAACTAGTAAGATGAACATCCAAATTACTTCCATCGCAACCAATCGCAGTGATCCAACTACATCTGCAGCGATTTTCACTAATATTGAAGCAAATTTGTTTATTACACTTTGGTTCATTTTAACAGATATTGTTTTGTGTTGATCATTTTATCATCTTGCTGTTAATGATTCTATCAGTTAAATTTGGCTCATTATTATAATTGGATATAATTTCGAAATGTGTTTTAAACATTTCAATATAACTGAAATGACTATATACAAACAGAATAGCCCTCAGTACTATCAAATAGATTGACAATACAAGTATAGGGCTGTCATGGTTGTATATTGTTGATTATTCACACATTCAATATAATTTAGGTAATTTGATCATGTTTGTTTTCTTATATTTAATACTACGGGGTTTGATAATTCTATAATGAGGAATTTCAAGGTATAAATAATATTGATAGTCCTCGACTCGAATGGCGCGCGATCAGAGTAGTAGGTTTAAATAAGCGAGCATCTGCAACCGTGAAGATCCTAACCACGGTAGAGAAGCTCTATCATCGGAACGCCGTTCTGATTTGCCAACAAGGCGCTTTGCATCATTTAACGCCGTTTACGGCGAACAGGATATCACACGATCGCACCATAATTAATATGGCAGAATACATTATGTTCTACAGTGATACCGCAAGAGTGTTTTTGACCTTGGATTCGAGTGATTCACGATGTACACTTTGGACACTCAAGTTCGGTCACTCCATTGAGTCGTAAACGCCATTCTAAGGGTGTGTCACAACTGTCACAACGATTGTTTCTCTTATTATCTATCTTATTCTCTTTGGATGCTCGAACTGAGTGTTTCTTTTCACCACAGCCACAACTAACCCCTGGTATATCCTGCATACATTATACCTGTTGTCAACCCTGTAAAAATGTATGGGACATTAACGTAGAGACTACACCCCCTAAGGGGAACCACAGTTTCTGCAAAGTGGGTTTGGTGAAGGGATCTCATCGGACGACTGTACAAAGAAGGTGTTTCCACGATATACGTGGATGACTTAACAGACGTGTTGGAGACACACTGTTCGGTAGAAACGAACGCGAAGACGCACAATTTCTGGGCGTTCCGAGCGTTCGTGAGACGGCTAACGTATACTGCTAAAGAATACGGTATGTCCGTCGAGGTTCGGTCTGAAGCGTGGACAAGTCAAACGTCCGGGCTGTGTCTTAACCACATATACGGTCCGGCATCAGTTGGTCAACAGGACGCAAACCGTCCTGTGACGCCGTTTACCGCGAGGGGGATATCATTTATGAGTCAGAAAATATTAAATCAATATAGCATTGGTAAAGTTCATGGAACGATATTTGATTTCTGACCTCCATCTTGGTCATCAAAATATTATTGAGTACTGCAATCGGCCGTTTACCAGTGTTGACGAAATGAATAGCACACTTATCGAGAACTGGAATGAGGTTGTTGGAGAGAATGATATTGTTTTCTTTTTAGGTGATCTTGGTCGATTTGCTAATGAAGAGGCGCTGAACCGGTGGTTAATCAAGCTAACCGGGCGAATCATCTTTATTGAAGGAAATCACGACCATCCGAGGAGATACATTGATGGGCTAAACACCCACCAATACTACATTCTCAAACAAGGCGAATGGCAATTTTGTTGTACGCATCGACCGGAGAATGCACCACAATTCTGGGAAGGATGGACCATTCACGGGCACCACCATAACAGCAATCCACACGAGTATCCGTTTATTAACGCTGGCGAACAGTATATTAACGTTTCTGTCGAATTGCTAGACTACCGTCCCTTAAATATAGATATTCTCATTGAACTGCTCGAACAAGGAGAACAGTTTGAAACTTTGATGGAAGCTAAGGAAGGGTGACTCAAAAAATCAATCAAATTCATATGGCAGTATTGACATCCTCCCCGCGCTGAAGCGCGAGGTTTTAGCGCCCTAATCCGCTTGACAAAGAGGTCGTGTCGCACCGTCCGAACAGGCCATTTGGCTCGATAACAACCCATACCCTGATACCAAAATTTACATTATTGTTATCTGCTATTACGTCTCTTTATTTATTGGATTCCACCCCTTGGTCTTTCCACTCACTGCAAGCGGTACCCGATAGGTGAGAATTGTGCCACGTGGCTCATTCTCGGCACGGTCAATACTACCACCTAATGCAGTAATCGTCCAGTAGATGAGCCACAGACCGATACCCGTCGTATGCGCAAGCGGTGTCTCTTCACCAGTCATGAGTACGTTCCACTCGTCATCTGGTAGTCCGGGACCGTTATCCGAAATCTCCACACACAACTCCGCTCCGTCCGCCACTTGCGTAACTCGTATCTCAACTTGGGGTTCGTCTCGATCGTTGTGAACGACAGCGTTTTCTAGCGCCTCATCAATCGCCAACCGAAGCAAACTCCCGTTCTGAACAACCGTTTCTTCCGAAACATCTATTGAGAGATCGAATACTGCATTGGGATGCATCTCCCATCGTTTCTCCACGAATCCCTTGATTTCGTCTACCGAAAGGGAATGCTCCTCGTGACGACGCTGAAACAGCTCACGAATGGCTCTGGTTTCATTGCTTAATTTACCCAGTTTGTCGGCATGTTCTCGAATGATCTGCACGGTTGCACTGTATTCTTTGGGATCTAACTCGGCTTCAAGCAGATCAGCATATCCACTAATCGCCGTCACAGAGTTTCGAACGTTATGCCGCAACACTCGGTCCATCACATGCAGTACTTGTTCGATAAACTGGGCGTCGGTAATATCCTCTTCGCTAACTACAAAATGGGTAATGGCTCCATCGGGCTTCGTCACTGGAATGATTTTCTGGGTGGTTTGGTACAACTCACCGGACTTGCGCCGATTCGTCAGTTCTGCTTCCCAGACCTCACCGGCGGTGATCGTCTCCCATAACTCCCGATAGAACTCTTCATCCTGCCGATCGGATTTCAGCAGCCGTGGGTTCTTTCCAATAGCTTCGTCGGCTGAATAGCCGGTTGTTCGTTCGAATGCTGGGTTGACGTACTCGATCGTTCCGTCTGCGTCAGTGATAAAAACCGCCTGATCGGTCGCATTAGCCTGAGTTTTGAAAAGCGTTTTTTCTTGTTCGTACACCTTCTGTTCGGTAATATCCTCTTGAAATCCGAGGTAGTGCGTGACAATTCCCGTTTCGTTCTCGATAGGCGTAATAGTAAGACGGTTCCAAAACATCGTGCCGTCTTTCCGATAATTACGAAGTTCGGTGGTTATAGTCTCTTTAGCGTCGATCGCTTGCCGAATCTCTGTAACAGTAGCATCATCCGTCTCTTCACCCTGTAGAATTCGACAGTTTTGTCCGAGAATTTCTTCACGCTCATACCCAGTCAGTTCACAAAACCCGTCGTTAACATAGACAACCTGATCATCATCCAGCCTGGCGTCATCGATAGTAATTCCAATTGGCGATGCGTCCATCGTCCGTGCAGAAAGACCAGCTGGTAATTCACCGTTAGTTTGAAAAAGAATAAGTTGAATCTGGTCGCTTCCGTTCCATTCAACGGGCGTATTCAGCACAATGAATTCACGGGGATCGTCGCTTCCCAAACTCATTTCCACCGTCAATCCCATTGATGCTGCGTCTCCACTATCGATACGTTCGAACTGTCCGAGTAACGCCGTCTGATATGACGATGAAATGTACTCAAAGATCGAAGCGCCAACTATCGGGTGGTCCATACCATCTCTAAACAGGGATTGCGCAGCCTGATTGAGGTACAGGATGCTCCCATCTGGCTGGATAACGAACATCGGCTCCTCTGTCACCCCTGGAATTTCCACAAATAACGAGTAGCATAGAGTTAATATCAACTTTTGGAATACGTATGTTCCTTCGCAGTCAACGTATCTAAGCCGTCCAGGCAAGTCACTCAGTATCTCGAACTTGTGTCTCCGGACCCAACAGTTTGTGCTGTACTTAGCCTCTGTATGTTGTACGCCGTGTGAAACCTATCAGCGGTGAATATTTCAACAGAGCCAACTATACAAATTATTTTTCGAGAAATTATATACTGGATTTTATTTCATGCAAGATAGCGGCGTAATCTTATCTCACTTATAGAGTGACGAGTATACGCTCACGTTAGATTTAAGATGTTTTCCCCTCTAGCCAATTTTGATTAGGATGTTATATTTATCATGTCAAATACGATTGTATCGATCTACACTTTTATTTGGAAAGGCATCTTTCTTATTTGATAACTGGCTACGAAGAATACAAGAGATACCAAATCACGGTTTCTTGACAATTTACAAGAATTACACTAGTACTACCAGCACTCCTTCAGAGATCTCAAATCGAACATTTTCCAGACTATCATGCCTCAGCTTCTGAGATTCTACCCGAAAATATTGGTGATAATGTAACGTATTGTTCTATATACAAATTGAACTTAAAAGGTGATTTACTAAATCAACATGAATTCAAAAATCAACCATTTAATTCGGGATGTTGGAAACTCTATACTCCTGATACTTTATGAAATTGTAGGTATAATCGCACTAGGGGTGATCTTATCAGTGTTCGTGTTTTTTTCGGTGCTAGCAGGAATTATAAATCTTGAGTTGGCTGTATTATTGAAAGATTGGTTTGTTTGGCCACCGATGATAAATTTAGTAATTGACGGTGGTGCACTGTTTGTGGTCTATATTACGCTATTTTTGCCGCTCATCGGAATCTCGGTGGTATATTATGAAGGAATACAAACGGAGTACAGTTATACACCAACCTTCTCAAATATTACGTACCCTCTGGTAATACTATTATTTTCACCCATAATTCTGTTTTCATTACTTGGCATGCCTTTTCAAAACAGTAATTCCTCGGTGGAAACAGTTATTATTGGATTTGTTGTCTTGTCAACATTATATCGATCATATCTGTACGCTAAAAATATCCAGAAACAATTTTCATCTCAAAATAACCATTCGATCGTGAAAAAAATCCAGGAGAATTTGTTATATAGTATTAAAACTACTGCAATATTATCATCAACAGGTATATTTTGGCTTGCATTATACTTTCAATTCTATTTGATAGGAACCGTGTCTCCAGAAATCCAACAAAGATTTTTCCCGTCAATTGTACTCTCTTCAAATAGCCTAACATCACCTTTGGTTACATTTTCCGTGCCAGTAGCAATTGGTATCATCACGATTGGGAGTTGGGGATTGCAAATGGCGATTATGAGAGCACTACTCATTAATCAGGTGATAGTTCTCTATTATAATCGATTTACAAAAAAGACAAAAGTCCAATTATGTAATTTATTTCAGATCCAAATCCAGATAGCTCAGAGTATATTACAGCAGTGTCAATCCGTATTACGATATATTGTTACACACATAAAATTACGTAGTAATAAATGTAGATCAATTGTACAATCATATATTCTCAGATATATTTTATTACGGCCGTGAATTTGTGACGTGCTCTCACGACTAAAATCGTGGGAGGGTGATCATCAGCTATCATACGATCCTGTATTGGTTTGTTTTATTCACGATCGAGGGGAATATCCCGACCCACAGTATTTTATTAAAAAAACTATTACCTATTGTATGCCCAGATATATTATTTCTGACCACCATTTTGGTCATGCAAACATCATTAAATACTGTGATAGGCCCTTCACGAGCGTTGGTGAGATGAATAATATACTGATCGATCGGTACTACGAAACAATCGGAGATGATGCAACCCTAATCCATCTTGGTGATGTCGCGATGGATATGCAAAATGGCGAAAAGACAATTAAATATTTCCAGCAATTAGGAGGTGATGTCTTGATACAAGGAAATCATGATGTCGGACTTAAGCCTGAAGAAGCTCCATTTCCGATATTCAATTCATGTGTTATAGAGCATAATGAGTATACATTTTATTGTACACATCGACCAGAGGATATTCCTGACGAGTGGAATACGTGGGCAATTCATGGCCATATACACAACAACAATACGGATGAATACCCATTTGTGGCCTACGATAAACAACGAGTGAATGTTAGTAGTGAACTACTTGATTATCGACCCATCGCTCTTGAAACATTAACAAAACTTCTCGATATCTGTCCGCCAAACATGCGTCTTCGAGATAGAGATGAGGCGAGGGAATTCGCATCTAGCTCGATTTAATTGTATTTAGGTGCTAAGTCCCCTTCCTCAAGGAGAGGACCGCAAACGAGTACGGAGAGAATACAGCGAAGTCATTGTCTTTTATGGACTGTAGAACGATCAACGCTCTGCGGACCGCTGGGTGGTGAATCGATTGTCGAATGACTCCTCTAATAACTGATCCGGCACGGGCGACTCCCTTGATTAGCTCTGTATTATATTTGTGGAACTCATCCCTCTGTTTGGGAAATTTAAACCCAAGGGTAGAACTGGACGGTTCGAGTGACATTCTCCCCGGAATGGATTATTCGGGCTTGGCCGATATGTTATCCACAGCAAGTTCTCGCTCGACGAATCCAAGTACGCTGTCAATTCACCCGGGGGAGTCAGTATCTATGAGCGAAATCGTGAATAAAAGACCAGGTGTACATCCGGATGACTTCGCCCTCGTCGAAAACGACGTCACTATACGCGATGCGTCTTCTTGGCCTATCAGAACGCAAGCGTTTTGTTGACGGCATTCCCTCTTTGAAGAGAGATAGTATCGTACAATTCAAAACCTGAAATGTTGTAACAAGAACCAATGAAAGATATCGTCGAGGACGCACTCGAATATGCGGAAAAACAGGGCAGTTCGGAAACCGTTTCACGTGACGAGTTCGGACCACCACAGTTCTTGTATGTCGGGATCGGGGACCGTGGAACCACCCGACTCACATCGGAATTATCACCCCGAGAGACCCAACCTGAGGCCGGGCAAGCAGTTGAAAGCGTTGTGACTAGAGTTGCGTTTCAATCTGATCCTGATCATATGCCGGGCGAATCGGAACAGATCGACCAGTACGTCGATGACCTCCAGACACTCGCTGGTCTGGACACAAAGATTGATTGTTGTTTTATTACTGCAGATCTTAATGAACTCTCGGTGGTTACCGACATCCTGGGCGTAGCTCAGTCGATGCAAGACAGCCTTGTCATCGCACTCCTCACGACGAGCATTGATCATCATAGGGATATCACCCACCAGTTTCACAATTCGGTTGGAACAACGGTTTTGATCAAAGAAACGGGCACTCACTTAGATACAACCGAACTACTGGAAGGTTCACACCCATTCAGTACTGACCAACTTGTACAGCATCTCCTTTCTGATTTTATTAGACTCATCGTAGGCCACAATCCCATCACTGTTGATTACGCAAGAATATGGGACAAGTGGGATAGTGGAAGAGGTGCTGTTCCATTCGTTGGGAACTTTCAACAACCTGAACTCAAGGATATAGACTACTCTTCGTCAATATCGTTCTTTGGCCCCTCTAATCAAACGAGTACTGATTGGTTTGGATACGCGTGGTCCGGACCATCGTTCACGTTGGAGGATTTCGAGCATTTTCGAAAGTCACTCGATAGCACTCTTCGATCCAATTCGAAAGGCCGAGGTGGTATACTCGGGTATGGTGTCGATGAGCAGTTAGAGGAATCGGTCTTTGTGAGTGGGGTCCAGTTCATTGACTCTGATATGTAGAGATAGCTTCGCGTTGTGTAGTATTTGATCGGAAATACACCATCACGAGACCAGGGAGACGCGCGTGACTCGGTCTACTTCAGAACCTGCAAGAACTCAATGATGGCAGTTCAAAGAAAACTTTCGACCGTCACGAAGTACCGCGCAGACCTTCTCACCGATGAAATAAGTAAGCAGTGACGTGCTATTGGAGTACGTGGAGGATCAGTAGCTTGTCTCCGACCGTCATGAAGACGTTGCAGGCGACGTTCGGGCCACCCACCGGGCACCAAGCAGTCGAAACTCAACGACCTGCTTCAAACGTACCGTGACGGTCTTAAAGAGTTCACGACGTGGGAGAGGTTACCTGAGGTCATACGCTTTCAGAAGGGTTTTGTAAACACTGTAAGCAGTCTCATTTTGATAATGGTCGCAAACTGTCGCGGGAAGTTCACAATATAACCCTTCGTCTGTATCGTCACTGAGATAATTGACCGAAACCATTGGGTGAGTCCCTGGCAATTTGAGGTCTTCAATATCCGTTTTCTTTGGTCTCCCCGTTGCCTCTTTTATGGACTCCCCCACGCGATCCCGTACGGTTTTACTCATCCGACCCCCAACTTCGATGTGATTGTAACCGGATCGGTGAAATCCAACTACGATATCGAACTCCCGATCGACGATCTGTTGTAATGCTGGGTAGCCTTCAATGTAGTTCATAGGCTTTCCAATTCGCCACGTTCGATAGGAAGTTGATTCCTGTGCGTCGGATTTGAACCCCTGCAACATCCATAGCGAGGCTGGGATGTCGTCCCCGCTAAACAACTCGTATGTCTGAATTGCTATTTCACCTGTCCCAGACTCAGCGTCGCCCGCGTGTGGTGCTGTAATCAACAGATTAGATTGCACCCCGTCATCTTTCAATATCTCACACAGACCCCCATTTTCACGTGCTTCAACCAACTGCTCTTGTGGTATTATCGTGGATACATCTACTTCAGCACCAGATTTCTCGACACCAAGTCGATAAAAATAGTCTTTATGGACCAGTATCGGCTTTGACGAATCTTCGTGGGTCTTCCAAATACGGTAGTACGTTGAATACGGTGGTTTATCCACTCTAAAATGGTTACCCGTCTCCAATTCTAACTGCTCAGCAAGTGCTCGTGAAATACTCGCTTTGTCGCTATATTTTTGTGAAGACGACTTGTCTAGGTCTGGGTCACAGGTTGTATGAACACTGGATCTAACCATTTCTCACTCCCTTCATAGATTGGCATCCTCCACACGACTGAAGTCGTGGGATTCCTGAGTCAAGCGAATCGAGGTCGTCAGATACCTGTGGCTGGTTCCTGATGGAAGCACCATAGGTGCGGGTGACGACCTGTTCGCCATACATAACCTATATAGACAAACCTACTTGGAAGTATGGATTACGCATCGTGGAATATCCTGCCGTGCCATCGAACGGTAGACTGTATAGTGGGGTGTTGGATTCATCCCCGGCCTCAAGGATTGGGGTATTCTCCTCGACCGCTGATAAATCAGATCGGATTACGTTGCGCCAGTGACTCCATCTGGAAATTAACTCAGAGACATCTCTGATCCAAACGATTATACTTTATCCCACTCTAGGTGGGAATATAACGAAAGTAGATTCCAAAGGACGAATTGTCCTCCCGAAGGAGGTACGAGAACGCCTCGGTATCACCCCCGGTACAAAAGTAGACATACACGAGAAAGATGGGATAGCAGTCGTTGAACCTGAAGACGCCCCTGAACAAATTATCGATCGGATGAATCGACTCATCACGGAAACATCGTCCAAGCAAGAGGAAACAATGCCGCTTGATAACGGAGTTGACCCTATCGCTCAGAAGCATAGAGAGGCGATTCGACGAGGAGCAGAAAAAAACAGCAATGAGTGACGCTGGTGGACCGTATCTTTTCGATGTCGGGGTGATAGCTCTCGCACACACAGAGGCTCCGGTTCGTGATTCTGCGCTCTCATACGTCCAAGATGCCATCGCTGGCGACATAGATTCCGTTGTTCCGTATTTTGCGGTATTCGGAGCGCACACCGTCCTGACGACGTATTACGGGCGCCCAAACGTAGATGCATCTCGTCTACTCAAGAACTTCTTGGATGCGAAGCGAATCCACTGGTATGACGGTATGAAAGAAAGCGTAGTTCGGGATGGGCTTTCTCAGGCGAGTGAAGCAAACGTTGGTGGATGGGATGGGTACTACGCTCAGGTGGCTCTGTTGAAATCCTCTAGAACTGATACGATGTCGATGCTGAATACACAGCGCGTATCTTGCACACAGCAAGCGAAATGCTGGGACACACAGTCAGTACAGCGAAATCCTCCAGTAAAGGTTCCTCAGATGATTATCTCGCCCAATTCTATCTCTCCATCTTTATTAATCCAAATTTCGATACTTTCTGTGCCTCTGATTTCAACAGACATCACATGCTCATTATCAACATAGATCTCGAATGAACAGCTCTCGCCAAGTTCTCGTCGGGTATACGGGACTGAACGCTCTGGTTCACCGTCCGTTATGGTGATTTCGACAGTCTCGTCACGGCACGACGAGACAATTCTAACTGTTCCCGAAAATTCATCGTCTGCATCCAAACCCATGAA
>LFCJ01000351.1_pt1 | contig 27763 bp, 24 predicted proteins | sample 643141 | NCBI WGS metagenome assembly LFCJ01 (sample SAMN03766243, study PRJNA286221) | soda lake metagenome | biome: soda lake; feature: Kulunda steppe; material: water; isolation source: sample B1-Br-g2 brine of Lake Bitter-1 | place: Russia: Kulunda steppe | collected 2010-07
GGGATCGCCACGCCGATGCGCCCCGCGCCGGTATCGAACGCGCCGGCGGCGACGAGCTGGTTGTTGCGCTCCACGCCCTGGCTGATCTCCCCTGCGGACAGGCCGTAGGACTGCATCGCCACCGGGTTGACGATGATCTCCATCAGATCGTCGCGCACTCCGCTCAGATTGGCCTCCAGCACGCCGTCGAGGCCCTCCACCCGGTCCTCCAGCCCGCGCGCCATGGCGATCAGCTCGCGCTCCGGCACATCGCCCGACAGCGCCACGGTCAGGATCGGAAAGAGCGACATGTCGACTTCGGTGACGACCACCTGGCCCGCGCCCGCGGGCAGGTCCGGCTGCGCGTTGTCGGCCTCGTCGCGCACGCTCTGCAGGGCGGTCTGCTGATCGAAGCCCGGCCTGAATTGCAGCGTCACCCGCGCGAAGCCCTCGCCCGCATCGGCGCGCATCTCGCGCAGCCCGGACAGCCCCTGAAACTGCCGCTCGAGCGGCTCGATCAGCAGCCGCGCGCTGTCCTCGGGCGAAATGCCCGGATAGGCCACGTTGACGATGAAGACCGGAATGTCGATCTCGGGTGTGGCCTCCTTGGGGATCGTCACATAGGCGTAGGCGCCCGACAGCAGCGTCAGCACCAGCACCAGCAGCATCATGCGCACCCGGCTGAAGGCTGCACTGATGAGCGCGTGCATCAATCGCCCTCCGCCGGGGCGGTCTCGCCGGCGCCGTCGGCGTCGCCCGGATCCTCACGCAGATACTCGGGCGGCGTTTCGCTGACATCGACCCTCTGACCGGGCGAGAGGCCGCCCTGGCTGATGGTGACGATCCGGGCGCGCTCCGGCAGGCCGCTGACCCAGACGCCGTCGCCGCGCGCGCGCACCACCTCGACGGGCACGAAGGCGATCCGGTCCGCGTCATCCACCAGATGCAGGCCCAGCCGCCCCTGCTCATCGAGCCGCGCCAGCGCCGGCGAGACCCGGTGCGCGGCGACGGTCTCGACCGGCAGGACGACCTCGGCGCTCAGTCCCGAGGGCAATTCGCCGTCGCTGTTGTCGATCTGCACCTCGACCCGGAAGGTGCGCGTCGCCGCATCCGCCACCGCCGAGACGAAGCGCACCTCGCCCGCGCGCGCGCCGCCGCCGATGAAGCGCACCTCGGCCGGCATGCCCGTGCGCACCCCCTGGATGGCGGTCTGCTGCACCTGCACTGCCGCGATCAGCGGGTCGTTGTCCACCACCTGCAGCACCTCGCCGCCGATGCCGACATAACTGCCGATATCGGCGATGACCTCGTTGACGATGCCGTCGATGGGCGCGCGCAGCTCGGTGTTGGCGATCTCGAGCTCGATGGCGCGCAGCTCGGCGCGCGCGGCCTCCAGCTCGGCGAGCCGCGCCTGTGCGTCGGCCTCGGCCCCCACGCCGCGATCCGCGAGCCGGCGGGCGGCGTCATAGTCGCGATTGGCCGAGGCGAGCTGCGCCTCGGAGCGCGCCAGCCGCGCCTCGCGGTCATCCGCCGAGAGCTGCCCGACCACATCGCCGCGCGATACGCGGCTCCCCTGCGCGGCGATCTCCTCGACGATCCCGTCCACGCGCGCGCGCAGGATGGAGACCTGGACCGGCTCGACATCGCCGTAGAGCACCAGCTCCAGCGTGATCTCCTCGGCCTCGCTCCAGCTCGCGGCGACGCTCGGCACCCGCTCGGCGGCGGGCTCCGGCGCCTGCGGTGGTGCGCGAAACAGCATGCAGCTGCCGATCCACACGGCGATGACCAGCACGATCGCGACAAAGACGAGCGCGGTCGGGTTGATCAATCGTCGCATTCGCTCGCCCCGCTGCGCCCTGCCCGGCAACTGTCCCGCATGAGATCAGCGCAGCCTGCAGTCTTTGAGGGTGGCGCATTGATCGCGGCCAAGGTGGCCTGAAGCGGCGGCCTGAGCAAGCGCATTTGGCCCTGATCGGTTTGCCGACTCCTTCGCGCCGTTTCAGGGCGGTGGGAGCGTGCAGCTCCCTTAGCCGGCATCGGCGGTGAGCGCGCGTCAGTGCGGGGGCTCAGGGCGCGTTGCGCTGCGAAGGGTCGCGCTTGAAGGCGGGCGGACGGGCGGCGGCGCCCTCGGCGCGCTGGCGTCGGGCCGCCTCGGCCCACCATGCGAGCTGCGCGAAGCTCCGGGCGAGATAGTCGTCCCACCGGCCGGCATCGACACCGGACGGATAGCCGCCCTCCGCCTCGAAGACCTCCTGCGCCCTTGGCACATGGATCATCGCCGATACCGGCAGGCAGCCGAGCTCGGCCAGAAAGGTGCGCATGTTGACCGCCGCGCGCGCCCCGCCCCACTGCCCGGCGGAATAGGTCGCGATGACGCTCGGCTTGTAGGAATAGAGCGAGCTGCCGAAGTGGTTGAGCAGATGCGCGAGCGCGGGGCTCATGGCGTGGTTGTATTCCGGGCTGACCATCACGTAACCATCGGCCGCCGCGATCCGCGCCGCGAGATCCTCCAGCGCCGCGGGCGCCTTGCCCTGTGGATGGGAGAAATGCGGCTTGAACGGGCCGGCGAGGTCGAACTCCAGCGCATCGACGAGGCCGACCTCATGGCCCTGCGCCGCGAGCCTGTCCGCGCAGGCACGCGCCACCCGCAGGCCGAGCCGCGCCGGGCGCGGCGGCGTGCTGTCGCGCACCGAGCCGAGGAATACCAGCAGGTTCAGGGTCATGATGCCGCTCCTTTCGGTTCAGGGTTGGGGCATGGCGGACATCCGTGTGCCGATGCCGCTGCCGCAGGGTCCCGCCCGCGACTCCGTGTTGGGTTGCACGGCCGGACTGCCGGGCACACTCTTGCTTCTTGGTAGCGCGAGACGAAAGGGCGCGGAATGGTAAACGCTCCGCCGGTCACGACCGGCAAGGCGCTGGAGCTGTTGCAGGCCGGGTGGCAGGCACAGCAGACGGGCGGGCTGACGGCCTCATGGATGCTGCACGGCCGCCCCGGAATCGGCAAGACCGAGATCGTGCAGGACCTTGCCATGCGCACCGGCGCGCGGCTGTTCGATCTGCGGCTGACCACCATCGAGCCGCAGGATCTGCGCGGGCTGCCGTTCTTCGACCTCGAGCGCAAGCGCACAGTCTGGTTTCGCCCCGAGGACCTGCCGGATGACCCGGCGCAGCCCTCGGTGCTGTTTCTGGACGAGCTCACCGCCGCGCCGCCGCAATTGCAGCCCACCGTCTACGGGCTGTTGCAGGAGCGCCGCGTCGGGCCGCACCGCCTGCCCGAAAGCTGCCTTGTCGTGGCCGCGGGCAACACGGTCGAGGATGGCGCGGTAGCCTATGAGATGGGCACGGCGCTGTCGGACCGGCTGATCCATCTCAACCTCGTGGCCGAGGCGAATGACTGGGTGCAGAGCTACGCCGTGCCGCACGGGCTGGACCCGGCGGTGATCGCCTTCATCCGCACGCGGCCCGACCTGCTCGACACCATCGAGCCCTCATTGCGGCGCGGCGACATGATCGCCTGCTCGCCGCGAAGCTGGGCGCGGGTGTCCGCCCTGATGCGCGCCATCCCCGACCGCACGCTGCGCCAAACCGCGATCGCCGGTGTCGTGGGCGAGGCGGTCGCGGCGGAATTCCTGCTGATCGCCGATGAAATCGCCGCCACGGTGCAGCTCGAGGAATTGCTCGACGCTAAACCGCGGGATCGGCTGGCGCTGTACCCGGCGTCGATGCACGGCATGACCGCGCTGGTCTATGCGCTGATCGCGCGCGCCGATGCGGACAGCCTGCCGCGCATCATCGAGATCATGGCCGAGGCGCGCGGCCTCGGGCAGACGCGCGGCGCGCCGTTCTCGTCCATGCCGCTGGCCGAGCTCGGCGCGCATGGCTTCGAGATGCTGATCCGCCGCGCGCTCGACAATGGCTGGCAGGACGCGTTTCTGGACTCGCCCGCCTATGCCGCCTATGCCGAGGAGCGCCGCGCCGCGGGGCTCGAATGACCCATTCCGCCCGCGCCACCGCCGCGCTGCAGGCCCTGACCGAGGCCGACCCGGCGCTGGCCGCACTCGCGCTGTGGTGTCGCCACCGCGACGCGGACCGGCTCCCCCCCCTCGCCGAGACGGCCGGCAGCGTGATCCGCTACGGCCCGGGCTTCGCGGCGCTGCCGGCGCATGAGCAGATCGGGCTGGCCGGGCATCACATCCTGCACGTCGCCCTTCAGCATTCCGACCGCATGGCGGCCATGGAGGCGCGCATGGGCGCGGCCTTTGCGCCGGATCTGTGGCAGATCGCCGCCGATGCCATCGTCAACGAGACGATCCTGCAGGCGGGCCACGCGCTGCCGCGCCCGGCATTGCGGCTTGGCGAGGTGCTGGGGACCCTGGGCGAGCAAACCGAGGGGGCTTTGGCCGAGTGGGATTGCGAGCGGCTTTACGGCCGTCTCGCAGGCGCGGCCGATGCGGCCGGGCGGGTGCGCGCACAAGCGCAGCAGAGCGGCCACCAGCCCGATCTGCGCCCCGAGGCCGCACAGGAGGGCAACGCCGGGGACGACAAGGCGGAGCAAGGCCGGGCCGAGTGGCGCGCGCATCTGGCCCGCGCCATGGCCGCCGGGCGCGGGGCCGGGTTCGGGGTGGGGGTGCTGGGCGCCCGGCTGGCCGATCTGCCCACCCCGCGCGTCCCGTGGGAACATCTCCTGCGCCGCCTGCTGGCGCGCGCCACGCTGCCGCGACCGACAGTTGACCCCCTGCGCCCGGCGCGCGGCTGGCTGGCGGGGGCGGCGCGCGCGCAGGTCGAAGGGCGCGCACTGCCGCCGTTTCAACCGCGCATCCGCTGGCAGGGGCCAGGGGGGCGCGTGGTGCTGGCGCTCGATTGCTCGACCTCGGTCACGGACGACAGCTTGCGCCTGATGATGGCCGAAATCCAGGGCATTGCCCGGCGCCATCAGGCCGCGCTGCATCTGCTCAGCTTCGACGCGGCGATCCATCACGACATGGCGCTCGACCCGGCCACGGCGCGCGCCACGCTCGCGGCGCTGGAGCTGCCGCAAGGCGGGGGCACGGATTTTCGCCCGGTGCTTGCGCGGGCGGTCGCGCTCGCGCCCTCCGCGCTGGTGATCCTGTCGGACATGGACGGGCCCTTTGGCGAGCTGCGCCCGCGCTTTCCGGTCATCTGGGCCGCGCCGCAGCCCGATCCGCCCGAGGCGCCATTCGGAAGGGTGCTATCCCTGGCCGTCTGAGCGCGCGGCCATCATCGCGGCCAGCCGCGCATGGCCCGAGACCTGGCCCGCCTCCAGCGCAATATCATGAACCTCGATCTTGCGGGCAAGCGATATCTTCTGCAGATCGCGCTCGCTCAGCGGCGGCTGAAACAGCGTCTCCTCGATCAGTGCGCGTTCCGCGCCCGTCAGCTCGAGGATTTCCGGGCCGTCCGGCTCCTGGACCGACACCAGCGACAGCGGCGGGACCCGCAGCATCTCGGACTGCTCGATCACCAGATGCAACTGCCCGGCCTGCATCTCGCGCCCGGCGGCAATGCGGGTGAGGATCTGCCGGCCGCGGCTGCGCAGCAGGTCGAGGCCGCGCTCGGCTTCGGTCTGCGTCACGAGGGTCTTGCGCCGCTCGGGCGAGACGCGCAGCAGCCGCGCTTCGACCAGAAAGATCAGGATCAGCATCGGGATCGGCGCTTGCGCGATGGCCAACGCATACTCCTGCCAGATCAGCGTGGCGGCGACGAACGGCAGGAGCGCCGTGATGTAGCGCAGGAACTCCACCTCGAAGATCAGCCGCGCCCACAGGCCCGGACTGCCCGCCCGCGGCCAGAGCGCGGTCCGCCCCAGGAACCGGCGCGGCACACGGTGCAGATGAAGCGCCGAGCGGTTGACCACGGTCTGTTTGCAGATCACGAACATGATTGCGAGAGATGCGGTGCGCACCGCGACGGTCAAGCGCGGCCTTCCGGCGGGCGGACCCGGCAGCGGGCTCGAGGGTCCGTCATCGACTCAGCACCCGTCCGCTCGGCACGGATCCTGCGGGCCAAAGAAGCGCCAGATCGGCGGTTCCGGCGCGGGCGTCGTGTCATGGCCTTGTGCCTGCGCGCATCATCATGGCGGTGTTGCGCGAGAAATGCGCCGCTCCGGTCCGTGACGTCGTCCCGAGGCACCTCTGATCGTCGGGGTTCGGGCTACTCGCTGTCCCCGGCCACCGCATCGATCACGAGCCGGGCGAGGGCATCCGGCGCGCGCGCTCCGGGCTCCCAGGGCAGGACAATACCGTTCTCGGCGTAGCGCACCGCCTCCCCCTGCGCGCCGAGGTCGAACGCCAGGGTGGGCAGCCCGGTGGCAAGACATTCATGGACCGTGAAGGAGAATGTCTCGGGCCAGATCGACGGGATCAGCCAGTGCGTGACACCGTAGCGCGCGGCGAGAGCCGCTATGTCCTCGATCGCATAGACGCCATGGACCGGCACAGTCCCGGCAAGCGGGAATCCCGGCGCTATCCGCCCGATCAGCGCGAGCCCGATATCGGGCTCGCCGCGCAATCTGTCGGACAGCTTCGACAGCACCTCCGCGCCCTTCTGCGGCCCGATCGCACCCAGAACGCCGATCACCCGGCGGCCCTGATCGGCCGCAACGAGCGGCGGAACCGTCTGCAGCAACTTGTGAGGACGGATGTGAAGGCGCGGGGCCGCCTGCGGAAATGCCGTTGCGACGATATCCGCGCTGGCTTGCGAGAACACGACCAGGCGCGCGGCCTTATCGACCGCCCCGCCCCAGCTGGCGCGCCACTCGCGAAGCGTCATCATGCTGCCATCGGCGCGCCGGTAGGTATGCGCGGCGTCGTCATGATCGATCGACGGCGCGCCGCGATAGGCAGCGTCACCATCGAGCAGCGTGTAGGAGGGGCTGATCGGCAGATAGTCGTGAAACAGGATGTCGAGCGGCGCGTCAGCCGCCAGGCGCAGCAGCAAGCCGGGCAGCGCGCCCAGATCCGGATCACCCACGGCGCAGGAATAGATGATCCTGCGCTTCGCGACGGGCGCCAGCAGCCGGACAACCAAATCGAGATCGTCGGTATTCGCAATCAACCGGCCGCTGGGCGTGGCGAGCTCGATCCGGCACCGCCAGGCGCCCCCGAGCCGCAGCACGACCGAGACCGGCGCAGACGCGACCCGGTCTTGCAGGTAATTCTCGGCCCCGCCGCCCAGGGAATGCGCGATATAGACGGGCAGTTCCTCCAGATCCGGCAGGCTGTCAGCCCAGGCAAGGGCCGCGACGAGGCGCGGGGTTACCAGCCGATCGTCCCGAATGAAATCCTGCACCATGCGGTTGTAACCGGGGTAACGGGCCGAGATGACGGCGTTGTTCTTCTGCACCAGCGCCAGTTTTTCATCGCCAAAGCTGGCGCCGCCGCGATGCTCGACGAAAAGTCCGGGCGCGGCGACATGGCGCGCGCCCTGCGCGGCCGTGCGCCGACACCAATCGACCTCCTCGCCATAGCCGCGGCCGAAAGCCGGGTCGAAACCGCCCGCGCGATCCAGCCAGTCGCGGCGCAGCGCCATGCAGAACCCCACCCCGGTCGGCGCGTCGACCTCGGGCGCCGGCGCGGCAATCCGCGCCTGCAGCACGTCATCAATCGCGTCGGCCTGGCCGTCTTCAAGCGCCGTGCGCGTGCAGATCACCGGCGCGGTGAAGATCTCGGCATCATTCGACAGCGGCGTCGCGGTCGCCACTTCCGGGTCCGCCAGCGGGGCGATCAGCCGGCTGGCCCAGGCCGCCGGGACCATAGCGTCGCTGTTGAGCAGGACCACCACCGCGTCATCTTCGGAGCGGGCAAGATCGAAGCCGCGATTGACCGACCGGATGAACCCCAGGTTCTCGTCATTCTCGACGAGGGTAATCAGGTCGCGATGCGGCGCGTCCTGCGCCTGCACCCAGTCGCGCAGCCATGGCCGGACCCGAGTATCGGAGGAGCAATCCTCGATCAGGATCAGCCGAAAGGGCAGATCGGTGTGGGCGAGGACACGGCCGAGCGCCTCCGGCAACAGCTCGAAGGCATCGTAAATCGGCATGATCACGCAGATCCGCCCGACATTGCCAGCCATCGCGCGCCCGGGCCCCGGCCGCGCCAGAAAGGCCGGGTTCAGCGTCGTCTGAGAGATGTTGTCGTCAAGGCGAAGGGCCGTCTTGATGCGGCGCGGAAGGTCGGTGTCCTCGCGCAGCAGGCCGCGCGCGATCATCGGCACAAGCGGCAGTGTTTCGCGCCAGTAGCGCAGGCGCAGGCGCAGCTGCGCCCGGGCCCTTGCGCCGCGCATCCGTATTTCGTGCCGGATGCGCAGTGGATCCAGATCCGAGGGCTCCAGTTCAATCACCATCGTACCTTCCGCGTAGGGCAGGCTCGCGGTGAACCCGACGCGGCGGTCGCACCCCATGGCCGCCGCGACATCCTCGCGCTCCTCGTTGGGCCATCGGCGGATATGCAGGTCCCCGAGCCGCAGGCTGATGCAGCGCGCCAGCGTCCAGCCGCGCAGATGGACGCGCCCGTGATGAAACCGCACCTCCTCAAGGTAACCGAGCTTGTTGCCCCGCGCGTCGCTCAAGCTGCACCCGGGGAGCGACAACTGCAGATGATGCTGTATGTAATGGTCACGAAGCCACCTGTACTGCGCGATCCGCACCCTGATCGAGCTCAACATGCGCGGCGACAGCTTTCCTGAGTCCATCCGTTTTTCATTCAATACCCGTATCTTCGAGCGGGACATCCGAAAGATCTGCCACTTTCGCGTGATTCGGGAAATGCGGAACAATGCCGACATTCCCTCGGGACGTGATCGCGTGGCGGCAACCGGAGGCGCCGCCGATGACGCGTATGACCTTCGCCGCGCCCGGCTTTTTCGCGACGACGACGCGCACGGCGCGCGACTTTCCTGTCGCAAAAAGGGGGGTGGTTGCGCCCCGGGTGCGGCTGACGGCGCCGATCGCGCGGCGCTCTCACTGTTTGAAGTCGCATGCTCAAGGCGCGCAAAAACCGGTCCCCACTCTTGCGCAACATGCCGCGCCTCGGCCGACGTCAGCGACCGCATGCGCGGCCCGATCCGGCGCAAGAGCAGGCGGCCTGCCCGCTTTCCCGGAAAGCGCCACACCGGCATCAGGATTGTGCCTCGGCGTGTCCGGGCGCAGCTAATCGACGGCGCCGTCGACGCGGCACACCGAACGTCTCCGGCGGTAAAGCCGCACGGACTACATCTTCCCGCCCGAGACGCTTTGCTTCGGACTCGAGATGCTGCGTCGCGCTGTGCGACGGTCAGACCACCCGACAGATACCGCTGTCCGGTGTCACTCCGGGATCGACCGCCATCACGCTGCGCTCACGCTGCGACGCGCGCCGGACCGCCCCGCCGCCAGACTCTTCTGACACCGACGCGAGATGGGACATGCCGGACACGCAACACCGGATTGCACTCATCGAGGTCACGGCGGCACGGCAGGGCGCCCGGCACGGGGCGCCCTGCGCGTTCGCGTCAGCAGTTATCCCATTCCCAGTCGCACGCGTTGTCCCAGATCCTTTCCCACGCATCGTTCAGGATCGACGCGCCTCCGACCTGAAACGCGTCGTGATCGACGAATCCGTAGGACTTGACCGCGACGACCGTTTTCTTCTGATCGAAGGAGCCATCGCCGATCGGAACGATGCCATCCGGGTGTATCCCGAAATTCTGCACCCAGGGTCCGCCCGAAGACCCCCCGGACTGAGCAGAGCCGATCTGGCCGGTATCATCGTTGAGCACGACGTCGGAATGGGTCTTCTGCATCACCTGGCCCGAGTCGAGGTTGCCAGGGTATCCCAGTTCGGTGATGTTGTTCCCGATGAGATGGTGCGATGCCCAGCCGAGCCATCCGGTCAGTTCGCCCGCGGACACTTCGCCGTACTGCCTGCAGTTCCTGTCCCTGAGCTGAAGGATGCCGAAATCGTACTCGTTCACGACCGAGTCGTCCGCGGTGTATTCCCACGGAACGATCCCGTCTTCCGCGGCCCACTGACAGTACGGCGTCAGGAAACTTCTTGTTCCATCATAGGCCGGGAAAAAGCGAAAGTTCGAGTAGAAATCATCCTCCTGGTGATCCCACATGCAGTGCGCGGCCGTGATGACCAGGCGTTTGTCGATCATTGCCCCGCTGCACGAAAATCTGCCGCCCCCGGCACTCTCGAAAAACAGTTTCCCAACCGTGGCATAAGGATAATCCCGCGTGATGAGCCGGGGGCCGGTACGAATCGTTGTGAAGGGATAATCGAATGCGCTAACCATATCTGGTGAGACCTGACCACCCTCCTCCTCGAGGTTCTGCCGGAGCGGGGCTGGTGCTTCCCTTTCTTCCATCCGCGACATGGACGAAGACACCGTCGGCTCGGCGGGCGAGTTACTTGCGCCCTCGCCGGTCGCCCGCATCGGCACTGATTGTCCGGGCCGCGTGGGTTCCGCTTGGGGCAAAGGATAAGGCTGCGCGCGCTCCAGCTGCGATCGACTCCAGCCTCGATCGCCCGCCCGCATTGCCTCCTCCTGAGCGGAAAGTGTCGGGTCGGCATTGTCGCTGGCCGACTCCTCGGATGTCTGGGACGCAACTGAGAAGGTGGTCGCCAACAAGATCGCCGAGCTGAGTGGTGCAACAGCAACGGCCTTGCCAACTATTTGTTTACGTTCAATCATACTGGGATGCCCTTTCCTAGATATCGGGAGTCGAGCTTATCACAAAATTGTGCTTTGTCGAAGGCCCTGATCAGGAATCACGTCCGCAAGATTAATGCGGCTCCGAGAGGGCGAGCTTCCAGGCGCGGACACCCGAGGCGGCGCCGCTGCGACAGGATGCCGGTGCCCTGCTCGTCCGTGAGTTGCATTTGCTCTATTGCCCACTCCCCGGGTCGGATCCGATCGCAGATCGCGCAACACTCACATGTCCGGGCATTACGTCGGGTTAATTTCCTGCAGCCGAAGTTCGATCATTGCGCCGCCCGCGGTGCATCAGGGGCCGCTTCCGGTAACCCGGTCGGCGCGGCTGACTGCGTCAGGCGATCAGCGCGAGCGCGGCGCCGCCGAGCCCGGCGATGATCACGACCGCCCAGGGGGGCAGCTTCCAGGCCGCGAGGCCGACGAAACAGATGAGCGCGAGCGCGAAATCGCCCGGTGCGAGGATCGCGCTGGTGAAGACGGGATCGTAGAGTGCTGCGCCGAGGATGCCGACCACGGCGGCGTTCACCCCGCGCATGAGCGCCTGCGCGGCAGCGTATTGGCGAAAATCGTCCCAAAACGGCAGAACGCCCACCAGAAGCAGAAACCCCGGCAGGAAGATCACGCTCACCGCGATCGCGGCGCCCACGAGCCCGCCCGGCTCCGGCCCGAGCAGAACCCCGAGATAGGCGGCGAAGGTGAAAAGCGGCCCCGGCACCGCCTGCGCCGCCCCGTAGCCGGCGAGGAAATCGTCCGGCCCGATCCAGCCGGGCTGGACCACCTCGGCCTGCAGCAGCGGCAGCACCACATGCCCGCCCCCGAAAACGAGCGCCCCGGCCCGGTAGAACGAGTCCACCACCGCGACGGCCTGCGTGTCGGTCAAGGCCGCCAGCACCGGCAGCCCCGCGAGCAGCCCCGCGAACGCCACGAGGCACGCCACCCCCACGCGGCGCGGCACCTTGAACAGTATCCGGCCCGTCACCGGCTGCGACGGCCCGGCACCGAGGACAAGACCCGCCACGCCGCCCGCCACGATCGCACCGACCTGCCCGAGCGGGCCGGCGGACGCGAAGACGATCAGAACCGCGGCCACCGCGATGGTCGCGCGCTGCCGGTCGGGGCACAGGGCCTGTGCCATGCCCCAGACGGCATGGGCGATGATCGCGACGGCCACGATCTTGAGCCCGTCGATGATGCCGGTGCCGACCGGCCCCGCGATGGTGCCTGCACCGTAAGCGAAGATCACGAGCGCGAGCGCCGAGGGCAGCGTGAAGGCGATGAAGGCCGCCAGCGCGCCCAGCCAGCTCGCGCGCATCAACCCCAGCGCGAAGCCCGTCTGGCTCGAGGCTGGGCCGGGCAGGAACTGCGACAGCGCGACGAGATCGGCGTATTCCTGCTCCGACAGCCATTTGCGCCGGGTGACGAACTCGTCGCGGAAATATCCCAGATGCGCGATCGGGCCGCCGAAGGAGGTCAGGCCGAGCTTGAGGAACGCCGCGAAGACCTCGGCGGCCGTCCCGCGCCGCGCCGCGGCGGTTTCGCCGGCGCTCATACGCGCATCCCCGCCGTCACTCCGCCTCGTCGCGGAATTCGCGCAGCTGGCGCTTGGCGACGGCGAGCCCCTCGCGGCCCTTGTCGGTGATCTTGTAGAACTTGCGCACGGTACGCCCGTCGCGCTCGCGCCGCGAGGTCAGGTATCCGTCGCGCTCCATCTTGTGCAGCATCGGGTAGAGCGTTCCCGCCGAGAGCCGGTAGCCATGCGTGGCCAGCTCCTCGATCATCCACTGGCCGTAGATCTCGTGCTCCGACGCGTGGTGGAGCACATGCAGCCGCACCAGCCCGCCAAGCAGGTCGTGATGGACGGCCGTCGCCTCCGGCACATTCTTCTTCGTCTCGTTCATGTCCGACCGCGCGTCGCGTGCTTTGATCCGCCAATTATCATGCCCCCCGTGGTCATTCCAGACCGTCCGTCGCGCCGCTTGCAGGTGCGGATGCCCGGACATCTGCGGTCATGATAGTGAATCGCTATCGTAATTCAATTATGAAATCCGCTTAATTCCGTTACTCATGAGTGTCCGCCGCCGCGTTGACGACCACCGGGGCGGTCAGGGAGGCCGCGCCGGCGGCGCGGATACCGGATATTGATGGGAGGACTTCATGATCAATCGTCGATTGACAGCCGCACTCGCAATCGGGGCACTGCCCTTCGCGGCCGGCGCGCAAGAGCTGGATTCGGAGCTCACGGCGCATCTGCCCGAGGGCCAGCCGGTCGAGGGCGTTCTGCGCGTCGCCGCCGAATACGACGACAGCCAGATCCGCATCCATTACAAGTTCGAGACCGACGATCCAAGCTGGATGCACCAGATGCTGCGCTTTGAGGACGGCGAATGGGTCCGCTACGGCGCCGGCTCGGGCGGCCCCGACGCGCACGGGCACTACGAGGACCGCATCTCGATGCTGCTCGACGATGGCAGCGTTGATCATTTCGATCTCTATGGCGGCTGGATGACCTCGCATGAAGGCATCCGCACCACCGCCTCCGAGGTGTCGTCGGACGCGGTCGAGGCGCATCCGCATCTGGGCGAGACGCTGGGGCGCAGCGATGCGCGCAAGTTCCTGCCGCAGTCGCGCGATGTCGAGGATGATGCCGAGACCAACTGGGACGCCGTGCGCGACACCGAGGAGCTCGAGCAGCTGCAGGCGGATGGCGTGTTCCTCGATCTGTGGCAATGGCGCGCGCATCGCTCGCACCCGATGGGCGTGGCCGATAATGGCTATGTGCTCGAATATCGCCTCGCCTCCTCGGGCAGCTCGATGTTCACCAACAACTGGGACGGCGACGCCGAGCAGCCCGCCTGGATGTTCGACGAGGAACAGACCGGCCTCGTCGCGCTCGACTGGGACGCGGTGGTGGCCGGCGACTACGGGCAGGACGATCCGTATTTCATCTCCGAGGACAACGCCGTGCCCTTCGATCCCGACCGCGACTGGCAGGAGGGCGACACCATTCCGCAGCGCTTCCTGCAGGAGCCCGAGGGCAGCCGCGGCGCGATCGCGGCCGAGGGCGGCTGGGAGGATGGCGCCTGGCGCATCACCCTGACGCGCACGCTGGAGGCCCCCGATCCGATGGACAGCAAGACGCTGGAGGATGGCGGAGTCTATGACGTGGCCTTCGCGGTGCATACCGGCGGGGTCGGCGCGCGCTGGCATCTCGTCTCCATCCCCGAGACGCTGGGCCTCGGCGTCGAGGGTGCGACAATCACCGCGCAGCACAGCGACACCCGGCTTTCGGACGACGAGCTCGACTGGGTGGAGCTGCCGCTGGTCTATCCAGGGCAGGTCAACTGGCAGTGGCTGCACTCGCAGGATCACCCGGGCCAGGACGACATCCTCGAACGCGAGGAGGGCCTGCAGGACTTCCACGCGCTCGACCTCGACCTTGAGGATTTCCGCCGCTTCGTCCTCGAGCATGACCGCGCACTGACCGAGGACTGACCGCGCCCGCCCGGCCCGCATGCAGGGCGGGGCCGGAATGGTCCTGTCACAGGCGGGCAGCTCGACGAGGTGCGAGACGTCGGCGATGGAGGCGTTGCAAACTTGGCATGGGCCGCTTGCCCGGTCCCGGTTGCCTGAAGATCAGCGTTCTGCGCACCGCACTTCGAGCGACTTCTCAAGCCGGGGCGCCGGCCTGGCGCATCAGCCAGTCCTGAAAGACGACGGCCTCGGGCGCGGCGCCCGCGCCGCCGCGGGCTAGCTGCACGTAATGGGCGGCATCGCTTTCGAAGGCATGGGCCACCGGCTGAACCAGCCGGCCACGGTCAATATAGGGACGCGCGAAGGTCTCGAAGACGAGAGCGAGCCCGTACCCCGCCGCGGCCAGTTCCAGCGCGGCCACGGAATTGTCCACCTTGATGCCCTGGCTGGTCTCGATGCCCGGCAGCCCGCCGCGGTCGAACCATGTGCTCCAGTATGTGCCCCCGCCCATGACGAAAATGCGCTCCTGCCCGGCACAGTCGGCCAGGGTCGGCGGCTTGCCGAGGGTTCCGGCGAGGGCGGGGCTGCACACGGCGATCAGCCGTTCGCGCTTGAGCAGGGTCCCCGCACCCTCGGCGTCCGTGGAATGAGCGAAGCGGATATCCACATCCACCGGGGCCGGCATGTCTGTCTGACCCCAGGTGCTGGTGTAGAGGCGAACATCGATTCCGGGATGCTGGCGGCGGAAATCGGCCAGGCGCGGGGCCAGCCACAAGGTGGCCAGGGTCGCGGCGCAGTGCACCGTGACCTCGTGCGCGCCGGTCAGGCCGAAAAGGCCGCTGGTCGAGGCCGAAAGCTGGGCAAAGGTCTGCTGCACCGAGGGGAGGTAGGCCCGGCCCAGCCGGGTCAGCTCGACCCGTCGGGCATGGCGCTCGAACAGCGCCGCGCCGAGCTTCTCCTCCAGCGAGCGTATCTGGTAGCTGACGGCCGGCTGGGTCATGCCCAGCTCACGCGCCGCCGCGGCGAAATTGCCATGGCGCGCGGCCGCATCGAAGGCGCGCAGCCACATCAAGGGCGGCAGCCGGTAGCTCATGGGAACCCCTTTCCGGGCCTGAAGCGGCCGAGACTAAAACCTGTTTTGCCTCAGGGCCATGAGTTTTCGTTGGTGTTTGGCCCCGACCTTGGCGAGACTGCCGCGCATGGCAGCGCCCGGCTGCCGGCCTTGACCTGAAATGCCCCGGAGGTTCCCCTGAAAGCCGCGATCTGCACCCGTTTCGGGGCGCCCCTGTCCATTGAGGACATCACCCTGGCACCGCCCGGCGACGGCGAGGTCCGGGTAACGCTGAAGGCCTGCGGCATCTGCCACAGCGACATCCATTTCGCCGACGGGGCCTGGGGCGGCACGCTGCCTGTCGTGCTGGGCCATGAGGGCGCGGGGATCGTCGAATCCGTCGGCGCCGGGGTGATGGGGTGCCGCCCCGGCGACCGCGTGGCTGTCGGGCTGATGCGCTATTGCGGCAGCTGTTTTCACTGCCGCCAGGACGAGCCCTTCCTGTGCGACACCCGCTTCCCCGCCGACAGCCGGCCGCGCCTTCTGCGCAATGATGGCAGTGCCGTCGTGCAGGGGCTGCGCACCGGCGCGTTCGCCGAAGCGGTCGTCGTCGACCAGTCGCAGGTGGTGGTCATCCCGGACGATGTGCCCTTCGAGGCGGCCGCGCTCGCGACCTGCGGCGTGCTCACCGGCTGGGGTGCGGTGGTCAAGACGGCCAGGCTGCCGCCGGGCCAGCACACCGGCGTGATCGGCGTGGGCGGTGTGGGCATCAACAGCGTCCAGGCCGCGGCCATGTGCGCGCCGGCCAGCGTTGTCGCCCTCGATTTCGACCAGGCGAAGCTGGATCTGTCCCGAAGCTTCGGCGCCACACACACGATCAATGGCCGCCACGATGACGCCGCCGGAACCATCAGCGCGATCACCGAGGGGCGCGGGCTCGATTATGTCTTTGTCACGGTGGGCAAGAGCGCCGCGGTGGCCCAGGGGCTCGGCCTGCTGCGCCGGGGCGGGACCCTGGTCATGGTGGGGATGCCCGAAAACGACGACATCATGGCCCTGCAGACCGGTGACCTCGCCAGCAACAGCCAGCGCATCCTGGGCAGCAAGATGGGGTGCGCCCATGCCGGCCGGGACATTCCGGAGATCTGCCGCCTCTACCAGCAGGGCCGGTTCAAGCTCGATGAGCTGGTCTCGGCGCGCTACCCGCTGGCCGAGATCAACACGGCCATCGCGGCGGTGAAGACCGGGCAGGTGCTGCGCAACGTGATCACTTTCTGATGCCGGGAGGTCTGTCGTGAAAATCACCGACGTGGCGAGCTTCGTGGTGGGCACGCCGCCGCCGCATTTCGGCGGCCAGTATTTCATCTTCGTCAAGCTGACCACCGATGACGGGGTCGTCGGCTACGGCGAGATCTACGCCGCGACCTTCGGGCCAGAGACCGTCGTGGCGATGCTCAAAGACGTGGCCGAGCGCCATGTCGTCGGGATGGACCCGTTTCGCATCGAGCATCTCTGGCGCAGCGTTTATGGCCGTGGCTACAGCCTGCGCCCGGATATCAGCCTGATGGGCGTGCTCTCGGGCATCGAGCTGGCGCTGTGGGACATCATCGGCAAGGCGCTCGACAAGCCCGTCCATGCCGTGCTGGGCGGCAAGGTGCATGAGCATCTGCGCACCTACACCTATCTCTATCCCGAACCCGGCGACACGGCCGATGTCTATGCCGATCCCGAGGCGGCGGCGGCACGGGCGGCGCAATATGTCGATGCGGGTTTCACGGCGGTCAAGTTCGACCCGGCGGGCAAGTATTCGGTCTATGACCCGCGCCAGCCCAGCCCGGCGATCCTCGATCTGTGCGCGCGCTATACCGGCGCGATCCGCGAGGCCGTGGGCACGCGCGCCGACCTGCTCTTTGGCACCCACGGCCAGTTCACCCCGAGCGGGGCGCGGCGGCTGGCCCGGCGGCTCGAGCCCTTTGAGCCGCTCTGGTTCGAGGAGCCGACCCCGCCCGACAACCCGCAGGCCATGGCCGAGGTGGCCCGCGCGACCTGCATCCCGATCGCTACCGGAGAGCGGCTGACCACCAAATACGAGTTCCACGCCGTGCTCAAGGCGGGCGCGGCGTCGATCCTGCAGATGGCGCTGGGCCGCGTCGGCGGGCTGTGGGAGGCCAAGAAGATCGCCGGCATGGCCGAGGCCAGCTATGCCCAGATCGCGCCGCATCTCTATGCCGGGCCGATCGAGGCGGCGGCCAATGTGCATCTTTCGGCCAGCAGCCCCAATTTCCTGATCCTGGAGGGGGTCCAGCAATGGGGCGGCTTTCATGCCGAGCTTCTGAGCACGCCCATCACCTGGGAGCAGGGCTATGTCACCGTGCCGGACAGGCCCGGGCTGGGCGTCGCGCTGAACGAAGATGTTGCCCGGGCCAACCCCTACCGCGGCAACAGCCTGCACCTTGAAATGCGCGAGGACCCTTTTGATGACCACCGCTGACGCACACGCCCCGATCCGCACGGTCGGCTTCATCGGCCTGGGCAATGTCGGCGGCAAGCTGGCCGGCAGTGTCCTGCGCAACGGCTTCGCGCTGGTGATCCATGACCTTGACCCCGAGGCCGGGCGCGCGCTGGAGGCCGGGGGCGCGCGGCGTGTGGGCAGCGCCCGCGCGGTGGCCGAGCAGAGCGACCTCGTGATCACCTGCCTGCCCTCCCCGGCCATCTGCGCCGAGGTCATGGAAGGCGAGGACGGTGTGCTGGCCGGCCTGAGCACCGGCAAGGTCTGGATGGAGATGAGCACCACCCACTATGAAGAGGTGGTGCGGCTGGCCGAGCAGGTCCGGGCAAAGGGGGCGGCCGCGCTGGACGCGCCCGTCTCCGGCGGCTGTCACCGCGCCGCCACCGGCAACATCTCGATCTTCGCCGGCGGCGAGCGCCGGGATTTCGACCGCGTCTTTCCGGTCCTGACCGCGCTGGGCCGGCGGATCCTGCATACCGGCGAGATCGGCTCGGCCTCCATCATCAAGGTGGTGACGAATTACCTCGCCTCGGCGCATCTGGTCGCGCTGGGCGAGGCGCTGATGGTGGCCCGACGCGCCGGCATGGACATGCGCACCGTTTACGACGCGATCGGCGCGTCCTCGGGCAATTCCTTCGTCAACGAGACCGAGAGCCAGGTCATCATGAATGGCAGCTACAACATCAATTTCACGATGGACCTCGTGGCCAAGGACTCCGACCTGTTCCTCGAGCTGGCGCGCTCCGGCGCGGTGCCGGTGCAGGTCGCCCCGCTGGTGCGCGCGATCTTCCAGGACGGGCAGGACAGCTATGGTGACCGCGCCTGGTCGTCCATGATCGTCAAGCGGCTGGAGGATGCCTGCAGCACCGACCTGCGCGCCGACGGGTTTCCCGACGAGCTGGTCGATGATGAGCCCGAAAGCCCCGGCTATGAAATCGGCCACCGCCCCGGCCCCTGAGCAGCGCAGACGAAGGAGTCCCGGATATGGACGTACCGGTCGAGCACATGTGCCAGCGCATCCCTGACGACCCGGACACGGCGCGCTGCGCCGGCGCGGCGGCCAGCGGTATCAAGGGCGGCATTTCCATCGACCCGGCGCCGGTCCATGACCTTTCCCCGGATGCCACCAGCGCGGGGGACGAGGTTTTCGCCCCGGTCCTGACGGTGCTGAAGTGTCAAGACATTGACGGGGCCGTCTCGATTGCCAATGATACCGTTGTCAGATCTGCCGCCTCGGTGGGGAGTGGCGACATAGACGGAGTTCATCGCACGGGAACGGTCTGGAGCGGCACCCGCATCAACAGCGCGCCGGTGACGCCGTGTGGCACGATCAAACAAGGCGCGACCGGCCGCGGCCGATCCCGATACGCCTCTGCCAATTAAGAGGAAGTGAAAGCAACCCGCCTGGCGTTCTCGAACGGCACCAACGCCGGGAACGCATCATGAGCCGGTCCGCACCGGATCGGCGCTGCCGACATCCAGAGGAGGTTCACATCACAATGGATAAGCTACGCGAGCTTGAAAACGAGGTCCGCCTCGGGCGCCTGTCCCGCCGGTCCTTCCTGGCCCGGGCCAGCGCGCTGGGGATCGCCGGCGCCGCCGGGGTGCCGCTGATCAGCGAACGCGCCATGGCAAGCAGCCCCAGCGTGGGCGGGCAGTTCCGCATCGGCATCGGGTCGGGGTCGTCCTCGGATTCGATGGATCCGGGCACGATCACCGACACCTACATGCAGGTGGTCAATTACGGCCTGCGCAACAACCTCACCGAGGTCACCCCGGACGGCGAGCTGATCGGCGAGCTGGCCGAGAGCTTCGAGGCCAGCGAGGATGCGCGCAGCTGGACATTCCGACTGCGCGACGGGGTCGAGTTCCACAATGGCAAGACGCTCGACGCCAATGACGTCGTGGAGACGATGAACCATCACCGCGGCGAGGATTCCGAATCCGGCGCGCGCCAGCTCTTCGACGATGTCGACGAGATCGTCGCGGAGGACGACCGGACCGTGACCTTCCATCTGAGCTCGGGCAACGCCGATTTCCCGTTCCTGATGAACGACTACCGGCTGACCATCTGCCCGGTCGTCGACGGCGAGCTGGATCTGTCGGGCAACGGCACCGGCGGCTATATCCTCGACAGCTTCGACCCCGGCGAACGCACGACGATGAGCCGCAACCCCAATTACTGGAAGGAGAACGCGGCCTTCTTCGAGACGGTGGAGGTGCTGGTGATGCGCGATTCGACGTCGCGCACGAACGCGCTGACGACCGGCGACATCGACGTGATGAACCGGGTCGCGCCGAGCTCGGTCAACCTGGTCGGGCGCGGCGGCAATGTGCGCGTCGAGCAGACGAGCGGCAACCAGCACTACTCGTTCCCGATGCATGTCGATCGCGAGCCGTTCGATGACTGGCATGTGCGCAAGGCCATCAAGCTCGCGGTCGATCGCGAGCAGCTTCTGCAGACGGTGCTCTCGGGGCATGGCTATGTCGGCAACGACCACCCGATCGGCCGGGCCAACCGCTTTTTCCACGAGGAGTTGCCGCAGCGGCAGTTCGACCCCGAAGAGGCCCGGCACCACCTGCGCGAGGCCGGTCACGAGAACCTGCAACTGACCCTCAAGGTCTCCGATGCGGCGTTCGTCGGCGCGGTCGATGCCGGCCAGCTCATGGCCGAGACCATGGCCGAGGCCGGCATCGATCTGCGGGTCGACCGGGTTCCCTCGGATGGCTACTGGTCGAATGTCTGGCTCGAGGAGCCCTTCGTCGCCTCCTATTGGGGCGGGCGGCCGACCGAGGACTGGATGTTCACCGAGGGCTATGCCGCCGGCGCCAACTGGAACGACACCAACTGGGATAACGAGCGCTTCAACGAGCTTTTGCGCGAAGCCCGCGCCGAGCTCGACGAGGATCGCCGCCGCGAGATGTATCACGAGATGCAGGAGCTGGTGCATGACGACGGCGGCAGCCTGATCCCCATCTTCGCCAACTACATCATGGGCCTGAGCGACGAGGTCCAGCACGGCGAAATGGCGAACAACTGGGACCTCGACGGGCTGAAATGCCTGGAGCGGTGGTGGTTTGCCTGATCGCGCCCGCATGATCCCGCGACACCACGGGAAAAGGTAGCGCATCCATGGCCAGAATCGCTGTCCTGATCGCCCAGCGCCTGGGCCTGGGGGTGCTGATCCTCTTCGCGGTGTCGCTGATCATCATGTTCGTCGTCGAGCTGCTGCCCGGCGACACCTGCCAGGAGCTGATGGGTCAGGGGGCCACGCCCCAGACCCTGCAGGCCTGCCGGGCGGCACTCGGCCTCGACGACCCGATGCATGAACGCTACCTCTCGTGGCTCGGCGGGATGCTGACCGGCGACATGGGGATATCGCTGGCCAACCAGCGGCCCATCGACGAGCTGGTGATCCGGCGCATCCTCAACACCTTCTTTCTGGCCGGCATCGCGGCGGCGATCGCGGTGCCGCTGTCGCTGATGCTGGGCATCCTCGCGGCGATGTACCGCAACAGCATCTTCGATCGCATCGTCAACGTCTCCACGCTGACCTCGATCTCCTTTCCCGAGTTCTTCGTCGCCTACATCCTGATCTTCATCTTCGCGGTCGAGCTGGGCATGTTCCCGAGCGTCTCCAACGTCCATGCGGACATGGCCTTTCAGGAGCGCCTCTACCGCAGCCTCCTGCCGGCGCTGTCGCTGACCCTGGTGATTACCGCGCATATGATGCGCATGACGCGGGCGACGATCGTCAACCTGATGGCGAGCCCCTATATCGAGATGGCCCGCCTCAAGGGCATCCGGGGCATGCGCATCATCACCTATCACGCCCTGCCCAACGCCTTCGCCCCGATCATCAACGTCATAACCCTCAACCTCGCCTACCTGATCGTCGGGGTCGTCGTCGTCGAGGTGGTGTTCGTCTATCCGGGGCTGGGCCAGCTTCTGGTCGATGCGGTGTCGAACCGCGACATGCCGCTGGTGCAGGCCGGGGCGCTGATGTTCGCGGCGGTCTATGTTCTCTTGAACCTGTTCGCGGATATAGTCTCGATCATCTCGAACCCGCGTCTTCTGCATCCGCGATAGGGGGCCGGCTGTGAGGAATATCTTGAAGCTTCTCGAGCAGGCGCCGCTTTCGGCCAAGTTCGGCATGGCGATCATCGTCGTCTACGTCATCGCGGCCGTGTTCGCGCCGATCCTCGCGCCCTACCCCCAGCGCGCCATCGTCGGCAGCCAGTTCGAGGCGATCAGCGCGGCGCACTGGCTGGGCACCGATCACCTCGGGCGGGACATGCTCTCGCGGCTGATCTATGCCGCGCGCAACACCGTCGGCATCGCCGTTGCCGCAACGGCGCTGACCTTCCTGTTCGGCTGCATGCTGGGATTCCTGGCCGCGACGATCGGCGGCTGGGTCGACCAGCTCCTGTCGCGCGCGGCCGACACCATCCTCGCGATCCCGACCCTGATCTTCGCGCTGATGCTGCTGACCGTGTTCGGCACCGCGCTGCCCGTGCTGGTGCTGGTCATTGGCTTTCTGGAGTCGCCCAAGGTCTTTCGCATCGCGCGCTCATCGGCGATGAACGTCGTCGTGATGGACTTCGTCGAGGCCGCAAGACTGCGCGGCGAGGGTGTCGGCTGGATCATGCGCCGCGAATTGCTGCCCAATGTCATGGCCCCGCTGGTCGCCGAGTTCGGGCTGCGCTTTTGCTTCGTCTTCCTGATGATCAGCGCGCTGAGTTTTCTGGGGCTGGGCATCCAGCCGCCGCTCGCCGACTGGGGCGCGATGGTGCGCGAGACCGCCCAGCTGATCTCCTTCGGAGTGCCGACGCCGCTGATCCCGGCCTTTGCCATTGCCCTGCTGACGATTGCCGTGAACTTCGTCGTGGACTGGTTCCTCTACAAGCAGAGCGGCCTGAAGGAGGAACGCGCGTGACAGCGACAAGCCCCGACGACGAGAAATCCGTCCTGCTGGACATCCGCGGCCTTGTCATCGAGGCGCGCTCGGAGGATACGTGGGCGCCGATCGTCAAGGGCGTGGATGTAACGCTGCACCGCGAGGAGGTGCTGGGGCTGATCGGCGAGTCCGGGGCCGGCAAGTCCACGATCGGGCTGGCGGCCTTGGGCTTTGCCCGCGATGGCTGCCGCATCAGCGGCGGGGATATAAGCTTTGACGGCATCGCGCTGCGCGAGCTCAGTGAGGGGCGCCTGCGCCGGCTGCGCGGGGCGCGCATCGCCTATGTCGCCCAGTCCGCCGCCGCGTCCTTCAACCCGGCACGGCGCATCGACGACCAGGTCTGCGAGACGGCCGTCCAGCACGGCATCATGTCGCGGCCGGAGGCACGCAAGCGCGCGCGCAGGCTCTACGCGACGCTGCGCCTGCCCGACCCGGACAGCTTTGGCCGGCGCTTTCCCCACCAGGTCTCCGGCGGCCAGCTTCAGCGCGCCATGGTCGCCATGGCGCTGGTCTGCGGCCCGGACCTGATCGTCTTTGACGAGCCCACGACGGCCCTCGATGTGACCACCCAAATCGAGGTCCTCGCCGCCATCAAGGACGCCATCCGCGCGGAGCGCGCCGCCGCGCTCTACATCACCCACGACCTCGCCGTCGTCGGGCAGATCGCCGACCGGATCAAGGTTCTGCTGCAGGGCGAGGAGGTCGAGGAGGGCGAGACCGAGCAGATCCTCTATCACCCGAAGGAGGACTACACCAGAAAGCTCGTCAAGGTTCGCAGCGTCAGCAAGCCGGGTCACACTGACATGTCCGACACACCGGCCATCGAGGCGCGGCATGTCACGGCGGCCTACGGCAAGGGGCTGAAGGTCCTCGATGACGTGTCGGTGAGCGTTGCCAAGGGGGCGACCACGGCGATCGTGGGCGAGTCGGGCTCGGGCAAATCCACCCTGGCGCGGGCCATGACCGGGCTGCTGCCGCCGCTGTCGGGCGGGTGCCATCTCAACGGCGTCGAGCTGCCGCCCCAACTCAAGCACCGCTCCAAGGACCAGCTGCGCCGGCTGCAGATGATCTACCAGATGCCCGACGTGGCGGTGAATCCGCGCCAGCTCATCGACGAGATCATCGGCCGGCCCCTGACCTTTTATTTCGGCACCACCGGGCGCAAGCGCCGCGACCGCGTCGCCGAGCTACTGGAGCTGGTGGAGCTCTCGCCCGATCTCGCCAAGCGCCCGCCGGCGGCCCTGTCGGGAGGGCAGAAGCAGCGCATCTGCATCGCCCGCGCCCTGGCCGCCGAGCCCGATGTCGTGATCTGCGACGAGGTGACCAGCGCGCTCGACCAGGTCGTCGCCGACGGGGTGCTAAAGCTGCTGCTGCGGCTGCAGGAGGAATTCCAGACCAGCTATGTCTTCATCACCCACGACCTGGCGACCGTTCGCGCCATCGCCGACGATGTCGCCGTGATGTATCTCGGCCAGGTCGTCGAGCACGGCGCCAAGGACGACATCCTGAACAACCCCCAGCACGACTACACCAAGAAGCTGCTTTCCTCGGTGCCGCGCATGGAGATGGGCTGGCTGGACCGCGTGCTGGCCGAACGCGCCAAGGGGCGCGAAGCCATCTCCTGAACCCGGCCGGCACGGTGGCCTGCATCGGCATGACCATGCCCCCGGCCGGGAGCCATCACTGACAGCCGACAGGACGGTCAATGGGGGACGCTTGATCCCCACCGACATGGTCTGGCTGCGGTGCGGCGTTCCGTCGAAGCGCTCGGTCCACCCGATGCCGGACAGCCCGTCGCCGCCCCGGGGCCCGGTCATGTCGCCGCAGCGGATAATCGACACGCCGGGTGAAACCATATCGGCGCCGCCACGTTACTCCTACAGGTCACGCCAACACCGGCGTCGATGGGAGAATGATCCATGAGACTTTCACTTCACGCGGCCCTGATGACTGCAACAATTCTCGGTGCCGCACCAGCTTTCGCGCAGATGGCGGACAACCCCAGGGTCGGCGGCGCCGAGATGTCCGCGGACCAGACCATCGTCGAGAACGCCGTCAATTCCGAGGATCATACCACCCTCGTCGCCGCGCTGCAGGCTGGACAGCTGGTCGACTGGCTGCAGAGCGAGGGGCCGTTCACGGTCTTCGCGCCGGTGAACGCGGCCTTCGATGCGCTTCCCGAGGGCACGGTCGACGAGCTGCTCATGCCCGAGAATGCCGAGGCGCTGCACGAGGTGCTGACCTGTCACGTGGTCGACGCCAGCGCGATGTCCGGCGCCATCGCCCAGATGATCGCCGATGGTGACGGCGTGCACATGCTCGAGACGCTGGGCGGCTGCATGCTCGAGGTCCGCGCGACCGACGACATGATCACCCTGACCGACGAAGCCGGCGGCACCGCGACGGTGACCATCGCCGATGTCGTACAATCCAACGGCGTGATCCATGTGATCGACGCGGTGTTGCTGCCCGGCGACGACGCCGCGATGGAGGCCGACATGCCTATGGACGCCGACATGGATGCGGGCGACAACCCGATGGTCGGCGGCGCGGCGATGTCGGCGCAGATGAACATCGTGGAGAACGCGGTGAATTCGGCCGATCATACCACCCTCGTCGCCGCCGTGCAGGCCGCGGGGCTCGTCGAGACGCTGGAAGGCGACGGCCCGTTCACCGTCTTCGCCCCCACCAACGCCGCCTTCGACGCGCTGCCCGAGGGCACGGTCGAGACGCTGCTGATGGAGGAGAACCGCGAGGCGCTGACGCGGATCCTGACAAGTCATGTCGTCGCCGGCAACATCTCTGCCGCCGAACTCACAGCGCTGGCGCGCGCCGCGCCGGACGGGTTCCATCACTTCGATGCAATCTCCGGTGCAGCGCTTTCCGCGCAGGTCCGCCCATCGGGCGCCGTCTATATCTTCGACGAGAGTGAAAAGGCGTATCGGGTCAGCATTGCCGATGTGAACCAGTCCAACGGCGTGATCCATGTGGTCGACGGCGTGCTCCTGCCGCGCTGACACAACCCGCGCATCCCGTAGGCAAACTGGGCCGAGGAAACTGGTCAGGCTTCGACCGCGGCGGAGCCGGACTCCGCCGCGGTTCGCCTGATGCGAAAGCGCTGAAAGCGGCGAGACGCATGCGGCGGAACTTCATGCGCGTGTGCGACGGGCGCGCCATGTAGATGGCTTGAGCGAACGGCGGCCCGTTTGCGCGGGATCGGCCGGAGGGGCACCTCGCTCTCTTGGCCGCTTCTCGGTCGCGCGGAGCGGGCTGGGCAGCTTGAAATGCGCCGGTTGCCGCCGGTCGGTGTGCCGGGACGCCACGGGCCCGTCAGTGCTTGGCCTGTCACGCGGAGCATTTCTCGCCTCGAGGCCTGAGTTGCGCGCCGAGGTGTCACGCCGGGCATGGGTTCGGGCGTCGCAGCTGGCCGAGGCGGCGCATTCGTCAGGGAATTGATCCCCCGGATCAATTCCTGATCCTGCTCATTGTAGGCGAGGTTCTTCATCCCGAGCTTGGCGCTGGCCCGGGCCAGGCCGATGGTGCGCAGCAGCGTGCCGCCCATGTCCTTGACCTGCGCACCGAAGACGTGCTCGACGCGCCCGCGCACCGAGGATCTGGTCCGGTTACTCCGCTTCGCCTGTTCGGACAGCGGCCTGCCGCGCTGGCCCTTGCGGTGGATGCGGCTTTTCAGTTCCAGCGCGCGCAGCTTCGCCTCCATCGCTTCGGACCGATAGGCGTCGCCATTGTCGCTCAGACCAATGGCGGAACAATGGTGATCCTGCCCCGAATTGGTGGACACCCATGATAGGCTTTCGAGCCGACGGAAGGAGTGTCCGATGGAGAAGAAGAAGCGCCGGTATTTTCCGGATGAGTTCAAGCGGCAGGCCGCGGAGCGCGTCGAGACGAGCGGGCTGTCGATCATGGATGTCGCAGCGGAACTCGGCGTCCACGAGACGCAGCTGCGCCGCTGGATAAGGCAGTTCGGCAAGTCGGGGACGGCTCCCTGCGCGGCGCCCCAATACGCAGGCGCAGGACCCGTCCCCGGCCGAGCTGGCGGCGGAGAATGCCCGGTCGAAACGGGAGCTGCAAAAGGCCCAGACGCAGCGCGATAGCCTAAAAAAGGCGGCGCTCATCTTCGGAGCGGCCACCCGATGACGTTCGGGTTCGTGGATGAGCATCGTCAAATATGGCCCGTTCGCACGACCGACAGCCGACACGACTACCCGATCGCGCCGAACAGGCTGCGCAGGAACTTCACCGCGACCGCGCCGAACCAGGTATGGCTCGCGGACCTGACCTACATCCGGACCGGCGAAGGCTGGCTCTTTCTGGCCGCGCTGATCGACATGCACACCCGCAAGGTCGTGGGCTGGAGCATGCGCGAGACCCTTCATGCCTCGATCGCACTCGAAGCACTCGACATGGCCATCGGACGCCAGCGCCCGGCGCCGGGGCTGATCCACCATTCGGATCAAGGCATTCAATACGCGGCCGACGAGTATCGCCAAGCCCTTGCCGTAGCGAAGATAACGCCTTCCATGAGCCGGAAGGGCAATTGCCTCGACAACGCGCCCATGGAGAGCTTCTTCCACACGCTCAAGGTCGAGCGCGTTCATCACCGCGTTTACGCCACACGGGACGAAGCGCGCCAGGATCTCTTTGCCTACATCGAGGGCTTCTACAATTCCCGGCGCATGCATTCCGCGATAGGATACCGCTCACCGGCCGACATGGAGCGCATGGCGGCCTGACCGCGTCCACTTTTTCGGGGCAGGATCACTCGACCTTGTCGGGCTCCCGGCGCCCGGCCGCACGGCAGAGCCCCCGGATCAGGGCGTCGAACTGGCTGCCATCCTTGTCGTCGAGGCGCCCGAGATTGGCCACTACGCGGTGGCGCGGCTTGCCCGCCTCGTTGCGGTAGGACTCGACCACCTGCAGGTAGCGCCGCCCTCCGCTCTCGTTAATTCGAAAGAACATGCCTACATCATGTGACGTCAGGCCAATTTCTGCAGGGCTATGACCACAAAGCACGTGTGACTACAATAAATCCACCCCTCAGCGCAGATAACCCGTTGATCAGAC
>LFCJ01000352.1_pt1 | contig 27694 bp, 21 predicted proteins | sample 643141 | NCBI WGS metagenome assembly LFCJ01 (sample SAMN03766243, study PRJNA286221) | soda lake metagenome | biome: soda lake; feature: Kulunda steppe; material: water; isolation source: sample B1-Br-g2 brine of Lake Bitter-1 | place: Russia: Kulunda steppe | collected 2010-07
CCTTCGGCCTCCATTCGTCGAAGCGTCGAACCGCGGGCACAGCCCAGCGCCCACAAGAAGTTCTCAGCCTTAACCAAGGCTCATGCCAGTTTGCGAAAAAATAAGCAGCATGAGCCACCATTTGCCGCAGTGAGATCACGTCATGGCAGAGCGCGAATTTGACTATATCGTGGTAGGCGCCGGCACGGCCGGCTGCCTGCTGGCCAACCGCCTGAGCGCCGATCCGGCCAACCGGGTGCTGCTGATCGAGGCGGGCGGTCGCGACAACTATCACTGGATCCATATCCCGGTGGGCTACCTCTACTGCATCGACAACCCGCGCACCGACTGGCGCTTTCGCACCGAGCCCGACCCCGGGCTCAACGGCCGCTCGCTGATCTACCCCCGCGGCAAGACGCTGGGCGGCTGCTCGAGCATCAACGGCATGCTCTACATTCGCGGTCAGGCCCGGGACTATGACCACTGGGCCGAGCTCACCGGGGAGGACGCCTGGCGCTGGGAGAGCTGCCTGCCGGACTTCATGAAGCATGAGGATCACCACGGCCTGGACGCGGCAGGCGGCGCCGACGCCGCCCACCGCGACTTCCACGGCCGCGGCGGCGAGTGGCGCGTCGAGAAGCAGCGTCTGAGCTGGCAGGTGCTCGACGACTTCGCCACCGCGGCCGTGGAGGCCGGCATCCCCCGCACCCGGGACTTCAACCGCGGCGACAACGAGGGGGTCGACTACTTCGAGGTCAACCAGCGTGCCGGCTGGCGCTGGAACACCGCCAAGGCCTTCCTGCGCGGCGTCGAGAAACGCGACAACCTGACCCTGTGGCACTCCAGCCAGGTGCTGGGGCTCGAGGTGGCGCCCGGCGGCGAGGGCGGCGAGCCCCGCTGCACGGGGGTGCGGGTCGAGCGCGGGGGCGAGGAGGTGACCGCCCGTGCCGGGCGGGAGGTGATCCTCTCCGCCGGGGCCATCGGCTCGCCCCAGCTGCTGCAGCTATCCGGCATCGGCCCGGCGCAGCTGCTGGCCGAGCACGAGATTCCCGTGGTCGCCGACCTGCCCGGGGTGGGGGAGAACCTCCAGGACCACCTGCAGATCCGCTCGGTCTACAAGGTAAGCGGGGCGATGACCCTCAACACCATGGCCAACTCCCTGGTCGGCAAGGCGAAGATCGGCCTGGAGTACGCGCTGAAGCGCACGGGCCCCATGAGCATGGCGCCCTCCCAGCTGTGCGCCTTCACGCGCAGCTCCGACGAGCATGCGCACCCCAATATCGAGTACCACGTCCAGCCGCTGAGCCTGCCCGCTTTCGGCCAGCCGCTGGATACCTTTCCGGCCATCACCGCGAGCGTCTGCAATCTCAACCCCACCAGCCGCGGCACGGTGCGCATCACCAGCCGCGACCCGCGCCGAGCGCCGGCCATCGCGCCCAACTATCTGAGCACGCCGGAAGATCGCCAGGTGGCGGCGGACTCGCTGCGGGTCACCCGGCGTATCGCCGAGCAGCCCGCCTTCGCCAGGTACTCGCCGGAGGAGGTGAAGCCCGGCGTCCAGTATCAGAGCGATGAGGACCTGGCGCGGCTGGCCGGCGATATCGGCACCACCATCTTCCATCCGGTGGGCACCGCGAAGATGGGCCGGGCCGACGACCCCACGGCGGTGGTGGACCCTCACCTGCGGGTGCATGGGGTGGCAGGGCTGCGCGTGGTGGACGCCAGCGTCATGCCCACCATCACCAGCGGCAACACCAATTCGCCGACCCTGATGATCGCCGAGAAGGCGGCGGCCTGGATCCTGGCCGGCGAGTAACTTTTCCGTCATCGACGGCAAATAGTGTTTGACCTGCGCCCGAGAAGGGCGCAACATACGCGCAGTTGGTTAGCAAGTTGAACGTCGCAAGTGGTCATCGAAACGCTCTAGTGTCGATTTCCCGGTGAAAGGTTTCTTGTTCTACCCACTGCAACTCGGGTATTTCCCGGAAAATCAAACGCTATTCGAGGAATTCGAAAATGGCTACCGGTACTGTCAAGTGGTTCAACGATACTAAAGGCTTCGGCTTCATCTCTCCGGACGACAATGGCGACGACCTGTTCGCGCACTTCTCCGAGATTCAGGCTGACGGCTTCAAGTCCCTGCAAGACGGTCAGAAGGTCTCCTTCGACGTCACCCAGGGCAAGAAAGGCCTCCAGGCTTCCAACATCAAGGTCATCGGCTAATCGCCAGCTGACACTGATGTAGCTCCCTCGGGAGCACGAAAGGGCCCGCCATGCGCGGGCCCTTTCGCGTGTGCGCTATCTGCATGGACAGCGTCTGGCCTCCGGGGCATCCCCGGAGCCTTCTCGGCGCCGGCAGCAGGTTCGCCTCAACAGGCGCCGAGGTCGCCCCTGCGGGGTCAGACCCTGAGGCCTCCCCAGATTTTTCTCGGCGTTGGCGGCAGGTTCGACTCAAAAGGCGCCGAGATCGCCCCTGAGGGGTCAGACCCCGGCCAAGTCACGAAGCCCGTCATGGTGCGCCTTGCGAGCGGTTTCGACGCCGCCGGGGTCTGACCCCTCAGGGCCCGCCAACGCTGGCAAAGTCGCACCGAGATGCTGACAGGTAGTTGATTTTATTCGGTTATTCGTGGGGAGGTCTCAGGGTCAGTCCCTGGGGAATCCCCAGATTTTTCTCGGCGTTGGCGGCAGGTTTGCCTCAACAGGCGCCGAGGTCGCCCCTCAGGGCCTCTCCCCGTTATAAGAGTATTTGGAATAAAAAGAGACCCACAAAGAACTTTTTAGAATAATTTGCGGGCGGCACAATGGGAGGGTCTTCCTTCCCGATCGGATACCCGCCATGCCCCTGGACGCCTGGATCTCCCTCGCCGTCGTGATCGCCGCCTTCCCGCTGATGGCCTTCTCGCGGCTCGGACCGGACGTCGTCCTGATGGGGGCGGTGATTCTGCTGCTCACCCTCGGCATCATCGAGCCGTCCCAGGCGCTGGGCGGCTTCTCCAGCACCGGCCTGTTCACCGTAGCCTTCATGTATATCCTGGTCACCGCCATCCGCCAGACCGGCGGCATCGACCTGATCATTCGCCATGTGCTCGGCCGGCCTCGCCGCGAAAGCGGTGCGCTGCTGCGTCTGCTGCTGCCGGTGGCCTCGCTGAGCGGCCTGCTCAACAACACCCCAGTGGTGGCCACCTACATTCCCGCCGTGCTGAGCTGGAGTCGTCGCCTGAGCGTGCCGGCCCACCGTCTGCTGATGCCGCTCAGCTTCGCCTCCATCCTCGGCGGCACCATCACCCTGTTCGGTACCAGCACCAATCTGGTGGTCCATGGCCTGCTGGTGGACCGCTCGCCGGAGCTGGCCATGGGGCTCTTCGATCTCGCCTGGGTGGGGGTGCCGGTGGCCGTGATCGGCCTGCTCTATCTCGTCCTGCTCGCGCCGCGGCTGCTGCCGGCGCGCCGCGGCGCCGCGGCGGCCTTCGAGAACCCCCGGGAGTTCACCATCGAGATGGAGGTCGACCCGGCGGGACCGCTGGTCAACCGCAGTGTGGAGGAGGCGGGGCTGCGTCACCTCCAGGAGCTGTTCCTGGTGGAGATCGAGCGCGACGGCAACGTGGTCAGCGTGGTGGGTCCCGGTGAGCGGCTCAAGGGCGGCGACCGGCTGGTGTTCGCGGGCACCAGCGAAGGGGCGGTGGAGCTGCAGCAGGTGCGCGGACTGATGCCCTCGCGCCACGGGGAGTCGAGCCTGGAGAAGGACTTCAAGGAGCGCCGCCTGGTGGAGGCGGTGGTCTCCAGCCAGTGCCAGTTCGTCGGCCAGCGCATCCGCGACGGCCATTTCCGCACCCTCTATGGCGCCGCCGTGCTGGCGGTGTGTCGCGGTGGCGAGCGGGTCGCCGGCAACCTCGGCCAGGTGCGCCTGCAGCCCGCCGATGTCCTGCTGCTGGAGGCGCGCCCGCCCTTCATCGAGCGCCACCGCCAGTCCCGGGACTTCCTGCTGATCAGCCAGCTCAACGGCGCGGCGCGTCCGGTGCACGAGAAGGCCTGGCTGGCCTGGAGCATCCTGGCCGGCGTGGTGGCCCTGGCGAGCCTCGGGGTGATGAGCATGATGAACGCCGCCATGCTGGGGGCGGGCCTGGCGCTGCTGAGCGGCTGCTGTTCAGTGGGCGACGCCAAGCGCGGCCTGGATACCCAGGTGCTGCTGACCATCGCCGCCTCCTTCGGCCTGGGGGCGGCCCTGGAGAGCTCCGGGGCCGCGGCGGCCCTGGCCAGCGGGGCCCTGGGGCTGGCCGACGGCAATCCGCTGCTGCTGCTGATCGGCGTCTACCTGCTGGTGGCGCTGCTGACCGAGCTGGTCACCAACAACGCCGCCGCGGTGATCACCTTCCCGGTGGTGATGGCCAGCGCCGAGAGCCTCGGCGTGAGCCCCATGCCCTTCGTGGTGGCGGTGATGTTCGCCGCCTCGGCGAGTTTCCTGACGCCGATCGGCTACCAGACCAATCTGATGGTGCACGGGCCCGGCGGCTACCGCTTCGGCGATTTCCTGCGCGTGGGCGGGCTGCTCAACCTGATCGTCGCCGCGGTGGCGCTGACGCTGATTCCCCTTGTCTGGCCCTTCTGACGAACCGCGGCGTCTCGCCGCCGTCACGGCTTTGCGGTAGGGTGTCGGGTCTGATTTCCCCGACAAACGGAAGCCCAACCCATGAGCCAACCCGGTGAGCTGATCATCGAACCGAAGGGCGGCAAGCCTGCCGACGCCTGCGTCTTCATTCTGCATGGCCTGGGCGCCGACGGCAGCGACTTCGAACCGCTGGTGCCGGCGCTCTCGCTGCCGGCCGATGCCAGCGTGCGCTTTATCCTGCCCCATGCGCCGCGTTTGCCGGTGACCATCAACGGCGGCATGGTGATGCCGGCCTGGTATGACATCCTCGAGATGAACCTGGGGCGCCGCGTCGACGAGCCACAGCTCATGGTCTCCGCCGAGCGCATTCAGGGCCTGGTCCGCGAGCAGATCGGCCACGGCATCGACAGCCGGCGGATCATCCTGGCCGGCTTCTCCCAGGGCGGGGCGGTGGCCTACCAGGCGGCGCTCTCCTTCGAGCAGCCGCTGGGCGGCCTGCTGGCCATGTCCACCTACTTCGCCACCGCCGAGTCCATCGAGCGCCACGCGGCCAATCGCGAGCTGCCCGTGGAGGTGCACCACGGCAGCTTCGATCCGGTGGTGCCCGAGGCGCTGGGCCGTGCCGGCTTCGAGCGGGTCAAGTCGCTGGGCTATCCCGCCCACTATCGCCAGTACCCCATGGCCCATGCGGTGTGCCCCCAGCAGGTGGGCGATATCGGCCACTGGCTGAGCCAGCGCCTGGCGCGCTGAGGGCTCGCTCTGGCCTCTGGCCCGCTGAGGGCTCTCCCAATGTCGCCTCGACAGGGTCGGGGCGGCTCGGCAAACTGACGGAAAATTATTTCGGCACGCCTTCAGGAAAGAGACAATGAGCACTTCCCCTTTCGCCAATCTCCCCGATGCCCAGGGCTACTTCGGCCGCTTCGGTGGCCAGCTGATCCCGCCGGCACTCAAGACGGTGATGGACGAGATCGACGCCGCCTACGAGGAGATCCGCGTTCGCGAGGACTTCCAGCAGGAGCTGGCCAGCCTGTTCGCCGACTACGTCGGCCGACCCAGCCCGATCTTCCACGCCCGGCGCCTCTCCGCGAAGCTGGGCGGTGCTCAGATTCACCTCAAGCGCGAGGACCTCAATCACACCGGCGCCCACAAGATCAACCACTGCCTGGGCGAGGCGCTGCTGGCCAAGTTCATGGGCAAGACCAAGGTGATCGCCGAGACCGGTGCCGGCCAGCACGGCGTGGCGCTGGCCACCGCCTGCGCCCTGGTGGGAATTCCCTGCGAGATTCACATGGGCCAGGTGGATATCGAGAAGGAGCACCCCAACGTCACCAGGATGAAGATCCTGGGCTGCAAGCTGGTCCCGGTGACCCGCGGCACCGCAACCCTCAAGGACGCCGTGGACAGCGCCTTCGAGGAGTACCTCAAGGATCCGCAGCATTTCATCTACGCCATCGGCTCGGTGGTGGGGCCGCACCCCTTCCCGAAGATGGTCCGCGACTTCCAGTCGGTCATCGGCCGCGAGTCCCGCGAGCAGTTCCTGGCGCGTCACGGTCGCCTGCCCGACCACGTCACCGCCTGCGTGGGCGGCGGCTCCAACGCCATCGGCATGTTCACCGCCTTCCTCGAGGACGAGGCGGTGCATCTGGTGGGCGTGGAGCCCGCCGGCGAGGGCCTCGACACCCAGCGCCATTCGGCCACCCTGACCCTGGGCAAGCCGGGGGAGATCCACGGCATGGCCTGCTATGTGCTGGAGGACGAGGCCGGCAACCCCATGCCGGTGCACTCCATCGCCTCGGGCCTCGACTACCCGGGCGTCGGCCCCCAGCACAGCTACCTCAAGGAGCTGGGCCGGGTCGACTACCAGAGCGTCAGCGATGCCGAGTGCCTGGACGCCTTCCTGACCCTCTCCCGGGTCGAGGGGATCATTCCGGCACTGGAGAGTGCCCACGCCGTGGCCTGGGCCATGCGCGAGGCGCCCGGGCTGCCGAAGGATCAGCATATCCTGGTCAACCTCTCCGGGCGCGGCGACAAGGACGCCGACTACGTGGCGGACAAGCTCGGGCTGTGAGCCCGGGTGGTGCCCGGCAAGCGATTCTAGGGTAGGGTGGTAGCCGGCCCCGGAGGGGCTTCTTTCACTGGACGCAGGGAGTGTCGTGGCTTGAGCATGGAGAGAGTCAGGCGGGCATGGCAGCGCTGGTGGGACGGAGCTGAGGAGGTCACCCCCGACCTCGGCGACCTGCTGCTGGCGTGCTACCCGGGAGCGGTCATGCTGCTCGACGAGCAGGGGGTGGTGCTGCAGGTCAATCCGGAGTTCGAGCGGCATGCCGGCCACCCTCCCGATGCCATCCTCGGCCGCCGGGTCGTGACCCTGGATGCCGACCCCCTCCACGGCGGCTTCACCCCCGCCCTGGAGCACTGCCTCACCACCCGCCAGCCCTGGCAGGGGGTGCTGCTCTGCCGGCGCGCCGACGACGCCCTCTGCCACCAGACCACCCTGATCCAGCCCCTGGAGGCGCCGCCGGGCGGCCCGCTGCGGCTGCTGGTCATCCAGTACGACGTCACCGGCATGCGCCGGCGAGAGCTCCACGATCGCCAGCTGCTGGCCCGTCTCGGTGATACCGTCGCGCGCCTGCCCGGGGCGGTATTCCGCCTGCGCCAGACCGCGACGGGCCGCCTGGAGCTGCTCTACGCGAGCGAGGGTCTCGTGGCGCTGGCGGGGCTGACGCCAGAGCAGGCGATGAACGATATCGAGCGGCTGTTCGGCCTGATCGTGCCGGAGGATCGCCAGCGGCTCGAGACCTCCCTGGCGCGGTCGGCCCAGAGCCTGGTGCCCTGCCAGCTGCCGCTGCGTCTCGACCTGCCGAACGGCCTGCTCCATCTGGAGGCGCGCGCCCGGCCGCAGCGCCGCCGCGACGGCAGCACCCTGTGGGATGGCCTGCTGGTCGAGGCCATGGCGGACCATCGCGATCGGGTCGGCGGGCCCGGCGAGGGGCCGCCGGCTGCCCGCGATGCTGACCCAGCGTGAGGGGGCGGCCTGGCAATCGCGCCGCGAAGGGGGCAGGATTCTGGTCATGACATCTATTGCTCTGATTCTGCTGGCGCTTTTCTGCCTGCTCGACCGCTATCTGCGCCGCGCCTGCGTGGTGTTCATCGCCTTCGCCCTGGTGATGTCGTTCGCCTGGTGGCGGCTGGGCGCCCCCTGGCTGGCCGCCGCCGAGCTGCTGCTGGGGGCGCTGCTCACCGGGGGCGTCCTGCTCCACGCGCTGGGCCGGGCGGGCGATGTGCCCCGCCTGCCCCAGCGGGATGCCCCGACGCGGCGCGGTGCCCAGGCCCCGTTGCGCTGGCTAGCGGCCCTGGCCTGGCTGGGCCTTACCGCCCTGGCCATGGCGGCGCTCTTCGGCACCGAGCGCTTGATCCTGGCGGCAGGGCGGCTGCCGGAGGGGGGCATGATCTCCCTGGTGCTCTCCGGGCTGCTGGTCATGGCGCTGGGGCTCTGGGCCTTCGCCCACTATCGCCACCTGCTGCGCCGGCTGCTGGCCTTCAACGTGCTCGGGTCCGGCGTCTTTCTGCTGCTGGCCGGACTGGCGGGGACCGCGCCCGAGGTCCAGGGGCTGATCCTGGTGGGTCTGGTGGTGGCGCTGGTCGGCTCGGTGCTGGGGGTGCTGCTGCTGCGCCGTCTGCACGCCCTGGAGGGCAGCGTGACCCTCGAGTCCGAGGGCGGTCCATGAGTGCAGCCATGACCCCGCTGCTGTGGCTGGCGCTGGTGGCCCCGCTGCCGCTGGGCCTGCTGGCCCTCTGGAAACCGCCGTACCGCATGCGTGACGTGGTGATCGCCGCCGGGGGGCTGCCGCTGGTGACCCTCTGGCTGCTGTCCCGGGCGGGGGAGGGGGCGCTGCAGGGCAGCCTGGCGCTGGGCGGGCTCTCGCTGCACTGGCGGCTGGACGCCCTGGCGGCGCTGCTGCTGCTGCTGACCCAGCTGGTACTGCTGGCCAGCGCGGCCTACGCCGTGGGGCATCGTCGCGCGGCGCTCTCCGGCGATGCCTCCCATGCTCGCTTCTGGCCGCTGCTGGGCGGCCTGGCGGTCGCCCTGGGGGTGATCTGGGTGGCCGCCGACCTGCTGCTGCTCTACGCCGGGCTGGAGCTGATGGGGCTCTGCGCGGTGGGCATGATGCTGCTGCCCGGCAAGGCCGAGGCGATACGCGCCGGCCTGCGCTACCTGCTCTACGCCCTGGTGGGGTCGCTGGCCTGGCTGCTGGGGGTGGCGCTGCTGCTGGGGGCCTGGGGCACCCTGGAGCTGAGCGCTCTGGCCGCGGTGGCCGAGCCCGACATCACCACGCGCATCGGCATGGCGCTGCTGGCCGGGGGGCTGCTGCTCAAGGCGGCGATCTTCCCGCTGCATGGCTGGCTGGCGCCGGTCCATGCCAGCGCCTGGACCCCGGTCAGCGCCGTGCACGGTGCTCTGGTGGTCAAGGCCTCGTTCTTCATCCTGATCATCCTGTGGCGACTGCTGCTGCCCGAGGCGGTGGCCGCGGCCTGGGCGCTGGGGCTGCTGGGTGCCGCGGCGGTGCTGTGGGGTGGGCTCAAGGCATGGCGCGCCGATTCGCTCAAGCAGGTGGTGGCCTGGTCCACGGTGGGCCAGCTCGGCTACCTGATGCTGGCCTTTCCGCTGCTGGCCGGCGCCGCGGCGCCGGTGGCCGCCATGGCCTGGCAGTCCACCTGGCTGCAGCTGGCCGGCCACGCCCTGGCCAAGGCGGCGATGTTCATGGCCGCCGGCAACCTGATGTTCTCCACCGGCGCCAGCCGCCTGGCCGACCTGGCCGGCACCAGCCGCCGGCTGCCGCTGTCGCTGATGACCTTCGGTATCGCGGCGGTGACCCTGATGGGGCTGCCGCCCAGCGCCGGCTTTACCGCCAAGTGGCTGCTGCTGCAGGCCTCCCTGGCGTCGGGGCAGTGGCTCTGGGCCGCGGTCCTGGTGCTCGGCACCCTGCTCACCGCCGCCTATGTGTTTCGCATGCTGCGCTGCTCCTTCGTGGAGGAGGCGCCGCGCCATGAGTTTCAGCCGCTGCCCCGAGGCATGGATCTGACGCCACTGCTGCTGGCGCTGGCCGCCATCGGGCTGGGTCTGGTGGCGGAGTGGCCGCTGTCGCTGCTGCGTCAGGGAGGGGTGCCATGAGCGCAGCCTTCTTCCCGGTCGCGACCCTGGCCACCTCGCTGCTGGCGGCGGCGATCATCTTCCTGCTGCCGGAGGGCGCCTTCCGGGCTCGCACCGGCCTCAACCTGGCCGCGGCGGTGCTCAAGATCGGCCTGGTGGCGTGGATGGTGCGCGGGCTCAGCCAGGGGCACTCCTACGCGGTGGAGTTCCCGGTGCTGGAGGGGCTGGCCTTCGTGCTGCGTGCCGATGCGCTGGGCATCATGTTCGCCGGGCTCTCCTCGCTGCTGTGGCTGTTCACCACCGTCTACGCCATCGGCTACCTGGAGGACTCGCCCAATCGGCGCCGCTTCTTCGGCTTCTTCAGCCTCTGCGTGGCCAGCACCCTGGGGATCAGCCTGGCCGGCAACCTCTTCACCTTTCTGATCTTCTATGAGCTGCTGACCCTCTCCACCTACCCCCTGGTGGCCCACCGGGGCAATCCCAAGGCGCTGGCCGCGGCCACCCTCTATCTGCGCTTCACCCTCACCGCCGGTCTGGTGCTGATGCTCGGCATGGTGGCGCTGCACGCCCTGGCCGGGGATATCCGCTTCGGCCAGCGGGAGGTGCTCGCCGAGTTCGGCGCCGAGCAGCGCGGCACCCTGATCGCCATCTTCTGGGTGCTGATTGCCGGCCTCGGGGTCAAGGCGGCCCTGGTGCCGCTGCACGGCTGGCTGCCTCGCGCCATGGTGGCGCCGGCGCCGGTCAGCGCCCTGCTCCACGCGGTGGCGGTGGTCAAGGCCGGGGCCTTCGGCATCGTGCGCCTGGTCTATGACGTCTACGGTGCCGAGCTCAGCCAGGCGCTGGGGCTGCTCACCGGGCTTGCCATCGTCGCCAGCGTGACCATCCTCTACGGCTCGCTGCGCGCCCTGGCCCAGGTTGAGCTCAAGCCGCGACTGGCCTTCTCCACGGTCAGCCAGGTGAGCTATATCGTGCTCGGCATCGGGCTGTTCGGGCCACTCGGCACCATCGCCGCACTCTCCCATCTGCTGCACCAGGGCATGATGAAGATCACCCTGTTCTTCTGCGCCGGCAACTATGCCGAGGAGCTGGGTATCCACCGCATCGACGAGCTCGACGGAGCGGGGCGGCGCATGCCGCTGACCAGCCTGGCCTTCAGCGTGGGGGCGCTGGGCATGATCGGCCTGCCGCCGCTGGTGGGCTTTCTCAGCAAGTGGTACCTGGGCACCGGGGCGGTGCAGGCGGGCATGCCCTGGGTGATCGCGGTGCTGGTGGCCAGCAGCCTGCTCAACGCCGCCTATTTCCTGCCGATCCTCTACCGGCTGTGGTTCTGTCCCGGTCCCGACCACGGCGTTGGCGAGTGGCCCGCGGAGCGCCACCTCGGCCGCTTCGAGACCAGCAGCTGGCTGCTGGTGCCGGCGCTGGCCACGGCACTGTTCAGCGTGCTGGCAGGTCTGTTCGCCGGGTTGCCCTACAGCCCGCTGGAGTGGGCGACCCGGGTCGCCAACCTGGAGTACCTGCCATGAGTCAGGAGATCTTTGCCGCGCTGATGGTCGTCGCGCTGCTCTGGCCGCTGGCGCTGGTGCTGCGCGAGCCGCTGATGGCGGCGCTGAACGCACGCGGCGAGACGCGCTTTCCCCTGGGCCCGCTGTGGGCCACGGCGCCGCTGCCGGCGCTGCTGCTGGCGCTGCTGGGCGGGGAGGGAAGCCTTGCGCTGTCGTCCTGGCTGCTGGGCGGCGTCTGGGTGCTGGACGAGACGCGCCGGGTGCTGCTGGCGTTCACGGCGCTGCTCTGGCTGCTGGCCGGCTGGTATGCGCGGGGCTACCTGGCGGGCGAGGGCGAGCGGGCCACCGCCGGCAACGGTGCGGCGAGTGCGCGGCTGGCGCGCTTCGCCATCTTCTGGCCGCTGACGCTCTCCGGCAACCTCCTGCTGCTGCTGGCCGAGGATATCGCCAGCTTCTACCTGGGCTTTGCGGTGATGACCTTCGCCGCCTACGGCCTGGTGATCCACTCCGGCACTCGGGACGCCCTGACCGGCGGTCGCGCCTACCTGATCATGGCGGTGCTCGGCGAGGGGCTGATCCTGGGCGGCCTGCTGTGGGGGGCCGGCAGCCTGGGGGCGCTGACGCTGGGCGAGCTGCGCGAGGGGCTCGTCAACCTCGAGCACGGCGTCTGGATCGGGGCGCTGCTGTGGCTCGGCTTCGGGGTCAAGGCCGGGGTGGCGGGCCTGCACCTGTGGCTGCCCCTGGCCCACCCGGTGGCACCGACGCCGGCCAGCGCCGTGCTCAGCGGCGCCATGGTCAAGGCCGGGGTGGTGGGCTGGATGGCGACCCTGCCGCTTGGCCTGGTGGAGGCCGATGCGGCCTTCGCCGGCCTGGGCCGCATCATGCTGGCGGTGGGCCTGGCGGGGGCCCTCGGCGCTGCCCTGATCGGGGTCTGCCAGCGCCACCCCAAGGCGGTTCTGGCCTACTCCAGCGTCAGCCAGCTCGGCATGCTCGCGGTCCTGGTGGGGATGGGGCTCGCGGCTCCTGGCCTGTGGCCGGCCCTGGCGCCGGCGGTGGTGCTCTTTGCCGCCCACCACGGGCTGACCAAGGGGGCGCTGTTTCTGGGCGTGGGCATCGGCGAACATCCCCCGCGGCTGCCGGCCTGGGCGCTGGCCGTGCTGCTGACGCTGCCGGCGCTGTCGCTGGCCGGCGTGCTGGGCTCGGGCCTCACCACCAAGTGGGTCTTCAAGGCGGCGCTCTACGACGGTGGCTTCGCGGGCCTGGTGACCTGGCTCTCCCTGGCCGCGGTGGGCACCACGGTGCTCATGGCGCGGGCCCTGTGGCGGCAGTGGCAGGGTGAGCGGCAGGCGCGTCTGGATGGACTGATGCCGCTCGCTGCCCCCATGCCGGTGGCCTGGCTGCTGCTGTTGGTGAGCGCTCTGGCGCTGCCGCTATGGCTGCCGGTGGCGGGCATGCGCCCGGCGTCGCCGCCCGTGTCAGAGCTGTTCGGCCTCTGGTGGCCGGCGCTGCTGGGGCTGGCAGTGGCGCTGCTGGTGGGCTGGCGGGTGCACCGTCAGCCGCCGCGCCTGGCCTGGCGGCGCCCGCCGCCGGGAGATCTCTGGTGGCCGCTGACGCGACGTCTCGGCCGGCTGTGGGGCGGCACCCGGCCCTGGCTTGCGCGTCTGGCCGCGGCCAAGAAGGGGTGGGTGGCCTGGTGGGCGGCCCTGGAGCGTTCGGCGACCTCCGCCCTGGATGGGCTGAGCGAGCGCGAGGCGTGGCTGTCCCGCCACGGCGCGCTGCTGATGATGGCGGTCGCCGTGGGACTCGCCCTGGTGCTGCTGGCTTCTCCCTAAAGCAGCTCCTCGCCGGCGAGAGCCAGCCGCGAGCGCTCGACGCTTTTCAGGGTGACGTGGCCGGCGTGGGGCCAGTCGCGGAAGCGCTGCACCAGCGCCGCCATGCCGCAGGTGTTGGCGGTCAGATAGGGAGTGTCGATCTGGCCGACGTTGCCCAGGCAGACGATCTTGGTGTTGCGCCCGGCTCGGGTGATCAGCGACTTGAGCTGCTTGGGGGTGAAGTTCTGGGCCTCGTCGATGATCAGGAAGGTGTCGTTGAGGGTGCGCCCGCGCATGAAGCCCGGGGCGCGGATCTGCACCCGGGCGCCAAGCAGCTGGCGGGTGGCGCCGTTGTCCCAGCTGGATTCGCCGTTCTCGTCGCGCAGCAGGTTGTCCATGTTGTCGTGGAAGGCGCCCATCCAGGGCGACATCTTCTCCTCCTCGGTGCCGGGCAGGAAGCCGATATCCTCGCTCATGGAGATCGGCGCCCGAGTGAAGACGATGCGCTCGAAGCGCTTGGTATCCAGGGTCTGCTGGAAGGCGGCGGCCAGGGTCATGAAGGTCTTGCCGGTGCCGGCGCTGCCGGCGATGGTCACCAGGTCGATGTCGTCATCCATCAGCAGGTTGAGGGTGAAGTTCTGCCGACAGTCGTGGGCGTGGACGCCCCAGACGCTGGTGCCGTGCCGATAGTTGGCGAGCAGCTCCAGACGGGCGCGCTGCCCGCTCGCCTCGCGCACGATGGCCTCGAAGCCGCCCTCGTCGTCGCTGTCCGCCACCAGCATGCCTGGGTGCCAGTCGGTGGGGATCTCGCCGGCGAGGTGGTAGACCACCCGCTGCTCCTCGCGCTCGACGTTGACCTCCAGCGCCAGGCCGTTCCACAGCTCGCTGCCGGCGTCCGGATAGACCCGCACCCCTTCCAGCATGGCGTCGCTGTCGTCGAAGGCGCGATCGTTGAGGTAGTCCTCCACCGGCACGCCCAGGGCGGCGGCCTTGACCCGCAGGTTGATGTCCTTGGTGATCAGGATGACCGAGGCGTCCGGCCGCTCCCGGTGCAGCCGGCAGGTCTCGGCGAGGAGGCGATTGTCGGGGCTCTCGTCGAGGGGCTCCACGCGTTCCAGGTCCGGATAGCAGAGCAGGCGCAGGTGCCCTTCGGGGCCGCTCAGGCGGGGAATGGGAATCCCCTCGCGGATCTGCGCCAGGTCGACGTCGGCGGTGAGGTCCGAGAGGGTGCGGCTGACCTGACGGGCGGTGCGGGCGATCTCCCGGGCACCGTTCTTGAGCGTGTCCAGCTCCTCGAGCACGGTCATCGGGATGACGACATCATGTTCGTCGAACTGGTAGAGGGCGGCGGGGTCGTGGAGCAGGACATTGGTGTCCAGCACATAGAGACGAGTGGCCTTCTTGTCGATACGTACCATCGGCGCAACTCCTGATTGTCGCGAGTGGACGTCCTGTGTGACGTCCCGATGTCGACACTGTCAGCGCACGATGTCAGAGGGGTGACAGGGGCCCGACGGTGTCGTGCGGCGCTTCTACTCCCTCCTGTGGCAAGCCTGTGACGGTTTCCTGTCGTTTTCGACAGCGAGCGGGGCGCAGGGTGCGCTCCCGGCTTCTAGAGAGCATGATATCCCCCGTGTATTGCTGCTATGCAAAATAAGCAGATGTTTCAACGTTTCCTCAGCGTGGGGTTTCCGTATCCTGATAGACGCTCTCGACGTCGAGGGTGGAGCCATTGCCCAGCGCCTCGAAATGCTCGGCCAGCCACTCCTCGGCGGTGCGCCGGCCTTCGTCGCGCAGGTGACAGAGGAAGGGCCACTCGGCGTTCATCTTGCTCGAGACGGAGAGCTCGCCCAGGGTCTCGTCGCCGGCGATGCGGTGGAAGAGGGTGCCGGCGTAGCAGCCGATATCCACGCCCTGTTCGCCGAGCAGGCGCTGCAGCATGGCGATCATGCGCACCTCCTTGATCAGCGAGGCGTTGAAGGTGATCTCGTTCAGGCGGTTCATGATCGCCGCGGCGCTGGTGGGCAGTTCCTCCCGGTAGATGGGGTTGATCTGCACGATGACGATATCCCGGGAGCCGCAGTGCTCCATCAGCGGCATCAGCGAGGGATTGCCCATGTAGCCGCCATCCCAGTAGGCCTCGCCGTCGATCTCCACCGCCTTGAACACCGTGGGCAGACAGGCCGAGGCCATCACCGCATCCACGCTCATCTCCTCGCGGGTGAAGATGCGCTGCTTGCCGCTGCGCACGTTGGTGGCGGTGACGAACAGCTTGAGATCCGGACAGCGGCGTACCCGCTCGAAGTCGACCCGCTCGCTGACGATATCGCGCAGCGGATTGAGATCGAAGGGGTTGAACTGGTAGGGGGAGACCAGCCGACTCATCAGATCCATGGCGATGTAGCCCGGCGAGTGGTCGAGGCTCCAGTTGCCGCGGACCACGTCCAGCGGGGTGCGCTGGATGGGGCTGGTCATGCCGGCTCGACTCACCGCCTGCCAGAAATCATGCAGCGCCTGGCGGGCGGTGTCGCGGTCACCGCGGGTCAGGGCATCGGCCATCACCACCCCGTTCATGGCCCCGGCGCTGGTCCCGCTGATCCCCTCGATCTCGATGCGGGAATCCTCCAGCAGGCGGTCCATCACCCCCCAGGTGAAGGCGCCGTGGGAGCCGCCGCCCTGCAGGGCCAGGTCGATTCGTTTGGTCTCGGTCATCTTCTCTCCTTGTCCTCGACGAATACGCCTCTGATCTTACTGCATCAGCCGAGTTCCTGCGGCCAATGACTCCATGCGATGGTGTTGATGGCATGGATCCCTGATAGTGAAACCTATAGGATGGCCGGGGTTTTTGAAAAAATAAAACGATAAAACAATGAAAAATATAAATTATTCCGAGCCGCGAAGCGTCACTCGCACCTTGGCCAAGGGGTACGCAGTAATGATCCTGCTTCTCGTGGGATTGTCTCCGTCTGCTGCCATTGCCTACCTGTACTTTTTTCAGGATCCCGCGCTTCGCTTCGAACACCATGGGGTTCACGAGATCGCCATCGGAATTTCGCTGCTGCAGAGCGGGTTCATCGGCTATGTCACCTATCGCTGCTATCTCCAGGCCAAGGAAGAGTTTCTATGCTGGCTTGCGCTTGGCTTTATAGGCTTTACCGTCATCTACGGTTTTCACGGAGCCTTTACCCGCTTTTCGCATGACCATCATATGCTGTTTATCCTCTACGGCCCGGCATCCCGGCTGGTGATGGCGGTTTGCTTGCTGGTCGGCTTGATGGTTTATCAACAGAACGAAAACGCCGACTCCCATGTCCGGCCCCTGCGGTTCTGGCTGGCCTGGCTCGGGGCATTCGTTGCTATCGATGCCCTTGTCTACCTGCTGGCCGTTTCGGGATGGGCGGAGCCGTCGCGATGGGTGATGGAAGGGCTGGCCATCGGCATTTTCCTGGGCTGTGCGTTGACCCTTGTCGTGCGCCGAATTCGCTCTCCCCTGATGACGATCTATTTCCTGTCGATCCTGTTTTTCATGCAATCCTCCCTGGCCTTCCTGCTGGGGCCGGCCTGGTCTCATATGTGGTGGCTTGCCCACGCTAGCTTCGCGACCGGTTTCATGGCGCTGAGCTATGGCGTCATTCAGGCTTTCCTGACCACCGGCTCCTTCTCCCGTGTTTACCGTCAAGAAGAGCTCATTGATCAAGTGCGGGCCGAGAAGGCACGGGCCGAGGACGCCTTGCTGAAGCTGCAGTGTGCACACAGGGCGCTCGAGATTTCAGCGGCAACGGATGCACTTACGGGCTGCGCGAACCGCCGGGAATTTGAGGCCCGCGCTGAATCGCATATTGCAAGGGTAAGACGTAGCGAAGCACCGCTCTCGTTCGCCACGATCGATCTCGATCACTTCAAGCAGATCAACGACCGCCATGGTCACAGGGCGGGCGATGAGGTGCTGAAGGTGTTCGTCGGTCTGGCGGAGAAAGTGTTGCGCCAAAGCGATGTTGTGGGACGAATAGGCGGTGAGGAATTTGCCCTTGTGCTTCCCGACACCACCCGGGAAGGGGCTTTGATCATGGCGGAACGGCTACGGAAGCTCAGCGAAGGTGAAACCGTGATGTTTGCCGGTGCAAGCATCGACTTCACGGTGAGCATCGGTGTGGCTCAGTATGGTCTCGATGGTGAGACCTATGAGGCCGTCATCGAAGCGGCAGACAGCGGCATGTACCGTGCCAAGCAGGCAGGACGAAATCAGGTCGCCGTGCCATGAGGCTGGCGAGCCGCCGCGCCATGGCGGCGCCGTTCGCCTCCCGGCTCTCGAACTGGAGCGGCGACGCCGGGAAGTGCGCCATCACCTCGGGGTTGGTGTCGAGGGGTCGGCGATCACGCCGACCCTGGGCGGATCGTGGGGATCCGTTACAGCTGGGCGAGGATGGTCTCGGCGCTGCTCTTGTCGACGCCTTTCTCATCGACGCCCAGGTACTCCACCACACCGTCGTTGGCGATCAGCGCATAACGCTGGCTGCGAACGCCCATGCCGGCGGCGGTGAGGTCCTTGCTCAGGCCAATGGCCTCGGCGAAGTCGGCGCTGCCGTCGGCCAGCATGGTGATGGCCTGGGCATTCTGATCCTTCTGCCAGGCGCCCATCACGAAGGCGTCATTGACCGAGGTGCAGACGATGGTGTCCACCCCCTTGGCAAGAATCTCATCGGCCTTGATCACGAAACCCGGCATATGGGTATTGGAGCAGCCGGGGGTAAAGGCTCCAGGTACGGCGAACAGCACCACCCGCTTGCCGGCGAAGAGCGTATCGGTGTCGATATCCTCGGGGCCCTGGGCACCGATGGTCTTGAGGGTCAGGTTGGGCAGGGTGTCGTCGATGGCAAGGCTCATCGGGGATCCTTATCGTCAGTGGAATTGGTCGCGCCGGGGACAGTCCCGGGAGCGACTAAAGTAGCAGGGTTGGCGCCATCGGCGAAGCCTGGGGCGTGGTGTCAGGCCTTCCAGGGCAGCGGCGGGGCGCTCAGCCGCGGGCCGTCGAACTCGGGAATGCGGCCGAAGCGGGGGCTCTCGGCCTCCCAGTCGCGCTGGGCCTCGGCGATCTCGGTCTTGCTGTGGCCGACGAAATTCCACCAGATCAGGATCTCCTCGCCCAACGGCTCGCCGCCGACCAGGATGACCCGGGCGCCTTCGGGCAGGTCCAGGGAGACGCGATCTCGCCCGCGGCCCAGGTAGGCCAGCTCGTTGGGCGGGAAGGTCTCCCCCTCGATCTCCAGCTCGCCCTCCATGGTCAGCAGGCCGTACTCGAACTCCTCGCGCAGTGACAGCTCTAGAGTGCTCGACTCCCGGGCGACGAGATCCAGGCCCACCAGCGGCGAGAACGCCAGCGTTGGCGCCCGGTGGCCGGCGAACTCGCCGGTGAGCAGGGTCATCTCGACCTCTCCTTCACGCCACTGTGGCAGCCTTGGGTAATGGTCAAAGCGCGGGTCGGTGCCGCGATGGGCCTCGGGCAGGGCGATCCACAGCTGGGCGGCATGCAGGTGGCGCTCGCCGGGCACCGACTCCTCGGTGTGGCTGATGCCGCGGCCCGCCGTCATCAGATTGACCTGGCCGGGGCGAATCACCTGCTCGTTACCCAGGCTGTCGCGGTGCAGCACCTCGCCCTCGAGCATCCAGGTGAAGGTCTGCAGGCCGATATGGGGATGGGGGCCAACCCGCAGGCCGCGGGAGTCGCCCTTGAAGACGGCCGGGCCGGCATGGTCGAGGAAGCACCAGGCGCCCACCATGCGCCGCTGGCGCGAAGGCAGCACGCGGTTGACGGGAATGCCGCCCACGTCGGCGCTGCGCGGCGTGATGTGCTGCACCTGGCGCTTGCCGTCGACGACGGGGCAGTCGGGGGAGGTAGCGAAGTCGCGTTCGTTGACGAGATTACTCATGGCTCGGGTTTCCTGATCAAGGGAGAAGGCTCGGCCCTCAGCATAGGCCCTGTGGGACCTTGCCAGGAGCCGAGCCATCGATATGCTACCGACGGCCCGGCCAGGGCGCCTGTCGTGCCCTGACCGGTCGTCCTGCAGAGCCTAGCCCTGCTGGCTCTGCTGGCTGTAGCTCTGCATCAGGTTGGCGTAGGCGGGCAGATGGCCGGCCAGCAGGCCTCCGAAGCCCTCGATGTCGTTGCGCCAGTCGCGGTGCAGCTCGCAGCCCACCCCGAACCAGGTCATCAGCTGAGCGCCGGCCTGGGACATGCGATTCCAGGCGGCGTCCCGGGTGGTCTGGTTGAAGGTGCCGGAGGCGTCGGTGACCACGAAGACCTCATATCCCTCCTCCAGGGCGGAGAGCGTCGGGAAGGCCACGCACACCTCGGTGACCACCCCGGCGATCAGCAGCTGCTTCTTGCCGGTGGCCTTGATCGCCGCCACGAACTCTTCGTTGTCCCAGGCGTTGATCTGCCCGGGGCGCGCGAAGTACGGCGCCTGGGGGAATGTTTCCTTGAGCTCCGGGACCATGGGGCCGTTGGGGCCGGTCTCGAAGCTGGTGGTGAGGATGGTGGGGATATCGAAGAACTTGGCGATATCGGCCAGGGCCAGGACGTTGTTCTTGAAGTCGTCCGGGCTGTAGTCGCGCACCAGGGAGAGCAGGCCGGCCTGGTGGTCCACCATCAGCAGGGCCACGTCATCCTTGTTCAGCCGGTTGTAGGTATAGGACATGATTCGTTCTCCTTTCTCTGGCATTTGTCGTCAGTGGGCTGCCCGGCACCAGGCCTCGCGATGCCTCACGAAGTAGCCTGGACGGGCCACCGGGTTTCGAGAGGGGCGCGCCGCTTCCCGATAACGAGAAGCCTATTCAGGGAACGGTTGGTCCGCTAGATGGTAGATGAGACACTCACTGTTTCACTAACAGGACAATAGAGTGCAGGATCTCAACGACCTCTACTACTTCGTGCAGGTGGTGGATCATGGCGGCTTCGCTCCGGCCGGGCGCGCCCTGGGCATTCCCAAGTCGAAGCTGAGTCGGCGTATCACCCGCCTCGAGGAGCGCCTCGCCACCCGCCTGATTCAGCGCTCCACGCGGCATTTTTCGGTGACCGAGCTGGGGCAGGCCTACTATCGCCACTGCCTGGCCATGCTGGTGGAGGCGGAGGCCGCCGAGGAGCTGATCCAGCGCCATCACGCCGAGCCTCAGGGCACGGTGCGACTGAGCTGTGCCCCCAGCGTGCTGCACTACCTGATAACGCCGCTGCTGGTGCGCTTCATGGCGCGCTGTCCCAAGGTGGAGGTGCAGGTGGAGGCGACCAGCCGGCGAGTGGATGTGATCAAGGAGGGGTTCGACCTGGCCCTCAGGGTGCGCTTTCCGCCCCTGGAAGACAGCGACCTGACCATGAAGGTGCTGGCGTCGAGCCCCCAGCGACTGATGGCCGCCCCCGAGCTGTTTGCCGAACGGCCGCGGCCGCGCAGCCCGGCGGATCTTGCCGAGCTGCCTAGCCTCGATTTCGAGCAGTACGACCATCGCCACTGCTGGGACCTGATAGGGCCGGATGGCGCCAGCGCGCAGATTCCCCATCGGCCGCGGCTGGTTACCGATAGTGCCGAGACCCTGCATGCCGCGGCACTCGAGGGGCTGGGGGTGGCCAAGCTGGCGCTGCTGGTCGGCGCCAGGGATATACGGGCGGGGCGCCTGATCGATGTGCTACCGGGCTGGGAGCCCCGGGGCGGGATTCTGCATGCGGTCTTTCCCTCCCGCCGAGGGCTGCTGCCGGCGGTGCGGGCCCTGCTCGACTTTCTTGACGCGCAGATCGCCGAGGAGGACTTCGCCACCCCGGAGGCGTTGATCAACGTGGAGACGGCGCCCTGAGGGCGCGGCGCCTGCTGTCGCCCCTGGGCCGCAGCGGGCCGACATCCTCGGCGTGACCGGTCGCGGTGCGGATCAGCGTAGGGCCAGCTGGCTATCGTCGCGGTCGCATGCCAGGAAGGCGGAGCCCTCCAGCCACTCCTGGTCCGGATAGTAGACGAACAGGTACTGCTCCTCCTTGATGCTGTCGATCAGCGGGTAGGTGACGTCGCGGCTCACCGCGGGGCAGCCGTGGCTGCGGCCCAGGCGCCCGGTCTGCTCGATGAAGGATTCGCTCACGTAGTCGGCGCCGTGGATGACGATGGCGCGCTGGTAGGCCAGGTCGTTGATGCCGTTCTCGAGCCCCTCCAGGCGCAGCGAGTAGCCGTTGCGCCCGTAGTAGGTGTTCATGGTGCGGAACAGCCCCAGGCTCGACTGGTTGCTGCCCTGCACGTTGGAGAAGGTTTCGGCCATGGCATCGCCGGAGCCGCGGCCGTGGGAGACCAGCTCCTCGAACATCAGCTTCTCGCGGTTCAGATCGAAGACCCACAGGCGCGGCTCGCTGGAAGGGAGCGAGTAGTCGATCACCGCCAGGCGCTCGGCGTCCGGGTCGGCGCAGGCCAGCGCATTGGCGGCCAGCGACAGTACCTGGGGGTCGGCATCCGGCGCCAGGCGAGTGAGCCGCTGGTTCAGGGACTGGCCGTTGAGCGCCTCGGGATGCAGAGCCTGGCTGAGGAAGTTGTCGGCATGCGCCTGGGAGCTCGCCAGCAGGGCGGCGCCGGCGAGCAGGGGGAGCGGAAATTTCAGCATGGGGGAAACGGAACCCTTGTCAGCATGGGGGGCAGTGGGCCGGTTTCGCTGCGGCCCCGCAACGACGGCTATTATGAAGAGTGAGGCAGGGAAAGCCAATTCAGCTTTAAACGATAAAAGGAGGCGAACATGCGGCGATTTGTCACCATCCTCGCGATTATGTCGGCAATGCTGATACCTCATGCCATGGCCGGCGGGGACGACGATGTCCAGCCGGACGCGCTCGAGGCCGAGATAGTCCGCCTGGTGGCCGAGAAGGACGACGAGCTGCGCGGCTTCTACGCGGCGCGCAGCTACCGTCCGGCTTGGCAGGAACGTCAGCAGGTGGCCGCCTTCGCCGAAGCGCTGGAGGTCCTGGAAAACGACGGTCTGGATCCGCGCGACTACCGGGCCGACCGTCTGGTGGCCGAGCATCGTCGACTCAAGGAGGGGGATGACGCACCGACCGAGCAGGCACGCTTCGATCTGCAGACATCAATGCTGCTGCTGACCGCGCTGCGTCATCTGCAGCGCGGGCGGCTCGACCCCCGGGAGGTAGATCCCAGCTGGGAGATTCCGGTAGAGCCGGCGCAGCTCGATCTCGAGGCCATCTCCCGGGCCGTGGACGGCCAGCGCTTCGAACAGGCCTTCAGCGCGGCGCGCCCCGGCCATGCCCCCTACGAGCGGCTGCGCAGCGGCCTGGCCCGCTATCGCAACATCGAGCGGGCAGGGGGCTGGTCGCCGCTACCCGAGGAGCCGCGAGTGCTGCGGCCGGGCGACGTGGACAAGGCGGTAGAGGGGCTGCGGGAGCGGCTGGCCATGGAGGGAGAGCTCGAGGTGATGGCCGCCGACCCTGGCGCCTTCCCGAGAGCCGAGCTCGAGACCCCCGATCCGCGGCACTTCGATGCGCCGCTGGAGGCGGCGGTGAAGCGCTTCCAGCGGCGCCACCTGCTGGAAGCGGATGGTATCGTCGGCCCCCAGACCCGCGCGGCCATGAACGTGTCGGTATCGGCGCGCATCGACCAGATTCGGCTCAACCTGGAGCGCTCTCGCTGGCTGCTGCACGGCCTTCCCGAGGCCTTCGTGCTGGTGGATATCGCCGGCTACCAGCTCAGCTATTTTCGTCCCAACGGCGAGATCTGGCGGTCGCGCATCGTGGTGGGGCAGCCCTATCGGCGTACCCCCTCGCTGCGCTCCGAGATCACCCACATGACCGTCAATCCCACCTGGACGGTACCGCCCACCATCATGCGCGAGGACGTGCTGCCGGCGGTTCGTCGTGACCCGGGGTATCTGCAGCGGGAGAACATGCGCGTGCTGAGCCCCTCGGGACAGCGGCTCGATCCCCGGGAGATCGACTGGAGCAGCCCGGGCAATGTGATGATCCGTCAGGATCCGGGTCCCCAGAATGCCCTGGGGCAGATCGCCATCCGCTTCCCCAACGACCACCTGGTCTATCTGCACGACACCCCGGCCCAGGGGCTCTTCGCCCGGGAGCAGCGCGCCTTCAGCTCCGGCTGCATTCGCGTGCAGGGGGTGCTGGAACTGGCTCAACTGCTCTATGACGACACCGGCAGCGGCCACGACGTGCGCCGGCTGATCGAGGGTGGCCAGACCCGCAATATCCCCCTGGCCGAGGCCATGCCGGTGATCCTGCACTACTGGACGGTGCACCCGAACGAGGATGGTCAGCTGGTGTTTCGCCCCGACATCTACGAGCGCGACGATGCCCTGCTGCGAGCGCTCAACCGGCCGCTGGCGCTGTGATCCGCCGAAGCCCGATTTAGCGTCCAGCGAATCGCCCGATAAATCGGGCTCCTACGAGGCGGGCGACCTGTCCCACGGATTTATCCGGCGATGTTTCTGCGCGGGGGGCGCGATGGGAGCTATTCATAGCCCTTGGCCTGCAGCCGGAAGAGCCGCGCATAGCGGCCGTTGGCGGCCATCAGGCTCGCGTGGTCGCCCTGCTCGAGGATCTCGCCGCCGTCGATGACGAGTATCTGGTCGGCGGTGCGCACCGTGGAGAAGCGGTGGGAGATCAGCATGGTCATCTTGTCGTGGCTGTGTTTCCGGAAGTCGGCGAATACCGCCGCCTCGGCGGCGGCGTCCATGGCCGCGGTGGGCTCGTCGAGCACCAGGATGTCGGCGCTCTCGCGCATATAGGCCCGCGACAGGGCGATCTTCTGCCACTGGCCGCCGGAGAGCTCCTGGCCGCCCTTGAACCAGCGCCCCAGCTGGGTGTGGTAGCCCCCGGGCATGGTGGCGATGAAGTCGTCGGCCAGGCCCCGGCGTGCCGCCTCCTGCCAGCGCGCCTCGTCCTCGAAGGCCAGCACGTCGCCGGCGCCCAGGTTCTCGCCCACTTTCATCTGGTAGCGCACGAAGTCCTGGAAGATCACCCCGACGCGCCGGCGCAGGGCCTGGACGTCCCACTCGCGCAGATCGCTGCCGTCGAGCAGGATGCGCCCCTCGTCGGGCTCATAGAGGCGTGTCAGCAGCTTGATCAGGGTGGTCTTGCCGGAGCCGTTGGCGCCCACCAGCGCCAGGCTCTCGCCCGGCCTCAGGTGCAGGGAGATACCTGACAGGGCGGGGCGCTCGGCGCCGGGGTAGGTAAAGCCAACCTGCTCGAAGCGGATGCCGTCGCCGGGTAGAGCGCCCTCGGTGAGGGTGCCGGCCTGAGGCGCCACCGGCTGCTCGAGGTATTCGTAGAGGTTGGAGAGGTAGAGGTTGTCCTCGTACATGCCGCTCACGGCGGTGAGGCTCGCCGAGAGTGCCGCCTGGCCCTGCTTGAAGACCATCAGGTACATGGTCATCTCACCCAGGGTGAGCTGCCCGCCCACGGTCTCCACTACCACCCAGGCATAGGCGCCGTAGAACGCCAGGGTGCCCAGCAGGCCGAGGCCGAAGCCCCAGCTCTCGCGGCGAATGGTCAGCCGGCGGTCCTCGCCGTAAAGGGTGTCGAAGATCTTGCGGTAGCGGTCGAGCAGCAGCGGCTCGAGACCGAACAGCTTGACCTCCTTGATGCTGTCCTCCCGGGCCAGCACCGTCTCCAGGTACATCTGCATGCGGGTCTGGGGCGAGCGCCAGCGGAACAGCCGGAAGGCATCGCCGGAGAACTTGGCCTCGGAGAGAAATACCGGCAGCGCGCCCACCGCCAGGATCAGCAGCGCCCAGGGAGAGAACTGCACCAGCAGAAAGCCGAAGCTGACCAGTGAGATACCGTTCTGAGCCAGCCCGAAGGTCTTGTTGACCAGCCCCAGCGGGCGGGTCGAGGCCTCGCGCCGCGCCCGGGTCAGCTTGTCGTAGAACTCCGAATCCTCGAACTGGGCCAGGCTCAGGCTGCCGGCCTTCTCGAGGATCAGCACGTTGACCTTCTGGCCGAGCAGGGCGCGCAGCAGCGACTGCTGGGCCGAGAGTCCCCGCTGGGCCAGGGCGATGGCGGCGATCACGCCGGCCTCGGCCAGCACGTAGCGCAGCACCGGCCAGGCGCTCTCTAAGGTCAGGGCCTCGCCGGTTTCCCGGTGGTAGGCCATGGCGTCGACCACGGCGTCGACGATCAGCTGACCGATCCAGGCCGCCACCGCGGGCAGCACGCCTGCCACCAGGGTGCAGAGCGCCAGGCCGATGGTCAGCGGCCGGGAGGTCTGCCACACCAGCGCCAGGGCGCGGCGGCTGTAGCGGAACACGCTGAAGAAGGCCGTCAGGCGGTTCTCCGGCGGCGGAGCCGGTCGGGTGCTGCGCATAGGGGGGAGGGCTCCGGCACGACGCTGGTGACAACCGCTACGCCCCGCTCATGGCGGGGCGCGGCGCGGGGGCTTGGAGGGGGGCATCAGCCCTCGTCGTCACTCTCGTCACGCTGGGACTGGGCTACCACCGGGCCGGTCTCGCCGCTCTCCAGGGCGGCCAGCAGCGGTTCGGCCTGGCGCTGAAAGGCCATCAGCTTGTCGCCGGTGAGGCTCTTGTTCTCCGGCAGGTCCACCTTCATGGGATCGACCTGGTCGTTGTCGACCAGTATCTCGTAGTGCAGGTGCGGACCGGTGCTGCGACCGGTGTTGCCGGAGAGTGCGATACGCTCGCCCATCTCGACCCGGTCGCCGCGGCTGACCAGCGGGCGCGACAGGTGCAGGTAGCGGGTCTGATAGCCGTTGTCGTGGCGGATGACCACGTAGCGACCCGCTACCGGATGGTTGGCGACCTTCTCCACGCGGCCGTCGGCCGGGGCGATGATCGGCGTGCCGATGGGCATGGCGAAGTCGGTGCCGAGGTGCGGGCTGACGCGGCCGGTGACCGGGTGCCGGCGATTGGGGTTGAAGGAAGAGCTGATGCGGTAGCTGCCCTCGAAGGGGTGGCGTTCGAAGGCCGGGTCGAGGCTCTGGCCGTCCGGCGTATAGAAGTTGTTGTCGTCACTGTTGCGCACCAGGGTCAGGTCCATGCGCTCACCCTCGTACTGGACCGCCAGCACCCGGGGATCGAAGCTTGAACCGTCGATGATGTCGGACTCCACCAGCACCTGAAAGCTGTCGCCGCGACGGGTGTCGCGGCGGAAATCGAGCCTCTGTTCCAGCACCCGGGTCAGCGCACTGATCTCGGAGCTGGAGAGGCCGGTGGCCTGTGCCGAGCGGGCAAAGCTGCCGCTGACGGTGCCGGCAAACAGCCGCTGGGTCGCTTCGCCGGCGCGCTCGATGCTGGCGACCTCGAAGCCGTCATCGCCGCGCTCGGCCAGAAAGCCCTCACGGGCGTTACGCATCACGCGCAGGGCCAGCAGCTTGCCGTCCTCGTCGAGCTGGTACTCGAAGCTGTTGCCGGCCCGCCAGCGGGTCAGGGCGTTCTGGTCGGGCAGTTCGTCGAGCAGGCTCAGCACCTCGCTGTAGCCCAGCCCGAGATGGTTCTGGGCCATCACCGCAAAGGTATCGCCCTGCTTCACGGTGTAGGTCTGCCACTCCGGCACGTAGGGCTCGGTGGCGGCAATCTCCTGCTCGAGCGCTATCGTGTCACCGTCGAACAGCACCAGCTCCTCGTCCGGGATCTTCTCGTAGGAGGTGGCATCGGCCATCAGGGGCCCGCTGTCGCTCAGCATGCCGCTGCCGATGGTGCCCACCACCACGGCCATGTGCAGTGCCCCCTGGTCGAACTGGGGCTGGGCCAGAGGCTGTTCGTCAGTGCCGGCGGCCGGGCGAGTGAGTGCCAGCGGCAGTTCGCCATCGGCCGAGGCGCTGGCGCCATCGATCAGGTTCAGGGTCTCGCCGTCGACAAGCTGGGCCAGGGGAAGACGCTGACGGTTGGCGTCCAGCGCCTGGCTGGTCAGCTCGATGGCATCGCCGACGGGACTGCGCTGGAAGCTGAGGGAGGGGAGACCGGGAGTGGAGTCGATCTCGAGAGGGACAATGACGGTGTCGAGCGTCTGCTGTTCGCGCTGGACATCCTGAAAGGTGGTGACAATCTTCTGTGCGCCCAGCACTGTGACCACGGTAGCGACCGGTAACAGTAATAGCTTGTGCGTGCGGGGCAGCGAATGAAGGATTCGCAGCATGAGTAAAGGCCAGTGAATTATGAAGAATAGAAAAAGGCCTCGGAACCATAACCCATGACGCGAGATGTGCCTATCCTGTATGGGCACACAGGTAGGACCCGCGACGGCATCTGCCGCTGCGGGAGGCATGCTGGAACGCCATTTGTTACCAAATGTTATTAGAGACCGTGACGGGCCGGAAATCAACCCCCACGCCGCGAAATTCGGGACTCGCTGGCATCGACCATCATTTGAAAACGGCGTTTACTAACCATCCATTGGGCACGGGGCGGAACGAGAAATCAACCCCCGGCCGTACGGATCGGGTCACCGGGCACGCTCCATGTGCCATCGCGCTCAGCCGGTAAAGGTGCCGTTGCGATAGTCGCGCAGTGCCTGCTGCAGCTCTGCCTGGCTGTTCATCACGAAGGGGCCGTAGTGGGCGATGGGTTCACCATGGGGCGTGCCCGCCAGCAGCAGGGCCTGGCCGCCCGTGTCGCTGGTCAGCGCCAGTCGGTTGCCGGGGCCGAGACG
>LFCJ01000353.1_pt1 | contig 27678 bp, 29 predicted proteins | sample 643141 | NCBI WGS metagenome assembly LFCJ01 (sample SAMN03766243, study PRJNA286221) | soda lake metagenome | biome: soda lake; feature: Kulunda steppe; material: water; isolation source: sample B1-Br-g2 brine of Lake Bitter-1 | place: Russia: Kulunda steppe | collected 2010-07
AACACACACGCGCGCGGGCACACACACACACACACACACACACATACACACACGCACGCAAGAATGCAAGCACACACGTACATGCACGCATACAAGCTCAAATCTGAACACACCCGCACCCATGCAATTATACGTGTATTGATTGTACTTCAAAACCTGCAGGACGATTCTGAGCACCACCAGAGGGTTGCCAGTATTCAGTGCTCTGCTGTGGCAGTCATGGGCACAAAAGAGGACGACTGGCTTCAAGTCGAAAAGCTGCACAGTCTGGCCCCTGACAAAGTGATCCCATGCTTTGGGGTGCATCCATGGTTTGCTCATCTCCATGCCGCACATTGTAGTGAAGAGCATGGTGCGCAGGTGGGCGCAACTTGTGGTGTAAAGGGCTTGATTAGTAAGCATGGTAGCCACCCAGAGAATTTCCTTTTACGGTTGCATGATTTTCATTTGCGGGGTGGCTTGAGCAGTCACATACACGCACGTGCACTCATGCATGCGCGCACACACACACGCACATATGTACAAACATACACTCATTCGTGTATACGCACACATGCACGCTTTTGTACACGCATGCACACACGCATGCACACGTACACATATCCACACAATCATGTGCACGCACACACAGACGCATGCAGACATGTGCGCTTGCTCAGGTGCATCAATATGTGCACCTTGGCCTATCTAAGGAGCTATGCATGCCACCCTGCCTGCTCCAGCAGGACCCTCCGCCTCCCCTCCTGGATATCTCCCGCAAGCAGGACCCTGCAACCATTGATTTTTTGAGTGAGCTGCGGCCCTCAAAGACATGGGAGGCAAAGCTGCTCTCCCTGTTGCAGCGGCACCCCAAAGCAGTTGTTGGGGAATTTGGCTTGGATCGCGCAGCAGTGATTCCAGGCACCAAGGTAAGATGTCGCACCAAGGGATACGGCATGCCCTCACCAACTGGGTGATGCTTACTTCAAAAGCATGTTGCGTGCACCAGGTACAGCATGGTTACTGAGGCATGCTTGCACAAACCTCCCAGGCACAACAGGCAGGAAGGGGATGCGACATGCAGCACTTGAAATAAGCTGGTTTTGTCAGGTTAGGGCATGAGATGCAAGGCAGTGGATGTAACCTCCACTTCAGCCTCTGTAACCTCCATCTCAGCCTCTGTCTTACTCTAGATCCTATCCTACTCTAAACCAAGAAAAAATAACCTCCAGCCTCTGTCCTACTCTTAATTAAGCAAGAGTAACCTCCACTTCAGCCTCTGTAACCTCCGCTTGAGCTTCTATTTAACTTAAACCAAGCAAAAGTAACCTCCAGCCTCTGTCTTACTTTTAACCAAATAACCTCCACTTCAGCCTCTGTAACCTCCACTTCAGCCTCTGTCCTGCTCTAAGCCAGCAAAAGTCACCGCCGCCACCATCATCCCAGCGTCCCCACGGTCACCCTCATGGTCATCATCAGTACTCCTTCATCATGGTCAGTACACCATTATCGTGATCATCATCACCTCCAGAAGGTGGCATTCCTGTGTCTTGTTCTTTGCGTTGTTTCATTCATTGCTCTCATTTCTGTAGCATACATACACAGCCAGCTGCCTCCTAGGATGTCAGGGTTGTGGATGAAAGTTACAAGATAGAGTTGTCCGCCAGCCTGGTCGTTAGGCTGATAGGTTTGTGGTCTTCCCCAGCAAAAATAGTCCATAATGTACGAGATGAAATGGCAGAGTTTGTTGTGCCGTTGAGAAAGGAAATGAAAGACAGTCTGACTAGGAAAAGCATGCAAAATTAAAGGGGCCTCCACAGAAAAGAACTGACAGAAAGGGAAGAAAAGGAACAAACACTTCTTTCTGAGAGAGCACACAAGCAAGCTTGACTGTGAAAAACAACATGCACCTCATTTCAACAGCAGCACAGAACGCTTGACACAGTGGCCATTTCCACTGCGCCTGATGGAGGATTCCACCGTGAGAGTATGTGCTTGCAAACGAAGTCTGCTCTCATCCCTCATAGCATGCTTAGGGAGGTCAAGGTGCAGATAGCGAGGTGGCATCAGGGGGGCACCCCCATTCCGCACACAAGTGCATGAATTAGTTTGAAGATCTAGGAGGGGACAGGCAAAGCAGGATTGATAAGTCACCAGTTTGATGTCACTTTCCAGAGGGTTCATGTCAGCAATGTCCCTCCACACTCTCCTCATCCTAAACCTCAGGTCAGCAGTGCAATCTGATTAAAATACAGGGAGCCCCTGCCAGAAAGCTTGTGTATATGTGTCACAGCCTCGCAATCCCTCAAAGGCTCTCAAAATATCTGAACCCCAAGGTGTTTTTGCCCGAGGCACCAGCTTGAGGTCTGCGTGAAGGGCCTGCTTAAGAGTGGCACTATTAGAGGACAACAAGGTGTTGTGAAACTGACAATTTTATGGCAGCTCTAAAGCAGTAGAATTGCTGAGATTTGTGCCCACACTCACGTAGTATGCTCAGTTAGGCGCAACTCGCTTCACACCTAGGGTGCCCTTTAAGAAATTCAAATGCAATGTCTGTAGGGTAGGCCTAAGTACATCACCTTTGCAAAAGAATCCTGAGCTCCAAACCTGACAGCCATACGTAACAGCAGGAACGACATATGCCTTAGCTAGCCAAAGGGAAGCAAAAGGCCTGTCACGTAGGGCAGTGTCCTGTGCAAACCCACGTATTCGATGAGCTGCTAGAAGCATTAGAAAGGCTGCATGCACAGGCTGTCATGTTGAGTGTGCGGTGAAATGTCAAGGTACCTAAACGAGTCAGAGCACTTCAGAGCAGCGCCAGTTAACACAGAAGTGGGCTTCTGAGCACCCCGCTTTGAGTTGAAATGGGCCACCTCTGATTTCGCAGTGCTGATGGTCAGGTGTTCGGAGCGTGCACAGACCACAAGCCTGTTTAGCATGGTTTGCATGGCATGAGGGGCATTAGCAAGAAAGTCACGTCATCCGCATACAACGTGTGCGTGACGCGCACGTCCTCTGACCCAGTGACTGCACCTTGCACTCCCTCAGCAATCATACCAATGTCATTAATGTACAACAAAGAGCAGTGGAGACAAAGGGCACCCTTGCTTCACACCCACAATAGGCTTGGCAAGGGTCAAACCAGCTTCATGCCCGTCTTGTAGGATGTACTGGTCACCAGCATACAGGCTTTGAAGAGCAGATTGGAGAGATGCAGGCGTGCGTATGCGACGGAAATGAGACCAAAGAGTCTGTCTGGGATTTGTGTCGTAGGCTTTTCGAAAGTCAATGAAGGCAGTATGCTGCCAGGAAGAGTTGTTTGGTTAATGGTGCGGGCAGCGTGCTGTAGGTGCCTAAGGAAGAACATGGGCTGTAGAGTGTTCCGACCTGGGTAGAAACCAAACTGTGTGTCCGGTATCTTGCTTTTTTATGTGCACCAAGTTGTGAGCAGGGAGCAAATGACATTTGCGCACAGCCTTTACATGGTACCACTGACTGCCAGCATGCGATAGCTGTTGAAGTCAAGCATGGGGCCCTTCTTGATTAGCGGGATTATCTTTTCAAGTTTCCAATCAGCCTTCTGGGGAAGAAGGGGCAAAAGAACATGCACCGCATCAAAACCACGACCCTCAGACCTAGGTACTCACTGCGTACTTCAGAAAAGGCGTGGCCACAAATCCAAACCGTGGATGTAAGCCATGCTAGTCCTTGTGCTTGCCCCTCACTTGCTTTGAACTCCATTTTTCCAGGGCTGCCAGAGCTCAGCCGTCACGCATTGCGCAGAGCATCTGTGACAAGGCACACATGCATGCCAGTCCTGACCTTGTTGCGTGCAGGTGTCTGTACACATAGAGCATCAAATGGCACTGGTGAGGCGCCATCTGCAGATTGCTGCTCAGTTTGGCCGGCCGGTGTCGCTGCACACAGTGCGGGGCTATGGACACCTTCAGGTACAAGGTTAAAGGTTTTCAAGGCTGCATCCGCCGATTTTTTTTTCCGAGGGCAGGATGGATAGTCATCGCCTTCAGGTATGCAGGCCATGCTCAGGGTCTGCTGCAGTAAGCAGATTCGCATAAGCAGACTTGCAAGAGTTGCATACAGGGCATGGCAATAGGTACACTCTGGCCCTCTGTTCTAATTGCTTGCTTCTTGAAGGTGAAAGACCCATAGCAAACGTCTACCCATCCAATTCCTTAAATCCCTCACAACCCAATCCTTTGATTCTTCACAATAGAACCCAACATAGAAACACGCATACCTCTACATGATGCCATAGACGGCCAATCGACAAAATTTGGGTGAGGTGTACAGAGGGTTGTGGACAGTGTGCAGCAGCCAAAAGTGTGCGTTGCCTGTTTTTGGTAGATCCCTAAGCCCTCAAAACTAGCAAACAATGGTTAGCTTATTACTTGCTTATCATGGGCAGCATTCCCTAAGAGCACTTCCCTTGGATCCTGTCCATGGGGGGCTTGATCGCCTCGCCCCCCATTGGCAAGTGCCTAGCGAGTGACGGAGCATGTCCGCATGCAAAGCAATGGCCGTATATACTGCTCAGTGTTTCACGCCTTATTCCTGTGCATACTCCTTTTTGCAGGTATTGCTTGCACAGATGGCGGACGAGCCACTGCCCCCACGCATCATGCTGCACAGCTATGGCGGCTCCCCGGTCAATGTCGCACAAGTAGGTGCTTGCTTTTATGGGCAGCTACGACGTGCCTGCTGGGTTGCTGGGTCGCCCTCCACTCTCTTCTGCTGGGAATGCAGCGTCTGAAGCTTCCTTAAAGAGGATTCTCCTTCTTTCTGATGGAAAAAGAGAAGGTGAAAGAGCTGCTGGGGTCAGCCTGTGCTGCAGGCCAGGGGCACCTCTCATGCCGAACGTCCACCTATAGGGCAGCCTGCGCCCGGAGTGCTCTTGTAATGGCAGTGTGTTCACTGCCCTGAACCCTAACCCCCAAAGTAGTGGTAGTGCCGTGTGTCTTTGCTTGGTGATTCTTTTCAGCACACATGGATCATGTGTTGCACGTGTTGCCCGAAGTACTGACAGGCTTTGATCATAAAATGCATGCTTCCATGTCGCCCTTTGGCCTCTCTTATGGGCCTGCATTGGCACATACTTTAATATTTTAGGAGTATTGCGAATAAATCGTACATGCGTATGTACGCATGATGTGCCTTGCATGCTTGTACGGGTGCAGACATGCATGCTGGTTGCACACACATTTGTTGTTCACTCATTTATGCCTGTGTTAATTGCATCATCGCACATCGTTACAACAGCTTGTGAAGGGCTTGCCAAGGGGCATTGGCAAGCGCTTATACTTCAGCTTCAGCCTGGCCATCAATGCGGCCCCACACAGAGACAGCGAAAGTGCTCGTGAGAAATTGGCAGCAAGGATGCGAGCTGTCCCAGATGACCGCATACTCATAGGTGTGCTTTTACGGTGACATGAGTGCTCTCTTGATGGTTGTAGAGTGTCCTTTCCAGGATGTTTCTCATAAATGCTTGTTTGTGTGTATACGCTTGTGTGCGTGCGTGCGCGCGCATGCATTTGTATGCGTGTGCAAATGAAGGTGAGTACATGCTTTTTAGCAACTCCATACATGCAAATTTATGCATGTGTCCGTGCATGTGCGCACACAATTTTGTTCAGCTTACATACCAGTATCTCAAATGCAAGATTCTGTATATGCTAGGGCCCCTAGTAGGGGCAGATAGCTTCCTGTGCGCCTCTTCATCATACGAGCATGTCACTTAAAAAGTTTTGGATAACTGTGTTTTAACATAAGTTGTCTGGCACTTCATTCACTCATAAGGTTGAACCAGAGATCAGACCTAAAAATAGCTTAATTGTAGCCAGTCTCTGGCATGGCGTGGAATGCCTGATGGTATCTCACTGACCTGCTTCATCATTTCAAAGTCATCATGTTCGTGTATTGCTTGAATTATCTTTTTTTGTTTCCCAACTGCTTGAATTGACGTTACCAGAGACAAATAGAAGCCGCGACTTGTTGAAGCTTGACCTGCTCTTTTGCCCTTGTTATGCAGAATCTGACCAGAATACACCTTTGGCCATTGATGCCGGCTTGGCCAATATTACTCGTCTCGTGGCCCAAGCAAAGGGCTGGAGCCTGGAGAAGGTGACCGCATGATCCATCTCATTTCTTTGCACTTCTGGCCTTTTCCATCCTCTGGCATTTGGTTGTGGGTATCCAGAACAAGTGAACAACACATTGACCCTTTGTGTGTGCAGGCTGTCCAGGTGGCTATTTCCAATTTTGCAGCCTTTTATGATGGGTTCTTGCCAGATGGATGGACAGAAGCAAACAGTCAAAGCTAAACTATCTGACAGCCTGGTGCAGCTGTCCACAGCTTAAACTATTAACTAGATTCATGGCAGAAGTCTCATCCATGGAAAGAGACTTCTGCTGCAATGTATATATGCAGATGAGCCTTCTGCTACTGAGCGCTCTGCTGCCACATGCTGGTGCAATGGTATTTAGATTGCAGGCAGTGCACCACCCAAACCAGCAGCATCTTCTGGGAGATTCTGTATCTTGCTCTTTGTCCATTCACGAGCCACTTATCTGTGAACATGTACAATAAGTTTTCTGCTTATATATTTTGCTTACAATGCATGTATGCAGTTGTTGCTCAAGTCATGTCGTTTGTTATGATGAACACACATCGCAAGACAAGCAGATGATCAAAACCTGAGCCAAGCAAGGATGAAAAACAACTTTCATAAAAACCAGAGAATAGGTCGGCTTACTTAGTTGTACATGCCAAATAAAGACATTCTATGTAAAAACCACAGTGCAGGTTAAAGTCTGTCCCAGCATGCACGTCCCAAATAAAAAATCTTCTGATAATGGGCAATTTATCGTACATGGTATGGTTTGTTGAGTACTTTTGGATCATCAGCTCCCTTCTATATACCTAATTTCGTTGACATTTGAATCAAGACTCCTAAAAGCTCCTCTTTAGTCCAGCTTTCCTATCAGGCTCCCAGCAAGGGGCTGGTGGAAATGTCGCCTCTTCACGTTAGGTGCGCTGGGCAGGGCAACCCAGCAATTTCAGCGACAACAACTCGCGGTTGAACCGCCCAAAGGTTCCAAGCAGCGTTGATGTCTCAGTGCACTCAAAACGTACGCTGTGTTTTCCTCATATCATGATGCACGTTTTTAATGCTACCCTAATTTATCACATGACTAAACCACTGATGACCTTCATGCCAAACCGATGGCTGCTAGTGCCCATCAGTGATGGGGGCAGGATGTATGGCCAACCTCTGATTTTGTCCTGTTTCGGCATAGACTGCGCATACATGCACTCACCACATCCCAACATGGGGAGTTGAACCAGTGCCATCTTGCCCCCAGAATACCGTCAGTATACCTTAATTATGGTTTATATTAATATTGGAGGTTACATCAGGTTTGGAGGTGGGCACTTTGTAACCCGTTCTATTGCCTAATTGCTAAATCTTCCGAAGGGGGAGAACTGGGCATAAGTCTGGTAATGTTCTTTTTCTGATGCAAACACTGTTTTGTCATAAAACTTGGCACTGCACAATTCTGGCGTGACAAACCAGGTAATTGGTGAGATTTGGGCTGATGCAGAAGACCTGGGTGGGCTGGGTAGGTCACCCACGCACAGTGCGCTGCCTGTCTTTTTGGCATACATACATAATGAGCCAGAATGACACGACCAGAACCCTTTTCTGCTTCCAGTATAATTACCTTATGATACGATATGTCCTGGACTCTGAAAACCAGGTTTGATTGGGGACAGTTATTGGCACCTTCAATGCTGAATTTTCTTAGCGGTGTGCAAAACGTACATTTTGCACATCATTTGGCTTTTTCGTCCATTTCTTTTGCTAATTATGTGTGTTTATTTCAAGACACCAACACCAAAAATCATGTAACTTGGTGCAGTGGGTCAAGTGTTCTGTACAGATTGCAAATAGGGCTACCATTAAACCAAAAAAAGAGAAAAACTACATAGGCAGTGAAATTGATCCCTACATCAACTAAGGAAAAGGAGACACATTGGCCCAAAGAGCCGTCTCCTCCACCAGGTACAAGGAATTCTTCGAAGAACTAGTGAGGATCTGGAAGGTGACAAGCCATACCCTGCACCAGACCAAGACCTTGAGAGCAACTAAATTTTTCAAGAGCGCGCCTCGTTGTTGTTAGTTTGTGTGCATAAAGCACAGAGTGAGCATGTCATTAAAGTGCAGTCTTATTGGCTTTTTGTGTACCTAGGCCGAGCTCTTTAAAAAGATTTAAAGTATAAGAGGTATAGGTAGAGCCTCCCAGACCAAGAAGGATGGTGCAAAGGACAACTTTCTTGGCCTTCGAGCACTTGCAAAAAATATTGTGCTGTTTTCAAGAGGCCTCCAATTGGTGTCCAGGCCGCGTATCCTCACAGTACTTAACCTCAATGAGGTGTATCATCCTCTTGTTGGAATTGAGCTCGTGAACTCAGCGCACATCTCTGCTGGGTTGTCTTGGGTGTGGCACCTGGTGCAAATGAGGAGTGGTTGGCGATTTTGATTTTTAGCAGGTAAGGGAGTGACCTAATTGTTATCCGGGCTACTTGAGGTGGGTCTATCTCAGGCAGATAAACGAGCATCAAAAGCCAGCTGGGTAGTGTCCTCTTATCAGCATGCTCAGGAATCTGAAGGTCTTGTTGGGCCAAACGATCCGTGCTGCCGGCATCCAAATGGACCAAACAACCTGCCAGAGAGCCTTCACTGATAGCTTTCATTATGAGCCTGCAGGCAACATTATGGCGTTCAGTGATCATACCCGAGATGATTGTATGTTGACACCCTGAAAGAATTTGGAGAGCACTATCTACTTGCTGACAGAGTGGACATTGAAGGCTGGTGGACCTTTTAAGCGGACAGCGTGCTTCTGATAAAGAAGTGTGCCTGTGCGGTAGTGGAGGATATTGCGTTTCATTTGGAGAGAGATTTTGGACATGTTCCAAAAAACGTTGCTAATGCCTCTGTGGACGAGCGGAAGCAGACTCTGGTAATAAGAGTCGTACCCTATTTCTAAGTTGGCATAACCCAGTCTACGGTTCGAGTGCATGTGGGATTTAAGTGCGGCTTGGAGATTTGGAAAGTAAGTCAATCTGGGGCCGTGTTGGGGAACTTCAGTGCCAGATCCCTGCTGATTAACTTCTTGAACAGCCGCTGGTTAGCGGCTAAACAGCTAATATCAAAGAAGGGATCGCCACCAGGGCCTGCGGTGTAAATGGTTTTCAGCTGGGAGGCCGGTTAGGGTTATTAGCATTTTGCAAGGGCGTCTGCACTTTCATTTCCGGCAACACCTGCATGAGACTTTACTTGGTAAGGAAGATGTGGGATTGAGAGTTTTGGACAGAATTTGAAACAACTTTAAGGATGTCTCCTTGGACATGGTGGCGATGCTTCTCAGGGTACAACAATAGTTTCCTAATTTGACATAGTGAGGTAAGGCTGTCTGTGACAATATGAATTTGATCATGTGTGATAGCAGCAGCTATAGCTGCTAGTTCTGCTCTCCCTATGGTGTTGGTTATAACAGCACCATTTGGATCAACTGAATCAGAGTTGCCCGAGCTTGGGTGGTAGACACCTGCCCCATTAACTGTTTTGCCATCTTGGACATGGCAGCTACCATCCGTGTTGGTCCAGGATTTCCAGTCAGTAATTTTAAGCGTGAGTCCCGGTTTGGAATGATGGGAAAGAGGGGCCACATCACCCAAAGCAGATCTGTGGGAGCACTTGGTAGTTTGCATTTTGTCTGAGCAAAGTTCTCAAAATCTTTTGAGACCAGGCGCTGTCTCAGTGTGCCTAGCATTACATATGGGATGGCTAGCAATGTTGTTGACGTGCCAGTTTACTTCATGGATGCCACAAGCAAGATTTCTCAGCCATGTAGGGTTGTGTTTATTTAGGTGAAGCCGCGCAGCTGTGTTCCAGACTGCTATGATATGAAGATTCCAAGAGGCCTGTGGTGGGAGAGTCTCTTGACTTATCCAGGATTGAGGGAAAGCGTAGGATCTCATAAGCCGGGATTGTTTCAAGTTCATAACAAAAGTGGGATAGGCTGTAAGGAGACTTGAGTAAGGGTTGGTGATCATGGATCCATTCCAAGATGGTAGGAACATGAAAGTGGCAGTTGCCTCAGTACTGATGACGGTTGAGTAGATAGCATGCCTAAGGCTAAGATGCATGGTATGGTCGTTATAGATGGGATGGCACACTGAGAAACCAGTGAATTGGGACGAGAGGGGTTTGAGGTGGGCACCAGAAAGTACATCTCGTAAGTTTTCACTTCAATCGTAAGTTTTCACTTCAAGGTAGCTAGGATTAAAGTCTAGTGGAGAGGCCATTTTCCCTTGAGTCACCAAATACCATTTTTGGAGGGCATTGTGCACATGAATTGGCAGAGCTTGCGAGAATCTTTGAAATTTGAATTTGTTAGCAAAACACACGAAACCATAGTCATGCCCTTTAAAAAAAGCAGAAATGTCATCTCCCAACAGATTGATGAGTAGGCCGTGCCCGATCTTCTTGCAGTGGTATTTTCTTTCTAGCTTCCGAAGCTAAAATGAGTCATTTTCCTAGCAAACAGTCCTAGAAATTCAGATGCAAAGCTCTTAGGTGCAGGTATTATGTTTTTATGGAGACCTTTAGGCTTGGCTGTGTGGAAAGCTCAGCTGGATATCCATTGATGTAGGATGTTGAGGCACTCCGGTGTCATCATGCCCCGACATTGATTTCCATCTGTGCTGTTGATACAAGCCTCGATGAGTAAAAGTCTGGGAGAATAAGAGGTGGAGGATTTGTGTCGAGGGAGGGCTGCTCAGTGGCAGATTAAGGCTCAAGCTTGTGCCTTACAAGGTCTACATTACAGATCCAGAACTTGCAGCTCTCGGTGGGTTGTATGTCTACTTGTGGATCTGTGGGGCGGACATCAAAGGTGACTTTATCCTGCAGATCAGTGTCCAGTTTTTTGTTTCAGTGGTAGACCTTGTTGGAAATTTTAAAGCCTTGTCTTTCCAGATTGTCTAGGATTTGGTCTACTGTGGGCAGAAAGAGGTCAGGCTCATCCTTCCGTGCCTCAAAATCCTGGATACAGGCGGGTGGGCAAGATGTCTTTTAGCTCCTCCGGTTCCCAGGTGGGTTACCAGGTCATGTGTATGAGTTCTTTGTTAATGTACCCAGAGTGTCTCTTTTGTTTTTGTTCATTATCGAGGTGATCACAGCCCGGGCAGGCCCAGCTGTCATTCTTGTCAACTATCACTCTCTGCCTCTCTGTGTAGCAGCCAGTGTTCTTAAGGCACACCCAGTGGTAAGTCCGGTTGCAGACCTCACAGATGTTCATGTCATCAAAGGGGGCACATTTGTTTCAGGTTAAGGGCCAAAATTATAGAAGCAAATTTCACAGCATACACACTCAACGTAGAGCGGGCTATAGGGTGCATTTTTAAGGTGTGAAGCTAGGCTCTTTGAAGCCCCATTTTCCTATGGTAATGGGCTCAAAGTAGACATGGTGTTGTTCTTCTTGGTGGGATTCCTTATCATAATTGTCTTTAGGTTTGGTTGTGACAGCTCTCCAATTATCTATGGAGATTACCTCCAGGTTCTAGACGTAGATGGTGTTAACAGCATCTGAGGCACTGAAAGAACGAGCTTTGTTCCTCTCGTAGTTTTAAATAGCATTGGCCATGGATGCTGGGTCTAATGGTTGAGTGCAAGGGCCTGGGCAATCCAGGTTAGTGTTGAGCTTGAAGTGTCTTCTCCATTCTTGCTTAGGGGTACTTGATTGTGAATTCAACTCAGAGTAAGTTACAGCTCAGGTTAAATTGTTTAACAGAAGCAGAGAGAGGACCTCTCGTTGCGTAGGGGTGTGAAATTTTACACCTTTAAAGAAGTTGGTGGGAGGTCATATGATCAGGATAGGTTTTGCAATTGGAATTTTATCGAGAACGTGTCCTCTAAGAGGACTCCTCTTGCTAGGGGTTTGTCGTACTGTCAACCATTAAATGCTAAGGTTGAAAGCTGGAAGCTTTTGGGCAGTGCCCATTCTAGACAATGACCAGAGCATGCGGAAAGCACATCCATTTGGGCCTCAGATAACCCCCTCTAGTATGTTTTGGCGCTTTTCTAGATTTGGGATCAGGTTACTTATCATTACATTTCCTTCTGGATCAGGGATTCAGCTCAGAATGGACAGGGAAGGGTGATTCATGACCGTGGTCGGGAGAAAAAACCAATTTTTTTGTATTCTTTTGAAGTCAGTTTCAAATCTTGAGTGGGCGTGATTCTTAACTTTCTTCGTTATACATGGTGACTGTTGATGGACCACCTTTTTCTGTACCTAGGTATCTACGTCTGGATTAGGGCAGGCAAAAACAGCGCAACGTGGCACGTTTCAGTTTACATTCCCATACTATGCATGCGTAGTGCGCTGCGTGTTGAGACAAAAAGCTGGGAACATTATGATGCTACCTGTGATAAGTGTGGCTTGCAGGCAATTTAAGATGAAAAACAAGCTCTTTTCCTCTGTCCTTGCATGCAAATGTGTTCTTTGAGGCTTCATTTTGCAGACTTGTTTCACGATTTACCACTAGCACACATAATTACCGTCAATCGGACTGGAGCTTTTTATTTCTCCCGAGCTTGTTTTGAGGATGTATTCAATTTTTTCCAGAGACAAACTAATGATTCCTATCGTTTTATCTCAGCAACCTGAACAATCAAACTACCTGGCTGAGGGTCAAATCTTAAACTTCAAAACTTTCTTCGTGATAATGGCTTTCTGCTTAAATGTTCCTCTAGTGGAGGAGGTGATATAACCCTTAGGCCCTACTAGGGACTCATTGGCACCACTTTCCTTGATTAATTTTTTCCTTTGCAGATCTAGAACGCTTCAGCTAAACTGCCATATTTCTGCAGGGAGAGCTCTGTAAACCTCATGTATCTCACCTGTGGGAAAGTTGGAAAGACAGCCTGATACTGAAGGTTGACCATGTTGGTAATTGACAATACCTTAATTTTGAACAAACTCAATCTTCAAATCTGTGCTGCTAATTTAGCCATGTGCTGCGAATTATGTTGATTTGAATGACCATGCCACCATCCATTATTAGTTTTTAAAGGCAAATCGACTTTTAGCTTTACTAAAAACTCAGTACAACTCTCACGCTCGGAATCCCATTTCTGCTTGGTTACCACCCAGTTGCTGTGAGATGGCAACCCAAGCCTGGTTTGTGCTGGTTTCTGAATTTCTGGCAACCATAGGCAATCTAGCTGCTGATTGCTGACCAATTACATACCTCTTACTTAATGAAGTGAGGCACTGGTTACCACTGATTTCTTGGTAACCGATGCATCTTCAATACTTAAATGCATGATTACCAAGCCGAGTAAAAAGAGAAGTTGAGAAGGCGGTAATCAGAGTTTGTTACCCCACCCATTCTGGCTGATTACCAAAAAAGCATTACCAGTGGGTACAAAGCTCCGGATAGTCGAGCAGGCGGCGGGGCACCTGAGATGGGAAGTCGATTATCCACCCTCGCAACCTGTGGGTTCGGGGTTCGAGCCTCACTGAAGGCCACAACCGGCTAAGCTGCCCTCGTTCGGCAGATACAGCCTTGAAACCTTACCTTACCTTACCAGTGGGTTTCTGGCTTCATTACCAGGCTGGTAATCAGTCCACAGCTGGTACCGAAAAACAACATTCCGACGTACCTGTGATCTTGGGATGATTTTACATCTGAATTAGCTTCAAATATTGAAATTCTCAAGCAATATGTTTCCTCTCTCTTCTAATTGCCAGTGATGATCAGCGAGCCCAGCAGTAACCATCTGGCTGAAAGGCTTACCATGACTCAAGCATTACAATCTTCGCATCCTAAATCAGTAGGTATGCGTAATTTGAATGACAATGGGCAGCAAAGATTTGTGCAATTCATGAGCATCAGACAAACTCAATCTTTGCAGCCATTCACCCAGCGGCAGTAGTAAAGGTAAGCACAAGATGGACCATTCATCCTGCAGACATGCTGTTTTACCTACATTCTGGGACACAGGCAAGCACCTGTCAGATTCTTACCAACTCGTGATTTATCTTTTGAAGAAAAGAAAAGACTACGCTAACAAGGTAACCCCTGTTTGCATGAATTTCTTTTGAAGCTTGAGTTTAAGAAAAAATTTGTGCTCATCATATGGAAAAGGGAAAGGACGTTTGCATTCCACAATGAGTGAGGGCGAGCTAATGTGTCGACAGGAAATTTGTCTAAACAAAGGAATGGGGTTCTTCTACAGCATACAGTTGCCTTACAGGCAGGTAACAAAAGTCTTCGAAGGGATGCCTGGGCAGCTCTATACTAATCTATTGCCAAAACAGAAATTGGGCAAAGCATGGCCCAAACTAACCTAACTCACCCAGCAAATTGACTCATTTATAGATGGACTAATAACTGCATGAACTATGGAAGTTGACAAGCAACTGCATCACAGCGCATGTGCTGGAGATTGATCGGTCTGAGATCGAAACACGATGACAACAAGTCTTGGCTGGCAGACATAAGCCCGCTTACTTGTAGCACTCCGGCTTGAGTACTCCAATATACCTGAATTTGGAGTGAGTGCTTGACAAGGTTGGTATGCAGGGTATTGATTTAGGTCAATGAATTTCCAAATTTGAATCCATATCTATGTACCAATCCTACAATTATTCAGCTAAAGCCAGAAGATTTCAGCGTTTGCAAAGTGCAAGAGGCACTGCTGATCTAGCATACGGTAACAGGGAGAGCTGCTGACAAGACCATCCATCGTTATTCCTTTAATTAGCTTCCAATTGGGCAGCACCCTAATTTGCAAACACACACATGACTTAAATAAGGCTGCATAAGACATGGGAGCACTAGATGTGGCCTTCAACAACTGTTTGCATCTAGATTCAGCTGGCCGATGGGAACATTGCTAGTTGACACGTATCTGCACTTATTAGCTCCGGACACTGGTGAGTTGGCAGCGCACCTTTGGAGATGCACAATCTTATTCAATAACACTCAACTAAAAAGCAGCTAGGCCCCAAAAATGCAAGACACACACTCACGGGAGCGTACGGTACATCTCATTGAAGTCCAAGCCATAGCCTACGATGAAGTAGTCAGGGCAATCGAAGCCCTTGTAGTCCGGGGAAATAGGCACCTGCACAATTTTGACGAAGAGGCGGGTGCCCTCCTCTTAAAATGCCATGTACTAAGCTGAAATCTTGACTGAGGCGTGTCAGGACTTGGATACACCTACGACGGTCGAGTGCAAAGCTGACAGGTTTGCGCCCAATTGTTGCCAGCTAGGAGGAAACTATGGATTCACAAGGACACATTGACACACTGACAAGTGTGCAGTTCTTGTCAGTACTACAAGTGCTTATAGAAGTACCACAAGTACTTCTATAAGTAGTACAAGTGCTGATACCTATACCACTTATAACAAGCAAGTAGTACTAGATTTTATCATTATTATATGATAATATAGTAATATTATTACTATATTATTAAATAGTACTGTACTGCTCCTATATTATTGCGAGTCCTACTTTACGCGAGGTCTCCAAATAATTTCAGTAATTTTCCCGCGAGGATTTGGTTTCCGCGAGGCATCTCCAATCATTACGATTAACGCGAATTCTCTCAATTTGGCACTCTCTCCCAGCATCGCAGCGGCCTCTATTCTTGCATGTCCGTGTCCTCTTCAGATGAGTCCTCTGACTCCGAGGACACCTCCATCGGCTCAGCCCCTCTTCCCCTCCCCCTCCCCCTCCCTCTGCCCCTAACCCTGCCTCAGCTCCTGCCCCTGCCCCTCCCCTTGCCTCCATTGTTTGGCTCAGGAGCATTCTCCGTCGAGCCTCTGCCCCTGCCCCTACCCCTGCCCTGGGCTGCTATGGCCGCTGCCCTGGGATGCTACGGCTGCATGCTGCCTCTCATGCTCCTCCACCCGACGTGCAACTATCCAAGCGGATGCGAAGCTCCCTAGATTGCTCATCGCTCAAGGGCTTCCATTTTGTGCAACCTTCATCAAATAGTGTCCTCTGACTTTTGAGCATGTCGCTCCATGGTTGGCCCCTGGGGAAGCCTGGATCAGAACCTTAATACTACGCGAGGTCGGTCTCGATAAAAGTAATTTCTAAACGGATTACAGGTAGCGAGGACCTCCAATAATTATTCAATAATTCGCAGTAAGCCTAGGAGCAGTACGGTTAGCTATTATATAGTATAACATTACTATATTATTATTATTATTAGTCTACTCGAGTGGACGTGGGCTGTGAACCTCCTCAACATCATGTCCTTACCCTTACCACATCTGCACAACCAATGACATGATTTTCAGACATGGACAAGAGCAACACCAATAGAGTCTGCCTGCCTTTATGACAGGATTGATCGAACAGCCACATTGCAATCCTGGAGTTCAATCTTTTACTTTAAAAGAGAGAACATGTATGTCCCGGTGAACAGGCGCAAGCTGCCGGAGGTTTCTTTGTGTTGCAGGGCCACTGTCAACTCATGCCCATCCAACATGACACACCTGTTATTCCATTTCAGAAGGCAAAACAGATATCAGCTGCCCAGGAAGCTCAGAAAGCCCCGGAAGGGCAGAGGGTAATGCTGGTCTTGCTGTAGATTAACTCAATGCAATTCACAACAAGGACTTGCGTGCTGTGATTCCACCGCTAGCCTAGAAGCAGCCTTCTAGGCAGTGCATTACAAACACTGTTGGACCAGCTGCGCATGAGGGCTTCATTGTCCCCTGAAAAATGTTGCTACTCAGAGTTATGTTCATTGTTTGAGTCCCCATTCACAGCAAATGCGGCGTACAATCTTTTCGTAGGTGCTTATGAGGATAAACTATATGCTGCACGTGCTGTGAGTGAGATTAAATTCTTGCTCTTTCTCAAAACATGCGAAACACTGCATTGCGTGAGTTGAAGTCCTGCCCGTGTGCCCCAACATATTCTGTCGGGCAGTCCTACTTTTTTGTTGACTTTATGCAGTCTAGTGTCCTCAACAAAATCTCCAGAGCTGAACAGCCAGTACCTGGTACCAGGATATTATCTGACACGCACTTTGGAACATTGGTGCAACCACCACACACAAATGGAACAATTGTTACAGATGCTACTTGTTACTTACCCTACGCCGGGCGGCCTTGTCTAAGAGGCAAACAATTGACACGCTAGCTGCTTTGCACTCCTGCATGCATGGCAACCACAAAAAACGAGTCTTAAAGCTTGAGTGGACGCTTTGCAAAATTCTGAACTTACACACAAATAAATATCTTTTGGTGACATGACAGCATGTGTTGCACGGTTTCTCAATTAGGTTGCATTGGAATCTTTACTGTCGGAAGTATGAAAACTTTGGACCCTCAAGGATGTTAGACATTATTACTCAGAGCTATTATGCAAGGACTGGAGTATGCACATTCACAATTTTCAAGGGATAGCACAGACGTTTGGGCGTGAGTCTCGGGTTCCAGAGGGGTTTCAGAGGTGTACAAATGCCCACGACCTAATGGAGGAGACACCTGCCCATACACCTGCCCATAAAACAAATTGCACTTTGGGTTGAAGTGCAAAGGCAATTACAGGCAGCAGCTATGAGATGCAGCTCAGCACCTTCCCGGATTGTCACAATGGAACTTATGCGAGCAGCAGCAGGCAAAGATACAGATACTTTGCGAGGGCATGCGGGCAAATGGCTTGTTGTCAGGTAGATCCTTGATGCCAAGCACTGCCTGCACATCAGGCGGCCGTGTGAAGGCCACACACTTCACACACGTACACTTACCTCCAACAAGTGTGCCCTCAGCATTGTCAGGGTCAATCCTGTATCCACGATGTCTTCCACAAGGACAACATGCCTGCCTTTTGTGGTCGAGAGGTCTAGATCCACGCTGAGGCCAACCTGCAGAAAGTTCCATCCACTCTTGCCTTATTGATTTATTAGAAGCTCTTGCCTTATTGATTTATTAGAAGTCAACTCGGGTAATGCAAAAGAGGGTGAGAAAGGACATACAGATAATGAGAGTCACGGGTCACACTTGTTCCCTTGTTTCTGGAGAAACTAAATGTAATGTCATGAATTATGATAAGTTGTCCATGTGTAAGCATTGCGCATCCCATTGCCTGCTAATGCATTGACATTGCTGAATTATTGCCAATGCATCTTAAAAACCTACAATTCCCAGCTAACAATACAATTTCCCTGACAATCTCCAATCAAAGGAGGATAGCTGTACATAAAGCAGCGTTAAAACCAATACATGTCCCCCCAAGTCTGTTGTCACACTGCTCACGGGAGTAAAGCAGGCAAGACGAATATTTTTTGCTGAGCATCATAAAGTAAATATTGCAAAGCAAATGTTCCTGATATGATAGGAGCATTCCGTCTAATTTACCTCCCCTGAAGACTCGGTTCCGGCCCCATAGCTTGAGGCTCGCACGAAGTTCACCTGTTACCATTTAAATTCAAAGTCGCATGGTCACGAATGGAGGCAAATCAATCAGCAACAGGTTTCCTGTTGCAGCATTTCGCAAGGGCAAGGCAGTTAGATCACCAGGTTGATGTAGATGTCAACCATGGACATCCCTTTTCACCTTGGATGTGCAGGTCAGTGCTGAACAACAAAAGGGCCAGCTCGCTCATGAATGCCGAAAGGAGAAGCTACTCCCTCTGCAGAGAAGCATTGTAATCCTAGAGTTTGGCCGGTCTTTGTCGTCAACAGCACCCCCAAAAGACAGAGTTCACATGCCCAATTAAAAACAAAGCCAGAAACCTCTTGAGCTACTAAGCAGGGAGCGGCTTGACCTGCATACCTGAGTTGGCCCTCCCAGATGGCACAGTGAGAGGGGGGAAAATGATTCACCTGTGTGCCTCTTGGTGGGGGATCCATGTAACGCACGAGATCCGCAGTGAACGTAAATGCGCCTGTGAGAACCTGTGTTGGGAAGCAGTGAGGGTGCAAGGTTTTCTTGAGCAAGCCTCTTTTAATTAAGGCGCCGAGGCAACAATCTGCCTATGGAGTCAAAGCCCGGGAATCACATGCAAGCAATGTATAGCCCGCTAGGTGGTAAAGGATTGGGCAGCAAGTACACAAAGAGGGTGCCATTGCCCCCGGCCCACCTACCCCCAAGACAAGGGGCTGCTTGTCCGCGTAGTCTGCAGCTATCTGGCGGCCAAGCTCCTTGACTCTCTGCTTCAGCTGCGGCACAGGCAGGTCATCCAAGGAAGTTATGAGGTCTGTTGAGTGTTACAATACAGATGCTCACTGTGCAGCAAAAACAGTACCAATATGGCGACAGATGCTGCCGGAAAACTCGCTCAAGTTCGAAATTAAAAGGATGCTGCCTACCGCCCAGTACGTATCCCCTCTCGCTTCCTGCCTTTCCCTGACGCTCTCCCTGATCCCGCACCTCATCCTCACTCCACAGCACTCTCTCCATGTCTTGGTGCAACACAGCAGTGTCTACCGTCCTGTGTGGTGGCATGCACTGGTGCAGTGTAAGCCCACATGTGCTTGTGATCAAATCCCAGTCCACTCCTTCCCCATGTTCCAAAGGTGGTAGATATGCTTGCAAAGTGGATGTCAGCCCAGGTGTTGCCTGACCAACTGTTGGGCTGACGGCATGTTTTTCACGTTTTCCTGTCTTACCCGCTCGAGCATGCTGCCTTGCCTTTCGTCACAGGGTGCTCGGTAATAGATGGACGGAGCGTGAGCATGTGGATAGGTCTTTTCCCGGAGCGAATGCGTGATGGGGGAAATGCTGTTGCGGTGCGACGGAGGAGGGCAGAGCTGAACATCGGAAGGGAGGGGAAAATAGTTGTTTTACAACATCCTACAGGTCCAACCCAATCATACGATGTTCACTGGATCTATGTTTCTATGTTTTAATACTAATCTATATTGTGTCTGTCTCGTCTACTTATTTGCTTGTTTTTTAATGTGAGCCAGTGAGCCTCAGACACCCTCGCAAATTGTGAGGGCCAGCACCATGAGCCACAGGGCATCTTCCAATTCCGTGGTGTCGGGCCTCAACAAGAAAGCTAATGTTGTACAGACTGCTGAGACCCTTGAGTGAGTTATATTCAAAGAGCTCCCTTATACCTGCTAACCTGCCTAGAACTCAAGGCACATGCTGCTGCTTGTCGCCAAATGTTATGGCACCTTTGCAGTTTCAACCTGGCATTTGCCAAAGCCAGAGCCTTGAGGGCGATGGATGAGAGGGGGGTCAGCAACCTGTTCAAGCGCTTCTACAATAGCGACCTCTGTGACAGACTGCTCAGGGTGGGTGGGCCAAGCGGCCTTGGAAAGAGTGCCTCGTGAAATGAACTGGTATTACAGGACAAAGTTGGCTTTAGTAGAACAGGGTGAACAGATATCAACGGGCGACATGTACATTTCAGCACCGTTAGCATTAGCTAATCGCGAGGTAGCACATCAGCTGGGGTGTGAGCATTACCAGTAGCACAACTGATATTATGATTTCTTACGCTCGAACGCGCACCATGGCCACCAAACTCTCCTCATGCCAATATGCTGCATGTCCTCAGACCCTGCTGCTGTACTTTGTGGCCATGTTCCAAATGGATTGGGTCATCAAGACTATGGAGCGCTCCCGTAAACAGCACCTTGAAGGGTGAGTGCCCATGTATCAAGCATGAGTGGGGAATGCACATCAGCCTTTCCAGGGAGGATGAGAGGGCACACTTACATGTGACAGGCACATGAACCTCATTCAGTTCACGGGTTGCAGGAATTGTGGGAGAAAATAGCTCTTGAGCATGGAGGTGGATTGCCTTTCGGGTATGCTGTGTTCAGGCATTCTTCGAGAAGGGCAAGGGTTGAGGGCTCCCATGTGCACACTACCTATGTTACATAGGCTATGTAGCTGCATGTTGTGCCTGGATGCAAGTCTTGCTCTGTCCGGCATCACCCTCACACTGCACTCCTTGTGACTGCTTTGGCCACAGATTTAACCCTGCATTGGTGGCCAGCCGCATCCGAGAGCTGAGTGACGAGGTGGCTGCACAGAGAATGGACATAAGCCCCATCTATGCAGAGCTGTTACTCAAGTATGCGAGCTACGACAAGGGGCAGCAGGACAGGTGAGAGACCAGCAGACATCAGCATGATGCCTTGTTGGACAGCACTGGAGGTGGTTGATAGTTGGTGCCAATCTTGCGGGCGGGGACAGCACAAACCGCCCGACAGTGCATGGACTGGAGCATGGTAAAAAGGGGGCACACAAACACCATTTTTGAGGCCAGCAGGTACTTTGAACAAACCATGGCCTTGGGAGTTGAATGGTGCTGTGTGGGACGTCTTTAAGGCTGAGTGGGACGGTGCAGGTGCTTGTTGTACAGGGCATGGTTGGGGCGGCTGGGAGCCCATGCTTCCGCGGCTTCTAGAGGCTTTTGGTGACCATCCTTGGCAGGCCACATAGGGCGATGTGGCCTGCCAATTAGTGGCTAGCAGGTTGGATCACGCTTCAAGCCTGTGTGGACGTGTGCCCAATATATGCAGGCAGTTCTTCGAGACACTGTATGCGATGCTGATTGCTGTCTTGGATGAGTCCTTCCAGCGGCTTAACAAGAAAGCAGACATAGAGCGTGAGGTGAGTACCTTCCGTGCACATGCCTTGCCACATTATGCTGCATGCAATTCCGTGCATTGTGCCAGGGCAAGTCTTTCACATCAAAATATTTTTTTGCGCGTAACATCCACATCAAACCTCAACTCTATTGAATACTGCCCAGATTGGAGCGATTTTCCGCACCAAGCACTTCAACCTGTACAAGCGCCGCAATATGCCGCCCAGGTGAGGCAACATGCTTATGCGGCTGTTAATTCTTACAAGTTGGCCGTGCAATACAAAACATAAATATGCATCAAGGCATTCTACTCGCTGCGTGTAATGGAGTGCGCAAGGAGGCCAGAGGGATGATGTCTTCTTCCTCCGGTACATAGGAGGAAGATGGCATCCGCGCACCGGCACAAGGCCGGTCCGGTTTTGGCCAGCGCTTCCATACTTTAGCGGCTAGAAATTGTGATCAGTACTCATATGATGTATTGCAGACAGAGACTTCCCTTGCAGAAGCAGCTTTACTCAGGCTCGTACATAACCGGTTCTTTTTGTGCACTAATGTACGTGTTTTTGCAGACATTCATTTGCAGATAACCACGAATCAAATTAACAGACTTACACCAAAAAAAGTGAAACAATAAATTCCGAATTCTCACGATACCGGCAACATTGTTTGGCAAAATGTGACAGCATAATCCCGGACATAATTCCTGCCTAACTGTTGGCCTTCATGCAGCACTCATGTAAGCCACCCTGTAAGACAAACCATGCAACTTGGATCACATGAGCAAAACTTTGAAGATTTGCCTTCTTGATCTTTGCCTGAAATAATGCGTGTGTGTGTCTGCCCGCTTGCAATGCAGATCTGTCGACACTCTTGCTGTTAAGGAGCTGTACTCACTGAAACACGAGACAGCCAACCGTGTGCTGAATGCGCGCATGCTGGCATCCCTGTTTGAGAAGCCCCCCTCCATTGGGGTCACTGTGGCATCGGTCACCAATAGCCCACTTATCAGCCAGTGAGTCACACGCAGCCTCTCAGATTGGTGAAGTAGCACTGCGCAACGTCAGGCGCATGCTTGGGCACAACGGCAAAGGTGCAGTCAATGTTGGAGTGAAAGTGCAGGCAGTACTGGTTTTGGGTATGATCGGCCAGCACATGCCGCTTCTCCTAAGCGGCCAGTGCATGTCAGCACTGTAGAAGGATTGCGTGAGTGTAGCAGGTGGCACTGGGCCCAAGCTGTGCAGTATAGGGCTAGTTTGAGGTCGCAGACTTCAGCAGCCCTCCAGTTTCACTTTTGATGCATGTGCGTGCAGGTTCATCACCAGCCCCATAGTTGCGCGGTCCATGCTTAAAGACCCAGAGCAAAGGCTAAAGTGAGTTGCACTGTCAGGGCATGAATCGACTCAAAGGAGTGAGGAAGCAGGGAGCAAACTTTTTGACTGACCGCTCTTCATGCCGACGCTGCTTCTCTCCACTTGCTCAGTGTTGCCAGACCTGCAAACATGCAGTACAGAAACAGCCTCGCAAACTCAAGGATTCATACCGCCATAAACTATTACCATGGATGCATCCTATTGACCATTACAAGGTTTGGGTCATGTGAGACAGCACTGCCAACACCAAGTTTGTAGTGTGGGTCATGGGAGGCAGCAGAGCAAACACCAAGTCTGTAGTGTAGGTCATGGGAGGCAGCACAGCCAACACCAAGTCTGTAGTGTGGGTCATAGGAGGCAGCACAGCCAACACAAAGTCTGTAGTGTGGGTCATGTGAGGCAACACAGCCAACACAGAATCTGTAGTATGGGACATTTGAGGCAGCACAGCCAACACTAAGTTAATTATCTTAAACGACCCAAAACTTGCAATGGTCTTCGGGTCAGCCAGCAATATCATAGTGCACCTGGAGTATGGTACAAGACATCGTCGTGGCATAGGACGAGGCCATGGCATAAAAATACAGCCATGGGCAAAGGAATGCACTCCTTCAGAAACGCATTGGGCTATTGGGCAATCAGGGCATTACAAATGACTGTGACCTGCAGGATGGTCAACGACATCACAAGATCTAAGCACCATCAAGGCACAGGCGGCTTTTCTGGAAGAAGGTATGTGACCTCCTTTTCGCATGGGCTTTCATAAGGGGATCAACATCCTGTCAAAAGGCTGCCTGCTCCCCATGTGTCAGCATGGACTGTCACTGATTGTGAGCGCCTATTATAGGGGTTAACATGTTAATAACCATTTTATGAAGAACCATTTGTTCAGACCAGGGATGGGTTCATATACGCAGATCAAATCTGCACTCCACAAATGATTTGGTGAAATCTGAAACACGTCAAATGATTCAAACTTATTCTTGATTGAGGGCTTCCGAGAGGAGAGGGGGTGGGAGATGCTAACTGACAAAAAATAACTCTCCCTCCCACCCTCCCCCCCAACCTACCAAGTCCACAGACATATATCCAGGGTTGTGCAAGTACAGTAGACGGTTCTCTATACGATAAGGACGGGACGGTACCGTCCTTCGATTTAATTGTATTTTTCAATTTTTGGACCGTCTAGGCGGTGAAATGTGGTTCGGTGTATGGTTCGTTCTGGGGATTTGGGGCCAGCACCAAAAGCAGCCTGTGCACCCCTTTCTCGCCAGCAATTGCGACCCCCCCCCGGTTGCATAATGCATAGCACGAGAACCAGTGACCTCTCCATGGTGCCATGCCAAGCTGCAGGAGCCAAGGGATGCCCCTGGATGGCAGGAGTGGCTTTACTTGCATGCGCGCAGTGCTGCCTTTCTGTTTCACCCTTGCTTCACCCCAGCGTTGTCTCCAGAATTTTTGCTTGTGTGTGTGTTTGTGTGTGCTCCAAGCCTGTGGATGAGGTATGGGGCCTGAGGGGCCCTAACACACAGACTGTGCATGCATGCTCTCGCATCAGCATAGCTTATTTGCTAGTTTATAATTTAATAGAAAGTTTATGAATAGAACCTGGAAATCTGAGTGAAAATGCAAGCAATTGTAGGTCAACTGGGCGAAGAGGGTGCCATTGTACCGGTCGATTTGTTGCCGCCTCTCTCTCCTGGCTGTTTTTTATGATTTAAACCGGACTCCAACGTCACCATACCTTTTGTACGGCCAGACTTCTCAAAAAAGGCGTGGATGCACAAACCTGCATATATCGCTGTACAATGAGCCCTGGGCGTGGTGTAAGACCACTTGAAGTTGATGAAGTTGAAGATCACAGCAAAAATTTGCACTGCCGGGCCCTTTTCTGGGAGGGTCTTGGAGTTTTGACCCGACCTTATGTTTTATGGCATGTTGGACGAGTCCATACAAGCATGCGGATGTCTCAAGTACGTGAGGCACATGGCTCTTCCCTAATTCAGACGAATGCTTTTTTGAGCCATACCTGAGGGATGACTTGCTTTGATGATGTTAGCACACCTCAGTGGCTGCACACCTCAGTGGCTGCACACTTAAGCGGCTGCACACCTCAGTGGCAGCACGCCTCAGTCTCAAATGACCTTCATTTGAAATTAATCATTTTCCTTTGAGCATGCTTGTGCTCATTTTGGATCGGGCTTACTGTTGGCTGGTCAGTAGGGCCAGCTTTGAATGTCACGCATCTGAGCAGCTTTTCTCCTAAATTTGCGGAAATGTGTGCTTAGGACACTTACCCTTGTGGCCGTGCAGGTGCACACATCAGATGCACCGTGCTCTCAAAGCCCATCTGAGAAAGGGGACCACTTTGTCTTCAATTTTTGCTGCTTGTCATTTTTAGGCCTGTAGGGATTACTTTGTCCTAAGAATCAGGCTTACATCTGCTAACTTGGTGCCATGCTGCTGGAGCTGACTTCTTTCTGTGTTGTTACCCCTGTTAGCTCACAAGGCTTGACTTCGAGGTCAATGACATCAAATCATGATTGCTTAGGTGCCCAATCAGCCATAAGATCCTAGGAGTCTCAGATTGATATCAAGCTTCCATACCATGGCTTTTGGTACTTAGAATGCAACAATGCGCCTCCTTTATGTTACTGCGCAGCACATTGACAAGAGGTCATCAAGCTTCTAGTCCAGAGCCAGAAGGTGTGTTATTGGCTTATACGAAAAATTTCATCCTCCTAATCTTCAGCTGCTGCAGAGTGGCCTCGGATTGTGGTAGAGAGTGCTCTGAAGTAGCCTTTGCCAGAGGCTTGCCGTGCTACAAGCAGAGAATTTCTCGGTTTGTGCTTTTTGCTGCTGCCTGGTCCCGTTAATGACTGGGAAACTACTGCTTCTGATAATTGGGATGATTCCCATCAACAAGTAACAGCTCATAATCGCTGCCTAGCTTTGTCTGTTACAGAATGACAAGAGCATTGCTCTGCTGCTGCTGGGCTGCTTAACCAAACTGATTTGTTTTTAACGGACGTATGCTGCAGACCCTGGTGGTAGGCCGACCATGCGGCTGCCTTCTGGTGCTGCAGCAGAAGCTGGAGGTCTGCCCATAGACGACGCCTTCAACCATCTGCTCATGTTAAAGAGGTTTGTGTGCCGAATGTCTATGGCCGAAGTGCATCTTGTCCACGGTAGAACAGTGGGCAATAAAAAAGGCATGTTGTGTTAGAAATGTGTCAAAGCTTTGGTTGCAGCAGCTGTAGTAGCACATGAGCATGGTAGAAGGTTCCTAAAGAGCTTTGGGTGATGTGGCTGTACTTCAAGCTTACAAGCCATTGTGTCTTGACCTGTCTGCTAAAATGGTGGGCTGACTGACTTGCATGCCCACAGGTGTATTAACATGGGCCAAAGCTCTGAGGCTCAGCTTTACTTAGGGAACTTGCGCATGCCCACCTTCCAATCATCAGTTGGAAGCCGAGGAGTGGCCGCTGGAGGCAGCCTCGCTTCTCAAAACTCCTTGCAGCAGAGCTTTGACCCTTCAAGTCTCCCACGCAACTCTGTTGGTGTTCTGAGTGGAGGGTGAGGGTGTCACTGCATCTGATCTGTTCGTGGACTAGCATTGCAGCATAGGGACATTCCCTTGCTCCTTTGCTTTTTCCAGCATACAGATGGGCACTGGAATTGGTATCTGAGATTTTCTTTACTCCCATATTATATGCTGATTCCGATCAGCTTTCTTGTTGTTTCGTAGAAAGAGGACCATTGGCAGTCCTGATGGCTGGAGGATCCAGAGTATGCTGCTTGTGTGAGCCTATCAGCCAGGATGCTTTCCATGGTTTCCTTGGGTGTTCATGAGCATTGTGAACAAAGAGCAATTGTGGGTGCAAGTTATAAAGCTGTACCTGCCGAAAGTGAAGTATAGAAGCCCTGTGGGGCAGTGCAGATGCGGCTTTTTAGTACTAGGATCAAGAAGCAATGGTAGATAAAGACAGGAAGACAACACCTCGAAATAACTCAGGTGGTTTGAAGGTAACATTGATGGTATGAAATTAGGGAGAGGTATACTTCCAATGAGGTAATGTAAGGGTCACAGGGTCAACTTCACGTTTGATAATGGGCCAGACAGTAGAGGAGGCACAAATCACCGTGATTTGCAGACCATTCATGCTAAATTTGGTGACCAACAGCCCTGTGCCATGTCCAATCCGTTTGGTCTATGGTGATCCATTTTTAAGTATGTAAGCTTATTCTTCACAAGTACAAGCCGCATACCGTATGGGCGTGACGCCCTCACAGGTAAGGATAAAGTTAATATAGCTATACCTGTGGTGTTTGTGTCATGCAATGATGTGCACCTCGTCATATATTGTGATTACACGTGACCAGAGCAACATCTAGCAAGGGCGACTGGACACATACTAGAATGGTACACATAGAAAACTCTTAGAACAAATCGTCTCCATGATTAACGAATCAGATACTCCCATCAACTTTTACAAAGTTAAAGCCCACATTGGTGTGATTGGAAATGAATTTGCCGGTGCTATAGCTAAACATGCTGCTCTCCATAATTATGGGCATGACGAAGCATTCCCACCACCATCACCTGACGGTAATCCCTTTGCCCATATATACTGGCTTGCAGAAGATAACAATGAGACT
>LFCJ01000354.1_pt1 | contig 27670 bp, 46 predicted proteins | sample 643141 | NCBI WGS metagenome assembly LFCJ01 (sample SAMN03766243, study PRJNA286221) | soda lake metagenome | biome: soda lake; feature: Kulunda steppe; material: water; isolation source: sample B1-Br-g2 brine of Lake Bitter-1 | place: Russia: Kulunda steppe | collected 2010-07
CTCTGATGTGTTCAAGCCTGCTGGACTTGGCACACGGGGGCGACCCGAAGGCTAAAGGTGAAGTCAATGACTTGTGGCTACAGACAGGTACACCATTGCTTGTGTAGTCTGTGGTATTGGTTTCGCGATTTGCTGACCAGGCACACGAGAACGACCCGAGGGCTATAGCTATGGCTGTAGCTACAGGTGATGTGAGTGGCTTTTGGCTATAGAGCGGTTCACCGTCACTTGTTAGGTCACCCGTCCTCGTGTGCGCCGGGGCGACGCTTGTGCTAATGCGGCATTGATGCACCACTAGACTACACCAAGGACAGAAGCGATTTACTCACCTTAATGGCGTGGTCGTAATATCACATTATTATCCATCCCGGTTTCTGGGCAGAAATTTTCTGCCGACAAGCATTATTTCTTCCTTCATGCACTTATAGCTCTTTTTGAGCAAGCTAGCAGTCGTACTTCTTGACTAAAGGCCTTTTCTTGTGTACCCCTTGCAAACCCCTTGTTAGCCACATTGTGCATGACATGTCAATTTGCAATGGCAGAAGCTTCAGATGCCTTGCAGGTAGGTGATAGCATGTTCGAAGCGCCAATGGAGTGTGCACGCAGGATGTAATTGCCTGTTTGCAGAGACAGATGATGGGAGAAGTAGGTAGGGTGGGGGTCTGTTCATGTTCTTCAGTTGAGTTGGACAAAAGCGACCAGGCTAACGTCTGTCCGAACTCTGTTACTCTTGTTGAGTTGTGTACTCTTGCTTGGTCGTTGGGTTTTCTTGCGGCCATGTCACCTCCCTTGTTTGAGGATGTTGAGGTTGCAAGGCAGTTTGTGTGCAGTCTGACTCTGAATTGCACACGAAAATGTTTGACAGGGAATGCTCTGATTATTAAAAGATGCAAGCGCCAGCGTGTGGCCACGGTCACTCTGACTTGGAAATTACCTTGCTACATTCCTGCATTGCACTTATGAGCGCATGTATTAACCTCAATCATGGACATAGCCTACATGGACTTCTTAGCACAATTGGCCCTCCGGTAAGGAACATGATCAATTTGATGGGGGAGAGGCTTTGTCAGGTTGCTGCAGAGGCAAGAGCTTACATCGAAAAGGCAACAGCTATAACTGAAATGTAATATTAGGACTGACTAAGTCCTGCGACTTAAATGGCAAACAAAGCATTCATTAGTTGCAAATTTGAAGATAAGCTATACAGGCTGCCATTGTTATGGGGCCAAGTTGAGAGCAGGCATGGAAAGATGCCAATAAATCTTGATGCCAATCTTTCCAAGCCTAGACTTGCCACTTTGAGAAAAAGTCGTTGCCTTTGTTATCAACCACCACAAAAGCTGGGAAGTTCTCGACCTCAATTTTCCTGCATCAAGCGGATGCGTACAATGGCTTTGTAGCAAGTTGAGTGCCCCCGCCTGGCTCAATGGGCTATCTGATACATTCACCAGCACACACAAGCGCAATCACGGCTACACAATGCAGCACGCCGGCAGCAAGCCAAGACCTCATGGATACCCAAGCAGGAAAACAACCCCCAGCCTTCTTTTCTTGCCTCAACCCAGCACTCACCAGACGGCTTCCATACCAAGCTCAGGATACTCAAGGACCTCCACCTGCACCAAGGTGGATGGGCAAGAGCTTTGTCCCCCAATGACTGCGTATAGTGACTGCCAATTCTCTTGCTGCAGCTGCTGCTGACCTGAGCTGCACCTCCATTCTTCTTTCACCCTTTAGCACCTTAAGTGATTTTTCGCCAGCCTGCCACGTGGTAAAAGTCAAAGCTGCTGCGTAATGACCCCACCACTGAAAATTCTCCCTGCATGCACAGACGCAAGCACAGGTACCTGCCTTCTTGATGCAGTCCTGAGCCAGGATGGCTGCAGGGCCTCCAATCGAGCCAAGGTAGAAGCCTCCGTACTTTTTGCATGCGTTCGTCACAGCCCGCGAGCGGTTGCCCTTGGCCAGAGTGACCATAGAGCCGCCAGCGGCCATGAAGGGATCCACATAGCTGTCCATGCGGCCTGCGCAGCAAATAGCAGGGTAGTCATGCAAAACAGGGCTGTTTGCCAAACAGAGGTCATGTGCTGTCTTTATGGATGGCACAAATCAAACCAGGCAGCACGGAGGAACAATCAAATCAGTGTGGGTCAGGTGCTGCCAGCAACAAGTGAGCGCAGTCTGCAGGGTGTGCAGGCATGGTAGGGGTTGCTGTGTGGCCCACCAGCAAGGGCTTGCAACTGAGCACACAGCTTTCAGCGTGCACCCTGCTTCAATGCCTGTACTCATCTATGCAGTAGAGCTGCCTGTATTGTGTGCAGGGTGGTTGGAAAAAAGAAACCGTCTGACCATAGCATGTCACTCCAGCCCTTGTTCCAAATGATCGCGCAGGTGGTAGCATCTGTAATGCGCAGGCTTACAAGCGCAGTAACAGGAAGTAACAACCAGCAACAAGGGAGTGTTTGACCAACCAAGGTGCAATTCCAAATAACGGGTGCAAACACCCCACTCCTCTCCTGCCTCCCCAAGATCCAGACGCACCTGCGGTTGTGGGGCCAAAGCTGCCGCTGGCATAACCTTCTGGAGTCTTGGCTGGGCCCGCATAGTAGATAATATGGTCCTTGATGTACTGAGGGAGACCTTTTCCAGAAGCCAAGCGCTCCTGTGCGAGATTGTTTGGGCAGCTTTGTTTCAGCAATTGCCACTATTTGCACATCCTAATGGCATAAGGCAGACACAACACCACAATCGCTGCTTCACAGAGCGCTCATATTGAGAGCTCCTGACTGGTGTAAAAAAGTTGGGTCATGGGTTCACGACTGAAAAAATGAAGCAGGAGTTGAGCAACATCAATTTGCAACACAGCTCGAGCAAAAGCATCGTTATCATTGACTGCCAACAAGAGTTGACAGCACCATGGAAGCCAGAAGCAGCATCCACCATCCATTTCCAAATTCCTGATGCATTGCAAGGAAAAGCTTGCACCAAGGACAAGGGCAGGCGGCTGGGGCTCCAAAACAGGTGGACAATGGATGAATGTTGAAAGCGCCCCTGTCAAACAAGCCCTTCCCCCAAGGGCTTTGGACCTCCTTTGCCCAGACTGAACGCCAGACATGCCACAAAGTTAGGTTCAATAACTTCAAATGACACATAAATGCCACAACACAAATTGCATCAAACCTGGAGCTTTGCATGCGCAATGTCACGCGCCACGACTAGGGTGCCTGTCAGGCTCAGCCGGGTGCGGATTGGGCATTGAGAAAGCTGCTCCCTGATCTGGTCCATGGGCTTGTTCAGATCAACCTACAACCATCCCACACAGGGCATGTATGAGCACCACATGACTGCATAAGGGTATGCCTTTGTCCAACAGAGAGACACAATGGTTGAATGGTTCTTACCGCTTCTATCTCACTGTTGCTTGGCAAGCATGTGCATGCATGAAATCTATACCTAGGTCTCCAGAAAAATAGCGAGAATAAGCAGGGGCATAATCTGACTGTAACAGTGATTTTTCCTTGACACACGTGTTGAATCAACATTAATCTGATTTTTCTGTCTTCTTCAATTGACAAGAAGTTGAATTTTGGGGAATGTCAGGGGGCCCCTGTGTGGAGGGGTCGACATGGCACTTTGAGGGCCTTTGGAGCACCTTGGAAACATGGATTTTCAACCCAGAGCAAATGAGTGGTGATGTGATCCCAAACAAAGAGCAAAGGGTCAGGAAGGGGCAGAGCCATGGGGCAGAGTGATGGGGCATATCCGGAAATTGGGTGCTGCAGGTTGCAGGGAAGTTCAACCCATCCGGGCCCCGGTGGTATCGAATAAGCTTTGGCCCGCGCCGGAGGTGCAGGCCAAAGCTGGTCCGGGTCACCTGCAACTTCATTTGTTGCCCTTACGGGCGTCCGGAAAGATGATAAATTGACTTCCGGACAGGTAAAGTTAGGTAGACAATGACGAAGAAAGAGCGAGGGAGAGGGAGAGGAAGAGGGAGAGGGCCTGCCCAACCTGCCTCCTCCAGGGATACCTTTGACCTCCGTCTGTAGGTAACCTGAAAAGGAGGGCAGAGAATGCTGCTGCATGGTCTGGCTCGACAATCTTCTCTCCATTTGGTGTAGGGGCCTGCTCCTCACAGGGGCCACGGCCTTCTCCTCCCAGTCCCCAGCCCCCAACTCCCAGCCCTCAGGCCCTTCTCATCGCAACCATCCCACAGAGCCTTGGTATTGCCCTGAGCCCTGGACCTCAGAGTGGATGCTGCAGCATCCAAATCCCACTTTCAGGCAATTACTGGAGAACTTGCTTCTCTCTGACTTTACCTTCAAGGAGAATTGAGGCATTCTACAAGATGAGCCAGCCAATCCCGTTCGCGATTGGCCTGATGGGGTGGGGCCCAATACAGCGCCTCTGGCAGATGGGGTGTCCATGGAATTTGCCAATCCCTCCCCAGCTCCCGCCTTCACTCCCGCCCCTGCCCCCGCTCCTGCTCCTGCACTAGTCACTGCTGGAGGTGCTGGTGTGGAGGAAGGGAAAATGGATGAGGTATGCGTGGCAAAAGAATTAGACGATCTGTGGGGTGAAATTGTAACTTGAATTTCACCCATCCCTTTCAGCAAGAGAGAAGATGATCTGCGTAGGCAGTGAAACTCCCTGCATCAATTAAGGGTAAGGAGACACATTGGCCCGAAGAGCCGTGAGTCTCCTCCACTAGGGAGAAGGAAGAACTAGTGAGGATCTGGAGGGTGACACGCCGCTCCCTGCTCCAGACCAAGACCCTGAGAGCAACTGTTTTTTTCAAGAGCGCGACTAGCAGTTGTCAGTTTGTGTGCATAGAGCACAGAATGAGCATGTAATTTGAGGGCAGTCTCATGGGCTTCTTGTGTATCAAGGCCGAGCTCTTTATGGTGATTCAAAGTTTGTGAGGTATAAATAGAGCCTCCCACACCAAGAAAAAAGGTGTGAAGGATAATTTTTTTGGCCTTCAAGCGCTTACAAAGAACCTCGTGTTGTTTTTTAGATGCCTCTAATTGGTGTCCAGGCCGTGTACCTTCACAGTATGAAAAGGGTTTAGAGTTAATCCTAAACCTAACCCTAACATGAAGCCTAAATATTTAACCTCAATGAAGTGTATTCCCCCCATGTTGACTCCAGCTAATAACTGTGCTTAACCTGAAATACAGGTGGTCGTGCGGTGCAAGTTAAAACAATTAAATCCACTGCAAATTGAATGATGGCTTCATGAATATTGCACACCATGCTCCCAGCTGCAGCAGTCATGCACCTAACTCAAGCTTATTGGAAAGCAAAAGCTCGATATTGAGAGAAAAAAACATTATATACCCAAGGAAGCCCCCTGTCATGGGAAAAACTTCAGGCAAGGCTACAAGCACTTGTTATCTTTATAAATTGTTTACTCAGTGACTCACCTGGCCAGGCTTTTTTTCTAGGGTTAAGCCGGAAAATATTTTAGCAGGCTTCCAGGGAACCGGAAGTTTTCAAAAAGTGGTTCCGGGCAAACCGAACATGTCACAGACCCCCCTGAACTTCCCTGGCAGGTTGTACCAATAAGTTCCAGGCCCAGTGGTATCAGCAAGCCCCTCCAGAGGGGCAGCCTGAGCGGAAGCATTGGCTGCATGATGAAGGGCAGAAGGATGACAAGTACATGGCAGGATGCAGCCTGTGCCTGTGTGGCAGCAGCTTCCAGTGCAGGAAGTAGAGTGTACTTGCGCATGAGGCCAGCAATGCCCATCAGAGGAAGGGCAAAGAATGGATGCAGACCCAGCGGGACAGGGAAGGCTGGCAGGTGCACATGAGCAAAGTAGCAGAGCACAGTAATCCAGCGCGCAGGCCAGGCAGCTGACCCAATGCTTGCAGCGATGATAATTCAGACGGCAAGCCGGACAGCACTCCCCTTCCTTCCCACTGCTATGGAATTCTGGCAGGAAGCTGAGCGCTTAGGGGGATGCCAGCGGTTAAGGAAGTTTGTGAAGTTGGCACAGTTGGTGATGGTGATGGTGCTGGGCTCAGTGGAAGATAAGCGCATGTTCAGCGATGAAGTACTTCCAGAACCCTAAGCACAACAGGCTGCAGGATGGGCACCTGGCCTGCTGCGCTTGGGGGTTCAAGTCTGAGTACCATGTACAGTCGATCCCATACAAACTGCCATTAAGTAATGACTGGGCGTCAAGAAGCGTTGTGGGTTGAAGCAGTACATGCAAAGGGTGGATTTGTGGATGCATGGAGTGAAGAGGTATTCATTGGGACATAATGCTTTCTGCAAAGGAAAAAACCTTGGACTTCCATGTTCTAAGGGGCTGCTCCCCTCCTGAATATGCTTCATGTGTACAGCCAAGCTTCGGCAGCAATGTGAAAAGACACGAAGCTCTGGATTCTGAAATTATGATTTCTGGGAGAGGCTTGAACATCCGTTTTTGCGACATAAAAAACTGGAGTGTAGCAGCTTGTCCAACTCAGGCATGGCAGACCTCAGCACCCAGGCACACACTCTTTTGTAAGGGCAGACATGTTACGATGGCAATCAGTAGCACCTTGCCGGATCCTCTGCTTCTTGCTCCTGTGCTCTACATGGCCTGTTGCCTGGCCGGCTTATGCACTGATTTGCACTCAATTGTTTACTCCATTCATCTTGCAGACTCGTAAAAATTGCATTACCACTTTCTCAAGGACCTACGTCTTATCATGTGTGGCAAAGCACCTACCTTGACCACCTCGGCGCTCAACTTGTCCTCAGTCACTTCAGGCAAATACTTGTCTGGGTTGCGCTCCAACTCCTCCAAGAAGAGACCCTCACTCGTAACTTTGCCTAGAGCTTGGCGATCTGCACATGCATGATTGACCACAAGAACAGTCCTTCAAGCGTGACCGTACCACAGGTCCAGGAATCTGCGAATTTGAGAGTGGAAGTTAGGGCATACGCAGGGCAAGACGCCTCATGACCATGGTAAGCAAGAGTGGAACATAAGCAGTGGCAGCAAGAGTGGGATCATAACCATGGAACGACAGAGCACTGCTAGAAAATAACACAGCCTGCTATCAACGCTGCCCTAAAACCATGAAGCTGTGCATTAACAACCCAATTACTGTCCTGACATTTTCCACACACACACGTACACAAACACATACACGCACGCGCGCGCACACACATGCATGCACGTACACGCATACCTGCGCACACACACACGCACGCACACATTAGTATACAAACAGAATGGGAATGAGCGCTGTGGACAAGATGCTACTCAACGACTGAACGGCTCACATCACCCTTGCACGATTGGTGCACAAAAACTTATATCTACACAAGAGCAGGAGGGAGAGGAGATCAGCACATGCAGTTCATCTGGCCTGCAGCATTGTTTACAGGACCTCACAAGCAAGTCAGGCACTTGCTGGCCAGGTGACGCGGCGTCAATCCTTGCATGCAAAACTGCCCCAGCCATGAGCTCTGGGGCCTACCAGCAGAGCAAGATACGCCGATGCCCACGGGGCAGGAAGCCCCATGCCGGGGCATCCTGATGACGCGCACGTCGTGACAAAAATACTTGCCGCCAAATTGGGCGCCTGCAGGCAGCGATCGTACCATGATGCACATGTCATATGCCAGCAAGGCAAAACAAGCGCAGCGGCTGCAACCAAGTAAATGAAAGCACCGGCCACACCAGCTGCAGCCGCAACAACTACATGTGCACAGGCACACCATCCACACTCGCACCAAGGCCCCAGCAGCAACCACACTGACACAGAAGCAGCAATGTGATTCTTGCGAGTGCAGCAGCCCTGCCTCACTGATACAGAAGCAGCAATGTGGGCCTCGCGAGTGCAGTAGCCCTGCCTCACTGACACAGAAGCAGCAATGTGGGTCTTGCGAGTGCAGTAGCCCTGCCTCACTGACACAGAAGCAACAATGTGGGTCTCGCGAGTAGAGTACAGCAGCCCTGCCTTGATCTTGCCTGCCGTCGAGGACACGGCTTGGCTGCTTCAATGGTGTTAGCGTGGTTCAGCAGGCAGCGTAGCACTCCCAGCTTTACTGCTGCTGGTGCCAGCCAGTATGAGGTGGCCGCGCGCTTCAAACATATACACAGATGCTCCATCACAGCAAGTATGCTCACCGATACCCATCTTGCGCGTCATGTTGAGGACCTTCTCTTCCCACTCCAGGTCCCTGAAGGCGCGGCCATCAGCGTTACCATTATTGGCCAGGCCGTCTAGGTACCTGCAAACGTCATGGAGTGGACCACGTGAATAGGCGGCATGCAGGTACTCAAGAGTCACGCCACCAGAGGGAGAAAGACTGTGTGCTGGTGGCACACGGAGGTGCATTGGGGGCAGCTGGACACCCATGCTTTTGCCTACATTCATACTCACATGCAGGTCAAGTCGCCGCTCTCAGTATACGATGGTGTAATAAAGCAAGCCAGCACCATATTGACCAGGCTGTAGGCGACAGCGCAGCGACTATGACAAAATGCATACCGGCACCGGTTTGGTGTACTGTGGGAATAGCATGTGGCTCTGTGCCAACTAAAGTGTGCCTTGTTTCGGTGGTTGGTTGGTGAATAAAAGCTGCTAAATCCCATAGTTCCTGGATCCACGTTACACGTGTGGGGTGCATGCGGCTGTCACGCACCTGCAGCTGGCCAGCTTCACAGTCTTTAGGTTCTGCTCAGCGCTGAGGCCGCCAATGACGACGGCCAGGTGGTAAGGAGGGCATGCCGCTGTCCCAAGCGCCTTGACCTTCTCATCCAGGAATGCTTCCAGATTCTTTGGGTTGAGCAGGGCCTTTGTCTGTGCATTGAATCAAGGACACCAGCAAGCACATCACACTAGTGAGCACTTGAGCATGCCCGGAAGTGCAAGAAAGGGGGCCACGAAGAGGAGTCTGCAGCTCAATCAGGGCCAGGTGCAATGCACGAGCTTGCGCGGTGCTGTCAGTAACAGCCAATCCATAATGCTAGCATTATGGTAGACCCCTGGACAGCAACTTTGCTGTCCCTCTGCTGCCCATCAACTATGTTAGCCCGAAGGTAGACCTGAAGGTAGACCCATGCCATGGACAGCAACTTTGCTGTCCCCCACAGATGTGGTACAACACCACTTGAGAACAGGGGCGGCTTGCCTGCTGGTACAGCATCGTCTTGTTTGCGGAGCCCCCCCCCTTTGCAATGAACAACATCTCGTACTGGTTGCCGGGCGTGGCATAGATCTGCAGCACGCACACACATGAACTTGTTGTGATAATGGCACCAATGACCAAATTTGTGTTCCTTGACCTGATTGCTTGGGCTCATATCAATCGGAGAGTAGCTCATGCCCCATGCAAGTTCACGATGTAGACACAAGAGCTAAGGCAATTGTACTGCACGGAGGGGCAGCTTGGCTGATCAAACTCCTAGCAAATGCTGTTGCTGGTGGCGTGACAGACATGTTGGTCAAGGTGCCTGCCACTGCAGAAGCTGCCTCACCTCAATCTGGGCGGGCAGGTTGCTGCCAGTGTTCTTCTCTGCAAACATGTCCTGCGGCGCCACTTGTGAGTACCTGGGCAGGAGGGTTGACAAGCAGGCTGTCAGCAGCGCTGCAAGGTAGGTCAAGTAGTACCCCAAGGGGCTTCAATAGCACCCAGTGGATCTGCTCAATCAGCAGCACCATGACCTGCGCACAAGCTCCACTTGCACAGGCAACGAACCTTTCAGACGGGCGCCCTTTAAACAAAGTAAGGAAGGCATGCACTCCTTTTGGTCAGCATCGCATAAGAGAGGGCATCCCACTTTAGATGGGGCTGATGCCAGCACAAGTGAAGGCCGGCAGCTTGAATTCTGGTTATAATTTAGGGGCCATGAGTCATGCAACTTGCAAATGTCACACAAGCACAGCCCCAAGCTGCGACATAAAAGCATCAAATCTTTCTACTGAACGCGTGTTTGGGAAACATACCAGTACTTATTGTCTTGCCTGTTCAGAACTACCCATCCACGCAGCAGGAGGTACGCAGGACCTGCGCAGCTGCAGCACCCCACCTTAGGTTGGTCTCTGTGTATGCTTTGTACACACCCTTGCTGAGGTGCTCCTCGTCCCGTCCATCAGTCCATACAAACTGTCCGCGTTTGCCCATGACAATGGCTGTGCCCGTATCTTGGCAGCCGGGCAGTACCTTGGCTGCACGCACAGCGTAAGAGAAACACATGCACACTTGTAGCTGAGCACACGTTTGACAGGCATCTGTGTACCTGTTCAGGCTTCAAATATGCATGTCTTGGCATGCGCATGTGCATACATGAGAGCAATGCGCGTGTGTGAGTTGCGCTGCTTGGGACCAGGGAGCAGATGTGCCAGCACAAGCGAGTCTGTTAGCCTTGCCAAGAGCAGGCAAAAGCACTTACGAGCAGAGCTTGGCTTTGCATCACCTATCCGAAAAAAAAACATGCAAAGGCACTGCTGTCTTGACCACCCCAAACCTCATCCTCACCTTGACATCCCACTCCCACGCCCACCACCACCCCCATGCCCACCTGCACCATTGTCCACACTTCTAACCACAACAAACTCACTGGCAAACAACTCAAACATGCACACAAGCGCATCACACACGTGCACGCGCGTACCAGCGGCAATGTTTGCGTTCTTGAGCAGCTCCAGCGCTACAAACTTGTCATTAGTTGATGCCTCAGAATCATCTAAGATGTTGCGCAGCTGCTGTAGGTGGCTAGGGCGCAGCAAGTGGGCAATGTCCACCATAGCTTCCCTTGCCAAGAGGGTCAAACCTTCAGGGTCAATCTGTGTTCGCAGTAAGCAATGGCATGGGACATTGACTAAACACATTGAGCCCTAAATCTATGCCAGAAGAGGCATATTTCCAATTCAGAGTTGGTTCAGAGTACTTGTGCATGGCACATGCCTAGGTTGTGAGGCATGAAGACCTCATTGGAATGGGTGCAGCTTGTAGGCCCAACAAATTGGTGCTGTCCATGAATTCAATTGTCAAGAGCTGGCTAGGTGCCAAAATGAGCAAAATATGACAAGATGCCTAAAATCACAAAAGAAACCTCGCTGCTAACAGAGCATTTGACGCTTTTAATCACACTTTGACAAAAAGTGACAGTACTTTATACCCTTTGGAAAGACATTGACTTTAACAAGTCAAGCTGTTGGCTGGCTGGGGGTTCTTTGTGCTCTTGAGTCATAAGGTCATGAAAGAGTAGGTGCACGATACCAGTCAAGCTTATGAAGAGCCCGCCCACCTGCAGGACTTCTTTGTCATTGACCTTGGTCGTGCTAACAAAGTCCCCAGACAGCTTACGGAATCGGGGAGGTTGCTTGTTGGGTTGCTCAAACACATCCTGATAGCGGAAGCTGGACATACCGCGCATCGCCTGTGCAGCAGAGTTCAGCGCTCTTCAGGAGCAATCCTGGCTGACTTATACTCTTTCTTTCATCAAGCACATTCTACCTTGCCAATGTATACTTACAACATTGCAATGAAATGACAGTTAAGCTGAAGACTGCACGCTTCAGGCTGGCTTGACATGTGCATCATGCGGATTGGAAAAACATGTGCTGGCATGTTTTTTGCAGTCGCACCTGCTCTGCATGTTGGCTGCCACTTAGAGATACATGCTGATGGTTAAGCCCACGCAGGAGCCCCTGCACAGCCCTTCTCATGGCTTGCGACCCGGTGAGTTCTTCAGGAAAAAGTTGAGGGCACTTACGATGAATCACGTAAGATACATTTTAAAATTTTAAGACACGTCCATTGTTAATTTGGGAGTTTGTATCGGAAAGCGGCATGCACACAAATTTGAGCGCCACTCCCATGAAAGTTGTGTTTGTCTGATTACGAGTGCTGTAACATGGCTGCACAGCTGCATGCATGGCACGAAAGTGCCATGGTGCGGCTGAAAATCAGCCATTTGCCACCAACGATCAGTGCAGCCAGGAGATGCAGGCTACATGGCCTGAGGAAGATGGTAGCTAAGGCAGCAGCAGAGGAGGGTGGAAGTGTCGGTGCAGGTGGGTAGCAGGCAAGACTAACAGGGGCAGAGCTAGTGCACATCTCATCTGACCCTCAACACGACACTTGGCCTTCGTCTTTTTAATCCCTGCTCTTGTATTGGTTTCATGTCATGATTGGGTTCTGTTGTGCTCATGACCATGCCAGACACACTGTTGGGTTCCTGCAGGTGGAGAGTGGTGGAGCAGATTGAATCGCAACTCTATTGCTGGTCCGGATGGACCTCAGCCCCCTGCATCCCCTAGGAGAAGGGGCATCGGCTATGACTTGATGGGTGAAGAAGGATATCCTAAGTACGTGGAGAGCCGCAAAGCAGAGCGTCAGAGAGGTTAGTGCTCAGTCCGTTAGCAGATGACGAGTGTGGAATTGCCTGTGCGCAGGCAAGTCAAGCCATGAATGACCAATTCATCCGGGGTATTCTTTCAGTTTAGTTGCACTACCATGTGTAAACATGTGATGGAAGCAGCATGTGAGCATTAAGCAGGCACGGAGTTGCATGTGTTCAAGCAAATGAACGTTGAAGATTCAACTCTCAGAAAGGGATCAAAGCTTAAGATCAAAGCTTGTACGGAAGACAGCAATGATTGGGCCATATATCCTTTACAGCAGCGTGTACCAGACTGCATCTTTTTGCATCTCTACTTGTCTTATGACTTCTGATGATGCCCATGCTGACCCACCCATATCTGTGCTGTTTGTGGAAAACAGCATGAGTTTTGTCACTTCTGTGATTTGTGTAGTCTGGAATGTCATGCGTCAGACTGCGGCCGAGCGATTTGAACGGGGGGAGCTACCTTCCTGGTTCAACCCGCACTGGCTGGCACAGGAGGAGGCACCTGTTAATGCGCTGCTGCGAGAAATGGGTGATGGTGAGTCAATGTGTACGCTCCTGCTTCTAGGAAGGGCAACTAAGCTGGAGCAGCAGCAGCAGCAGCAGCAGCAGCAACAGCAGGGGACGTCTGTCGCCTGGCTGTGAGCGCCCCAGCTGCTTTCATTTCTTGCCTGTTGCCATCAGTGCTTGGTTTGTGGAGGCTGAGTGGTGTAGAGCGTCAACTAGTGTGCCTTTGGCGTGCGCCATGCGGCACAAATGGAGCTACAAATATATGATATTCCTGGCTGTCTGTGCCAGAGCTCTACGCGGGGGACAGCGGACAAGGCCCAGACCCTCTTGCTGGCGGGGGAGGGGGCGATGAAGGCAGCAATGGCAATGGGGGCAGGTGGAGCAGAGGTGGCGGCTGGTGGAGAGAGGATGACCCCTACTGGATGATGCACGATTGGGGCGACCATCCTATGCGGTGGTGGACTCTGGGCGCTGCTGCGCTTTTTGCCTGTGCGTTTGAGCTTGCATGCATGCATGGGCGGTTTGCATGTTTGATTCGGATACGTGAAAGCTCCCTTGCCTTCATTTCCTTAGGATGACTCCCAGAAATGAAGGCGAGTGGTAGCTTGAGCCACAGGATACCTGCTGTACAGCTTGAATGCGACTGTTGGCATGCACAACCTGGCTTGCAACATCAATTGCTTTTGTTTTCAAGTCTGCCTTTTTTTATTCATGTCCTGTTGTAATGACGCAGCCCCAGAGTGCTGTGCACTCACAGTAGTATGTTGTCTGACCCCGAGCCAGGGCTTTAATGCCATACATTTCCTCAATTAAGCACTAGCACACACACATCCTGCAAGCCAATTCCATGCTGGCAATCTCTGTTTCGTTTGTGTCTTTTTCATATACAGTTGGCGGCTTCCTGACGTACGCATTCCAAGGCTGTGTGGAGTCGCTGTTTTGGGGCTGGGGCACAGGAGCCTGGCTTGCACTGTGCAGCTTGGCTATGAGTGACATGACCAGCCAAGTACAGCCTCATGGAGAGTTGGGCGTGAAGGGTGCATGGGGTGAGCAACTACGATTCTAGATTGTGTTTCCTTCTGTCTCCTGATTTGTCAATTGCCAGCATCTCAGCTTGCTCTCCAGTTTGTCATCTTTGGCTCTTGTGTTGAGAAGCAATTTGGTCCATTTCGAACAAGCATAAGGTGGTACAGACCGATGCATTGGCTCTGGACAGGTATCACATAAGACCCATATCCTTGCTGCCAAATGGTTGTGAATATAATGTTGATATGATTGTGGACACAACAAAAGCACTTGTCCTACTTGAGGCTCATTTCCTTCGGCAAAGCATCCAACTCTTCCCTGCGAGTTGTCCAGTCCAAAGCCAACAACACCGTGAGTTGGTGGCTCAGGACTAGCACAATAGGCCCTGTTAACTCACCCTTTTGCCAGCTGCATTACACTTTCTGACTCTTTTCAAACACCCTCACACTCTTTTAGAACGCCTGCACACTAATTTCCAGATAAACGTTCTGGTACGTCCCGTTGTTTACTTCCTTCCATTTGTGCCTTTGCCTTCAGCGGGGTGTGCGCTCATGGCCCTCAAGGATGGGTTTGTGGGATGGGATCACAAGCCAAGCAGGTCGTCTTACCGCAGCGCACAAGAGCTTCTGAACGAGGAGCGGCCGGCAATGCCGTGGGACATGTTCATTCCCAAGCTGCCTGTATTGCAACTGGTGGGTGTTTCACGTAAGAATCAATGGCAGTGGTGGTACGCGGACATACGATGGAAATGCCCTGAAAGGGTTCCGCACCTGGTTATTGATGCTGGTAGTCACACTTATCAAGCTACTTGCAACTGAAGAACACGAGCTTTCCTGGCGAGCTAAGTAGATTGCCTCACTACTAGTTGAACAGCACACATAAAATGGGTGGCATGAGGACGGGCTTTGATGGGCTATGCTGTTTCAATTTACAGGCCAAGATATGATGTCCCTTTGCCTGTACTTGCAGGGTGCCTGCGGGATTGTATCATCCGCCATGTGCGCGGCGTACATGATCACTGGCATGTCAGGCTTGGAATGGCATGCCCTCCCAGACAACCCGGGCGCCGTGTACAAGTCAAATGATATTGTGTATAAGCACTATGTGTGGAGCAAGTGGGGCTACAGCCAAAACTCAATGCGCGTTTGAAGTACTCATGAACTCAACGTTAAAGCCGTTAAAAATAGAAAGCAACACAGCTATGAGCAATCCCGTATGTTAGAGAACAGTTGAGTCAAACAAAGTATCGGGACCGTCCAGAGGCCGAAACCTAGTTGTTTTTCGACGGGGAATTGATTAAGTATATTGTGACAAAATGCGGTCGCAAATTTCCATGAGCAGGTGGTTCACCAGCTAAAACTCCAAAGTCCTACTGCATTGTAATCACAATGCCCCCCAAAAAGGGAGGCAAGAAGAAGAGCAACAAGCCAGAATGGATGAGCCCAGAGTTGTACGACCTGAGCATGAACCTGCCCAAGCTACAGGTCAGTTGCCAAGGGGATGCGGGATTTTTGAAGGACTTCTTTACATTGTATATCAGTTTACCTGCAACAGTAATGGTTGAAGCTTTGAGGCATTGTCTAAGGTCCTTACATCTGCATTTCAGCATGTAACTGAGGAGTGCTCGCTGCGCGTGCAGGCATGCTGTTGCATGCACGAGAGACTCTTGTGCCAAGTACAAAGGATGTATATCACCTCACGGGTGTGCTATAGGAACGCATTGCATCTGCCTAATGCACCTGCCTATTCCTATGTCCTGGGATGACTGTTTTTTACTTGTGGGAGTGATCAAGGAGGTAGGTAGCTGACTGCTTTTGACCCAAGCCTCTCTGACTGACGTAGTCTTGTTTCAACCTGTCTTAATGCAAGCTCAGCTACAATGCATAACTTTTTTGTGTTCTTAGTGCTGATTGCACGGGGCTACAAGTCTGGGAAGAGTAACCTCCAGTGAGCCTACAATTTAGCTGCGCGTTAAATCCCCATGCTGTATAACTACTATTCAGGAATTCTGGTGTGGAGAGCTGAAAGAGCCTAAGGGCAAGGATAAAGACAAACCACAGGCCATGATCACAAAAACACAGGTTGGTCACGACGACCTTGCTCTCTTTTAATACAGGGAACATTTTATGCTGTAGGAAATGGGGTTTAGTACCTGGAATTGCCTTGCTTACCAATGCATGTATGCATGAGCATCATGGGCCACTTGTTCCCCTGGCCGCATCGTCCGCGGGTGTTGTGGCGCCCTGCCTCTTGCAAAGAGAGCTTTCATGCCTGCAAAGTCATACCATGAAGCTTTCATGCTCTGAGTTTGTATCCAAAGTTTTCTCATACGTTGCATCTTGTCTAATCTTCACTGCTGTGTGCAGGCTGGGCTGTTCATCCTTCAGCTTCTGTACCCAAACAACAAGCAAGGAAAGGCCAAAAGGCAGGAAAGCATTAAGCTGGGTGTGGTAGAGGTGGGTGGACGCTGCTTGATGCAATGCATTGATGGAACGCATCGTGCAGGAGATACGATTTATTTCTGAAAGCCAACTATCATTTGCTGCCTGTGTGAGCAGCAAGCAGCAATAATTGTAACAGAGTTGCAAAGCAAGGTGTGTTTTGCTGTGCTTATGCAAGTCTGCATGACTCAAAGCTTTGAGGGGCTCATGGAGAAGTGCTGCTGATGTGGCAGGAAGTCACTTAAGTACGGAGCTGCTGATTGCAGCATCTCAATGCAAATCTAAGGGACAGAGAAGTATTGCACCATTGGCCAAATAAGTTTGTACTGCTCATGCATACTGTTTTTTTCTGCCCTCTACTGCTCTCTGCTGACCTGCCTCATCCCAAAGGCAAAAAAGCCTTTCCTTAAATCTCCCTGTCCCTTAAGGTCCCCTGTCAGGCTTTTCTATTTTAATCATACTTTTGTTGCTCGCTTGGAGCAATTCAGGCTGATTTGGGTGTCTGTTGCATGTTTCAGTAGTTCTACGCTGAGAATGGTTTGCTCAGGAGTCTTTTAGCCCTGAAGGGGCTTGGCGAGCCTTAATTACTGAGGAAGATGCTTTGCATCTGACTGGCAATCTTTCATTTTCTCTGCTGCAGACCTCAGTGCAAGTAATAAGGTCTCAGAAGCCCTGCGACATGGTTTCAGCTGCTTCCATCCTGGCTGTAATGCTGGATACCTTTGACCAAAGTAGACAGGTAGGCTCATCAAGTGTGCACATAGCAAGCAATTCATTTGTGCAGCTTGGGCAAGGTATCAGATGCGAGTTGTCGGGTCTACCTTGCACTCAATTGCCCTCTTCAAACTATTCTAGCATTCTCTAGCATCTTATTTACATGAGAACTCCAGCTTTTTGCATAGGCAATAGGATTGCTGCTCGCCGGTCTTGGTTGTTGGTAATTGTTAAATGAAGTTGCTGGTTTTCATTTTAAAACACTGCGCCAGCCACTGGAAGCTGGTGTATCAGTCAGCCTGGTGCAAGATCAACGAAATAATGCAAGCGCTCTTTCAAAGAGAGTCAGCTTTGCAATTTTGGGCATGCTCACTTCTGGGGCAATCCATTTCTTGCAGGATGTTACCATGCAAGCTACTACCTGGACTAAGTGGTAGCCTAGATATGCCTGAATGCGTGTGCATTCTTTTAACAGGCATCCCTCTGATGGGTGTGCATAATCCTTGTTCACTTCAGACCTTTTACATTCATCTCATCATTTTTTTGCTTACGGTTCCTTCTGTCACTTTTGTGCTTGCTACCTGCTGCTTGAGCAAAAATAGGAGAAAACTTCACCAGGATGAGAAGCTATGCATTCGTGTCATGACGCACTTCTTTCTACGTGTCTCGTGCAATTCAAGATGTCTTGTCTGATTGCTACCTGCAAAGACCAAAAAATGCTTTGGAGCCATAAGGCAGACGTCCATGCAAGGATTCAGCACGAAATTGCCCTTCAAGCTCCAGGCAATGAACAGCACCGACCTGTCCATGTCGGACCTGTCCACGTCGAGCAGCAGCTGCGCAGCTTGCGTTTGTTTTGTTGTAGGTGCCTGAGCCTTTGGTGCCCAAACCAAAAAATCCACCAAGCTTGCCTGTGCATGTCACATAGTAAATTTTAATCAGATACTCATTGTCTGCCACATCCTGATTGGCCCCAAAGCTTAGATTCCCATCATTCACACATCATGCAGGTCATAACTGACCTCAAGCAGCCGGCCATAATTCCGCACATCCTGACCGGGCTGCAGAACCACGACAGTGCTCCTCTTAAAGCAGCTTTGTGCGGTGAGTTTGAGCCTAAATATTCATTCGTGCTTGGCGCCATAAAGGTTTGAAGTGAAGCGAGGCACTCAAATGCATGTGCCCCCTAGTAGCTGGCAGTAGTGATGATCCTGTTGCAAAGGCAAGGGACAAGCTCATGCTGCAATTGGTAGTGATGCTTGAATGTATTCTAGTATCAACTTTGTAGACGAAGTCAAGTGCCAACACCTTCCCATGTGTGACTGCATTTGTGCCCCTTTGATAAATATCCTCCCTGAAGCTTAATGTGCACTGTTTGGCCTTCATGCTTGCCATGCATGTGTTGTGCTTGCAGCACTCTTGCATGTATTGTCCAAGTATGAGGACACCAGGCTGCGCCTGTGGAGGTACCTCAAAGATTGGGATTGGGCCCCATTGATAGCATGCTTACAGCTGCAGGTGTGTTAAGGATGATGCCTGGACATTCCCAGATAAAACATTAAACTAGCTTTGTGTTATTGCATGTGCATGGCATGCACTGAATGATGAAATACAGAGTGCAATTGATCTCAGAGAGCAAACCGCAGGTGCTAATGTGTTAGCTTCAAGCCAGTTTTGCTACACTAAGAATGCAAAAGTGTGTATCCCAGCTGTTAGATTGTATCCCAGCTATGGGAACAAGCAAAGCAATGGACCTGGTGTGCTTTTGCGCTCAATGTTTGCGACAAATTAGGCCCCCCCAAAGGGAGACAGAAACCATGAAAAATGGCAACTTGCCCCGGACCCGCTGGTTGCTGTTTGGGGTGTTATTCATTGTGCCTTTTGAAAATCCCCTACCAAGTTTAGGGCCATGCCTGCATAGGAGCTAGTTTTGTGAGTGCCTGACAGATAGTGCCACAATGAGGCATTAACTGCTCAACCATTCCTAATGAAAGTTAGAAAACCTTCAGCAATATAAGTAAGAATAGGTTGATTGAACAAAATAATTGCTTTTGCTGCTTTAAAAACCTTGCTTGTTCAGCTGCCTTCTCCTTCCTCATTCCTCTACCGAAACCAACTCTTGCTTGGGAGACCCACTCCTGACTTGGACCTCCTCCATTACTGTTTAAGTATGTCAAGGACTTGCCCGCCCCCCTGTTTCTGCACCCCGCTTACACCCCTTCCAAGTAGGATGTGCTGAGTTTCTGTGTCAAACTTAAGATCCTGCATACTTAGCAAACTCAGAGCACAGCAAGGAGAGCGGGCCATTATCTCTGGCAGAAATTGCCCCTGTTGCCAAGGTGTGTTATTGACTTCGTGGATATATCAGCAAACATATGGATGGTTTCTGCATGAACTATACCTGCTCCTCAGATTTGCTGAAGTGCTTATCAGGTTCAATATCACTTTCAGCCAAGCATCACCATCTCCATCCAAGAATTGAATATGACAGATGAATTTTGCAGGATTGCAAAAATTACACAAACCAGGGATGGGTCATTCGCAAATTTGATTACATACGCGCTAAAAAGTGACAAATAATAGCGTCTGGTAAAATGGCCGCTTAAAATCCGTGTTGAAGTAGGTCTTTGCAGGATCCCCGGCAGGCCCATTCAGCCTCTACTGGGACCCGTTTTTGCTGCTCGCACTCAACTCTGCTTGCTCCTTGCGTGCACTCAGCAACAGCGACCACTTCCTGGTTTTCCTGATTGTCGTGTTGTGCTGCTGATGGCGACAAGTAGGGGGTGCACACAACTGGGCGCCCACTCCACCTCTGGAGAATCCTGGCACAGAGCAGGCAGTGCTGGCTTGAGCTGCTTCAAGTGCTGGACAGCTGTGCGTTTGGCTAAACAAAGGCAGGAATTAAGTGCAGGTCGTGCAGGGAGAAGGGGATGCACCGCGCGCGCAAGCCCATGCAAGCACGCCCTTGTATAGCAATTGCAATGCTTGCACATCTGTGCACCATCAGCCTGCCTCAAGATGAAATGTTTCCACTCTGTGTCTTGTTGGTATATTGTTCATGGCCCTGGGGAGCTGTTTGGGGTTGTTGGGGCCCCCCCGACCCCCCTGACCCATCTTCCATTTTTGCCACTCAAACCCAGCATATACCCGCAATAATTTGCAAATGTACATGAGTTTACGCAAACGGGAGTCCCAAAGCTGCGTAGGACCCATCCCTGACACGAACTACAACAAGGACAGCTTAAATGTATGCAATATTTGCAAAGTTTGTCTTACGCGGTTGATTACGCTGTTTTATAGGTCATATAAGGAAGCTCTTTCTCCTGTTTGCCTTTTAATCTGCAGAATGTCAGCCAACTGGGTGGAAGGAATGCAGCATTTGAGACCATGGCAGTTCTTGACAGCTTTTGCAGGTAAGCAGCACAGGTAATACATCCAAAACCTCGTGTCTGCCATGCAGAAAAGTGTCTTGAAATGAGCCTCTTGGATTTCAAACACGTAGCTAAGCACAAGCATACACAAGGTAGCTGATTTGGTGCCATATAAAATTGCCCATGGGATTTAACTTAGACATTTCCTCTCATTGACATTGTACCCATCTCAATTATGCACAAATTCTCATAGTGTGTACAGGGCTTCCTGATCCCTGGTTGAGGTCACCAGAAATTACAGCTAGATGTGATAACATTGCACAACTTTTAAGAAATTACAGCAGAGTAATTGTGGTGGTGCATGCTGCTTGCAGCTTTCCCAAGGGCGACATTGGCAACAATGCTTGTACGGCCATTATAAAAGCTGACGGCATCAAGGTAATCCATGTTGCATAGGATGAGATATTTGAGCTTGACATGCTTGGGCTGCGTGTAATCAGCACACACATGCAGAAGTGAGCTTATATCCAGCATCACTGGAGTTGAAAGACTAGCAAGGCTTTCACCGTGAAAATGTTCCTAGCCTGCTTTGTATACCTTTAATGTTGCCATTGGTCTGTGCTTGGCTATGAAGTCTTGCATGGCACTCATTTGTTGAATTATCAGGTGAGAGTGCCAGAATAGGATGTTGAAACGTTTGCAGAGCGTGATGACTCTGCATGCACAAACAATGGAATTTTGATTTATCCTCTTTGTACGCATGGCCATGGTGCACTAGTCCCTATGCCTGCGTGTGAGGATAAGTCCTCATGCAAAGAAAGCCTTCCTTGCATGAAAGTGCTCCCCAAATTGTCAGCAAAAGGCTTAAGGAATGAAAGTGATGTTCGTGCCTCTCACTTTGTATTCGCCAGACACTTGTCACCATGCATGGCACCTCAGAAGTGTAAGCTGTTAACCACGTACAAAAGACATCATCTCTGTGCATTTTTGGCCTAGAGAATTATCACCAGCTAGTGCTGCAGCTATGTAAGTCACACACATTTGTGTGCAAATGCAAAAGTATATTTCTCTTCAGACATCCTGCCAACATAATAGGCTCTTTTTCAATTTACTATGTTGACCAAACCGAAACCCAAATAAGGGGTTTCTGGGGGTCTTGCACGGACGGGAGATCTTTCAAGGATACCATTTGAATGTTCCAGGAGGCCGAACGTGTATAAACTCCCGTTTTCATACAAAATGATAGTAAGTGTAATTGCACCTTGGCTTTGCATTAAGAATTGAATAAAGGTGGGGGATGAAATTTTTCAACAACCCTGGATGCACCCAATTTGCTTAATAGTTGACCGTTAGGGCTGTGTAATGAGCAGCGGATCACACAGCGTACTTTTTGGCATTAAAATGGAAAGTAGATGCCTGAAATGTAAAGCTATGACTTTGCCTACTTTCTTTTCCTGATGGGCCACGCATCAGTGTGTGTTTCAAATTTACAAGTAAGGCCTAACTGCCAGCCTGGTTGTCAGGCTGATTTCATTCCATCTCAGTGTGTACTAGACACTAGAAAATGAGCATCTCCAAGCAGGCCCATTTTTCAGGTTTTCGTGGAAACTTTGTAATGTGTGACCGCAAACCATTCCACCTTCTTGGGCTAGCGAAAAATGCGAGAAAGTGTCTCTTGATGCTGCCTAGGCGGATTGTTTCATGCATTATCGCATTGGTAGATATGCACAGTTAAAAATCACGCTACGTGCTAACTGTATAGCTTTGCCTATCTTGAGCGGCTTGAGGCCTGGGCTGCGCTCGTGTGCAGGCCATAGTAGAGGTGCTCCAAAACCGAGTCAGCCACCCACATGCACGTGCTGCTGGCCTTAGCGTATTGAACCAGGTGTGTGTGAGTATGTGCATGGCCTGGGGGGGAGTCCTTTCCTTGATGTCCCTTGCCTTACCCTATCTCTCCTTCAAATCTTGCCTTTAGGTGATGTGGTGACCTCTACCTGCCTGAGCATTTGGGATTCACTAGCCGGGTGTCTTGGCCAAAGAGTCATCCTGCGCGCATACTCCTGTGTTTGTTGGGACAGATTGATAGTATCAAATGCGTCTACAATGCGTGGATTTGCATCACAAGCTAGAGCCAGGCAACTTAAGTCAGGTGCTAAACTTGTTTTGATGGCCATCCTGCTGAACCAATGCAAGCTGCCAGATTTTGCTGCTTTTTCTCTGACAGTATGTTGCCTGGCCAACATTGCGCTTATGCCCCAGTGCTTATCTACGCTTGTGTGCAGCACTGTGCGGAGCACTGCATTGTGTGCCGGGGCATTATTTGCAGCACTGTGCGATGTGTGATGGACTGCTGCGCAGATCATGCGGAGGTCAACGATGGCAAGCTGCGAGGAAGTCATGATGGCCGCTGGTGGCCTGGGACCCACTGTGTCCCTGTTAGACCATCCCGTGGTGCCCCTCATCAACAAAGCACATGCCGCAGGTATATGACAGTACTTTGCATGGTGCATATTTTTTTTGGTCATATGCTGCGAGCCCTGCAAATAATATCTTGTGCGGGCACAGGGGCACTAGATTTAAGTGAGCGTGTACGTTTTGCATTTTATGTCTGTTTGACCTGGTCGCGTTTCATGGCGCCGTGAGGTCTGAGAAATGCTCTACTTGGTGTGCATACGCTACCAGTAAGGGCCAGGTGCCCCATGCACACTATCCTCTCTGCACCCCTGCACCTCCATTTTGGCAGCTATCTTTCTGGTCGGGCAACCCACACTTGCTGGTATGAATTGTCACAGCTTGTTTGGGTATGTGCTTGTGCCCGTAGCACAGCTGCGCAAGCGTGTGCAAGCATACGTATGTGCGTGCATGTACACTCGTTTGTAGGCATGCCAGTGAAACTTGTGTGATTGTGCTACTTTTGGGATACGTGTACAATGATGACATGCGGGGCAAAGGGTTGTCTCGGTGGGGGAGAGAGAAAGAGAGAGCTGCGCCGGCGAAGTTGCGCCACTCGCGATGCCATTAAAATTAAGCTGCATTTTGCTATTTTGCTGCGCCTGATGCTGCTTGCACTCATTCCTTGGCCTCTCTAGCTACAGCAGCTGGCCAAAGTGTTGTGCTCGGCATACCCAGCCTGTTCACAACAGCTGCTGGCACTTGACTTTTGGCACACACCGAAACCGCCTGGGGCTCTAGTGCCCAGGCCAGGCGTACATCCTGTCCCCATACGGAAATTCATAAACTCATGCATGAATTATGAATTCAGGCCAACTCATGATAACAGGGGAGCCCAAAATGAACATTCAGCACGATACTATTTTAGCATATGTTGTATCCTGAAAAAGCTTAGCGTTACATTGTGCAATATGCTTAATAGAGCTAAAAGCCAACGCGGACTCCTAATCATGATGAATTTGAAGTGGATGAATGAGGATGAGAAGTGGATGAGTGATGAATGAGGATAAGAAGTGGATGAGTGAGGATGTCTTTAGATAAAGACTGCAAAAAGCCCACTCATCAACCGCTGTGGTCTCTACATGCACTTGGAACCTTGTTTGGATTGATGCACTTGGGACCTTGTTTGGATTGATGAAGTATGCTTTACGTGCACCTGCCAGACCATGTAGGTTCTTGCGCTGACGGAGTGAGACAGGCTAGTCATCCGAACTTGTTTCTAATAAAATATAACTTTCCAGGCGCTCAATATTCCATACCCCATCAAGCCACGCAGCTTGTCTTGCAGATCTTTTCATCATTGGCATGTTCCTTGCTGCCAGACAGCAGAGTAGCGCTAAAGCTCACTACAAGTCAGGTGGCCATTCTTAGCAAGCAAGCTTTGTGCAAAGACCGGCAAAATGCATCTATCCAAATAAGCTTGACCATGCATTTCTGCAGCTTCAACACTCGAGGTCCCAGCCCTTCCAGCCAGTTGGCCGTGATACCAGACCACTCATCTTGCATTTCTGTGTACATGCTGCTGCTGCAGCCATCCTGCTGCGCTTCATCATGCCTGATGCGCTCTGGAAAGATGCGTCTACACTGAACGGCAAGCCAAAGCCTGCGGCATCAGCACACGCTGCCATGGTAGCAGCCAGTGCCTCAGACCTCAGTGGCGCACCCCCGCCTATGCCTTCCATTGCGGATGCCTCCATGGCAACACCTACCTCTCCGGATGCAACAGGTGTGGATGTGTGTGCGCGCCAGTGTGCGCGTGTGTGTGCGTGGTTGTGTGTGCGCGTGTATTAGTGTGCACATGTGAGTGCTTAGCCTAAAAGGCATGAACTCTGGGTGATATTGCTTCCAGAATGTGTGAAAATTTCTTCCAGAATGTATTTAATCTATACCTGTGGCACATCCCTGGGGGTTTCCTGAGGGTTTAGATGATATGCTACGCATTTGGTGTAAATCGCTCTGATAAGCTCATCTGCGCTTGGCTGTAGCGTTTGGGTGCGCATGAAGACACCACTTTCTTTTGTGGCAAAAAGTGGCAAAAGATGGCAATTTATATTGGCCAGAAGAGTAAAAGATTCAATTTGGAAGTCTCTTCTGAATCACTTGCTATTTCTTGTACCAAAAGGGGAATCTTCGTGTTGGCTGCAGTAACTTTCAAAGAGGGTTGCGAGCCTCGTTTCTCCTTATTGCACACAAGATGACCTCCCACTACCTGATTCTAAGTCACTTGCGTAGGGATGGGTAAATAGGGTTTGGCAGACCCTCGCTTAGGCTCTAAAGAGCCTCTTTAGAGCCTATTTGAGCCTCTATAGAGCCTGTTTGGCATTTTGATTATACCTTATGTACCCATTCCTACACTTGAGATTAAAACAGGAGGATGGTTCAATGTGGTCCCCGGAGGAGCTTCAAAATATGCCAACGGAATTCCAAGATGGGACCTATCAAACTGACTTTTATCATTGCAAATTGTACAGCAAACGTCATGGTTCGACTTCAATACAATTTCAGAAGTTCCACTCTTGTAATCAATAGAGCAGATAGAGCGCATTGACATGCCAAGATGTAGAATTACTTAATTTTCTCAGATCTTTTGTGACAACCCAATGATAATGCACTTGCTTGCCTCCAAGGGATACAAGGATTGTGAACCTGCACACCATTCCCCACGAGCACAAGGGAAACAACAGGTGGTTATTATTGTGTGCCTTTGTGGATATCATTGTGTGTCTTTGTGCTGCTTTTCCTAAGGTGCCAACTTGCAAGTGTCTAAGAGGCCATGAATTTCCTACTGAATTTTGTTCTGCCAGTAAAGTTTTCTCTGCTGGAAACTGAGAAGCAGGGCTTCATCAAACCTGATCATGCATAGCTAGGAGCAATCTAGCAATGATGCATACCCAGCAGGGAAATACAAACCGGACGGGAACCGTTAACTTTAAAAAGCCCATCTGGAATACCGTTTAAATTCTGCCGGGGGGTCTCCGGGCCCCCCGACCAAATTGCAGCGGTGTCAGCCCCTGCGTTCCAGGGGGGCCGTTAATGATTTTGAAATATCATTTCCGGGTACCCCCGAGTTTACCCGTCTGTTAAACCAAGCCAGCAACGGCGATGAAGAGGCAGAGAAAGAGGGAGGGGGAGGGTTGCTCCATCCCTGCCTGAGCAGCCCATGACTCCTCTTGAGAGCTACTGTGAGTGGGAGATGTTGGTGTACAATTGTTGCTGAGAGTGTTCTTGGTTGACCCTTGGGTCTTCTGTGTGCTTTTGTGTGCTTGTTGGATGGGTTCTGGGCGTTCAATGTGCTCTGCACGCTTACAGACTCCCCTAAACGGTGCTGGGAGGCAAGCCTGAGCAGCACCAGTAGCAGCACCACCACCAGCATGAGTCCCAGAAGCGAATTATTTTTATTTTCACGCCAATGGGTTGAGAGGCTGCCTGAAGGCCAGCCCAGGCAAGAGCTCATTGACTGCTTGGGGCAAGCAGGCACTCCCAGTGATGTTGCAGACCTGGCATAATCCCCGATCCCACCTCGTCCACCTGGGGAAGTGCTGCCTCCCCACCCTGATCCCCTTGGGGTAAAGCTGCATCAACCTGGCCCACCAGCCCCACAAACTCTGCCAGCAGCAACAACTGGTGGAGCTCCATGGACTCCTATCCCTTCTGAGTAGCAGCAGCAGCAGCAGCAGCAGGAGCAGGAAGAGGATGACCAGGATGAGGTCCAGCTTGAAGTTGTGGTCGGGATGGTTTTCAAGCACTTGTCAAGCATTTTGCTGGTGAAGGAAATGGTGGCTTTTTATCAACAAAAGATCCTTGTTGAATTTACTGCCAATGAAACAATGTTAACGTCGTAGACAGTAAACAATTCCAAAACATTTTGCCCTTTGGAAATCTGTGCTTTATTGCGCTGTGATTGTACTGCTGGACCTTTCCCCATGACATTTAAATTGGTTGATGCTATTTATTATACTCGTGCAAAATGCACCTGATGTGCGTGGACTTAGATTGCACCGCATAGTCAAATACTGCTTGACAGGCTGCCTGAAAATCACGACACTCGTTCTTGTGCAGATGCTAACTTATGGGGGTTATTGGATTCCGTTGGTGAAGAATCTGAAGCATGTGTTCACTGTGGTGCCTGTAGAGAAAAGGGGTAATTAAAAGATGCGCGTTCCATTTAAAAGGGTGCGTGTCATTGAGATGGAGCTCTTGAATGATGGTGTTCACAATGGTGATGAGCCTGATTTAGATGATGGTAAGGATATTGTGGAAGAGTTAAGTGATGATGTGGCATGGATGTGTGACAAATATTAGGAGAATGTTAACCTTTCCTCGCTTTGGTGAAGAGGCAGTGGGGGGAATGAAGTATGGCTGAGCCAGAAACCCTGGTTGAAGAGTTGCAGGATCAGTGAGCGAACTTGCTACAAATAGTCTGCTTGCCATGGACTTCCTTAAACAAATATAAAACAATGTTACTTACAGGGTTGGGTCATGCGTCCATTTGCCCGGACCAATGCGTGTATGATACGAACTATTCGCGTTTTTAACGTCAATGCGTCCGCATTTAGGGGTCATTTTTGAAGGTACTGGTTCAGGGGGGTAGAGGGGGGCCTGTGGGTCCCCAACTGCCCCCCGAGCAACCTACAACCACCCTTATACATTCTTACTTGTGCATATGTATTCAAATTCCCTAGAGAAAAGGGGAAGGAGTGGGATCATGTCACAACCATTGGGCTGAAAGACAAGCACCAGCATAAGGTGGGTGCAAGTACTGCAAGCATGTCTTTGTAGGTGGTGCTTCCCGCATCAGAGAGCA
>LFCJ01000355.1_pt1 | contig 27656 bp, 26 predicted proteins | sample 643141 | NCBI WGS metagenome assembly LFCJ01 (sample SAMN03766243, study PRJNA286221) | soda lake metagenome | biome: soda lake; feature: Kulunda steppe; material: water; isolation source: sample B1-Br-g2 brine of Lake Bitter-1 | place: Russia: Kulunda steppe | collected 2010-07
CAGGACACCACCGGGACGATGGTCTGGCTCCAGTTCGAGGCGATGGGACTGGACGAGGTTCAGACGGAGATCGCCGCACAGTACTGTGACCACCAGACCTACCAGTTCGACTTCAAAAACACCGACGACCACCGATTCCTTCGTTCTGCCGCCGGCACGTACGGCGCCTATTTCTCCCGCCCCGGCAACGGGATCTGCCACAACGTCCACCGCGAGAACTTCGCCGCGCCCGGCAAGACGCTGCTGGGCTCCGACAGCCACACGCCGACGCCGGGCGGGCTCGGCCAGCTCGCCATCGGCGCCGGCGGCATCGACGTCACCGTCGCGATGGGCGGCGCACCGTACTACATCGAGATGCCCGAGGTCGTCAGCGTCCGCCTCGAGGGCGAACTCCCCGAGTGGGCCACCGCGAAAGACGTCATCCTCGAGCTGCTCCGGCGCCTTTCCGTCAAGGGCGGCGTCGGCAAGATCTTGGAGTACACCGGGCCCGGCGTCGAGTCGCTCACCGCGCCCGAGCGGATGACGATCACCAACATGGGCACCGAACTCGGCGCGACCTCGTCGCTGTTCCCGACCGACGAACAGACCGAAGACTACCTCGAGCGCGTCGGTCGTGAAGACGAGTACGTCGAACTCCAGCCCGACGACGGCGCCGAGTACGACGACGAGATCGTCGTCGACCTCTCCGATCTCGAGCCGCTGATCGCCCAGCCCTCGATGCCCGACAACGTGGTGCCGGTTCGCGAGGTCGCCGGCGAGTCGGTCGACCAGGTCATCGTCGGCTCCTGTACCAACGGCGCCTACGAGGACATCCTGCCCGCCGCGAAGATGCTCGACGGGCGTGAGATCGACATGAAAACCGAGATGATCGTCGCGCCCGGCTCCAAACAGGCCTCCGAGATGCTCGCCCGGGAGGGCTGGGTCGCCGAGATGATGGCCGCGGGCGTCAACTTCTCGGAAGCGACCTGTGGCGCCTGTATCGGCATCGGTCACGTGCCCGGCAGCGACTCCGTCTCGCTGCGGACGTTCAACCGCAACTTCGAGGGCCGGTCGGGCATCGAAGACGACAACGTCTACCTCTGTAGCCCCGAGGTCGCCGCCGCCGCGGCGATCGCCGGCGAGATCGTCGATCCCCGCGACCTCGCGGGCGAACTCGGCGACCTCGAGGACCCGGGTATCGAACTCCCCGACGAGTACGATGGCTCGAAGACGGACCTCATCACCCCGGAGGAGGCCGTCGACGACGACCTCGTGAAGGGGCCGAACATCGGCGACGTCCCGCTCCGCGAGGGCATCGACAGCGACATCCAGGGGGACGTCCTCCTCAAGATGGAGGACAACATCACGACCGACCACATCATCCCCGCTACCCAGGACATCCTGATGTACCGCTCGAACATCGAGAAGCTCTCGCAGTTCACGCTCTCCCGGGTCGACGACACGTTCTCCGAGCGCGCCCAGGAGGCCGGCGGCGGCGTCCTCGTCGCCGGCGAGAACTACGGCCAGGGCTCCTCGCGCGAACACGCTGCAATGTGTCCGATGTATCTGGGCATCGAGGCCGTCCTCGCCCAGAGTTTCGCCCGGATCCACCGTGCGAACCTCTTTAACTTCGGTATCGTCCCGCTGACGATCGACGAAGAGACCTACGACGCCATCGGCCAGGGTGACGAGGTCGAGATCGTCGACGACGTCGACGAGGCCGTCACGAGCGGCCAGGAGGAGTTCACGATCCGCGTCAACGGCGACGACGAGTACACCGCAACGCTCGACGCCTCCGAGCGCGAACGCGACATCCTCGCCGCCGGCGGCAAGCTCGCCTGGACGAAGGCACAGGCCGAGGAGGGTGGCGCCGGCGCGACGCCCGCCGACGACTGATCGCAGCTTCGACGACCCCGCAGCCGATTCGATTTTCTATTTCGAACCCGCGACGAGAGTAGCGTGGGTCGAGCCGACCGTGGTCGACGAGTCCGACCTCCGAACCGTCACCGTCATCCGACCACAGCCGATAGCTCGAGCGAATGCCCACCGGACACGAAAACGCAGGCTACCGCCGACTGTTCGACGACGACGGCCTGACGTTCGGCGCCGGCTTTCCGCTCACTGGATCGAACCGCTCGACCCCCGACGTCGAACGAGAACTCGAGCTGGCGAGCCACGCCGAGGCCGTCGGCTTCGACGGGCTCTGGGCGCGAGACGTCCCGACCTACTGGCCGAAGTTCGGCGACGCCGGCCAGACGTTCGACACATGGCCGTGGCTCTCCCACGTCGCCGCCCACACCGACGACGTCGCACTCGGCACCTCGAGCGTCGTCCTCACGCTCCGTCACCCCTTGCACGTCGCGAAGTCGGCGGCCACCGTCGACCGGCTCTCGGGCGGCCGGCTCGTGATGGGCGTCGCCTCCGGCGATCGCGACCCCGAGTACCCCGCCTTCGGCGTCGACCGCGAGAACCGGGGTCGCGCGTTCCGCGAGGCCGTCACGACCCTCCGGACGGTCTGGCGAGAGGACTACCCCGAACTCGAGGGCGAGTGGGGCTCGCTCGAGGGCGACCTCGACGTCGTCCCGAGTCCGACCGAGGAGACGATTCCGCTGTTGCCCACCGGCAACGCCCGCCAGTCCCGCGAGTGGATCGCCGACCACGGCGACGGCTGGCTCTTCTACCACCTCCCCGAGTCGACCCTCGAGACCTATCTCTCGGGCTGGCGAGCCACGGCGGGCGAGAAACCGTTCGCCATCGCGGTCCGGGTCGAGTTCGCCGACGACCGCGAGGCCGACCCCGAGCCGCTACATCTCGGCTTCCGCGCCGGCGTCGACTGGTTCCGCGAGTACTTCCGCCGGCTCGAAGACTACGGGCTCGACCACGTCATCGTCGGCCTCCAGAACGAGGATCGGGAGTGGGCGCTCGAGACGTTCGCCGAGGAGATCATCGACGCTCACTGATCGTGATCGCTACGGTGCGTCGTCGAGCGAGATCGAAATCTCCTCCGTGTCGTCGGCGCCGTCGGGATCGAGCGTGACGACGAGGTCGTCCGAGTCGTCTGCCGCCGATTCGTCCCCGCTTTCCGTTGCGTCGAGCCCGCTCGTTTCGTCCGGGAACTCGACGTCGGCCGAGACACCGGAGGCGGCGTTGACGACCGGGGCCTCCGCGGCTTCGGCCGACGCGTTCAAGCCAGCCGGTCGCCCCGGGTGGTCGGTTAGTTTCAGTCGCAGTCGCGGAACGGAGACCGCGTCCACAGCTATCGGGTCGGCCGATCGTCCCGTACGCGTGTTCACGACTTCGACGACGATCTTGTCGTCGCGGGAGTCTCGCGTCTCGTCTCGAATCTTCCTGACGACGATCCGGAACGGACCCAGATCGATAACGGCCAGGATTCCCGGACGAAGCTCGAGCGTTCGCTCGGCGTCGACCGTCGTGGACTCGCCATCGGCCTCGATCACGAGGTCGGTCTCGATCGTCCGCTCGGCAACTGGCAGGTCCGCGGTCAGGTCGAAATCGATCGCGACCCTACTCGAGTCACCGGGACACAGGCGACCGTCCTCGCAGTCTTCCGAGTCGACCTCGAGTCGGAGGTCGTCGACCGTTGCTCCGTCGACCTCGACGAACCGAAGGTCGGTCTCGTCGTCGAGCGCCAGCGCGACCGAGACCGGTTCCGGCAGTTGATTCGTCACCTGGAACGTCGCCGGCGGGTACCGATCGGAGTCGCCCTCGAACAGGACGCCCTCCGTTTCGACGGTCTCATCCCCTTCTTTCTCGACCAACCCGAGGTACGCCTCGTGATCGCTCACCACGTCGATCGCGACGTCACGCTCGACGGTGCCGCTCGAGAAGCCAAGCGTCTCGACGGCGAGCAGACTGCTCGAGCCGGCGAGCATCGCCAGGGCAGCGCGTCTCGTTCGTTTCATGGGATCGTGACTCGAGCGTTCTCGTCCGCATTGATGGTCTGATCGTCGGATCCGGCGGCGTCACTCGACATACGAGTATTCGACCTCCGGCGGATCACGGTCGATTCCCAGGCGATTCCGTCGGGCGTAGTAGCGGTGGGCGAGCGCGAAGACGCCGAAGGAGACGACCACGAACGCGCCCCAGGCGGACAGCGGGAGCGCCGCGAAGGGGCCGATCGCCAGCGTCGAGGCGGCGAGCAAGATCGCAGAGAGCGCCGTCAGCCCCAGATAGTAGTCGCTCCAGGGGAGTTCACGCCCGCGGACGACGTCCATGTAGATCTCGACGTCCTCGAGCGCCGCCGTCGGTTCGACCGTCCCCCGGTCGCTGTCGAAGTCGACGACGCCCGTCTTGTCCATCTTCGGCAAGTGCGACTGGTGCAACGCCGTGTAGACGCGCTTTCGATCCTTGCTCGAGATCTCGTGGACCTCGAGGCCGTCCTCGCTCGCGGCGATCTCCTCCGAGAGGGTTCCGATATCGATGGCGTCCCCAGCCCGCATGAGCTCGTGGAGGATGTAGCGTCGGCGTCGATTGGCGAGCAGTTCGAAGAGGTCGTCTTCGCTCAAGGTCGGCTCGGCGGCCGTGATCGCGGGCTCCTCACCGGAGCGGTCGCCATCACCCGGACCGTCCATTTCGGTTCCGTCCCCGGACGAATTCAGTGGTGTCGCCCCCATTGCTCGCGGATAGCACGAACCCCGGTAAAAAGGTTAGGTGGGTAGTATGTAACTACCACTGATACGATTCGGTCAATGCAAAAATCACCTCACGACGTCGAGTTCCAGCGATTCGGGCAACCAGTATCGGACTGCAGTCAATCGATCGTGACCGCTCTCTCGAGCCACCTCAACGCGGGCTTGCCGACGTTCAAGGGATCCGATACGACCCTTTGGCCCGGTCTCGAGGGGGTTGACTCCGATGCAACCTCGAGTGGAGCAAAAGTTGCCAAGCCCTACGATATCGGCGCGGTCGGTCAACGGGTTTCAGACTTACCTACTGTTTCGATCACCAATCAATTGACCGAGTCTGCGAACTGCCAGCGATCAACGGCGACCTCCACGCGGAACATTGGATGTCCTCGAGTCGCGTCTCAAAGTTCTTCTGCGCCGTTTTAACCGATCTGATGGTCGTCGTGTCCTCAGCCACGCCTCGGTGAGGGACCGCCCGGTGGTCCCTGCCGGTGTTCGGTCTCGGATCGCCAGTAGATCAGTCGGCCGGCAGTTCGACGGCGGGCTAGTCGTCCCTCCTTACGGAGTTCCTCGAGGGTCCGCCGAGCGGCCTCCGTCGTGCAGTCGAGTTCGTTGGCCACGTCGCTGCTGGTGACGACGGGTCCGTCGACGATCTCGAAACCGACGAGGGAGCGAGTCGGCGTGACCGTCTGGACAAACTGGCTGCCTGCGAGGAAAGGCTGAACGGGCTACGCGCTCTCCGTTCGGACGGCGTGCTCAAAATCCTGACCGCCAGAGAGTACCAACGGCAATACGAATGTTTATATTTATTTGATTGCCTTAAGGAAAGTAAGTGCGTTAGTTTTTATTCGACGGATGCAGCGTGAACAGTCACTTCTCCTTCAATCTCACCAACATCAACATCCGTGGTAACTATCTCGACACCTACGGAAAATGCATCTCCAACGGTCGTGTGACCGTTGAAACTCCACGCGTCGTCCTCACCGATTAGTCCGTCGTGATCGTCGTCGTACACTCCCATGTGTGGGTAGAACGAGATGACCCCGTCAAGATTTTTATCCAGCTCGAACCAGACTTTGATATCCTTACTTCCTTGGTTTGCTACCCTGAACACTTCCTTGAACCGGAGAGTAGCATTAACGTTCGGTCCATCTCCTTCGCCATTGTCAGCGAAGTCTAATTCCAATTCACCTTCCTCAGTGATTCGAGAGTAATTTTCACTATCGAAGTGGTGAGGGCTTTTGAGGCCGAGGTATCCGTCCGAATCGTCAGCAACGTTAACCGTAATTGACCGTTCAGCAGATGCTGAAGAGAACGCTCCAGTACCCACTGCAGCCGTTGCTCCCGATGCCAGTGCGCCCATACCGATTACGAATTTGCGTCGTTGCATAGTTTCTGTCTTCTCCAGCGCCTGTCCCCAACCCCCTGGATCGCCGTTGATCCGTCACGGTTCGGGTACGGCGCTTACTCCACCCAAATTCGGACTCCCGTATTGTTGTGCGCCAGTTGACGGATTTTCGGCGATTCGTTGACCATCGTCGGTGACACGCTGACCAGCCCCGACTACGCGTTGACTTTCGGTCAACCACCGCTCGCGAACCGTATCGGGGGCCTTGATACCCGTTGCGAGTCGGTCTCAAGGAGTCCATTGTCGGTTGCTCGAGCGACCGAAACGGCCGGCACCAGTTGGCTCCGCACAAGGGCGAGGAAATTGACGACGTCGGCGTGAAGAGGGCTCGATCACAATCGGCTGAGACGACGGGCAGGATGCCTCGATCACTGGGAGAGCCGAATATTCCGGTTGACTCTCACCTGCACTCGGTTACAATCCATATTACAAAACCTCTGATTATGATTCCCTCGAGCGGAGCGCGACGCCGCGCGAACGCTGGTCGTCCCGACTAGCTCGAGGGCGGGGATACCGGTGTGACACGTGTTGGTGTGGACACACCGCTCCGAGGCCGGGAAACGCATGAGCACACGAGACTGCGGACACCGAGCGAGGGAGAACCACGCATGAGCCGACACCGAGGGGGACTAGCGATCATTGCGATTAGCATACTGCTGCTCACCGTCGCCGCGACCGGTGGGGGCGATCCCGAAGTCGGCCAGGACCGTGTTCTCGAGGAGATCACCGCTGAACCCCATCCTGGCCCTAACGGGGCCTATGCGTCCGTCGACAACGAGAGCGGCGAACTCGTGATCGACCTCACCGCAGACAACGACGCGATCGACGGTGACGGCGTCAACCCCGAGGCGTTCACGGTCGTCCACGATGTCTTTACGCTCGCGTACACGGGCGAGGAATTCGCCCACGTCTGGCTCGAGCACGACGCAGACGCCGTCGAGTTCTACGCTAACGGGGACAAAACTGACTCCATCGAGGGGGAGAGAAACAACGTCAGCCTGGCCCCGAACGAGTCGGTTGCCGTGGGATTCACTGCGGATTCGAGCGACCACGAGCCGACGGAGTCGCTGATCGAATCGATCGAGATTCACGCGAAACTTCCGGACCCCGACGAGCGAGAGGCCCCCAGTGATCCAGTAGACCCACCCCGAAGCGGAATCTCTCCGACTCCCTGTCCAACGCCAACCGTCAACGTCGACGCCCCGAAGAAGACGACTCGAGCGGTCTCGATCACCGACGCCGATCCCTGTCAGACCGCGACGATCGACCTCCTCGAGTACGGCGTCGGACCCGGCGTGACCCTCGAGGAGCTGGAGGCGTCGGTCGCGACCGACGAGGACGTCGACCTCGCGGTCGGTCCCGACGAGGAGCGAAAGACGACGCCGTTCGACGAGCCCGGGCTGGCCCGGATCGGCGACGTCGCCGTCGACGGCCCCGACGACGCCGTCGAGGAGGTGACGTACCGATACGCGCTCGAGGAGAAGTGGCTCGAGCGCGAGGGGATCGACCCCGAGACGGTCGCCGTCTACGGCTACGACGGCGACGACTGGAGCGAACTCGAGACGGAACGGCTCGAGGCGAAAGACGGAACGGTCGCGTCCGTCGCGACCGACGATGGCTTCTCGCGATACGTCGTGGCGGCCGACGCGCCGACACTCGAGGGCGAGCGAACTGACGACGCCGACGACTCGAGCAAAGCGGGTACCGACGACGAGACAGCGATCGCCGAGGTAGACGAGCCGGCGGCGAGCGAGCCCGAAGACGAGGACGGCGACCGAAGCGACCCCGCCGGCTCGATGGTGGTCGCCGGTCTCCTCGCTGTGGCGCTGGTCGCCATCGCGCTCGGTGCGCTGGCCTACCGCCGGTCGTCATCCTGAAGCGATCCGGGACTCGATTTTGATAGTTCAACTGTCCGAACATACAAATACCACAACGTGATTGGGTCGACTGGGATGATTCGACGGGTGGTGAGCCGGGGGCTCCAGGTACTCCTCATCGGAGCGATCGTCGCCTTGCTCGCCGGGCAACTGCTCGGACAGCCGATTCTGCTCGGGTTCGTCGAGACGGGGAGCATGGAGCCGACGATCGAGACCGGCGACGGGTTCGTCGCGGTTCCGAGCCAGCTCGCCGGCGAGCCCGAACCGGGCGACGTCGTCGTCTTCGACGCCCAGGAGATCGAAGGCGGCGGACTGACGACCCACCGGGTCGTCGACGAGACCGACCAGGGGTACGTCACGCAAGGCGACGCCAATCCGTTTACCGACCAGGACAGCGCCGAGCCGCCCGTCCAGGACGCCCAGGTCGTCGCGACCGCGTTGCAGGTCGACGGGACCGTGCTCACGGTTCCCTCCCTCGGCACCGCCGTCATGACGATCGGCGAGAGCTTAGAGCGCGGCCAGACCTGGCTGGCGGCGACGGTCGGGGTACGGTCGTTCCTCGGAACGACGGGGCTCGCGTACGTGTTACTCGGGCTCTCGGCCGTCCTCTACGCGATCGAGACGGTCCGCGAGCGCCGCCAGCAGTCGCCTCGAGACGGACAATCCGACAACGAGCAGGGACTCGAGGCGATCGATCCCCGGCTGCTCGCGGCCGGGTTCGCGCTCGTGGTCGTCGTGGCCGCGTCGGCGGCGATGCTCGTTCCCGCCGGGACCCACTCCTACGACGTCGTCAGCGCGGAGTTCGAGTCCGATCGGCCGCTGGTGATCGAGCAGGGAACGACCGAGGAGGTGCCGTACGAGATACGAAACGGCGGCTTCGTCCCGATCGTCTCCTACGTCGAACCCGGCAGCGGGTCCGTCGACGTCGATCCCGAGTCGGCGACCGTCGGCCCGCGAGCGGATGGTGAAACCACCGTCGCCATCGAAGCGCCCGAGGAGACCGGCTACTACCCCACGTACGTCACGGAGCACAGATACCTGTACGTCCTCCCGGTACCGGTCCTCGACGCCCTCCACGACGTCCACCCGTGGGTTCCGTTCGTCGCGATCAACGCGATACTCGGCGGCGGACTCTACCTCCTCGGACGACGCCTGCTGGGTCCCGCCGATCCGCGCGCGAGACGGGCAACGATCCGCGAGCGCGGTCCCCGTCGATCGATCCTCCGACGACTCTACTGACATGCGTTCGACACCGACAGACACAGACGACGATACGAGCGGGGACCGGGAGCGGCGACTTCGACTCCAGGTCCTGTTCTGGGAGCACCGGACGACGATCGCGGTCGCACTCGTGTTCGTCCTCGCGCTCGGCGCGTGGGTGAGCTACGGCGTCTACGCCGATCCGGGCGAGACCACGGAAGAGCGACTCGAGTACAGCTGGACCGCGACGGGCGAGTTCGACCACGCGGCGCCGGTCGTCGACTCGTCGGCGGCCTACCCCGAGGAGGACGTCCTCGAGGACGAGCCGCTGTACTACACGGCGGTTTCGCCGACTGCCGAAGGGACGTTCGCCGGCGGCTACGACGCCGACAGCGGCGAGGACGTCGACGTCTCGCTCGCGGTCGACCTCCACTATCGGGCGGTCGAGCCCGACGAGGAGACGGTCTACTGGAGCGAGCGGGAGCGACTGACGAGCGTCAACGAGACCGACGTCGAGCCCGGCGAGGCGGTCACCGCAACCGTCGAGGTGAACGTCTCGGCCGTCGGTGACCGGATCGACGAGATCGAGACGGACCTCGACGCGAGCCCGGGCGACACCGAGATCCGCCTCGAGGTCGACCGCGAGGTCGAGGGGACGATCGACGGGACCAGCCAGCTCGCGGCCGACAGCGTGACCATCCCGATCGAATACGACGGCTCGACCTACCGGTTCGAGGACGAGGCCGACTTCGACGAACCCCACGAAGCCTACCGGACGGAAACGGTCGCTGCCGCGTACGGCCCGACACGAAGCGTCGGTGGGCCGCTGCTCGTCCTGCTCGGCGCCGTGGGACTGGCAGGCGTCGCCCTCGCCTCGCGACGCGTCCCCGAACCGACGGCCGCCGACCGCGAGTGGCTCGCCTACCGCGACGACGTCGCCGAGTTCGACGAGGTGATCGTCCCCGCGTCGCTCCCGGCGTCGGTACTCGAGCAGCCACGGGCCCCCGTTCCGTCGCTGGCCGCACTCGCCGAGTTCGGGATCGACGCCGGCGAGGCGGTCGTCCACGACCGGTCGACGGGACGGTATCTGGTGGCTACCGACGACGTGGTTTACGTCTACGATCCACCGTCGGCGGCGCCGGGACCTGTCCGCGACACGGACGAACCGACAGCTGGCGTCCCTCTCGAGTTTCCGCGAACCGATCCGTCCGGTGAGAGCGCGCCGAGCGACGGAGCGGACGCCGGGGTGCGTACCGACCGAGAGGACGCCGGGGAGTGTACCGACGGGGAGGAATCGGGCGTGGCCGGCACGGGAGCCGGTGCTGGCGAACCGGAGCCGGCCGGGACGGGCCCGGAAGCCGGCCACGAGAGCCATTTGGGGTCAGCGGTCGGTTCACCGTCCGCGGGAGACCGGGCCGGGAACGCCGAGGAAGGTGCCGACTCGAGCGACGGAACGACCGATCGGGACGACGATACCTGATCGCCGGATGGGCCGACGGGCGGACCGTCGGCCGGTCAGAACCGATCCAGCGAGAACGTCCCGATCTCGTGATCGGTCTCGCCCTCGAGCGTCAGCTCGGCGAGGATCTCGCCGACGACGCTGGCGAACTTGAAGCCGTGGCCGGAGAAGCCGGCGCCGACGACGACCTGCGGGTGATCGGGCAGTCGGTCGAGAACGAAGTGTTCGTCGGGCGTGTTGGTGAACAGGCAGGTCGAGAGTCGTAGCGTCGGCCCGGCGGCGTCGGGGAAGTAGTCCTCGGCGAACTCCCTGAGGAGTCGTTCGTCGGCCTGGGTTGGCTCGCGTTCGAACGCGTCGGGGTCGACGACCTCCTCGCGGTGGTGATAGCGGCCGAACTTGAAGCCCGGAACGTCGTGGACCGGAAAGCCGTAGTATTCACCATCGGGGGTCTCGAGAACCCAGACCGGGAATCGGTCGGGTGCGAACTGGTCGGGATCGTCGGGCTGGAGCCAGGCGAGGACCTGTCGTTCCGGCTCGAGGACGCCCTCGAGGGCGTCGATGAACCGGGCCGCCCACGCACCGGCCGTCACCACGAGCCGGTCGGCCTCGTAGGGTCCGTGGTCGGTTTCGACGCGGACGCCGTCGTTCGTGGGCCGCCAGTCGACGACGCGTTCGCGGGCGCGGATGGTCGCTCCCGATCGGTGCGCCCGATTCACGTGGGCGACCGTACACCCCTCGGGGACGAGAAAGCCGCCGTCGGGCTGGTAGATCGCCTCGTACGCCTCGGGGAGCTGGTAGCCCGGGTACCGCTCGGCAAGCGCCACACTCGAGAGCCGGTCGTACTCGAGGTCGTGTTCCTCACACGATCGCTGGGCGTCGTCGACGAAGTCGCCATCCGCCGGCCCGGCGGTGACCGAGCCGGTTCGATACAGCAGCTGTCGGTCGTGTGCGTCGTCCAGCTCCGCCCAGAGGTCGGCGGCTCGCTCCAGCAGCGGCACGTATTCCGGGTGTTCGTGGTAAGCGAGTCGAAAGATCCGGGAGTAGCCGTGCGAGGAGCCGTAGCTGTGGGGAATATCGTAGCGCTCGAGGCCGAGCACGTCGGCACCGCGGTCGGCCAGGTGGGCGGCTGCCGCACTCCCCATGCCGCCGACGCCGAGGACGATCACGTCGTACCGGTCGCTCATGTCCCTTCGTACGACCGGGCCTGCGAAAACGCTTGCCTCCGCGATCAGTCGTCGGTTCGGGACCGTTCGCGGAGCCGTCGTTTCTGTCGGCGCTCGGTCACGTGATCGAGCCCGTCTGCGAGCTCGTCTCGTACCCCCTCCTCGAAGGCGGCGACCTCTTCCAGGAACTCCGTCGAGAACTCCTCGACGAGTTCGAAGGTCCACTGGTCGCTGATCGCCCCCGCCGGGAGGTGCTCGTCTCGAAGCTCGTCCGCCCAGGTCTCGTGGCCAGCCTCACGGAGCTCGTCTTCGGCGCTAGCCATCCGGTCCATCGCGTGGCCGAGGTCGTGGTGGAACTCCAGAAGCGTGCCGTAAGCCCGGTAGACGTGTTCGATACCGAGTTGCAGGTCGTGCAACGCGGCCAGTTCGGCGTCACTCAGTTCGAGGTCGTCGGGATCGGTCGTCACGGGCGTCGAACCACGACCGGGTACAAAGACGTGACACGCTCGGCAATGCGTTCCGCTTTCGGCCCATCGCGGGCGCGAGCTCAGGCCGAGTCCGCAACCGTCCAGCGATCCGAGTAGGCGGTGCCACAGCGACAGCGAGCGTACGCGTGGACGACGTCGCCCTCGGCGTAGATGCCCCCGGCGCCCTCGTTTTGTTCCTCTGCGAACGCGAAGACGAACTGCACCGCGTGGTCGTCCTCGTCGGTCGACGCCTCCGGGCACTCTCCGCCTGCAAGGTCGCGCTCGACGACCCCCTCGAGCGCCATCGCGGACTGCGCGAAGGCCATCGCGTCGGTCCCCGTCGCCGCTCGAAACGCGTTCCGGCCACGCTCGCCGTCGACGACGATCAGGACGCCGTCGTCGACGCGCTCGCCGAACTCCTCGAGTCGGTCGTCCGAGACGTACGACTCCGCGAGAAACAGTGCGACGTCGTCCAGCCGCTCGCCCGCCAGAAACTCCGCGCGTGGATCGCTCATACGTCGGCTACTCCCGCGGAGTGGAAAAAGGGCGTCGGTCGTCTCGAGCCCGCCCCGGCCGCCAGCGCAACTGCCCCTCGACCGGCTGATTGGCCCTGTCTCCATCGACGACGAGCTGTCTCGGAATGACCGCCCCCGTATGATGGGTGACCGACCGAAGGCTCGTTCAGAACGCCACGATATCATTCGGTTCGAACCATCGACGTATCGGTTGCGATCGAACTCCGATGAGAAGTACCGGTACGGCCGCATTGAGTCGATCTTCGCGTTATTATGTGCGTTCACGATCCTTGATTTATTGGCGATCCGTCCGGTAGATTCCCTGTCGTTTATTACGTGGTAGTTCCAGGGATAGACTAGTCGTGGCTGGGGCCAGCCAGTACGATTCCGTCGACGAGGGCCAGTTGGCGGCGGGACGAGCCCCCCACTTACGGAACCCCCTACAGTGATCGGCAATGCGTGACAACACGTTCAACACCGAGTCCGCACTCGAGAAGCTCTCGAGCGCGGCACCCGCAGACCAGCCGCTGGAATCGGACGATCGCTCCCCCGGTCGATCCACCCGATCGGCCGAGGACGTCGACGGCGAACTCGAGGAGTTACTCGAGTACGTCGCCGACGCGCTTCCGGTCGACGAGATGGCGTTCGACGACGCCCTCGTCAAGGAGACCCTGGACGAACTCCTCTTGATGCTCATTACACTCCACGAGGAGACCCACGGCGACGAACTCCTGACCGACCTCGAGCGGCTCTTCGGCACCCACCTGAGCCCGGGAACTGTCTATCCCCGCCTGCACGAACTCGAAGACCGCGATGTCCTCTCGATGCACGCGAAAGTCCGGACGAAAGAGTACTCGATCGACGACCCCGACTACGTGCGTGACACCATCGAAGGGACGATGATCCAACACCTCGCGTTCGGGATGCTGCTCTACGCGTTTCTCGATCGGTACTGACACACGAGCCGACGATCCCACGAGATCATCAGGGAGGGGTCGATCCTCGAGCGACGAGGGGGATCCGCAGTCCGGCTCTCGTCTCCGTTTTCCGCCGGCGAGACTGCTGGCTACTGGTGCCGACTCGATGGAGAAGTGTCGATCCTCACCGCCACTCGGGCCGGGTCTCCGCTAGCGGCCACCGGACCCCAGGTGCGTTTTCGCGGCCAGCAGCGCCCGCTTACTCCGTCGCGGAGTCGTCCTCGAGGCTCCGGGCGATGTCCTGAAGCCCCTGACTCGGCGGTTCGCGAGCATCGTAGAACGCGGTGGCTCCCGGCTCGCGAAGGCCGTAGAGGAACTCGGGTTCGACGACGTCGATCAGCACCGATCCGCCCGCCCGAACGTCGTGGTCGTCGACCCACGACGCGAGCAGGTCGACGGCACCGCTCGGGTCGCGAGCGTCGGACGGCGTCTCGTAGACGCCGCGGATCCAGCGATCGTCGCCGGTGAGCGCGCGCTCGACCCTCGCGAACCGCTCCTCGTCCTCGAGGACGACGCGGACGACCTCGTCGACCGGGACCGCGTCGCGTTCGGCCGCGGGAAGTTCGAGGCGAACGCCGGTCGCCGTCTCGGTACACGTCGCTCGGATCGTCCGCACTGACGGGTGGTCACTTGAGACTCGGTCTGCCATTGAACTGAGAGAATCGGGAGTTACTCGTCGGCGTCGTCGCCGTCGCCAAGCAGCTCGTCGACGTCGGCGCTGCCGCGGCCGACGATCGAGGCGTTGATCTGTGCGACCGCGTCGGAGATCTCGCGTCCCCGGACCGTGATTCGGCGTCGCTCGCCGTCACGCGACGGCTTGTAGCCGATCTGGCGTCCCTCCATCAGGACCTCTTCGACGTTCGGGCCGTCGACGTCGGGGTTGAGCGGTCGGCCGGCGTCGTCCGAGCCGCCGGTGATCTCGAGCGTGTAGCCGTCGAGTCCGACCGCGGCGCCGTCGACTTCGTCGCCGATCGACTTGCCCAGAAACCGGTTTGCGTCCTGTTCGTCCGCCTCGAGCTGGTAGGTCAACCCGGAGTCCGGGTCGCCAACGACGACAGTGAAACTTGCCATGCCCGACGGAAGACGGTCCCCGCTCAAAAGAACATCGTTTCAACCCGACCTATTGCGCGACGGTCTGACGTACTCCCGGCCAGCGCGCTCGGCGAGTAGCGGCTCCCGGGGGCAGTCCAGTCGAAGAGTCAAGTGTGTCGCTGTCGTAGCACCGGGCGTGTTCGTCGATCACGAGCGACTCGAGTCGCGCCTGCGTGAGGAGTTCGGTGGCTCGAGCGGCGAAGCGCGCGTGGTGGTCCGTCAGGCCGTCGATCTCGCGGATTCGAACCGGTACGAGTCACACGTCGGCTCGCCGCTGACGGCCGACGTCGTCTGCGAGGAACTCGCCGACGCGCCCGACGGGACGCCAGCAGACCGGTGGAACTGGTGGATCGGCTCGCTCGAACTCGCCTACGGAGAGTTCGGTCGGTTCACGATCAGACAGTATCGGAAGTGACATCGGTGTGAAACGAAACTACTTTGAACCGGCTGACTAACTGGTCAACTAGTGACCGGGCGGGGCATCGGCGAACCGGCCCTCGTCGAATCCGGCCACCGCCGACGCCCCCGTCACCGCCTCCAGATGACCGACCGAACGTCACCGTCCGAGCAGTCGATCGTCGCCGAGCAGCCGTCCGACGGGGTGGCTCCCGGAGTCCGACGTATCGTTTCAGAATCGATCCCGACGCGTGATCGGTCGCTCCCAGTCCTCCTCTGCCGACTCGGCGGAGAGATCGGGGCCGAGGCGACCGACGAACGGCCGTGTCAGCCGGTCGATCGAATCGTCGAGCCGCTCGCAAACGCCGTCGCCTCCCTCGAGGGCTACGTCCGGCTCAGACAGGACCTGCTGTGGACCGATCGGTACGACCGGCCGGCAGACCGGGACGCCGCCATCCTGGCCGGCGACTCCCTCCACGCCACGGCGTACGCCGAACTCGCCGACGTTCCGACGACCGACCGGCGAGCCGTCGCGCTCTATCGAACGCTGGCTCGGGGGTCGACGACGCTTGCGATCGCGCTCCGGTCACCCGCGTCGCCGCGACCGGCGAGCGAGAAGGCGGACGACCGCCCCGACGCAATTCTCGCCGGAACGGCTGGATCGCTCGGTGCGACCGCCGTCGGCGCGACCGACGACGTCGGAGCCGCACTCGAGCGGTACGGCCGTTCGTTGCTCACCGCACTCGCCGCCCTCCCGTCGGAGCGAGACGCGACCCGGGAACGGGTCGCACGGCGTCTCGCCGATCCCCTCGCGTTCGATTCGTCGACGGAAAGCGGCGGGTCACGGGCGTCCGACGGCCGGGCCGAGCGGACGGCGACCCCTACGCTCGAGTCCCACCTCAGGCGGGCCCGGGGCGCCGTCGAGACGCTCGAGGCGGCGACCGGCGAGTCGGCCGACGGTCGAACGGCGCTCGCCCGGCTCGAGCGGGCAACACGGATTCCGTTTCAGGACGTACTCGAGAGCAATGACTGAACTCGGACGCCCCGTCTGGCCGGCGTACCTGCTGACGGTGTTCGTCGCGGGCCTCGGCCACTGCTATCTCGGCCAGTTGAAGCGGGGGGCCGCCTGGTTTGTCCTCTACGTCCTCGCGCTCGCGTTCCTGAGCGCGCGGACGCTGTCGGGCGCGCTCGAGCCGGGCGAGCCGTTTTTCGTCACGGCGCTGCAGTTCGAGACCGTCAACTACGTCGACGTGGCCGTGCCGCTTTCAGTCCTGGTCGTCTGTCTGCTCGACGTCTATCTGGTCGGACTGACCAAGCGAACGGATTCGCCAGCGACCGCCGAAGTGCAGTCGAACGGCTCCTGAGACTCTCCGCTGGAACTGGGTACCGAAGGCCGCGGCCGCCGGCGGTCGCGGTCTCCGGGAACGATGGACAGCGAACCGTACAACTCGTCGACTGGGTCGACAATCAGGTGATTTTGATCGTTCAATTGACGTCTACGAGACGTTTTTGTGCTCGCTCGCCGAACGTCGGGTATGGGCCGCCTCGGTACCCTCGTGCTCAAAGGACTCGGCCTCGTGCTGCTCGCGTTCATCGTCCTGAGCGTGATCGCAACCATCGTCGGGATCGCACTCTCCGTCGTCGCGACCATCGTCTCGATCGTCGTGTCGCTGGCCGTTCTCGGTCTCGTCGTCCTGGGGATCGCCTGGCTGTTCTCCGCGCTCGCCGACGGCGACGAGTCGACGGCCGAGCACGACGCGTTCGGCCGTCTCGAGGAGACCCGCGACCCCGAGAGTCGCCTGCAGGATCGCTACGTCGCGGGCGAACTGACCGAAGCCGAGTTCGAGCGGGAACTCGACCGCGTGATGGGGTCGGGAGACGCCGTCGATCGACCGACATACTCCGACGGGGCCCGATCGCGGGACGTAGAGCGCGAGCGGAGCGGACGCTAGACAGTCGCCCACGCGACCGGCGAGTGCCGGATCGACGGAGGCAAGCGCCTCGAGTCGCTATCCCGACGTGATGGAGGTCCAGTTTCTCGGGGGCGCCGGCGAGATCGGCCGGAGCGCGCTCTTGATCGACGACCGACTGCTGGTGGACTTCGGGATGGACTCGGGGAACCCGCCGGCGTTTCCGGTCGGCGACGTCGACCCCGACGCCGTCGTCGTCAGTCACGGCCACCTCGACCACGTCGGCACCGTCCCGGCACTGCTGTCGGGCGATTCCCGCCCGCCGGTTCACTGGACGCCACCGACGTACGATCTCGCGATGATGCTCTCTCGGGACACCCTCGACCTTCACGGCGGCAGTTACGACTGCCCGTTCACTCAGGCCGAACTCGCTCGCCTGACGCAGGTGTCGGTGACCCACGGCTATCGCGAGCCGTTCGAGGCGGCCGGCTACGAGATCACCTTTTACGACGCGGGTCACGTCCCCGGAAGTGCACACGTCCTGATCCATGACGGCGACACCCGCCTGCTCTACACCTGCGACTTCCACACCGAAGACCAGCGACTCGTCGCCGCCACTTCGGCGCGACCCGAGGCCGACGTCGTGATCTGTGAGAGTACGTACGCCGACACGACGCGACCGCCCCGCGAGGAGATCGAGCGCGAGTTCGCCGAGAGCCTCCGGGCGACCATCTGGGAGGGCGGCACGGTCGTCGTCCCTGCCTTCGCCATCGGCCGCACGCAGGAAGTACTGTGTCTCTGTGAGGCGTACGACCTCGAGTGTTACGTCGACGGGATGGGCAAACGGATCACCGAACTGTTGCTCCACGAGCAGAACCGGCCGTTCCTGCGCGACGCCGACGCGTTGCGGCGGGCGAAGGGCAACGCCCGCTTCGTCGACGGGCGGGACGGCCAGCGCGAACGCATCGCCGAGCAGAACACGGTCATCGTCACGACCAGCGGCATGCTCCACGGCGGGCCCGCGATGACCTACGTGCCCGCGATCCGGAGCCACCCGGCGAACAAGATCGCCATGACCGGCTACCAGGTCGAGGGGACGCCGGGTCGTGACTTGCTCGAGACCGGCAGCGCCGAACTCGACGGTCGCCGAATGCCCGTCAGCGCCCAGGTCGAACAGTACGACTTCTCGGCACACGCGGACCGAACGGGCCTGTTCGAGTTCCTCGAGTCCTACCGCGACAGCGAGGTGCTCGTCGTTCACGGCGATCGCTGTGAGGCGTTCGCCGAGGAGCTACGGACCGAAGGGGTCGACGCGAGCGCGCCGGCACTCGGCGAGTCACGTACGCTCGAATAACGGCGGCCAGCCGAAGAGTAACGGTGGCCAACCGACGACTCCGCGTCACTCGGCCGTCGACTGCTCACCGACGGGCTGGAGCTCTTCGTCGACGAGCGTCTCGTAGGCTCGCCGGAATCGCTCCGAGAGCGCCTGATGAGAGATACCGAGTTCGTCGGCCAGTTCTTCCATCGAGATGCGCCGTGGAATCTCGAAGTAGCCGTACTTGAGCGCAGCCTCGAGCGCCTCGCGTTGTTCCGGCGTCAGGCGCGTGTCGGGTTCGGTGCCGTTGGTCACGTCGCTGACGCGTCGTAAGTCAACGTTAATCTCGCGCTCGACGAGCCGGTCGTACGCGTTAGTCAGCGCCGTCCGGTCCGGAAACCGAACCCGAACCTGCCACCAGCCGTCGGCTCCCCAGGCTTCGAGCAGGGAGCCGCCGTCCTCGAGCAGCGGATCACACAGCCTCGAGATGCCGTCGCCGTCGGGGAACACCACGTCGTAGAGCAACCGGGTTCGCGTCTCGACGACGAGTTCGTACGCCTCGACCGACGGATCCGCCTCGAACGCCACCTCGATGCCCTCGCGGTCGACGCCGGACACCCAGAGACAGGGGTTGGTCTTCGACACGGACGACTCGAGGTCGAACGTCGCGTCCGGAGCGTGCTCGAACGCCGTCGCCAGTGTCGTCTCGGGGGCCGGAAGCCGGAGCTCGGCTATGGTCGACATCACCCGTGGTACACTTCCGAACCGTATAAATCGCAGTTCAGACGGGACTGACTGTCAGGATCGGTTATCGTCGACGATCGACGACGCAAACACCGTTCGATCAGCGGGCGCTCATTCGACGGTCTCGCCCGCGGAGTCGAGCGCACGCTCGAGGTCGCGGACGCCGGCCTTCTCGCGCCGGTCGGGGTTCGCGAGGACGGACACGGGCTGGTGGCCGAGGGAGACGAACGCGAGGTCGAGTCGGTCGGCCGTCTCGGCGAGTCCGAGCGCCACGTCCGCCTCGCCCGCGAGCACCTTCCGGGCGGGGCTCTCGTGGGCTCGCAAGGCGAGGTCGAAGCCCTCGATCGCCTCGACGAGGTCGTGTCGATCGACCCCTCGGTCGTCCGCGAGGTCGGCGAGCGCGACGCCCAGGCTCGTCCGGAGTCCCGAGTCGGCCGTCCGATTGACGAAGCGCAGGTCGGCGTCGACCAGGTCGGCCAGTCCCGAGATCGCGTCGGCCTCGTCGGATTGGACGAGCAGTCCCCACTCGCGCTCCCAGCGGGCGAGCTCGTCGGCGTCGACGTCGCGCTCGAGCGGGCCGGCGACGACGGCGACGTCCGGAGTTCCGTCCCGAAGCCGACGGAGGGCCGGACGCGAGCCCACCGAGAGATAGCGCGGGTTCTCGAGGGAGTCGAGCAACCGTGAGAGCGTGGGGTCGTCCTCGCCGACGCCGAGCAGCGTCGGCGGCCGGACGTCCGGCGAGAACAGCCGGACCGTGACGGGTTCGCCGTCCTCGAGGTAGTCGGTGTCGGGATCGACCTCGACGACGCCGTCGGCGTGAGCCAGACTGGTCGTCGCGCCGCTGCCCTTGTCGACGGGGTAGACGAGCGGTTCGCCCTCGGCGTCAGTCGTCACGCCGACGGGCATCAGCCGCAGTCGCCCCTCGGCGTAGCGCTCCTGGCGGGCCATCCGACCCGTGACGGTCGCGGTCTCCGGTTCGGGCAGGCCGGCGGCCTCGCGGATCGCCGGCGCGACGAACGTCCGAAAGACCATCATCGCCGAGACCGGGTAGCCGGGGAGGCCGACGTACGCGGAGCCGTCCAATCGACCCACGAGCATCGGTTTGCCCGGCTTCACCGCGACGCCGTGGACGAGGAGGTCGCCCTGCTCGTCGATCACGCGGTAGATGACGTCGACGGCGCTCGCGCTGGTCGAGCCGGAGGAGAGCACGAGATCGCACTCCTCGGCGGCCTCGCGGAGCAGTCGCTCCATCTCGTCCTGATCGTCGCCCGCGTGGGGGTAGAGGACGGCCTCGCCGCCGGCGTCTTCGACCCCCGCGGCGATGGTGTAGCTGTTGACGTCGTAGATCTCGCCGCGCTCGCTCTCGAGGTCGCCGCCGGGCCGGACGAGTTCGTCGCCGGTCGAGACGATGCCGACGCGCGGGCTGGCCCTGACCGGGACCTCGTCGACGCCGAGTGCCGACAGCAAGCCGACGTCTCGGGGCGTGATCTGCGTTCCGGGGCCGAGCGCCCGTTCGCCAGCGGCGACGTCGGCACCGGCGAACATCACGTTGTCACCCGGTGCGACCGACGTCCTGATCAGTACGTCGCCGGTCCCGTCGTCGACGTCGGTTCGTTCGACCGGCACCATCGCGTCCGCCCCAGAGGGCATCACGGCGCCCGTCGAGATCTCGACGGCCTCCCCCTCCTCGAGGGTCACGGCCGGCGCTTCGCCGGCGTGGACCTCGCCGACGACCGCGAGTCGGGCGGGGTCGGCCTCGTCGGCGCCGAAGGTCTCCCGCGCCCGGAGGGCGTAGCCGTCCAGACTCGCCCGGTCGAATCCGGGCACGTCCAGTTCGGCGTCGAGTCGGTCGGCGAGCACCCGGCCGCGAGCCTCGGCGAGCGGAACGCGTTCGACGCCGGCCTCGAGCGGGAGCGAGTCGATTGCCTCGCGGGCCGCCGCCGGGGAGGCGAGATCGCGAAACTCCTTGCGGTTCATACCCTCACTTCTGTCCCGGAGCCTAAAAACGTCGGCCGAATTCACCGTCGGGGTTACGACGGGGAGCCACCGGAGAACTCGTCGGCTGTCTCCTCGAGGGTTTCGCCGCGCTCCTCGCGGTCGTCGTCGTCCAGCTCGAGGAACCGCCGACGGACGATGAGGACGGGACTGACGGTTCTGGTAGCGATCCGTTCGGAGGGATCACCGAAGATGCGGTCCCGGATCGAGGGCCGACTCTCGCCGACGACGACGAAGTCGTGATCGTCGGCGACCCCCGCGATCGTCCCGAGCGGATCGTCGTCGACGACGACGCTCTCGAGGATGTCGTCGGGATCGACGCCGTTCTCGACCAGCGTCTCGGCGGCGTCCTCGAGGACCGCTCGGCCGTCGTCGACGGCCGACTCCTCCGAGGTGACGTGTAAGAGCGTGATAGCAGCGTCGTCGGCGAAGGCCGCTGCGACCAGTTCGGCGATGTTCGAGACGTGGACGTCGCCGCGAAGCGGAACCAGAATGCGGTCGATCTCGCGGACCGGGTTGAGCAACACGATCCCGTCACACTCGAGTTCGACGGCGGTGCGCTCGATCGTCTTGAGGGCATCTTTGGTAAAGACGAGCCGGGTCGTCCAGGTTCCGCCGGCCTCCTCGAAGCTGGCGGCGAGCTCGTCGAGTTTCGCGGTCGCTCGCTCCCCGAACTGGGTCCGTGCCTGCTCGGGGGCGGTCTGGTCGGGAAGCTCGTGGTAGCCGAGCAAGACGACGGGGATCGAGCCGAACGCCGCCGCGATCGCGTCGGGAATGACCTCACCCTCGAGCACCTCGACGGGAATCAGCACGCGGTGTTCGAGGTCACCCGGCGGGTGGTTCTCCTCACTCATCGTCCGGCCCTCCGGCGAGACGCACGTCTCGAGCGTCGTAGCCGTACCAGTCGGCGTCCGACCGTCGGATCGCGACGAGGGTGACACGGAGTAGCCCGTACATGATCAGATAGGTGACGTTCGCAACCTCGGCTAATAGTTCCGTCCCTCCCGTCGCCACGAGCACGACGGCCGGCCCGCCGACGAGCGAGAGCGCGACGTGGGGGTTCCCTCCCTGAGGGCGACCCGACCCACGACGGGTGGAACCAGCCGGTCCCGGCTGACGGCGTACAGCGCGCTCGAGCCACTCGGGAGTGACTCGGCGCTCGACGCTGGGACCACTGTCGGTGCGTGTGGGAGCCGACGCTGTCCGTTCGTCTCCAAGTCAACTGATGAAGAGCGACAGCGATGAATTACGGACATGGACGACGCACGACGCACGACGAGGGACGCTCACGCTGTCGGACAGCAGCCAGTGACGCGAAGTCGCCGGACGGGAGCGGCGACTTCTCACACCCGTTCCCACCGGCAGTATCAGAACAGGTAGTCCCTGATGAACCGTTCGAGCAAACCCCGATGGCGTCCCTCGTAGGTCTGGACCATGACGGCGGTGCAGTCGACCGCATCGACGAGGTCGTCGGCGGCGCTGCCGCGGAATCGCGCTTCCACGCCGATCGGGCCGGCTCCCACGACGAGTAGATCCGCGTCGGCGACGAACCGGGTCATTCCCTCGACCGGCGTATCGGTCTCGAGCACGCGCGATCGGACCGGCACGGTACAGATCCGCATCAGCTCTTCGTGGTACCGTTCTGCTGACTCCCGCCGGCTCTGGGCGGCGTCCTCGGGGATCGCTCGAACCAGGACGATCTCCGCGCCGGTTTCCTCCGCGATCGCGTCCGCCAGGAGTATTTTCACCGGATCGTACGGTCCGCCGCCCCGGCTAGCGACGGCGATCCGTTCGACCGTCTCGAGTCCCCGGTCCTCGACGAGGGCGACGTCACACGGGGCGTTCTGGCGCAGCCACGCCGTCTCGCTCGCACCGAGGAGTCCGGGAATACCGTCGCCAGCGTGTCGCTGGGTGACGATGAGGTCGATCCCCTCGAAGGTCGCGAAGTCGACGATGGCCGCCTTGTGATCCTCGCTGACGATCCGACGGTAGTTGACGTGCGTTTCGTACTCGCCGGGGTTCTCGAGCGCCGCGGCAGCTGGCTCGCCGCCGGAGGTCCGAAGGTCCGCTTCCAGCGCCTCCGAGGGGAACCAGTCCGGCGCGTTCTCGGGATCGTTGGGGAACCAGTCGGGGAGGTCCGTCGACCGAACTCCCGAGTGACGCGAGGGGAGGATGTGCTCGGGTTCGTCGTAGAATTCGACGACCGAGACGGCCGTCGACCGGAGTCGGCCGAGGTCGAGGGCGATCCGAAGCATGTCGCGTCGGGCGCGATCCGGCGTCGCCTCGGTGATCGCCACCAGCAGGGTGTACTCCCGTTTCGATTCGAACAGGTCGCGGGTCCGGTCGATCGCCGACTCCCCGACGCTCTCGCGGACCTGTGCCCGGGCGACGCCCTCGCGATCGATTCCACCCTGGTAGTACTGGACGTAGGCGAAATACCAGACGCCGGCGAGTGCACCGATTCCTAGCGCCCCGACGATCGCAACGAGGCCGGTGTAGGCCAGCACGACCACCCCGCCTGCGATCCCGAACAGCGGCATCCACGGGTACAGCGGCGTCTCGAAGTCCGGATCGTACTCCTGGACCGCCCCTTCCCGGAACCCGATCAGGGCGACGTTCAGGAGGATGAACACGAGGACCTGAAACGCGCTCCCGAAGGCGGCGACCTGCTGGATCGGTAAGACCGCCACCAGCACGACCAGGACGGTCCCCGTCAGCGCCACGGCGTAGACGGGCGTCGCGAAGCGGTCGCTCACCTCCTCGAGCTTCGAGGGGAGCACGCCGTCTCGAGCCATCGCCAGCGGGAACCGCGACGCGGCGAGGATGCCGGCGTTCGCAGTCGAGGCGAGGGCCATCAGCGCCGCGACGACGATCGCCAGCGCGAAGACGCCCCCGAACCCACCGAAGAGCTGTTCGGCTGCGAGCGCGATGATCGCCCCCTCGCCCTCGCTCGTGAGGATCGCTTCGGGAGTGGCGGCGATCGCCTCCGGGATGTCGAGGACGCCGATCGTCACGTAGACGATGACTGCGTAGACGACGGAGACGAACGCGAGCGCCAACCCGATCGCGAGCGGCAGATTCCGCCCCGGGTCTTCGACCTCCTCTGCGACCGCGCCAACCTTCGTCAACCCGGCGTATGAAATGAAGACGATCGCCGTCGCCTCCAGGAGCGCCGAGCCACCCACGGCCGGGCTGAACGCCCCCTCGACGCGGGCGCCCTCGATCTGTGGAACTCCCCCGAAGGCGTACGCTGCGAGAATCGCCACCAGGATACCCACCAGCCCGAACTGCAGTTTCCCGGAGCCCTCGGCGCTGACGAGGTTGATCACCGTAAAGAAGATCGCGAGTACGACCGCGATCAGCGTCACGAACTCCGCAAGCGTCTCGCTGACGTACAGCAGATACGGGACGCCCCCGACCAGCGCGAGCGCGCTCTTCAACGACAGCATCAGCCAGGTGCCGACGCCGGCGATCGTCCCGAGCAGCGGCCCCATGCTGCGCTCGACGTAGAGGTATGGGCCGCCGTCTTCGGGGATCGCCGTCGACATCTCCGCGACGGCCATCGCGGCAGGGAGGACGAGCAGGGCCGCGATGACGAACCCGAGGACGGCTGCGGCGTCGGCTAAGATCCACGCGACGCCGGGGAGGACGAAGATCCCCGACCCGATCATGGCACCGACCGCGATGGCGAACGTCTCGGCCAGCCCGAGATCCCGTTTCAGTCCGCTTGGCATCTGTCTTCTCCCCTGTGTTCGATGTGGTCCCGGGGAGCCGTTGCCCCGGTTCGATCGGCGCTACGGCTGCTGGCGACCCGTCCGCCTCGTCCGGCTGGCTGCTCCGGGGGGTCGGACGGACGGCTGGCCAGCGGTCCTCGGCACGGACGAGCCAGTTCGTCCGAGTGCCACGGTCGTGGTGCGTGCCGATCGGTCGGTACTAAACTCGACGCTATTCGATGGTACGATTGGTCCGAACACCGAAACAGCGGCACTAACTCGTGTGAAATTGGCACGGTTGGGTCACCGGTCGAAAGCCGGCCGGGTGCCGGCGGAAGGTTCGCCGAGCCACACGGGTACGATTCGCGTTCGACCACGGGTGAGCCTCCAGCCGGTTGCCCGACCAGCAGTAGCCGACGTCCCAGGGGTCGGCGCTCACCGAGCCGCTTCGCCCGCGCCAGGCGCGGATCGCACGCGCCGGTGCGAAGCGGCGGTGTCCGCGTGAGCGCTCGATCAGTCGTCCGCTGGCGAGAGACCGGGCAGGCTCGTCCCGTAGTCTGCGCCTGCAGTGACCTCCGAGGGCTCTTTGGCGAGCCAGACCATGATCAACACCGTGACGATGTACTTGGTGATGATGTCGAGGACGCTGTAGCCCCAGGAGGTGATCGCGACGTCGAGCACGGCGAACCCTTCGACGCCGAGTGCCCACAGGATCGGGTAGCCGAACCAGCCGACCACTGTCAGGATCTTCAGCGTGTTGAACAGGTCGACCGTCCCCGCCTTCTCCGCGTCGGCCGTCCACTCGACGAGGATGATGTAGACGATGACGAGGAAGAACAGCGAGCTAATCACGAACCACCACCAGCGCATGACCAGTGAGGAGGTGGTGAGTGCCGCTGCGAGGCCGGTGACACACATCGCGATCGTAAACGCGACCGACGTCAGGATCTTCGTGATGTTCGAACCGGCGATCATCCCGAGGGCGATCAGGATGAACGGTGTCGAGAACGTCCACGTGAGGTATCGTCCCCACATCGTCAGGACGCCGTCCTCGCCGGCGGTCGTCATTCCCTCCGCGGGATGGCCCGCCGGCATCTCGATGATGCTCAACGTGAGCCCGGAGGCGAGTCCGCTGTAACTCGAGATCGACACGACGGAGATCAGCATCACCGACACCGCGATGAGCTTCGCCCGTGGATCGGTGAGATTACGCCCGAGGTAGACGATCAGGAGGATCGTCAGCCCTGCGAGCGCGATGTTGAGGACGAACGACCACGCGAGCACGGGATCTTCGAATACGTGCTCGAAGATCTCCGCCTGCGTTATGTCGAGCGGCTGTACGAGCTGTGCGAGTGCCGTCTTGTCGAGTGTTGCTGAGGGTACCATGCGTCCAGTTTAGATCTCAGTGCAACGGGGGTAAAAGGACCCCCCCTTACCTGTATGGCTCGAAGATACTCCACCGAATTGATGCCGTCGAATAGGGAGGCAGAGAGGAGATAGAACAGCGACTCGTACAAGCTTGTAACAGTCTTTTTACATTGACTGTCATCGACGCCAACTTGAAGGCGAGCAGCGAGAGGGTCGGTCGAGAATCCGTCGCCAGGAGGACGGAGCGGCCGCCGGTTCGTGCTGTCGGACGGAGTGGGGATTCACCCCGCCCGTCCGGCGAAGTCGCTTCCTCGACGGCTGCCCGACAGTATCAGAACGGCAGGAGACGGCCGACGCCGGTCGGCCGGCTGTCGGCCCGAACGGCCTCGACGACGTGCTCGCCGCTCAACAGACACATCGGCACGCCGATGCCGGGGTTCGTATCGCCGCCGACGTAGTAGAGGCCGTCGACGCCGGGCGCGCGGTGGCCGGGACGCATCGGACCGGTCTGAAAGAGCGTGTGAGCGAGGCCGAGGGCAGTTCCCTGCGGGCGGTCCAGTCGTCGGCCGTACTCGGAGACGGCGGTCAGCTCTTCGACCAGGATCCGATCCCGAACGTCGACGCCCGTAGTGTCCGCCAGGTCGGCGAGCACCGCATCGCGGTAGGTCGCCCGCAGCTCCGGGCCGTCCTCGAGTCCGGGCGCGATCGGCACGAGAATTACGACGGTCGAACAGCCGTCGGGAGCCACCGACGGGTCCGTTTCCGAGGGGACGTTGACGTAGTACGCCGGATCGTCGGGCCAGCGCGGGTCCTCGAAGATCGACTCGAAGTGGGGATCCCAGTCGGTCGGCAAGACGAGCGTGTGGTGAGCGAGCGGGTCGACGTCGCCCTCGACGCCGAGATACAGCATGAACGCCGACGGCCCCCACGTTCGGTCGTCCCAGTAGCCCGGCTTCCGGTCGACCGCGTCCGCTGGGAGCAACGACCGTTCGACCGTCGCCGGCGGCGCGTTACAGACGACCCGGTCGTGGACGTACTCGTCGCCGCCGAGCGTCACCGCGAGGCCGTCCGCTCGCGGGACGATCCCGTCGACGTTGGCGTCGGTGTGGATCTCGACGCCCTGGGCTCGCGCGACTCGCTCCATCGCCTCGACGAGCTCGTACATCCCGCCCTGTGGGTAGTAGACGCCCAGTCCGAGGTCGACGTGGCTCATCAGTTTGTACAGCGACGGCGTGTTGTGTGGCGAGCCACCGAGGAAGACGAGCGTGTACTGGAGGAGCTGGCGCAGTTTCGGGTGCTCGACGTACGTCCGGACGTGGTCGTCCATCGAGCCGAGCAAGGTGAGCCCGCGTGCCGACCGGGCGACCTCGAGCGAGAGCTAGTCGCGAAACCGGCTCCGGTTGGCCATCACGAACCGGTTCATCCCGATCTC
>LFCJ01000356.1_pt1 | contig 27638 bp, 19 predicted proteins | sample 643141 | NCBI WGS metagenome assembly LFCJ01 (sample SAMN03766243, study PRJNA286221) | soda lake metagenome | biome: soda lake; feature: Kulunda steppe; material: water; isolation source: sample B1-Br-g2 brine of Lake Bitter-1 | place: Russia: Kulunda steppe | collected 2010-07
CGCAGAGAGTGAGCCGCCTGCCTGGCCCCACGATCCGGACGCTGCAGGCGGCGGGTCGCTGTACGAACTCGGTATCCACTGCTTCGACCTGCTCGAGTGGCTGTTCGGCGAACTGGAGGTTCGCGACGCGGCGATCGCCAACTCGCTCGACATTCCGGTCGAAGATGCAGCAACCGTTCTCCTCCAGGCTCCGGAGACCGAGACGACGATCACGCTTCACTGTGGCTCCTACCAGTGGGAGGAACTCCCGGAGGTGAATACGGAACTCCGGCTCGAGGGAATTTCCGGGACGATCTGCAACGACGAGTTCCTCCCGGACAATTTCTACGCGAGTGCCGCCCGTTCGGCCCTCGGGAACGTCGCAAAGCGGTTCACGGGAGCGCAGCCGGACGTGTATGCCCCGACGTTCTACCTCGAGGCCCATTACGACGCATTGGCGGACTTCCTCGAATCGATCCGCGAGAACGAGCGTCCGCCGATCGACGGTGCCGACGGTCGCCGTGCGATCGAATTGGCCGAAACCGCCTACGAACACGCCGGTCTCGACGAAACGACAGAGACGGAGCGTCCGGAGGTGCTGTCGTGAGCTCACTTCGTGGCGTGACGAGTATCGCGGCCGATCGCCGCGGCAGCTGGACACCCGGGGTCGACACCCGGATGGCGACGTTCGAGACACCGATCCGACAGCTACTCGAACCACATGCAGCCACGCTCGCTACCGCCGAGACGGTCACGCTCGTTCCCGACGCTCACTATCCGTTCCATCCATCGACGGGGATGGTAACAGATCCGGCCGTCGTCGGTGCGGTCGTCGCCTATCTGGAACGCGAGACGGGTGCCGACGTCGCCGTTGCCGGGACGGGTGAGTACGTTAGCGCCGAGCGAACGAGTTCGTATCTCGGTATAGATGACGTGCTCGATCGGTTCGACGCGTCGCTGGTCGATCTCTCCGAGACCCCCCGGACGAAGGAGACGTTCACGCTCGGCGATCAGCCTGTCGCGGTCGCGGTTCCCGACCGGCTGGCGACGAGTCTCGTGATCCCGATCCCCACCCTGCGACCGACACGGGACGGACCGATCGCCGGCGGGATGCGAACGCTCGCCCGCCACGTTGACTGCTCGGTCGCCGGTGGGATCGGTGCGGCTGCAGCAACCCGTGCAATCGACCCCGAATTCGCCGTCCTCGATGCAACGACCGCCTACGCGGGCGACTCCTTCGCGGCCGAGACGCTGCTAGCCGGACCGACGGCCCCTATCGATGCAGTCGCCGCGACCTTGATCGATCGATCGCCGGCCGATGATCCGGTGATCGCACATGGGCTGCAGATGGATTTCGATTCGATCCAGGTCGAGGGGATCGACCTCGACTCGCTTCGCGATCGGTGTCCCTCGGGTGAGCTGCCGCCACCGACCGAACCACATCCGGCTGTGTCGATCGCCTACCGAACCTACGCGGCAGTCAGCGGCGACGCTGTCCCGCCACAACTGGATGGACGATAACAATGGCGAGCAACACCCAATCGGCGACGGCCTCCGACCGTCCCGTCGCGAAGACTGCCGCCGTTACCGGGGCAACCGGGTTTCTCGGCTCGCATCTCTGCACGCGGCTGCTCGCAGAGGGCTGGACAGTCCGGGGGCTCAGCCGACCGACATCGGACCGAAGCGGACTCGACGACGTCGACTGGTACGTCGGCGATCTCTTCGATAGCGACACCGTCCGATCGCTCGTCGACGGGGCCGATGTCGTTTTCCATCTCGCCGGCGTCAGCCTCTGGAACGCGACCCCCGAAACGGTCGAACACGTGAACCGGGATGGGACCCAGGCCTTGCTTGACGCCTGTCGAGACCGTGATGCTGGCCGCGTCGTCTTTACGAGTACTGCCGGGACACGTCGACCCACGTCCGAGGGTGCAGTCGCTGACGAAGATGACATCGCCGAACCGATCGGGGCATACCAGTCTTCGAAGGCGGCCGCAGAAACGCTCGTCGACGACTACGCCCGAACCGGAGACGCCGTCACGGTCCATCCGACTTCGATCTTCGGGCCGGGTGACGAGGCGTTCACGGCGCAGCTAATCGCCATGGGAGCCGAGCCTACGATGCCCGCACATCTCCCCGGCGGACTGAGTTTTGTCGGGGTTGGCGACGTCGTCGATGGCCTGCTTGCAGCCGCCGAACACGGCCACTCCGGCGAGCACTACATCCTCGGCGGTGAGAACCTCACCTACGAGACGGCCGTCTCCCGGATCGCAGAGTACACCGCCGGCTCCCCGGCCCGCGTTCGCGTTCCCGCAACCGCGATCCACGCCGCCGGACCGGTCGCGGAAGTCGCGGCTGCCGTCACCGATCGGCGCGTGTTCCCGTTCGATCGGCAGATGGCGCGACTCGCAACCCAGCGGCTGTTCTACAGCTCTCAGAAGGCCCAGGATGAACTGGGTTATACGCCTCGACCGATCGAAACCCACCTCCCGGAAACGATGGAGTGGTACCGATCGGAACAGCAGTAAGCCGATCGCGGGGAGGTCAGGTATCGGACACTCTGCTATCTCGAGTTCTCGAATATAGATACTCCCAGTTCGCCGTCTCGGTTCGGTGTACGTGTACTATTACAATGCATCGACGGCGGCTACTGCCGATCGATGCGGATTCTCGTTTTCGCCAACACTCCTGCCCACGTCCACCTGTATCGCAACGCCGTCGACCGGCTCACGGACGCCGGCCACGATGTCCTCGTCCTGACCCGCGAATACGCCTGTACGACCGAGCTGCTCGACTACTTCGAGCTGCCGTATCGTGTCTACGGCACTCACGAGACGGAGTCGTTCTCGAAACTCGACTTCGCACAGGAGCTGGGGGGACAGCTCCGATCGATCGCCACTGAGGCGCTCCGGTTTCGGCCGGACGTCGTCTTCGGTCGAGGTCCCTACGCTGCGGCTGCGGGCACGCTGACCCGATCGCCGATCGTCCTCGTCCTCGACGACGAACCGGGTGATTTCAACCACACCGTCTCTCGCCCGTTCGCAGACTGTATCCTCTCGCCAGCAGTCACTCGTCGGGATCTCGGCGACGCTCACTACACGTTCGACGGCTTCAAAGAGTGTGCGTATCTCCACCCCGACGTTTTCGAGCGGACCGGCGATGTCCGTGATGCACTTGGGGTCGGTCCGGACGAATCGTACGTTCTCCTCCGGTTCAACGCACTCGACGCACTCCACGACACCGATCTCGAAGGGTTCTCCCCCTCCGAGCGACGAGTCCTGATCGAGCGTCTCGCCGATCGGGCGACCGTCTTCGTCTCTGACGAAGGTGATGAGATGGATCTCTCTGGGCTGCCCGCGCGACCGTACGAGCTCCACCCAGCGCTGATTCACGACGCGATGGCCGAGGCTGCCCTCGTCGTCTCGGATACGGGAACGATGGTCACCGAAGCCGCACTGCTTGGCACGCCGGCGTTTCGCTACCGCGGGACCGACGAGCACGAGTACGGTGAGTTCCAGGAACTCGAACGCGCCGGGCTTGCCGAACAGTTCGACGGCTTCGAACGGGTCTGCGATCGGTCAATCGAACTTCTCGCGGACGATGGCGCTACAGCTCGCTGGCAGCGGCAACGACAGGAATACGTCGGCGATCTCGTGAATCTAACGGACGTTCTGGTCGATGTTGCAGAGTCACGCGGCGCGATCGGTCGGCTTAGTTCATCGACTCGTGACTCGTTGCGGACGCGATCAGCCTCGAGCTGACATTGGTCGTCGATACTAGGGTGATCATCAGCGTAACCTTCTCTTATTCGAGACCGTTGATACGACCGTCCGGCAGGGATCAGTCACCCAGCCAACTACCGCTGTTTGCTGTCGGAATCACGTTTAATTACGAGAGACAGTTTCTGCCAAGCACAGTATCCGTTCAACTGAGACTCAGCGATCGGAATATGTCGTTCATACTCAAGATACCGGCTCAATCATACGTATCTATCGATGACAGGAACGGCGACAATTAGTATCGAGATCGAACTCGGGTGGGGGATCGCGCGGTACGGTAAACTCAACAAACTCAGCGACGATCGTGCTGTAGAGACGCAGTATCTCTCCCGGTTGCTCGATTGCTGCGACGAATACAACGTTCCGATCACGTTCGATGTTGTCGGTCATCTATTTTATGAGGAGTGTGACGGGGAACACAGTGGACCACACGACGACGGTTGGTGGGACATCGATCCGGGAACGTCCGTCGAAGAAGATCCCGAGTTCTACGCGCCCGATCTGATCGCGGATATCCGATCTCGCGACACCGATCACGAGATCTGTACGCACACGTTTTCACACATCGAGTGTGACGAGGTCGATCCCGAGATCGTTCGGTGGGAACTGGACAAAGCGAACCGGGTTCACACCGAACACGGTGTTCCACCGAGTGACTCGTTCGTTCCACCGCGACACAGCACACCGCCGTCAGCAGTGCTCGAAGAGACGGGCGTTCGAATTAACCGGGTTCCGTTCCACCGTGCCGAGGGTGAGTCTCCATCGACGACGAGAGGTGGAAAACTGTTCGATATCCTCTTCGGAGATCATCCCACGATGGAGCCGCGTCTCGAGTCCGGAGTCCTCGAAACATACAGCCCGGTGTACACCACGTTTGCTGCACCGTATCTCCCTGGCAGTAACGACCCGGTTCACCCCATCTACCGATCGATCCCGCTTGCCGTTCGCCAGCGACTTCACGAGTGGAACCTTCGAAAGGGTGTCGACAACGCGATCGACGTTGACTCGTTCGTTCATTACTGGTGTCACCTGTACGACTTCGCCAACGAGCAGCAGTGGCCCCAGATCGAGTCGTTCGTTCGGTACCTGTCAGAACGATCCACGGCAGGCGAGATTGACGTCCTGACGATGCGCGAACTCGCTGCTGACAGGGCACAAGTTGCCGAACGGGATCTGCCCTTGCCACAGACGGAGCCATCCGATTGCACGTCCGAGCGTCCCGAGCGAGAACGGATCGAGGCCCAGGTTGAACACGCACTGGATCAAAAACAGTCATGAGCGAAGATCAGTTGTCTATCGGACTACTGCTTAGTGGTCCCAGAATGGAACGATGGGCGTTCGAGGCAGTCGAACTGGCGAGACAGACCGCTGGGATTTCGATCGATCTGGTCGTTCTCGACGACACACCCGCAGCGTCGGACTCCCAATTGGAATACTACATCGAGGCAGTGGGTGAGTACGGCGCCTGGGCCCCCGCTCTCGGCTTGCATCGCCTCATAAATCCGCCATCGTACCTGTCTTCCGTTCCGATCGACGATCGCCCCTGGTATGAAGACGCGACCGTGCTTAGAGCCCAACCTGAACCCGCTGACGGCTTCGGCCAGCGACTGCCCGCGGAGACGGTCGATCGGATCGCCGACGCGGACGTCGATCTGTTGTTTCGACGCGGATTCGGCATCCTCGTCGGCGACGTGTTGACGACACCGACACACGGCGTGGTAAGCTTCCATCACGGAAATATCAGAGAGTACCGCGGTCGACCACCTGGCGTCTGGGAGTTCGCAAACGACGAGGAGACAGCAGGGATTACACTCCAGCGACTCTCGTCGACACTCGATGGCGGCGAGATCGTCGTCGAGAAAACGGTCGATATTTCCGACTGTCACACGTGGCAAACTGTCAAGCGGCGACTGTTCGAGTCGTCTGTAGACATGCTGGCAACCGCATGTAAACGACTCACGGACCCGGCGTTCGAGCCAACCGTCGTGGACGAACTGGGCCCGTTGTACTCCGAACCTGATGCGATCGAGGCTGCCAAGATCGGCGCGAAAAACGCCCGCGGAAGAGTCCTGGATAGCATCCGTTAGACGAAGCTACAGACCATCTCTCTCAGCGGCGACTCTGGGAATCCTTCTCCTCGCGCAACGAGAACTGTTTTCGATGACCGGCAGTTTGTCTGCATCCGGCAGAACCGATCGGCGGTGTGTACGGTGTCGATCGTATGTTACTGATCGGCAGTCACTGGCAGGCAGGATCGACGGTCACTCGAGGTACCCGAGATCGGCGAGTCGCTCCTCGACAGCTTCGTCCGCCGTCTCGATCGAATCGTCCGCGTCGAGGCGCGGATACTCCTGGGATCCAACGTCGTCGACGCAGGGCAGCGGGCTCCCATCCATGCGCTCGTCGAACGGCACGTCGAGCGTCGACAGGACGGTAGGCGCGACGTCAAAAAGATGTGCGTTGCCGACGCCTGCGCTGGAATCGATCGCTTCGCCACGAGCCGCGATCGTCCCGTCGAGTTTGTGATTCCAGGCTTCCGACGGTGGGCCAAACTGCTCGTCGTGCAGCGTCGCCGAGAGGAAGTGATCGAAGTCAGCCGGGACGGTCACGATGTCGATGGTTCGATCCGCTTCCGGCCCGTGGAAGTACGCTTCTCGCGGTTGCACGTCAGAAAAGAGTGGCTCACCGTCGGGCGTTCTGACACTCCGGAGCGACTCGATAAGTCGATCCCGAACGGCGTCATACTCCTCGGGGGCGACGACACCGTTTGGTTCGCGGCCTTCGAGATTGATCCGGATACCGAGTTCGATCCGCGATCGCATGTAGGCTGTCGACGCTGGGAAATCGACCTGGGTCGCGCCCGCGATGACGAGAGTCGTCGGGGCGTGGCGTGCAACGATGTCGTCGATGCCGAGCCGTTCGAGGACCGCGCCGATCCGCTGGCTCGTGAGGCCGACGCCGGCGGCGGCCGCCATCGCTCGCTCCATTGTACTGGGCTCTCGATCGGTAGCCTCCTCCCCTTCCTTGAGATTCCCCTCGCGGATCGTCGCCCAGTTCGGCATCCCGCGCCCGCCGCGGGTGACCGCAACGTCTCCCCGTTCGCGAAGGAACTGGTTGGCTCGAAACTCGTAGCCATCGTACGGGCCCATCCCATGGTCGCTGGCGACGATCACGGTGTCCGGGTCGCAATGCTCGAGGATCGACTCGAGCTGATCGTCGACCTCGCGGTAAATTGAATCGATCGCCGCGTCGTTTTCGGGCTCTTTGTGGAAGATCGAATCAGTTCCCTGGAACTGGACGAAGCCGAACTCGGGGTCGAACCGATCGGTCAGGTAGCAAAACGCCTCGCCACGCATCCGCACGCAGTCGCTGTACGCCTGCCCGAGATCGTCAGCCTCCTCGTCCGGGTAAACACGATAGTCGCCAACGGCTGCCCGGACATCATCGAGCAGTCCTTCGGGGTGGCAGTCGGGGTCTTCCGGGGCGGTGTAGCCAGGGATCAACGCCCCGTCGAACGATCGCGTCGGGTGTGTCACCGGTGCGTTGACCACGACGCTCGTGAGCCCGTGGCGATCGAGGAGTTCCCACAACGGTCGTTCACGGATGTCGGTCGCATTGACGACGTCCCAGTCGTAACCCTCGAACGTGAGAAAGCTGAAGACGCCGTGTTTCCCGGGGTTCATCCCCGTATAGAGCGAGGGCCACGCCGAAGCCGTCCACGGCGGGATCTGGGACTCGAGCTTGCCACCCGTTCCGTCGTCGTAGATCGATTGGAGCGTCGGGAGTGTTCCCGCCTCGAAACGGGGTTCGAGTACTCGATCGCAGGCTGCGTCGATGCCGATCAGCAAGGTCTGGAGAGACGACTCACTCATTGATGAACGCTCTTCGATACCAGACCTTCGTTATGGAGAGAATTCTCGACAAAATCGATATTCTGGGATCGCAACAACCGGCCGATCGCTATCGGAGGACCATTACAGCTCGTCGCTGGTGATCACTTGACCGAATTGTACAGCGAGGCGATCGTCTGGAAGCCCCATTCACCGTACTCGATACTGTAGTAGGTCCGGAGTCCAGGGTTGAACTTCGCTTTGTACTGGTTGATCCGTGGATTGTCGGCACCGATCAGGTCGTACTCCGTGAGCCCGCGATCGAGTCCGTCGCTCATGACTGCCCAGTCGAGCAGATCGTTCGTCGGAAGATCGACGTTTGCGTCGGTTCGGACACCGCCAAGCCACCGACCCGTCGTGTTGCCGTGTTCCAGTGCCAGGATACCGCCGAGGAACTCGCCGTCGGAACGGAGGGTGTACGGACGCACCGCCCCGGTATCGGCTCGATTAGCCAGATCGAGGACGAACTCCTCGGTGACGTTGAAACTGACACCCTGGGATTCGTAGCGACGTCGGACCTGGTCGACGATGAGACGGATTTCCTCGTCGCCGCCGACCTCGATCTCGTAAGCGTCGTCGTCGGTGTTTGTAATATTGCTTCGCGCGTCACTGCTGAACGTCATCAACAGCTCGTCTTCGTCGGGACTGAGGTCGACGACGTAGGTGTACTCCGGCGACACGTCGTACTCGTTCCATTTGAACGGGCGCGAGTCGGCAAAGGCAGTACTGGTCCGCAGGTGAGCATACTTCGGTGCGAGTTCCTCTGCTACCCACTCGAAACAGCCCTCGATAAACCGTTTCTGGCGTCGCTCTCGCTTGCGCTGTTTCAGTTTCCCCATGTTCATGAACGCAGGCCCGAGGTACGGCACCCGGAGATGGGGTGGCGGCGAGAACGCGGTCGTGATGAATCCTTTCTCGATCTCGAAGACAGGAAACAGCCCGACTTCCTCCTGCCCTTTGAACCCAATCAGCGGATGGAGCGTCGCATCAGCGTGATCGGCTTGGACCTGGAGCGCTTCGTACTCGTGACAAAGCGTTCCCTGTGGCGATCGCTCGACGTAGCCGTTCCACCGATCAAGATCGTCGTCGGTCGCGACACGAACGTCGATGCTCATCTGCTCGTCCCTCCAATCCAACGGCTGCCGATCAATCCGTTGGGTCTCTGTTCACTCATAGGTGATGGCTCGCACCAGAGTGTCTTTGTAAGCGATGCATTTCCAGACGTATCACGCCGGGGCTACTCGCTTGCGACAGTCCCGTTCACCCGGTAACACTGGTAGCCTTACACTACGATCTGTTTGCACTATGCGTCTGAAACGTGTATGGCGCAGCAGCAAATCGTTCACCGCCGTCGCAGCACTCGCTCATGCTCCTTCGAGAATCTTCCTCACGCTGTACGTCTCAGTTGTCTGCTACTCGTGAGAAGCTGAACGATAACAAAGAAAAAACCGGTTATCGATCAAAACGATGGATCGGACGACTCGGAGGACACACGGGCCACCCTTTGTTCCGTCAGTAAGGACCGAACAGTGTTCCCGGTATCGGAGGCAGCAGGTATGAAAACAGTCGTTATCGGACTCGATGCACTCGACTTCCGGTATCTCGATCGATTCGCCGACGCAACACCCGCGATCACCGAACTGCGGGAGCAGGGTATCGAGGCCGAACTTGAGTCAACGCATCCGCCATGGACAGGAAGTGCGTGGCCATCGATGTATACGGGAACGGACCCAAGTCATCACGGTGTCTTCGGGTTCTTTCGATACGACAGCTATCCGGACGATGCGACTCTCGTTTCCAGAGCTGACGTCGATCAGCCAGCCCTCTGGAACTATCTCTCGAGTGAGGGAGATCGATCGATCGTTCTGAACGTCCCGGTGACCCACCCTGTGGAGTCGATCGCCGGCTGCCTGATTCCAGGCTATCTTGCGGTCGAAACTGAACCCGGGTATCCTGAGGGAATTCGTGACGAACTGACGGCTGCGATCGGCGATGAGTACCGGATCTACTCCACAGGCGAGACGAGTGCTGACGCCGACAGGAAATTCGAGGGCTACCTCGACCTGATCGAGCACCGTCGTCGCGCTGCTGTCGAGTTGCTTGATCAAAAAGAGTGGGAACTGGCCGTTTTGCAGGTCCAAAAGACCGACGCAGTATTTCACAACTTCGAGACCGACGACGCGTTCCGCCAGATCTACGAGGCCGCAGATCGCTTCGTCGGCGACGTGGTACAGGCGGTTCCGGACGACACAAACATCGTTCTGTGCTCGGACCACGGGATCGGTCCAGTTACAGGATACAACATATACCTCAACGAGGTGCTTCAACAACACGGGTTTGTGGAGACAACTGACGGAAGTACGCGACCGTCGATCGGAACCGAGAAAGAATCGCTCGTTGGCGAGGATACGGCCGAACCTGCTGCGGAATCATCCGAGACGAGCGTGATCGAGCGGCCACTTCGCGCTGGCCAACAGGTCGCCTCCCGGTTCGGAATCGAACCCGCAGACGTGTATACTGCTGCCGAACGAGTCGGCCTCAAATCGACCCTAATGCGCGTGACACCAGACACGGTAAAATCGGCTGTTACGGAGTCCGTTGACTGGCGAGACTCTCGAGCGTACTGTCCAGACGGAACCCGAATGGGGATCCGCGTCAACCTCGCGGGACGCGAACCTGAGGGAATCGTCCCAGAATCGGAGTACGAAACGGTTCGAGACGAGCTTATCAGCCTTCTCTCTTCGCTGGAAACACCTGATGGCGAATCAGCATTCGAGTTCGTGTGTCGCCGTGAAGAATTGTACGACGGCCCGTTCCTCGAACGCGCACCTGACATTTGTTTCCTCCCGACGGGGATGAACCACCTCGTCTCAAGTGGCCTCTACGGTCGCCAGTTCGTGTCGGTCGATACGTATAATCACAAACGAAATGGTGTTTTCGTTGGCTGTGGACCGAACTTTACCGATCATGTCCCGGATCGACTGTCACTGACCGACATTGCTCCACTTACGATGGCCTTGCTCGATCGTCCGGTTCCGTCACGAATGACCGGCTCCGTTCCCGAACCACTGCTCTCCGGGAGCTATCGGCGAGCGGCCTACGATGACGTCTCGTACGGCACCTCGGGGGCTGGGCAGACGGACGACGATGGTGAGGTCACCGAGCGACTCGAAGATCTCGGGTACCTCTGAGAGAGAATACAAGCGCATACCCGCGTCTTCAGGCCTGTCTCTTACCCACAAGTTGAGTCGGTGCCGTGGGAGAACTGGATCGGTGAACGCAACTGAAACCCCCCGGTATTCACAGATGTAACACTCTTGTGGAGCAATTTCGTCACTCTCGCTTGCCCGCGTTCATTCACCCCCACCGCTGGTGTCACCTCCCGAATTGCTCTTCACCTCGATCTTCCGATTGCAAATCGAACTCGACAGCGTCTGAAACGCTCGTTCGGAAGCTAGCAAACGTATGGGTAAAAGACAGGTCTTCAGGCGTAGGGGAAATCAATCGTCTTCTCGTTCACTTGTTTTCTCTTGTTGCTTTGACAGACATTGTTGAGGTCAACCACGACGATGATGCGTCTCTCGGCATCTTCTCACGATAGAACGACCTCGTGAGGCGGTGGGTTACGTTCCGTGTTTTCGCGTCACCGATTTTCCTCACGGCTTATTGGCCTGCCAGGGTTTGGCCTTCCCGATAGATCTGTGGAGTCGCTTGTAATGAATGCGCGCTCATATACCGTTGTGTTACTATATTGTTCAGCGTTAATTCAGCGAATATGTAATCATATATAACGGCTGCTCTTTTTAAGCCTGGTATTTACTCGATTAACCTGCGGTTATCCGGACACATGAAACGCGATACTACTGCAGCAGATGCCAGCGAACCAACCGTAGCAGGCCGTAAGAACGCTGAAGAGCGCAATAACACGGGATTGCTAGATAGACGATCGTGTCTGAAATTAGCTGGTGTGGCGGCTGTTGCAGGCGTTAGTGCAGTGTCGACTGCGAGTGCAGAAACAGAGGCATACGAGGAGATCACTGTCGCTGCGGGAGAGACGTTTACCAAGCAGCTTACAGACGGAGAAACCTGGGAAAACGTACTGATCGATATCACTGCAGCGAACGCACAGTTCCAGATCACTGCTGACGCGAACGACTTCACGATCCGAAACCTTGGTATACGAGGCCAGTGGGACGGCACAAACCAGGAGTCACCCTTCTTGGTGTACGTTCCTGACGCGGACAGCAGTGCACTCATCGAGAATTTTTGTTGGATCGATGGGGATGCTGGCAACGGGTATCCGAATGGTGCGACCGGTATCTTCGTCGCTTCGGCGCACGCGGGCCACATCGACATTCAGAATGTTAACATCCAGGGGTTCTCTGACAACGCCATTTACGCCAGTTCGATGGGGAACCCGAATGATCACCCGAGCCCAGGTGCAGGCGGAACAGTCGCGATCGAGGACTCCTACTGTGCAGACTGTTTTGCTGCCGGATTCCGGCTTGGGACAGATGGCTCGTATGTCGACAACTGTGTGATGTACAACTGTGACCGAGCCTACACCGGGTTCTTTAATCGAACAGAAGTCATCGACTCGGACATTGTTGGCGGCAAAAATCTTGGCCAGGATATCAGCATCGGTGGCGGTGGCGGTCAAGGACAGTACACACAGGACTCTGTTGAAGTCGCCGTCACGAACAGCCGGTTCGACATTGATCGCGTCCACTACCAGACCTCAGCGGCAAGTGCAGAGCTGGATGGTGAACCTGTCGGCCCTGCGGAGCGTACCGATCCTGACGAGGTCGAAGGTGTTCCACTATCACCCGAAGAAGCCGCATTGGGAGAATAGTACCAACTGAAGCTGTTTCCACATCGATCGCACGGCCCGCGGTTCTCGCTCGTGGCTCACTACCTCCTCGTCTGCTCACGGCACAGCGCGCCGTTCGCATGGGTTACGAGAGTTCGATTCCGCGTTGTTCGCTGTTCTGCGATTCGGAGCAAGCGAAAAGGGAGAGAATCACGCTCACCTCGTTCCATCGAGTGTGCCCTGACAGTCAGCGGCTGTTGTAAAGTTTTCCGGTAACACGCTATACCGAGCCCTATCAGGCAACCATTCATCAATAATTTTGTCGTCCTGACAGACACACTATTTCAAGTATTTCAGTATTTCCTGAATGATTTCACGCTCAGTAAGGGATGATTGTAAAGAAATTGATACAGTACATAAAAGCTGTTCTTTTTAAGGTGAACGTATAGGCTGATAACCTGTTGTTACCCGAATGCATGAAACGCGACACCGTCGTGCCGACTGGCGGCGAATCTGCTTCGAGAGATCCCGATGAACGTACTGTTCGACAGAATGACGTCTTACTTGATCGGCGCTCGTATCTGAAGTTGACTGGAGCGACGGCGGCTGCAGGGGTTGCAGCGACTACGGCTGCAGGGGCTGCCGGCGACGAGTACGATGAGATAACTGTCGGTGCAGGTGAAACGTATCGAAAAGACATCTCTAATGGAGAGACCTGGGAGAACGTACTGATCGATATCACGGCACCGAACGCGAAATTTCGCATCACTGCCCACGCGAACAATTTCACGATTCGGAATCTTGGTATCCGAGGCCAGTGGGAAGATACGAATCAGTCGTCGCCGTTCACTGCGTTCGTTCCCAATCCAAATGCTAGTGCAACTATCGAAAACTACTGCTGGGCTGACGGCGACGCCGGTGATGGGTACCCCAGAGGGGCGACTGGCCTCTTCGTCGCTTCCGCTCACGCCGGACACATCGACATTCGGAATGTAAACCTTCAGGGCTTCGCTGACAACGCCATTTATGCCAGTTCGATGGGGAACCCGAACGACCATCCGAGCCCAGGTGCAGGCGGAACAGTCGCCATCGAGGACTCCTACTGTGCGGATTGCTATGCCGCCGGCTTCCGACTCGGCACGGACGGATCCTATGTGAAAAACTGTGTGATGTATAATGTCGATCGCGCATACACGGGCTTTTTCGGCCGCACTGAAGTCATCGACTCGGATATGATCGGTGGCAAAAACCTTGGACAGGACATCAGTATTGGTGGCGGCGGCAGCCAGGGGCAGTACACGCAGACGGACGTCGAGGTAACGGTTACAAACAGCCGGTTTGATATGGACAATGTTCACTATCAGACCTCGTGGGCAAACCCAAGCCTTAACGGCGAACCCGTCGGTCCAGCTGAACGCACCGAACCCGACGAGGTCGAGGGTGTGCCATTGTCACCGGAAGAGGCTGCATCGGGCGCTCCGGGGTTGTCAGCCGATCGATCAGACGACACTGATACTGAAGAGACAGAGGACGTCGAAGACGACGAAACAGAGTCGACTGAGACTGCATCCGACGAGCTCCCTCATGTACTCCTCTTCGATGGTGCCGGAACCAGCGAACCGACGGCGTACTCGTTCACGGTCGACGGTGAGGTCGCCAAAGCCGACTATATGGGCGCGTCAATAGATGATGATGATATCATCGATGGGAACACAGTACGTGGTGTCGTTGCAAATTGGCGCGACGCCTACCGGTTCAGCGGCGATATTACCGACTTCAAGCTGGTAGGACACGCAGCGGTCTCCGTCGAGTACGACATCTAGGCGGGGTAACCGGAGCAGGCTGTGCGATCGCTTCGTCGGTGTCAGGAACCGAGCGCACGCACGATTCGCCGCCAGTCGTCGCCGGAACTCTCGAGAGAGAAATCGGATCGAACCGCCGCCGCGTTGGCCGCGAGCGATCGACGATAGGCGGAGTCGTCTTCCAGCCGTTTCATTGCGGTGACGTACGTATCGAGATCCTCATTTGAGACGACGACACCGTTCTGTCCGTCCCTGACGACGTCCGGAATCGATCCCACCGGCGGCACGATACAGGCGAGTCGGGTCGCCATCGCCTCGATCATCACGAGCGGGAGGGCGTCACGGTTCGACGTCAGGACGAATATTTTCGATCGGTGATAGTACGTCACGGGATCGTCGACCCAGCCGGGAAGTTCGACGTTATCGGTCAACCCGTTTTCGTGGAGCGCCTCGCGGACGTCCTCCCGAAGTGGGCCATCACCGACCATCACCGCCCGGAACTCGCTGTCGTCCTGTGCGAATTTTTCGAGTACGGTCACGAACCGAAGCGGTGCTTTCTCCTCACTAAACCGGCCGACCCAGACGAAGTCAAACTCGGGCTCGACGTCGTCGGCTGGCGGCTGATAGGTCTCCGTGTCGATCGCGTTGGTCAGGATTTCGATTCGGTTCCGGGGGATCCCCAGTTCGCGTAGTTGTTCGACCTGAGACGTGCCGGGGACCGACACGACGTCGAACTGCCGAAACGCCAGCTTTGGGATCGAACCGTACCACGTATCGAGGTGATAGTTCAGATCACCACCGATGATACCGAGGTGAGCAGGGGTTCGGAACACCGCTTTGAGTGCGAGCGCATACAATCCGTACGGAACGAGCGAGATCGAGACCACGGCATCGTACTCGTTTTTGTACCCCTCGTACAGCGCAAGAAAGAACAGGAAGACAAGACGAAGCGGTCGCGGGCCAACCTGTGGCACGACGACGGAGTTTGCGTTCTCGAGCGCGTACTTCGAGTCGAGACAGACGAGCGTCAACTCCTCCGTGACGTCAGCGAGTGGGCCGTAATGCTGTTCGTTTTTGTATCGCAGTCCGGACAACGCGAGAACCCGACGCTCCTCGAGATGGGGTTCGCTGCGCGTCTCGTGCGACGGTTTTCCATCTGCAGTCGATCGAGGTGAGTGGCTCGCTTCGTCTATCGAACTGGCAGTCATGAACTGATCTCTGAACCGAAGTCGACAATCTCAGAAGAAACGGGGCAACGATCCTGAACCGCCGATCGTGCAGGCGACGGCCGTGGCACGTTCCTGTCGGCCCGGGGTAATGCTCCGCGAGCCGATACGTCGAGAGAGACGACGGCGTGGAATCCCACCGTCGCATCCTGTTCCTCGACACCGACTGAGTCCGTTCCCGAAGACTCTGAAGACTCAGACGCTTGCGCGAGCGGCTGCAGCGAAATCCGTCTGGGCGGGGAGCGATTTGAACTCCGATTGTGCATCACTGGAACGGTTGTCAAGCTGTATGGATTATTATTTATTCAGTACAGGGCCGACAGCGGCAGAAACCGGCATGGCTCCGATCGAACACGGCCATGTAAGCACGTGCTGATCGAATGTACCACGGTCTCTCGCAGCAACAACACGGATAGCTCGTACGAGTCCCACTAGTTCGGGGCATCAGGTCGCAGAGAGCCCCGACCCGACAGTACGGTTTGCTTATACAGTCGTCCTACATCTTCGAGAGAGGTGAGTACGTTCCCCCTTGTCGTCGGGACAACCCCGAAACGCCGTCGATGTCGGTGGGGTCAGAGAGGACCTCTACGATGATTTCGGTGAGGTTGTCCTTGTCTTCGAAGAACTCGTTGCGCTTGCGCTGCCACGCTGCCTGGATCTCGTCGTTTTCGAGGATCTCCCGGGAGTGTTCGAGTACAGCATCGAACTCCGTCAGGTTGAGAATCAGTTCGTGGTTCTCCAGTTCGATGAAGTTCCCCATATCATCGTCTCCGACAAACGAATTCGATCGGATGGCTGGCGTTCCCAGACAGGCCGCTTCGGTTACCATTGTCTGAGTATCCGCGATCAATAACGACGCTTCGGCCAGGGCGTCGTGTAGCAGTGCTGGTGGCAGATCGAACGGCTGACCCGGAACCGTCGTGAAATCGAGTTCGCCGCCTTCGTCGGAGACGAACACCGTCGCGTCTTCGCTGAGGACCTCGAGGAGCCGACGGCGCTGGTCCGGCGTGAACCCGGTGTGATTGATGTCGTGGTGTGATCCGAACGCGTTGAACCGCACGATAACGAAGTCGTCATCAGCCTCGATGCCGAGCTTCTCCCGGATATCCGTTTCCGGTTCGTAGACATCAGGATGGAGGTAGGCGAGTTCTTTGAAGCCGTTGAACTCGTAGTGGTTTTTCCGGATGTCTTTTTGAAATGTGTATGGTGTGAGGAAGGCTTCGACGAACACGGACGTGAACAGATGATCTAGCGTCGTTGGTTCGGAGTCGTGAATGGCGAACACAGGACTGCGGGTAATCGCTCCAGTGAAGGCAGCGTACGCGCCGACACCACAGATGAGATCCGGATCGAACGATCGGGCTTCCGTGAAGATGTTCGCAAAGTGCGTTGGAAGTTCTTTAAATAACGAGGTTTTGTTCGTCTCACATTTGCCATACAGTGCGTGTGGCAACTCGTAGTAGTCCAGCAATGCTTTTGTACAGCCGTAATCTCGTCCGAGAACCAGAACCTGGTGGCCGCGTTGCTGGAGTTCGCTGACCGCGTGCCTGTACATGTGGACGTGCGCCGGGGTGTTGGTGAAAAACAGGTATCTCATTGGTCGTGATTCGTCTTGAAGTACTGGCTGTGGTGGTTCGCTCTGAAGTACTGGCTGCGGAGATTGCAGTTGCTGTTCGAGTGATCTCGTGATTGTTTTGAATGGGTCATTCGTCATCCTCCGTCGACGGCGTGATCTGGCTCTCTAGCTCACTGTGCTGTGCCCACTCGGCGTACACTGCGCCGCCAAGCGCTGTCACACCCGTGAGTAGGCACAGCAGTGCGCTGCGAACCGATTTTGACGAGTTGTCGGTACGCATCGTTGCAGCTGTAATCGCTCTCAGTCCCGCAGCGAGGACACTCCCGAGAGAGAGGAGATAGAGGGAGACAATAGTATACTCTCCGTGGCGACGATATTTGTTGTTGAGACGCCACAAAAACAGTTTAGAGAGCAGGTTAGAGACGGCAGGAATAAAGGTATGGTACTGAATATCACTCTCCTCCTCACCGTATACTGCAGGCATCGCCACGTCAGCAACCCTGAGATTATGACAGTTGAGTCGGGCTAAGAGTTCGTTTGCAAATCCGTACCGATCGTACAGTGCGTCGATATCAAGCGTCGCCAGCGCGTTTCGAGAGATTGCCGTATACCCGTTCTGTGGGTCGCCCGTTTGCCAGTACCCACTCGCAAATTTCGTGAGTAATGACAACATCCAGTTTCCGACCAGACGGAACTGTGGCATCTCTTTTCGAGACGCGGAATGTAAAAACCGGTTCCCTTTCGCGTAGTCGGCCTCCCCCTCGACGATTGGGTCGATGAGCGTATCGAGATACTCTGGATCCATCTGGCCGTCGCCAGCCATAACGGCTGTAACGTCGATACCGTCCGCGTAGGCGCGATTGTAGCCGGTTTTGAGGGCTCCTCCGACCCCCTTGTTTGTTTCGTGTTGGATCGGGACAATCCGTCGGGAAAACGGTTGCCCACCGTCTGTCGCGTGGGGTGACGGTTGACGATGTCGTTGTTGGTGATTCAATTCCGTTGCGACGGAGGTGATTTCCTGCCACGTCGTATCCGTAGAACAATCGTCGATGACGTACACTCGATCCACGAACTCTGGAACGGTCTTGAGCACGGTCCCGATGAATCCTGCTTCGTTGTATGCCGGAACGACGACGGCAATGGTGTGATTTTTATACATTGTTTTTATCGGTGTACTTCGTTGTGATGTGACTGGGAGACGTGTTCCACCCGCTGTGAGTAGACATGTAGATCTGCGAGATTTTTTCACCGATGTCGTCTTTGTTATATATTTTTGTAAATCGATATCTCTCTTGTACGAGATTGTTGACAATATATCGAAGTGGGCGTGAAATCGAAGCGGAAGCGGCCCAGTTAGCGCTTCTGAATATGTATGGTCACATTATGTGTACAACAGAAATGGATCTATACAGATCCCTAATCGATACCGCCAATAGGGAGCAATTTTTGACGTAATCCGATAATCGACATGAGTGTGTTCAACAAAACGCCCGTAGAGGTTCCGAACACCACCTATTCTCGCTGACCGAAATACGGTGGGTGAACTACCTCACCCTACTCGCTCATGGTTGACGCTGTTTGCTCCTTGCAGAAGAGAGCTTAGCGCCTCAATTCAGTGACCAACAGGGTTTTCCCCACGATCGACTTCCTCGGCAGTCTGCGGTGGAAATAAAAGAACGAACAGAGCGGAACCTCCGGAGGGTGCATCGAGTCTATAGTCACCAGACGCCCCTCCAAACCAAGGGTCGTGAGGCGAACGCCACGAACAGCATGCTGGGTACACTGTCTAGTGCAGTTCATTCTCCCCTCGCACTATCGGCGACTGTCGAGGAGATCCGGACGGACCGCTGCCCCGCCGGCAATCGTCGCCCGCTCATCAGGTGCATCCCGGTCCATCGGATGACAGCACAGCCTGCGGTGTGTTCAAACGTTAGTTGGCAGGATTCCACGGGTCACCCGACCCGTGGTCGTTGACAGCCCGCGTACAACCATGCTTGCTCGCTCTTTTCGTCCACAGCCAGAACCGTGCACTGGCGGTTTCAGAACGCTTCCCGGTTCGTTATCCGACAACTAACAATATCTATCACAGTCGACCAGCCAGTACTTACCGCTTCCATGAAAGACGTTCTATCAAAACCGTTCTCAGCCGTGCAACGTCGGAGTAGAGCCCTTCTCGCAGGAATCCCGGTCGACCTGCTTGGGATCGCCGCTTTCGTCGTCATGGCAGCCGTGCTCCTGGCGATCGTCGGCATTTCGTCAACTCTCGTCCGGGCGGCGATCGGACTCCCGTTGCTGTTTTTCGCTCCGGGATACGCTATCGTGTCGATGCTTTTTCCGCGGCGGATGCCCACTTCGGGGCCGACTGCAGGCAGCACGTCGTTCATTCCACAGACACAGGAACTGTCGGGTGTCGAGCGCGTGGCACTCGCATTCGGGTTGAGTTTCGCACTCCTGCCACTGATCGGCCTCGCGATCGCATCCGTCGGCTTCACCACTGAGACTGTCGTCGGAAGCGTCAGTGGCGTCACACTGGCCATGCTCGGGATTGCAACCGGTCGGCGGCTGACCGTGCCGGCGTCAGAACGCTATCAAGTCAATCTCGGTCGGCGAGTAGCCGCTGCCCGCCGGCAAATCATCAGCACGGAGTCGACGGCTCACACTGCTATCAACGTCGCTCTCGTGCTCAGTATGGTGGTCGCACTGACAACCGTCGGCTACGCTCTTGTCGCCCCTCAGCAGGGAGAGGAGTACACCTCTCTCGAACTGCTTACGGAGAACGACGCCGGCGAACTGGTCGCTTCGGGCTATCCGTCAGAGATCGACCCCGGGGAATCGATCCCACTCGTAATCGGGGTTGAGAACAACGAGGGACAGGACATGAACTACACCGTCGTCGTCCAGGAACAGCGAATCGAAGACGACGAGGTGGTCGAGCGCACTGAATTGCGCCAGATCGATTACTCCCTCAGCGAGGATAGTGTTGGATACGGTGACCGCGATATCACGCCGACGGGCGAACCGGGAACGGTGCGGATCTCGGTACTCGTCTACACAGACGAGGTGCCGGAGACGCCGACACACGACAACGCCTACCGACACGCCTACTTCTGGACTGAGATTACAACTGATGACGCTGACGACGAGACAGGAGCGATCGAGGAGTAAGAGCGGACTCTCTATACGATCACCGAGAGGGGGACTCGTTCGGGTATCTGTTTTGATTATATTTTCTCTTCCGTTATTTTCGCCCATGTTGTCGTCTCTCGGCTGTAGATCGCTGCTACCTGCTTTCACATCGTGTATAACAATTCCCCAATCCGGTGTCGGTATCGTAGAGTCGCATGTCACGCTCTCCTGATGTCGAACGCGCATTGTGGCGGAAAATCGTCCTCGTGATCGGCTTTCTGTCGGTTTCTGGAGCCGCTCTCTTCGCACACACGAACCCGGCGACCGGGTACGAACTGTCGGTCTATACGATGACTCCTGCGTGGGTCTGGGTCGGACTGGGAATTGCACTGAGTATCGCGCTCCTCATCTCTTTTTCACCGACTGTTCAGCGTGGGTTCCGATCGTTCGCGTTGCTGCTCGGTGGGCTTGTGGCGCTCGTTTTCGTTGGCCTTCCCATCATTCGAGGGTACAGTTTTTATGGACACCACGACGCACTGACTCACCTGGGGTGGGCACGAGCGCTCGGTGAGGGAGCGATCGCTCCGACCGACCTGCTCTATCCTGGCATCCACACGGTGTCAGTGTTCATTACATCGACCGTCGGGCTCTCCCTTTCCCACTCGATGCTGCTGGTCGTCGCCCTTGCAACGCTTCTCTCGTTCGTGTTCGTTCCACTCACTGTCGGTGAAATTACGTCGAGTCCGTTTGCCGTGGCTGTCGCGACATTTTCGGCGTTTCTGCTGTTATCGATCACGACGATCGCGACACATATGAACGCCCACGCAATGACACAGGCGGTGATGCTGTCGGCGCTGTTCATCTATTTGGCCATGAAGTATCTGCTGTCCGATCCTCGCCCAGGATTGCTCTCCGCGATCGGGGTTGGACTTGCGTTCGTTTCGATCGCACTCGTCGTGTATCACCCACAGCTGGTCGCACATCTGTTCGTGTTCGCCATCGGTATCTCGCTCGTCCAGTACGTCGCTCGCCGCTATCGGGCAGACGGACCGATCGCCTCCCACCAGACCCTGTATGGGCAGACGCTGGTACTTGCTGCGGCGTTTCTTGCCTGGAGTTCGAACTATGGGTTCTTTCTTGGAACCCTAGAGTTCATCGGCTCCTCTGCTATTGACTATTTTGTCGGAACCGGACAGGCAGGCGAAGCCGTCGACACGCAGGGAGCATCACTGGGGGCGATCGGTGCATCGGTGACGGAAATCTTCCTCAAACTGTTCGGTGTCAATACCCTGTTTCTGGTGCTCGTCGCAGGGCTCGTCCTCGCTGTGCTCGTCAGACCCGGAAGGCAGTCCGAAAACGTGGCGACGACGACGATCTACTTTACCGCGGGACTTGTGGGACTTGGCGGCCTGTTTGCCTTCTATTTCGTCGCATCTGGCTCGGAAATGTACTTCCGTGTCTTTGGACTGATGATGATCCTCGTGACGATCCTCGGCTCGATCGCATTCGCTAACTCGGTGTCGTCGCTGTCACGGGTGACATCGCTGCGAGCAGTCTATCCGGTCTGCGCGCTCGTCTTCGGTGTCCTCCTGGTGGCATCGTTGCTGGTTGTCTTTCCCTCACCGTACATTTATAACGCGTCGGGTCACGTCACAGACTCGCAACTGGACGGCTACGAACGCTCGTTCGCTGCGCAGGACGATGACGTCGATCTCGTCGGTTTCCGCGGTGGTCCCGATCGGTTTGACGATGCCATTAATGCGAACGAAGAGCGATTTCGACTCCACGACAGTGTAGAAGAAGACGCATTCGCTGAGGGACTCCCACAATACTACTCATCGGATCACTACCTAACAATTACAGAATACGATCAGCAACGAGAGACGATGGCATATCAAGAGTTGCGATTCACCGAAGGCGACTTCGATTCGGTGCATGACAATCCCAGCATCTCTCGGGTCCAGTCGAACGGCGAATTCGAGCTGTATTATGTGCATGCTGCTGAGGAGTAGCGAGTGACAATCAGGTGGTCACGCTGTCGGTCCGGTCGCTGAAAGAGACGATCGGCGATCGGACGATCTGTGACCAAACGGACAGTACAGTGAGCCGAGAAATCGATCGATAACAAAGATAGATTGTGTGGTGCCACGAGATGATGATCTGGAAACGCCGGGCAATATCCGGACACGAATCCTTCGCCCGTGACTGGACAACCGACCAGCAGTACACGCACGACGACGTATGAAAACGATTGTCCTTGGGCTGGACGCGCTCGACTTTCGGTACCTCGATCGGTTCGAAGCGTCACTCCCGAACATCACGGCACTTCGTAAGCAGGGTATCGAGGCGCCGCTCGAATCGACCCATCCTCCCTGGACTGGAAGTGCGTGGCCATCGATGTACACCGGAACCGATCCAAGCCACCACGGCGTATACGGGTTCTTTACCTATGATGGCTATCCCGACAAACGAAGTCACGTCTCACGGAGTGACGTGTCCCAGCCAGCACTCTGGGACTATCTCTCCGACGACGGCGCGCGATCGATCGTGTTGAACGTCCCGGTGACACATCCTGCGGATTCGATTGATGGCGTACTAGTACCTGGGTATCTTGCGACTGAAGACGAACCCGGGCATCCACCCGGAATTCGCGACGAACTTTCCGAGGTGATCAGTGAAGAGTATACGATCTACTCACGCCACGAGACGAGCAAGGATCTTGACGACAAATTTGCTGGCTATCTCGATATCCTTGACCAACGACGGCGGGCCGCCGTCGCATTGCTCGAACGCGAGGAGTGGGAGTTTGCGTTCGTCCAGCTTCAAAAGACGGATGCTGTCTTCCACCACTATGAGGACGATGCCAGATTTCGTGAGATCTACGAAGCGGCCGATCGGGTCGTCGGCGATATTCGCGACACTGTCGACGACGAGGTCAACATCGTGCTCTGCTCCGACCATGGAATCGGCCCCGTCGATGGCTATCAGATACATATCAACGAAATCCTTCGCGAACACGGCTTTGTCGAAACGACCGAGGCGAGCGGCGAATCGATGGGTGGGATGGACAAAGCGACGCTCATAGGTAACGGCTCGACCGAGAAGAACGGCTCCGAAGCTGATCCCGCAGCGCTCGACCGCGTACTGCTTGCGAGCCGACGGCTTGCATCTCGGCTCGGCGTCGAGCCGGTCGATGTATATACTATGGCAGAACGCGTCGGCCTCGAGTCGGCACTCGTCAAACTCGCACCCACGTCACTCAAATCGACAGTTGCGGCCAACACTGTCGATTGGCGAAACTCCACGGCGTACTGTTCTCGTGGAAGTCGAATGGGTATCCGCATCAATCTGGCCGATCGCGAACCTGAGGGTGTCGTCTCACCCGCAGCGTACGAGGACGTTCGTGACGACCTCATCGAGTTGCTGGCTGCGCTCGAAACACCGGACGGTGAGCCTGCATTCGAGTTCGTTTGCCGTCGAGAGGAGTTATACAATGGTCCGTATCTCGAAGCCGCACCAGATATTTGTTTCCTGCCAACCGAAATGAATCATACCGTCTCACCGTCGTTGTACGGCCGACCGTTCCTCCCAGCAAAAAAACACGATCATAAACGCCAGGGAGTGTTTATTGGATCTGGCCCCGGGTTCTCGAACGACGCCGAATTACCACTCCTCTCACTGACTGATGTCGCACCGATCACCATGGGGCTACTTGATCGACCGGTGCCGTCCCGGATGACCGGAACAGTTCCCGACGGGCTGCTTACGGAGCGACCGGAGCGACGCGACTACGGAACCGTTCCATACAGTACCGGAACCGAGACATCTTCGATTGACGATGGAGAGGTTACTGATCGTCTCGAGGATCTTGGATATCTCTAATGGTCAATAAAAAAAGCGAACTGTCAGCGCTGCTCTCGAGTGCGGCACTCGTGATGGTTGGGGGAGTCGCAGCATCGGTCGCAAAACTCGGCGAACGCGTCGTCATCGGCCGACTGCTCTCACCGGATGCATATGGTGAAGTGAGTATCGGACTCGCGGTGTTGACACTCACGACGACGATCGCTCTTGCCGGGTGTACCCAGGGTATTTCGCGGTTCGTTCCGCGCTACGATCACATCGAAGATCGGCGAGGCGTCTGGATTAGCGGACTCCTCGTCACCACCGCTATCTCGCTGGCGATGGCCGCCGCGATACTCGTGTTCGCAGAATCGATCGCGGCAGCGTTGTTCGAGACGGAGGAAGCCGTGGTGTTTATCCGGATCCTCGCGCTTTCGTTGCCGTTCATAATCGGATTTCGAGTCGCTGTCTCAGTACTCCGCGGATACGAAAATACGATCTATCGGACGATCGTTCACGACTTCCTTGATCCAGCGCTCCGTATTGGTTTGATTGCGCTGCTATTACTCGCCGGCTTCGGAATCGCCGCAGCCGGGATTGCTTACTTGCTCGCTGCGGTTGTTACCTTTGTCGTCGCGCATCTCTTCCTCCGGCGGCTCATGCCACTGACAGGATCGTTTCAGACACACACGCGAGAACTGCTTCGGTTCTCCGCACCGCTGGTCGTCTCCACTGTCGTCAGTGTCATGCTCTCTCAGACGGATACGCTCATGCTCGGTTACTTCCGGAGCTCCGCCGAAGTTGGACTGTACGACGCCGCGTACCCGATTGCCGGCGGCTTGACCGTCATTCTCTCTGCGTTCGGCTTTCTCTACTTGCCGATCGCATCACGACTGGAATCTGACGACGAACTAGACGCTGTCGATGACATCTATGCAACGACGACGAAGTGGGTATACGTCGTAACGTTCCCGGCGTTTCTCCTGCTTGTCGCCTTTCCTGAGGACGTGATCACAGTGTTCTTCGGCCCATCATTCTCTGATGCAGCAACTGTCTTGCCGATCCTCGCAGTTGGGTTCTTCCTGAGCGCCGCTGCCGGTCGCGATCGAGAGACATTATCAGCAATCGGTGCAACGACGTGGATCGCGATCGGCAATGTCGTGGGACTCACATTAAACATTATTGTGAATATTCTGTTAATTCCACAGTATGGGTTTCTGGGTGCCGGCGTCGCTTCTGTTCTTTCGCTGATAACAGTTCACGGAATCGTTTGTGGTATCCTCGCGATCAACTACGGGATCACACCGTTGTCCTCGAAAGCTAACCGCTGTTATGTTGGGCTCCCGCTCGTCCTGCTTCCGCTTGGATTTCTTGCGTCCTCGTTCGTAACGCTGTCCGGCATACTGCTGCTCCCGTTTCTTGTGGTCGCCGGGATTGCGTCGCTGATCGTCATCGCGATAGTCGGCGGCTTCGAGGGTGCTGATATCGTCATCATCGACCTGCTCGAAGATACCACTGGGCTTTCGATCCCTTTCGTTCGTCGAGTGATCCCAGAGACTGGCTCCGAGGCGGTGGAAAAGTTCGGGGCAGATTGAGGTCCCGCTGTTTTTTTGTTCATTGTCTAAAATGAGCAGCGAGGGTTCCCCGGGCCACCCGATCCGGTGGTGAATCGCATACGCTTAACGAAGTGACCCACATGATCCAACTATTCACACGCCGTGTTTCTGAACAGGAACCCACCGCAACACTCTCTCAAAACCCGAGTGAGACACACTCGGTGAGACTGGTGTGTAGCGCGAATATAAAACCGCGGGCCCTCATGGATGCCAGCCCACACGAGTTGGCGCCACGGCGGAAGCCACTACCCAGATAACCCACGGTCGCATCAGCTGGAACGGAGACCCCGTTTCGGGATGCGACACGAAAGCGCTTGGTGGAAACGTGCTCGGGTGTCTGCTGGTTCCACATGAGCCCGTCAGGGCGAGCGCGAGGGGAATTAAAATGTCGCCACGCTTACCGCCCGCTTCCCGAGCGTGACGGGCCTCTGCGAACGCCACGGGTCACCTGACCCGTGGTACTTTACGCCGACTCTTGCTTTCCGATCGGCGAGACGGATTCGGCTCAGAACTACTAGACCTGCTACCAGGGACAACTATTGTTCGTAGAGTATATTCAAATAATATTATAGAATAATAAAGACTGACTGCCAAAACTGAATGTTTTACATAGGTAATAAGAACCGTACTGGTTAAGGATAGATTAAATCCGCATTATCCTCCGACGATGGATTGCAATGACTGACAATCCAGACCGGCAGCCCGGTTCAGAAGCTAGCCCGACGATCGAACGCCGAACGTATCTGAAGGGCCTTGGAAGTGCGGTTGCCGTTCTCGGTGGGATCAGTACCACTGCGGCCGCAACAGGAACCGACGTCGAACGAATCGACGTTTCGGCTGGCGAAACCTGGTTTTACGATATGGAGGCAGGTGAAACGCTGGAAAATCTGCTGATTGACATCACCGCAGAGAACGCCAACTTCGAGATCAACATGCTCGGAGACGATATGACGCTGCGAAATATTGGGATACGCGGAACAGTAGATTCGTGGGCGAAAATGAATAATGTCATGGTTGGAAACACCTCTGCGTCGAGCGAGAGTGTCATCGAGAACTACTACCATATGGGGTACGGTGACCGGTACGGTGAGTGGGTGCAATCGACCGGCGGTACGGCGACACCGATCTTCGTCGCGGCCTCTCACGGCGGCGATCTTATCGTCAAGAACGTCAATCTTCAGAACACTCCGGACAACAATATCTATGCGAGTGCGCCAGGGAACGGTCCAGAACATCCCGCAACAGGTGCTGGTGGCACCGTCCGTGTCGAAGACTCGTTCCTCGCAAACACTCGTGCAGGTGGCGTTCGTCTTGGCACTGATGGCTCGTATGCGCGCAACTGTGTCTTCGTTGGTCCCGAAAATCACAACATGTCCCGTCCGTTCTGGGGCTACTACAACCACACGCAGCTGATCGACTGCGATCTCTCGAACTCGCCAGGACCGGGCGAGATTGTCGTCGGTGCAAGCGCGTGGGATACCGCCCATCAGGCCGAGGTAACGGTTGAGAATACGCGATTCGACAGCCACCAACTCGCAGAGTCCTCGAACGCGATCAACGGTGAATCGGCAGGTGAGCCACAGCGGTTCAGACCGGCAGAGGTCGATGGAGTCCCACTGTCAGCAGAAGAGGCTGCATCGGGTGGATACGACCAGGTCGAACTCGGATCGTGGTTCTGACGTAAGTCGCGCTTCGTTCTCCGTCTGTCAGTACTGGTGATTTTTGTCCGCTGATTGGAATCGGGCGACGGCATCGCATACCGTCTCGATCGCCATTCAGTACTATTCGTATACTGTCGATCGTCTGTAGTAATTTATCATTATTACATTATTATCCTAGACGCTGTAGACAGATCTAACAACTCACATATCATTGGTCTTTAGCTAAGCCTCAGCGGTCGGTTGATGGTGGTAGCGAGCTGTTCTTGAAGGATCGGTCGTTGCTTGTGGATCTTCTGAGCGTCTTCGATCAGCCGCTCTAACAGTGGCGGCGGC
>LFCJ01000357.1_pt1 | contig 27621 bp, 32 predicted proteins | sample 643141 | NCBI WGS metagenome assembly LFCJ01 (sample SAMN03766243, study PRJNA286221) | soda lake metagenome | biome: soda lake; feature: Kulunda steppe; material: water; isolation source: sample B1-Br-g2 brine of Lake Bitter-1 | place: Russia: Kulunda steppe | collected 2010-07
AAGATTGACTCCAAAGGCCGAATCACAGTACCCTCCCGGATAAGAAACAGGTTAGACCTAGAAAAAGGAGATAAGGTTTCACTCCAGCTTAACTCTTCAAAAGTAGTCAGAAAGAGTTTTGACTCCAAGGTAGAGGCCCTGAATTATATTTCAACTTTGAGTTCTGTAGAGAGCTTCAGTTTTGAGGACGGAGTTCTTGAGGTGGTTCTGGATGGATGATAAGAGTCGACGTTTGATTATGGAGGAGCCTTGGGGACCTAATACTCCTTCAGAGTTTGAAGATTACGATTATGAAGAAGATCTTGATTTGAATATTGGCCTCAAGGACTCTCTAGACTCCATTGAATTAGTTGATTTCGGCTACTCTCCCGGAGAGACGAGTTATCCTATTGAAGAAAACTCAGTTGAAAGAGCCTCTCTAATCAGAAGCTTCCAGACAGTATTCACGGAAGAAAATTCTCCGTATGATGAGAACTGGGATTATCAGACAACAAATGATTTCCTTGAATGGACTTCTGACCAAGATTATGAAGGCCTACTGGCAATAGATGAGGGAAGAGTTGTAGGATTTGCCTGGGGTTATAGAGTAGACCCTGAAACTGTAGATATCGAAGGGAAGTTTCCTGACAGGCTTGATGACCAGGACCAGGATTTCTATGATGGAGAAACCTTCATGATCGATGAAGTAGGAGTAATGCCTGAATACAGAGGAAATGGGATAGGAAGAGAACTGGAATCAGGCCTTCTGGAGAATATCAGTGAAAGAAGTAATATTTCCCGTGCGCTTCAGAGAACACAGTGGAGTGGCGAAAACCAGGCGAAACTGGGTCTTGACAATGATTTGAGCTTTGAGGTTCTAACCTATGAGGATGGAGTTGCTGAGAAGCCTGTTCTTCAGGAGGTCGATTTTGTAGGTACTGATGGTTCCGATGAAAGAGCTTATCTCTGGAGAGATGTCAGAGGTGAGCTTGAATGAAAACTTTTCAGAAAGGCATTGGAGAGCCTGAAATCGCTGTAGTTTACTGCACACACGGAAACGAAACAGAAGGGGAGAAAGCAGTTGAAAACCTCTTAAACAGCGGTACAGAATTCAGGAAACCCGTGAAATTCATTTTGGCAAATGAGAAAGCATACCAGAAAAACCAGAGATACATAGATACAGACCTGAACAGAGCCTTCCCTGGAGACTCTGATAGAGAGTTGTATGAGGAGAGAATTGCTGCTGAGATGATGGAGGAGCTTGAAGGATTAAAGGTTCTGGATATCCACTCAACAGAGTCCAGGCCTACACCTTTCTCTCTTTTCACCAGTAGAAATGAAAAAGTAGTTGAGGCCTTGAAAGAAGTTAACATAGAGAAAGCTGTTGAGATAAGCTTTACACCTGGCTGCGGAATCAATCATTACGGAGGCATCGAGGTCGAAGTCGGGCCTAGAGGAACTGAAGAAGCTGTTAAACAAGCTGAACAAATCCTGAGTACCTTCCTAGTCAACAATGATGTGATAGAAGGTAAGGCTTCTCAATCAGTTCCAGAGGTTTTCGAGGTTACTGGAGAAGTTGACAGGCCTAATGGAGAATGGAAGTTTATCGGTGAAAACTTTGTGGAAGTGCAGGAAAATGAGGTTTATGCCAGATCCAGCAAAGGGCGAAAATTAGAGACCTCAGAAAGCTTTTATCCAGTTCTGATGTCCGAGTCCTATGAGAATATCCTAGGTTTCAAAGCAGTCAAGAATGAAAAACTAACGGAACAAATTATCAATATAAGAGGCAATCAAAAATGAGCATCAATCTTGAGAGTTTGAAAGGAGTATATGACCGTTATCCTGATGAATGGGCTACATGGAAAAAACTGGTTGAGGTAGTAGATGAAACTGCTGAAGAGTTCGGGTTTAGAAGTTTTAATCCTCCCACTATTGAACGACAGGAACTATGGACAGAGAAAGAAGAAGACTCTGTAACGGATGAAATGTATGCCTTCACAGATAAAGGTGGGAACAATATAACACTGATTCCGGAACAAACTCCTACAAGAGCCAGACTTATCCAAAAAAGAAAAGATCTCAAGACCCCTGTAAAATGGTATGACACTTCCAAGAGATGGAGATACGAAGACGTTACAAAGGGCCGCGACCGTGAGTTTCTACAGGGAGATTTTGACATATTTGGAATAGAGTCAGTGGAGGCTGATGCAGAGATAATCGCTGCGGCTGCCACAATCTATCAAAAACTAGGCCTAGATAATAGAGTAAAGTTCTTGATAAATGATAGAGCTCTGCTTGAATCTATACTTGAATCTCATGGCATAGAGAAAACAGAGGAAACCATGAAAGTCATTGACGATAAGGAAAAGATGACAGAAGAAGAATTTTTAGATGACTTGACTGAGAGAGGCCTGTCAAAAGAAGATGCAAAACAGGTTAACGATCTCACAGATATATCCGGTCCTATACTGGATAATATTGAGGATTTAAGGAGTAAAGCTCCTGAAGAAGTGCAAGAAAGAGTTGACAGGATGGAAAGCCTAGGAGAAGCACTAGAAAGTTACGGAGTATCCAATATGTGCAAATTTGATCTCTCAATAGTTAGAGGCCTGGCTTACTACACTGGTTTAGTATTCGAGGCTTTTGACAGTGAAGGTGAGCTCCGTGCATTGTTCGGCGGAGGCCGTTACGATGAACTTGTCGGAGTCTTTGGAGATAGAGATGTTCCAGCAGTAGGTTTTGCATTCGGTTACTCCCCAACTATTGAGCTCCTAAAGAAGGAAGACATGTACCCTCTCAAAGAGATCGAGACTGATGTTTACATTCTAACAGTTTCCAAATCAGTGAGAGATATAGGCCTCGATTATGCAACCAAGTTAAGAGCTGAAGGCATAGCTGTGGAGACTGATCTAGCAAGAAGAGGGTTTGGTGCACAGTTAGAATACGCAGATAAGATGAATGCTAAGAGAGTCCTGATTGTTGGAGAAAGGGATTTAGAGAATGACGAGGTCACGATGAAGCATATGGATTCAGGTGAAGAAGAGGAAATCGGGAAAAATGAAGTAGTATCTCATTTAAAAAGTGAAGATTTAATCTGACTAAATTCTTCCTCTTTTTTTATTTGAATTCTTTCAGGTTTTTCTGCTGATCTTCTTCCTCTAAATAGAAATTATACTCTCTAACAACCCAACGAGTCAGTAAATTGACCACTGACTCCATCTCTTTTTCAGATAGTTTCCTCCCTGCAGGAATACGGTGTGCACGGGAAAGCTCTTTTCTAGATGAAGATCTGCATGCATGCATCGCCTTGTAAATTGGGTTACCCGCTCTAGGAGTTTGAAAGCCGTCATTTTCGGGCTGGACCTCTAATTTGTTTCTAACTATCGATTCTATCATTTCCTTTATCGCTGGGATTCCTTCCTTACGGATTAAGGCAATATCTCTATCCTCGAGCCGCGGCATATCTTCTCCTCTTCCAGGAAGCTCCAGCCTTCTCATACCCAATCATTTCAATCTGAATGTTAAAACAGTATTTAAAAATCATTTTGACTTTCTTAGTTATGCCATACAAGATAGGCCTCGTAGGAAAGCCGAGCGTTGGAAAATCAACTTTCTTCAACGCAGCAACAATGAATACTGTAGATGAAGCAAGTTACCCTTTCACAACTATAGAACCTTCAGTCGGAGAGGCCTATGTCAGAGTCCAAGACGCGGCCCCAGACTTCGATGAAGAGCCGGATCCGCGTGTCGGATACTATCACAACGGTACAAGGTATGTACCTGTGAAGCTTGTCGATGTAGCTGGTCTTGTACCAGGAGCGCACGAGGGTAAAGGCCTTGGAAACCAGTTTTTATCTGACTTGAATGAAGCAGACGTTCTAATACATGTTGTTGATTTCTCTGGAGAAACCGATATTGAAGGCGAGCCAACTGAAGGACATGACCCTAGAGAAGATATTGACTTCTTAGAGAATGAGCTGGATCAATGGTATCTGGATATTCTGGAAAAAGGGATTGAACGTTACGACGGGAAACAACGGCAGCAAGATGTGAAGCTTGAAGTTGAGTTAGCCGAACAGATGAGCGCTTTCAAAGTCAACAAAAACCAAATTAAAAAACTGATACTAAGACTGGATTTAGAGCTCGACCCCGAAACATGGAGTGAAGAAGATAAGTTAGAGCTAGCACGAGAAATCAGGAAAGATACGAAACCTATAGTTATTGCAGCAAATAAAATGGATTTAGAGAAATCTCAGGAAAACTTCGAAGAAATAAAGAACGACCCAGATTACGAACATTTAGAGTTTATTCCGTGTAGTGCTCACGCTGAAAAGGCCTTGAAAAACGCAGACGAACAAGAATTAATTGAGTACTGGCCCGGAAATGACAATTTTGAAATTCTGAAAGAAGAGGAAATAAATGATTCACAGAAAAAAGGCCTAGAAGATATAAGACAGTTCATTGATGAATACGGCGGAACAGGAGTTCAAGAAGCAATGGAAGAAGCCTTATTCGAAGTACTCAATGTCATTGCAGTATTCCCAGGAGGAGCAGATGGATTAGGAGACAAACATGGAAATATCTTACCTGACTGCTTCCTGATTCCAGGAGATTCAACTGCTGAAGACTTTGCATACGAAATTCACTCCGATATTGGCGATGGATTTCTACATGCAATTGACTGCAGAACAAACCGTCAGAAAGGCGGAGATCACAAATTAGAGCACAGAGATGTTATAGAAATAATTACCTCAAATTAACTATTAGAAGATAACAAAAAAGTTTCTATATTAATTAAAGATATGGGAGACTATGTAGGAGTAAATATCATTTTAGATGATAATGATGAAACTAGGAATTTTGCTAGAAAAGTAATTAGAGAATTAAATGAAAGTCCTACAGATTATGATAGCATTCTAGAAACTGCCAGAGAAACTTACAAAGTAGAAAGACACGCGGACGTACTAGGGAACAAAAAACTCCGTGAAATGGAAAACGCTCGTCTCATCTGGAAAAATAATGGCACATACCGTGCTACCACTATGGGAATAGAAGCCTAAGAACAGGCTTTTAATGAAGAACTCCCAGAGAAAGACCCAATAACTAGAAACTTACTTAATGGTGGATCAAACAGATCCTAGACCAAAAAATAATTTTTTAACAAACTTATCTAAAATAAGTTAGAAAACCAGGAACTAAGCCTTCTGAATACAGAGGAAGACTCAACCGAGCCACCAATCTGAATACTCTCAGAACCGGACTCAATTAATTCATCATCAACTAAAACCTCATAATTTACATCATAACTACCGTCCGCCAAATCCTCAGAAATATTGTATTCTACAGGAGACATAACTGTTGTAGCGATTCCTTCAGGGCTTTCAATCATTACAGTAGCCTCAATCGAATCACCGTTCTCCTCAATAGATTCACTCATTACATTATGGCCTCCAGAACTAGCACAGTAAACACCTTCCACAGTTAACTCAGACTCATTAACTGAAACATTTGTCCCTGCATCACCAACAGAAACACCATCACATGAAGAATCCTGAGGCTCCTGAACAGACTCTTCTTGAATAGGCGTCGTAGAACTAGTGAAACCTAAAACCAAGCCTGAAACTATCAAAACCAAAGCCCCAAGGACCACAAATCTCATCATAAACAAACATTCGCAGGCCTACAGTTTATAATTAACGGTAAAATATTCGACTAAAGTAGAACAACTTAAAATTACTAACTCATCAAATAGATACTAACCTAAAATCTGCTTCATTGCTCATTAATATACTGCAACATCAACTTAGTCTTCAAGCCAGCAACTAATTCAGACCTCAAAACAGGATTAACTGCTTCGATAGGTTTATCCGTTTTTCTCCCTGAGAAAGTAGCTACTTCATATTTATCCTCATTTGGAACTTTAGAAGTCTCAACTACAAAATCATTATAACTAGATTCAATTCTGTACAGCTGTCCATCAAAATCATCTATTTCATCTCTAAACTCGAAGAAATAACTTAGATCCTCAGAATTTAAATTGTAAACTCCATCTCCGTACTCGACTTCATGAAAACAGAGGGAAGGCGCTAACTCCTCAAAACTAGAGAAAACCTCTTCAACTTCAGTCAGTGAAAGAGGCGATACCCCAAACTGGAAATAATCCTCATGTTGAAGCATCCAAACATCTTTAACGCCATCTTCTAACTCGGTTTTCCCAAAATAACTGTCGGAAAGATTAAAGAACTCCTTCTCACCAGGCGCCTCAACTTTATCACCTAACTCAAGACTAACTTGTTCACCAGTACCTGAAATCTCAGGAGTCCGTGCCCACTCCCCATTAGAAGCTTCCTCCGCCATCTCCAACATCTCACCAACAGTAAAATAACTACCAGAACCCGCCAAATACTCAAAAACCTCCTCAGGCCTAACAAACTCCCTACCACCATCCACTAAATGATTTAAATCCTCAACAAAAGACTCAGAATCCGACCACTCTTCCAAAAAACTAACAATATCATCTTCAGAAAAAATATCTCTAGAACTCTGACTCAAACCCTGCCACAAATCTTCAGGCCTCAACTCTTCGCTCACAACAAACTATTACGACTGAAAAGATAAAAATACGGTTAGTATTTTAAGAATTAGCCGACTATAGAAACTAAATATAATATTAGTTATTTTAATGCTCTTAAAAAATTCTTTCAACCAGTTTGGCTTACACATAGGTAAATGAGAAAGAAAATTGAAACTAGATCTTAAGATCTAGTCCGAGTCAGTCATAGTATAGTCAAAAGAATTTCCAACCGTTCAGATTAAAGAAATGCTGGTGACAGGATTTAGGCTCCTGTCAGGCCTTATAGCTATTTTGAAGGGTGGTTGCGTGGGGAGTGAGCGTAATAAGCGCTAGCATTTGCTCCAGCCGCAGGATGGGCATTTTTTGCATCCTTCCTGTAGTTCGAGCATTCCTCCACAGTCAGGGCATTCCGGATTGTCGCCTCCGCTAATAATTGAGGCAGTATCTCCTTGACTGTCCGCAAATTCTTCAGTTTCTGTTTTCGGTTTTACTGTTCCTTGGTCGAAGTCATCCACTGTTTGCTGTTCTCCTGACTCCATTCCTAGGTGTCTTTTCATTGCTTCTGCGATTGCGTCAGGCACTGAGTGGATCTGTGTTCCTTGGTCCCAAGCTATCTGAGGGCTGCGAATGTCATCTAACTGGTTAATTACTTCTGGTCCTGATGCTCCACTTCTCAATGCTAAGGAGATTGTTCTTCCTAGGCCTTCTGTAAAGCTTTGTGTGTATCCTCCTGCTTTTCCGATTTGGGCGAATACCTCGAATGGTCCTTCTTGGTCATCGTTGATTGTGACGTAGAGATCACCATAGGCTGTTTCGATTTCCTGTGTTGTGCCTTGAATGACTTTTGGCCTGTCTCTTGCTCCGTTGTCGCTCATAGAGGTTGATGGAGTTACTGTTTCGGTATCTGCTTCTATTCCTTCTTGGGTTACTTCCTGGGAAAGATTCTCAGTTTCTTCTTCCTGTAACTGTAGGCCTGTCTGCTCGGTAACTTCTTCAAATTCATTGGAGTTGAGTAGTTCTTCTGCTCCTCCAAACTCCTCTACGACCTCTGCAAGCATGTCGACTTTGTCCATGTCGGTCAATGTGTTTTCTTTGTTGGTCTGCATTACCTGTGTGTCACGTGTCCCGTCACGGTAGACTGTCATACCTTTGATGCCTTTGTCGTAGGCTCTCATGTAGGCCTCTCTGACATCCTCCTTAGTGGCTGAGTTAGGGAAGTTGCAAGTTTTTGAGATCCCTGAGTGGTTGTAATGCTGGAATGCTGCCTGTATGTCTACGTGCTCATCCGCTGTTACCTGGTTTGCTGTCGTGAAGATTTCCTTAACGTGTGGAGGAAGAACATCGTCAGGAATAGAATTAACTCCATCCCATTCATTGTTCTCCATCTTATCTTGTGCAGCGGCCTTAACTTCCTCAACATCTACATCATTAGCCTCAAGTGCTTTGATGAAGTAGTCATCGAACTCGACAAGCATATCTTCTCCCTGGATATCTTTCGCAACGTTCTTAAAGTAGGCCAAGCTGAAGATTGGTTCGCAGCCTCCAGAAGTGTTTCCAATCATTGAAGTGGTTCCGGTTGGTGCTATAGTCACAGTGTTATGGTTTCTCAACTTTAGACCATCTTCAAACTCTTCAGGGTCTAATCCTCCTGTGTACTGTTCGAACCATTCCGGGTACTCTGTCGGGTCAGCCCATTTACTGTCCTCCCATTCATTGAACTTGCCTCTTTCTTCGGCTAATGCATGTGAAGCTTCGATTGAGTAACGTGTAATCTGTCTCTGAATTTCTTTAGCAGCTGCAATCGACTCATCGGATCCGTAACGGATACCTAACTGCATAATCATCTGAGCGTAACCCATTAATCCAAGGCCTATCTTCCTCATGTTCGAAACTTTCTCCTCAATTTTCTCCAATGGGAAGTCGCTCATAGTGACTACGTTGTCTAGGAATCTTGTTCCTGTCTTCGCAACATACTCAAACTGATCCATGTCCAGTGCTTCAGGGATGTAGTCTTGCATCGCTCTCTCAAGGCCTTCTTGGGTCTCAAGATCGTATGCAGTTCCTTTCTTCTCTACCCATTCATCGAATGATAAAGCAGTTCCATCACCTTGATCCTCCACAAGAACTGAAAGATTAATGTGTCCAAGATTACAGGCCTCGTAGTTCTCTAAAGGCTGTTCTCCGCAAGGATTTGTGGCTTCTACCTTGTGTTCCGGGTGTTTTTCAACATCGAAACTATGCATGTCATTGGTTTCGTCGTACATGTATAGGCCTGGCTCTCCGTTTCTCCATGCTCCATCAATAAGTGTCTCCCAGATGAATCTTGCTGGAAGCTTCATTTCTTCTCCAGGTTCTAAATCAATATCGAACTCTTTGACTTCTTCTCCAAATGTCGGTGCAAAGTCTCTCCAGAAATTGTCGTCTTTCCCGGTGTCGCTTCCTGCTGCTTCAGGATACCATTCCTCATCTGAATTGTAGAACTGTGCAGTTTCACGAGTTACTTCATGAGGCTCTCCAGTCCTTGGGTTGATGAATGTAAACTCTTCGTCGTTTTTGACTGCTTCCATGAAGTCTTCTGTCAATCCGACTGAGATATTGAAGTTGGATAGGTTTCCTTCCTTCCTCTTTGAAGTAATAAATCTCAGGACGTCAGGATGGTCGATACGCATGATTCCCATCTGTGCGCCTCTCCTTTTGCCTCCCTGCTTGATGGTTCCACACATCGTGTCGAATACTTGCTGGAAGGTCATAGGACCAGAAGCAATTCCCCCTGTAGATGCGACTTGGTCTCCTTTAGGCCTTAACAGGTGGAATGGATAACCCATTCCTCCGCCTGACTGGAAGATCTTCGCAGCGTCGTGAACAGTATTGAAAATTGAGTCCATATCGTCTTTTGGATGTGCAACAAAACATGCTGACAGTTGCTGCAAATCTGCTCCAGCGTTCATCAGTGTTGGAGAGTTAGGCATGAAGGCCTGATGTGTCATTAAGTCAAAGAATTCTTTCCAGCTTTCCTCATAATCTGTGTGGTCGTACTCTTTGTCTGGCTGGGCCACATTCTTTGCTACTCTTTCGAACATTTCGTCGGGTGTCTCGATTACATCGCCGTTCTCGTCTTTGAGAAGGTATCGAGCCGGTAAAATTCTTTCGTAAGCGTTTTCTGTTAGTCGTTCTTCGACCGTTTCTCCTGTAACTTTTTTTACAGGCAGTTCGAAGTCTGTCTTTGATTCTAGTTTATTCGGCATTGTGTCACCTTTAATACAGGATTAAGTTATTCTTTCAGCGCTTCAACTTCTTTCTGAAGCGATTCAAGGTCTTCAAATGAGTCATAGACTGATGCAAAACGGATGTAAGCTACTTCGTTCCGTTCTTTTAACTCGTTCTTAATTATCCTTCCAATTTCTCGAGAGGATACTTTTTTCTTGTTTTTAACCTCCGATTTAACATTTTCAATAATTTCCTCAACTTCATCTTCACCTACTGGCGTTTTCTTTACTGCCTTTTCTAGTCCTGAACGGATTTTATCTTCGTCAAAGGCTTCGGTTTCGCCATCGGTTTTTTCAACTTTGATTTCTAGTGACTCAACTTCTTCGTAGGTTGTGAATCTTTCGCCGCAGTCCTTGCATTCTCTTCTTCTGCGGACTCGATGCTGGCTTTCTCTAGTATCTATTACTCTAGTTCCGCTTTGTTCACAGTAGATGCATTTCATATAGTTACCTCTAGTTGTCTTGACTAAATACTACATATCGGGAGAACTCTCTCCCCTACCCCCTACATATCGTATCTCTTTGACAACAAATTATAGCCTACTCCTTTTATACTCTTCCATGTTCAGACTCTCTGAATATTCACAGCTTAGTCACAACATATGCATTTAGTTATAACAATAATCTCTCAAAATACAAAATGTGGCAAACGGTCCTCACAGTAGCAACAGCATAGAAGAATATTTAATCAAAACAGCTAGACAAGCAGTTGACGAAGAAAAATGGAAAGAGATAACAGAAACTGAGAGGTATGATGGAAGTATCGAATGGCCTGAATTTGACCAAGTAAATATCGATGACACCTTTAATGAAGACACAACAGAAGATTACATAAACGGTAATTTCAAACATTTAGACCTTATATACGACTCACTAAAATCATCCGCCAACAACCCGGATCGTATTGAAGGCCTGAAACATCTATCAAGTAACTCAGGAGATAGGCCTGAAAGCAATACAACATGGTGGAGATGGAAAAATAAGTATGAAGAAGCAGATTTGACGCGAGAAAACCAGTTAACTGAACTTGGAGAAAAAATTCTTGAAACTTCAGATAACACAGACTTGGATCTTCCTGAAATCTATCGAGAGCTAAGGACTACTAGCAACTCTTCCAAGGGAGAAAACAATGGACAGAAACTTAAAGCATTTATGTTGTATGGTTCAGGTCTAGATACCAAATCTGTAAATAAGAGAGTATCTTTAGACAAAGAACATCTCAAACAGACACGTTACAATTTAGCCGATAATCATAACCTAATGAGACAAGACGGATCTCTCACACCGAACGGAAGAGAGATGTACTCTATAGTAATCGAACAACTAAAAATAGTAGGCAGTTAAGACATACTTTTGAAACTTCCATATCAAATTAATGATGTAATAGAATGAAAATCGTTCCTGATACCTCAGCCATAATTGATGGCAGACTCACAGAAGAGATTGAAGAAGGCCTTGAAGCAGAAATAATTATACCGGAATTTGTCGTTGATGAAGTGGAGAATCAGGCGAATAAAGGCCTGGAAATAGGATTCACAGGGATTGAAGAAATCAGAAGATTAACGGAAAAGGCCTCGGAAGCAGATAATATATCAGTGGAGTTTACAGGTAGAAAGCCGAGTATGGAGGAAATAAATTTGGCTTCCTCCGGTAGAATTGATGCATTAATCCGTGATCATGCTGAGGAGATTGGTGCGACTCTTTATACTGCTGATATTGTTCAGTCGAAGATTGCTGAAGCTAAAGGAATAGAAGTTGTATTAATTGAAAAAGAAGATGTTTCAGAAGAGCTTGATATTGAGAAATACTTCGATGATGAAACTATGAGCATCCACCTGAAACAGGATGCATGTCCCAAAGCTAAACGCGGTATTCCAGGAGAGTTCAAATTAGAAAAGATCTCAGAAGACTTAATGACTAAAGAAGAAATCGAGGACTTAATTCACAACGTGATGGATGTTGCAGAAAATTCTGAGAAAGGCCTAATAGAGATGGAAGGAAACGGGGCAACAGTTGTGCAGTTCGGAAGATACAGAATCGCAATGACACGGCCACCTTTCTCATCAGCAGCTGAAATTACAGCTGTAAGGCCTGTAGCCAAGGTAGGATTAGAAGACTATGATCTATCGATGGAGTTAATTGAGAGACTGGATGAGAAGGCAGAGGGAATCCTGGTTGCGGGAGCCCCTGGCCACGGTAAATCGACTTTTGCGCAAGCACTCGCTGAACATTACGAGGATCAGGATCAGGTTGTTAAGACTATGGAGAAGCCTCGAGACCTGGATGTTAGCGCTGATATTACTCAGTACACAGCTCTAGATGAGTCTATGGAAAACACAGGCGACTTCCTTTTATTGGTGAGACCTGACTTCACAGTTTTTGACGAAGTTAGAAGGACTTCTGACTTTGAGGTTTTCAGCGATATGCGTATGGCAGGAGTTGGAATGATTGGAATTGTCCACGCTTCTGAAGCAGTCGACGCAGTCCAGAGACTAATTGGAAGAGTAGAACTGGGAATGATTCCACAAGTCTGTGACACTGTAATTTTCATTGAGGATGCGGAAGTTGCTGAAGTATATGAACTGGAGATGGTTGTTAAGGTTCCAGAAGGGATGACTGAAGAAGACTTGGCAAGGCCTGTAATCCAGATCAGAGACTTTGAAGACTCCAAACCTGTTTACGAAGTCTACACTTACGGTGAGGAGACTGTTGTTATACCCGTAGGTGAGAGAGAAGAATCCGGGGCTGAAGAGTTAGCTAAAGAACAGATTGAACATTTTTTACAGGGAAGAGTATCGAACCCTGTGATCGAGTTCATATCCAGCAACCACATCAAACTATTTGTAGAGGAAGAAGAAATTTCCCAGGTTATTGGTAAAGGTGGAGAAAACATTGATAAGCTGGAGAAGGATTTAGGCCTTAATATCACTGTTGAGCCAAAGTCTAACACTTTGAAGTCTCAAATAGATTATGATCTTCGAGAGTCTGGTAACTCTGTAATAATTGAAGTCAATGAAGGCCTTTCAGGTAACGAAGTTGATGTTTATGATGGTGATGAGTTCCTATTTACTGCTACAGTAGGTAAGTCAGGCGAAGTATCGATGACTAAGAGCAGTGATTTAGCTGGGAGGATACTTTCATCATATCAAAGAAATAAACTGAAGGTCAGGTCGTGATTATTTATTTAGGCTTGGTTAATTAATTTTTTGTATATGCGTGAGATTAAGGTAGATTTACCTTCCAAATATGGAACTGATGCCAAGGAAGTTCTGGAAGATTTCAGTGATGAAGTAAGTTCTACAGATATTGAAAAGAAAGATAGAAAGTTCACTGAGATAGTAGCCACAATAAGTCAGGAAGATCTTGACCAGGTTACCGAAGATTTGAAAGGACTTGAAGTTGATTCAGGAGATCTTAGCATTAAAGTTTTTGAGCAGGAAAGCCTGATAGAGAAAGGTAAATCTACTCAAGGCGCTTCTAACAGCATACTATCTAACCAGGAAATTTACAGTAAGGCGCAGAAATCCGCATCTTTAAACAAGGCTCAATGGATAATGTTAGGCCTAGCCGGAGCTATAGCAGGAGTTGGAGTAACAAGCGGTAACTTAATTGTATTAATTGGTGCAATTCTTTTAGCACCAATACTGTATCCTCTAGCATCATTGTCAGTATCAATGGCAATGGGAGACAAGAAAATGATGCTTTCAAGCACTAAATCGATAACTTTAGGTAGTTTAATTGTATTTTTATCCTCAATACCAGTCTTCATAATTTTTGGAGAAGCAGAAATGGACGTATTGCTGACAGGCTTTGAAATAGTAGCTTTATCTGTATTTGTAGGAGGTGCCGCAGTTTTAACATTTATATCCGAATATAAGGAGGAAATGGCTGGTGCAGCATTGGCTGTTGCTATTGTACCTCCTATAGTTGTTTCAGCACAGTCCTTAATTGTACAAGATTATTCAACCACAGTAATAGCTTTAGAAGTTCTTGTAATAAATCTTTTAGCCGCTACATTAGCAGGATACCTAGTACTTATAGGCTTCAACATTAAACCGCTAACTGATTACAGAAAAAAGCTTGCAGACAGGCTGAAACTTATTTTAATTCTATTAACAGTCCTGTTTATAGGTTTCTTACTTACAACTTTGTAACCTGTTTTTATATTCAGGGATAACCAACAAAGAGTTATGCCTATAAATGAAACACTTTTCGCAGTAAGTACAGCTCTTACTGTTAGCATAGGCCTAGTCAGTTTTTTCATAGTATACAATACATCTAAAAGAATAGAAGATGAGATAATCCAAGAATTTTCGCAAAGATTGCTTATTTTAGTTGGAGTAATGCTTCTATTTCTAGGCTATTGGGCATATTACACTGCAGCTCTCACAGAAGTGCCTTTTGCACAGTACCCGCTTTTCCTTTCGTTGATATTTGTATTCATTTACCTAATGTGGAATACGTTGTCATTTAGAAAGCTTAGCCTGTCAACTGAAACAAAGTTAGAAAAAATGAAAAATGATGAAACCATTTAAGGTTTCCTTTTATCGTTCTCTTTCCTTATTTGAGCATCTATCTCATCTAAGGCCTGATCTACTACAGTAAGTAGGTCCCAGTCCTCTACAGTTGTCGAAGTAATCCCAAACTCTGAATAAAACTTTGTGATAACTTCATAGCGGTGTTTGTTACCATCTTTGTCACTCTTTTTAAAATGCATTGAGATTTCTTCAGGATTATCTACTTTTCTGCCTAATGACCCTCTTAACTGTGTGGCGATCTTATCATGGACTGCTGCTTTCTCTTCTTCAACATTAAGACCAACAAGATTCACTAAAACCATATTGTGCTGGCCTTGTTCTCGGATGTAATCAACAAAATCCTTTACAGTAAGAATTGCTTCAGGATAACCATTTTCGTTAATTATTACATCAGTCTCCCCGTTTTTCTGCATTTTACTGACTGCGTCTTTTGCAGGGCCATATCCATCAACTGTGACTGGCCTCTTATTCATGACCTCATTTACAGTGACGTCTGAAAGCGATTCCTTTTCACCAGATCCTTTAGTAGTAGAACCATCTACATTTTTCGGTGTGCTACCTGAATCCCTTGGAGAATCAGGAGTTACAATCATTTTCAACATATCTGTAGATCTGATGATACCTGAAAGCTCTCCCTCAGAGTCCAGAACAGGTAGACGGGAAATGTTTTTATCAAGCATCAAATTTCGAGCTTTATCTAATCTGTCATCTTCGAATACTGAGATTATCTCTGTACTAGCTAAGTTCCTAGTCGAATAATTTTCGAATTCTTTAATTCTAGAGGATACTTCTAGAAACTCTTCGTCACTTATCAGGCCTTTGAGTTTATCTCCTTCCAGGTTTACAATCATTTTTCTCCCAGATTCAATTCTAAGTTTAGCTACATCTACCAGAGAGTCTGAAGCCTCGAACTCTGGAGGATTATGAATTACTTTCTCAAGTTTGGATGAACCCGGATTGTACTGTGCGTGACGGATTAGTTCTCTATAACTGATAATTCCTTTGAACTTTCCATCATGTTCAACAGCTACAGCTCTTATTTTTCTGTCTTCCATGTGATCCTTTACACTTCCTAGAGACTGTGTGATTTCAACAGTCTCTGGTTCAGTGTTCATCACCTGTTTTGCTGATACGTTATGAAGAGATTCCATAATTTTTATTTCACCAAGTATTTCTCATGGTTTTCGTCCATGTCTATAAAGTTGTCGGCAGCTTCTCGAATCTCTTTTGCCGATGACTTACCGAAGCTCATAACTTCGACACGGCACCCCAGAGACCTGAGATGGTCTACCAGTACGGCGAAATCTCCGTCACCAGTCACAAGCACGACTGTGTCAAGCTTCTTCGCCTGTTGAACCATATCTACTGTCATTCCTAGGTCCCAGTCGCCTTTCTTTTGGCCTCCATAGAATTCTTTGAGCTCCTTAATCTTGACTTCGTAACCAATCTTTCTTAAGGCCTCGAAAAAATTCTCCTCATCTGGAGTATCAGCCTTAATAACATAAGCAGAGGCCCTTATAAGGTCTCTATTCATCGTAGCTGAATTTAAAACTTTTTTGAAGTCTACTTTAGCATTATATAGATTTTTTGCACTGTAGTACATATTTTGGACGTCAACGAAGACGCCAACTCTTTGATCATCATGTATTTCTGTCATTTTTAATCTAACCTAAATTGAAAATCATTTATTCTACAAACTGAACTTTTGATTTCTTAACAATTAATTAAATGCAGAATGTTTTAATGGTGCTGGAAATAAAAAGTAGAATACAAATATAAATTTTAATTAAATTTGGGTATGCATGATAGATACTGACGATCAGAAGCAGGTAAGTAGGCGAAATGCAGTTATAGGATCTTTTACTATGTTAGTTTCAATGGCGGGGATCGGTGGATCTGCTTATCAATCTTTAAAAGTCGAAGATAGTGAACCTTATACTGAAAATGGAAATATATGCTATGATATAGCTGATAGAGATAACGATGAAGAGATTGTTAACTTTGGATTTCAAGATGAGGATAGAGACGAAGAATTCCAAGTTCTAGAATCAAAATTGGAACCAGATAACGATGAAGGTTTTAAGGCCTGTGCCAGCTTAGATGATTCGGACTTAGAGAGTTATGATCACTTAGCATTCATCGAATATGATGGAGAAAGAGTGTGGGAAGGAAGTTACTCAGTTTCTTAATTCTTTAATCCTATCAATATTCTCCTTATAACCTTTGTCATCAGAATTAGGCGTCTCCAAGACCATCGGCAGGCTCTCAAATACTTCAGCATTAACCAAGTTTCTGAATCCTTGGTCTCCGATATTTCCTTCACCAATATGCTCATGGTTATCTTTCTCAGATCCTCGTTCATCCTTTGAATCATTCAAGTGAAGTACTTTCACATTTTCTAGGCCTAAATCCTCTCTGATTTCCTGAACCATGTCACTGAATCCTTCTTCAGAAGAAATATCATAACCAGCTGCATGTGCATGACAAGTATCTATACATACCCCTACATTGTCTTGAGAAGTTCCTTCAACCATTTCTCTTAGTTCGCCGAAAGATTTTCCAAGAGTTGTACCTTTCCCAGCAGTATTCTCAAATAAAAGCGTCACTGAATCCGGAATAACAAGATCATCAACAGCAGAAACAATGGTTTCAATACCTGCTTCTCTACCGCTACCAGTATGAGCTCCAGGATGGAAAACAACGTACTCTACACCAAGCTGTTCAGCAGCATAAAGCTCTTTCTGAATACAGTCTTTAGACTTCTCCAGTAAGTCATCTTTTGGGGTCGCTAAATTAACTAAGTAAGTTGAATGAATAGTATAAGGTCCTTGACCTGAGTCATTACAGCCCTGTATAAAGCGTTCAGCATCCTCTTCTGAATATTCTTTGACACTCCACGTACGTGGACTGCCTGCAAATATCTGTCCGCAGTTGCCTCCTACCTCTTTCTGTCTTTCTATAGCTTTTTCTGCTCCTCCAGCAACCGAAACATGTGCACCGACTTTGAAACTCATAAAATACTTTTTAGATAGAAAGATTGTTAACTTCTTCTTCCACATAACCAAAATTAGATGAAGATCCTTTCAGCTGCCCCATCCAACACAGAAATAATTTACAAGTTAGGCCTAGAGGAACATCTCGTTGGAACTACTTCTCTATGCGACTACCCCGAAAAAGCAGTAAGTAAGCCGAGTATAGGCGGCTGGAGCCAAAACCTAAACTACGAGAAAGTAGACAAATTAAATCCTGACGTCATTCTTCTAAGCGATAGTCTTCAGAACGAACAGGCCTTAAACTTAGAGGAAAAAGGCTACGAAATTTTACAGGTAAATCCTGAGAGCTTGGAAGAAGTCTTTGAAAGCATATATAGCATCGGTAGAAGGTTTAACAGAGGAAAAGAAGCTGAAAACTTAGTAAGAAAAATGAAGAGTGAAATTAATACAGTTAATCTTCAAGATGCTAGGATTTACTGTGAGGAGTGGATGGATCCTCCAATGGTTTCAGGAAATTGGATACCAGGACTGATTTCTAGAGCGAACGGCCATTATTTTATAGGTGAAGAGAGAAGCCGCAAATTCGATTTAGATAATTTGAAGGATTTTGACCCTGAATATATTTTCCTGAATGTATGTGGAGCAGGGGAGAACATCGATAAAAAAGATATTCTGGAGAGGCCTGGTTGGCAGGAAATAAATGCTGTAAAGAATGAAAATGTTTTTTTAGTGGATGATGCTTTGTTAAATAGGCCTGGTCCTAGACTTGTTGAAGGTTTGAAAGAGATAGAAGATAGGATTGTCTAGGTGTCGTGGTCCTCGTAAGGTTCGCCGTATTTATCAGTCAACAGGTTGACTGCTGCTTTGGCGCCATCACCTATTGCGACAGAACTTTGATACTCCCAGGTATTTGCTAAGCCTGCTGCATAAACGTTTTCAGATGCTTTATTTGAGTCATCTGTGACTAAATGTTTATCCATCATGTAAGGGCCTTCAACACCTTCTTCAAACTCTACGTCCAGTTCTATAAAGCTCAAATCACCTGCTGACGCTACAACAACATACTCTGCTTCATAATCTGCCTCAGAAGTCGTAATTTTAAGGCCTGAATCTGTTCTCTCCAGCCTTTGTACTTCTTCATTTGCTATTTCTCCATTAAATTCTTCCAGTTTCTGTTTCCCAGAAGTAAGAAGTTCATTTCCTGCTACCGAGTCATAGCCTATCAAATTTTGGATATTTGAGGTGTTTAACACAAGTGACTGTCCTGAATCAAGAACAAGGGTTTCTTCACCTGCTTTTGCTGTCATTACAGCTGCTTGAAGCCCAGCTAGGCCTCCACCAATTACGATTACGTCTTTCATGAATCAAGTTATCTTGGAGAACTGGTTTAACTCTTTGCTCAAAGCATCATTAAAACTGTATACAATATTACGGTGACTGCTGCTGAGGCTGCTATTGACATACCATGAATTCTTTTAGCTTTCTGCTCATCTTTTTGATGAGACTCAGTATCTTCAACTTCTTTTAATCCATTTCCTTCATTGTAGACGCCTTTATGCGCATAATGGACGCAGAAAGAGCTTAAGGCCTGAAATATTCCTTCAAAGCCTAAAAGCAAAGGTATAAACACAAAAAATAAGACAAAATCAGGTAGACTTTGCTGAATAATAACACCTGTCATCAGTGCAGCAGTAATCAGCCCTGAGGACCCTAGAATAGCTCTGTTCCGTTTCTCTTTACTACCTATATTACATTCACCGGGCCTATACTCAGTCATAAATAAAGAAAGAGAAAGAATAAGTTAAATAACTTTAATTTAGAATTTGGAATAGATTCCTTCGAACCTTTCTTGCACGTCGCTCCAGTCAACTAAATCAAAGAATCCGTCAATGAATTCTCCCCTGTTTGGTCCGTAGTCATGGTAGTAGCTATGCTCCCATACATCTAAAGCTAGAACCGGATGCGCACCCCAAACCGCATTCTGGTCATGTTTATCAACCACTACGTTGTGCAGTTCATCATTTCTCGGGATGTAGACTAGAAGCGCCCATCCTCCGGCAGCACCTGCAGCAGCCTTGAACTCTTCCTTCCAGTTCTCATAGCTTCCGAAATCCTCCTCTATCTTGTTTAAAAGTTCTCCTTCAGGCCTTCCTCCGCCGTTAGGACTCATATTCTGCCAAAAGATTTCATGTAGTACAGTTCCGGCAAAGTTATGAGTGAACCCCTTAAGAATAGATCCAGTACTGCTGTAATCTCCGTCTTTTCTCTGTTTTTCAAGTTTTTCCTCAGCTGAGTCAACTCCTTTAACATATCCTTGGTGATGTGTATCGTGATGCCACTCTAGGACTTGCTGAGAAATTACGGGTTTAAGTGCGTCGTATTCGTAAGGTAGTTCGATTAAAGATTCTCCCATTTTCAATTCACAAGTTAGACTTAGGCTTGGATATGTATGTAAGTATTGGTTACACTTCCGTAATTTTCTCAAATATTAAAGAAAAATATGAAAGATATGTGGATTAAAAATTCTGTGTAAGCGAAGATTTTTCAAGAGGGTTTTTACTCTATTTCCAGATCATCAAGTTCATCTTCTAAATCTTCTGGAAGTTCTTCTTGACTTGGTTCCTGCTGAGCTTGACCTTCTTGTTCTTCAATTGCCTGAAGTGTTGCATCAATATCAATAGGCGATACAACTTCTCCAGTAAACTGGTTCTGCTGCTCTTGGAATAGATATACTCCATCAAGAGTCATGTAGAAGTTCTGATCAAACTCTTCAACAGAGGTCTCGTTCTCTTGCTGCATTTCCTGTTCGACTGTAGTCTCTAAATAATATAGACCATTCTGAACGGAAACCGAATCAACAGAGAAGCTTTCTAGAGCTGGTTCACTTTCGAATAGTTGAACCAGTCTATCTTCTGCTTGATCTGCAGAAATCTCTGCATCCTGTCCACCTGTAGAAAATCCTACAGCTGCACCAAAGATCAGGCCTAAAACTAAACCTGCTGCAAGACCCGAAGTGAGAACAGCTTCACGTGAAAAGCCTCCTAAAAGGCCTCCAGCTGTTTCTTCTTCAATCTGTTCAACTAATTCATCTTCAGTATCTTCGATCTCTACTTCTTCTTGGTCAATTCTCTTTTGAAGGAATTCTTTGATAGTTTTCCGGTCTTTCCCAGACTTCTCCTCTTCTAGAAGAACTTCAAGATCAAGGTTTTCTCCTTCCCTGATCTGTTTCTTCACTTCATCAACATTTGCGTCTAAATCAACGTTGTTAGACATGTTTAATACGCCGTATAAGATTCTTATAAAACCTTATACAAACTTACACCCAAATTCAAGACAGTTCACCGTTCAGTAAACAGTTAGAAAGAATAAAGATATGGGGGCGACATGATTTGAACATGCAACCTACCGCTATCTCCAACGAACGAAGACTCGTTCGAGCAGTCGAGCTATTTACAAATAGCTCAGAGAGATTTAATCATCGAAGGCCTAAACCTTCTCATCCCTCCAGTCACCAGAGAGATGGCTGAAACGCCATCAAACACTGTTAACTGCTGTAGCAGTTACTGGAGGCGGTCGCTCTCCCAGATTGAGCTACACCCCCTTCATAGACCAAAATAGTCTACTCGGTAAATAGAAATTAGAGGCCTCAGCTTTAAAATATCAACCACAAAAAGTTTGCTGTCAAATTTAGCTATATGATTAAGGAAAAGGATGGGATCCATATTTCTGGAGAGGAGAAATTTGTTGCTGATTCTCGGAAGGCTTTAGGAGATGTTAATATTGCTTCTCATGCGCATATGGACCATGCTTTTCAGGGAGATGGAAAAATAGTTGCATCAGATCTGACTCGTAGATTGTTGGAATCCCGGCTTGAAAGAGAGTTGGAATTAAACGAACATCCTGATGTGAAGTTGATTGACTCCGGACATATTCTGGGTTCGACAGCCGCACTGATTAAAACAGATGATAAAAGAATACTATACACTGGCGACGTCTCCACACGAAATAGGGCCTACATAGATGGTTTTGATCCTGTTGATGCAGATATTTTAATCACAGAATCGACATACGGTATACCTGCATACAAATTCCCTGAACAAGAACAGATTGAGGAAAATATCAAGGCCTGGATTGAAAGAACTGAATCACCTTTTCTATTCGGATATTCACTGGGTAAGGCACAGAAAATTCAGTGGCTGGCTCAAAAATTTACAGATAAGCCTCTAGTTGCCCACGGCGCCGTCATGAAGATGAACAAAGTTGTGGAAAAACATACAGATCTGAACTTTAATGCAAGGCCTTATGGCGAAAACAAAGGACTTTTAGAAAATGGAGAAGGAATTTTTATAGGACCCACTAGATTTGCAAAAAGCGACGCACTGAATAAATTGGTGAATGCCTCAAACGGTGTTAAAGCAGGATTCTCAGGCTGGGGTATGGCCGACCAGTACAAGTATCGAGGCGGTTACGACAAAGTATTTCCTTTCAGTGATCACTGCGGATTTAATGACCTGGTAGAAATGGTTCGAAAAGTTGACCCAGAAAAAGTCTATACACACCACGGATTCGACTCAGAATTCGCCTCATATCTGAAAAGAGAAGAAGGAATAAATGCTAGAGCATTGAAGGAAAATCAGGCCTCTTTAACCGATTTCTAGCTTTTAAATATTAAAATCTTAGATCAATAAGTCTACATATGAGAGAAGAAGTGAAGGAAGGTTATGAGAACGCTGATTACGAAGGCCTTTACAGAGATGGTAGAGAAATTAGATCAGAGGAGAAAGATTTATTCCAGGATTTATTTGATTACATAGGAGATTCTGCGCAGATTTTAGATTTAGGCTGTGGTACAGGCCTTCCATTTGACCGGTATTTAATTGAGAATGGATATGATTTGATAGGTATAGATATAGCAGAAAAGCATGTTGAAAAAGCCAGAGAAAATATTCCTGAAGCAGAAATTATTCAAGGAGACTTTTTTGAAGTAGATGTAGCTAATAGCTCACTTGATGCAGTAGTTAGTTTTTATGCTATATTCCACATTCCTCGTGAAGAGCACAGAAAGTTATTTGAGCAGATTAATGAGTGGTTAAAGCCAGAAGGTTATATCCTGGTGACTGTTGCTTCTACTGTAATGGAAGATCTTAAAGAATCTTGGAACGGTGCAGAAATTAAGTGGAGCTCATTTGAAGGATCAAAAACGCTTGAAATCATAGAAAAATCAGGTTTTGAAATTGTAAGGACTTATGAAGAGGACTGGAGAGATGAAGACCATTTATGGGTGTTAGCTCGCAAAATTAAGTCTGATTGATGATTTCTAGAAGTCTTCTGCTTTAAACTCTTTTTCTATCTGTCTTACTGCGTCTTTATGTTTTTCCAGTCTTTTTCTGGCTAGCTTTCTGGTTTCTTCAAAATGCATTTTTTCGATATGATCTTTAAACTGAGGTACTGCATCACTCCAGAAGTATTCTAGGCTTTCATATAGCTCTACTTCGTTCTGCGCAGCATAATGTACCTGCCTCCATAGATTACTGACTCCAAAGTTCTCAACTTTATCGGCATCCTGAACTATCTTTCCTTCAGTAGTGGAGGCTTTAGAGTGATGGTTCCTGATTACTTCCTCGATTTTCTTCAACTGTTTCTCTGTTATAAAGTCTGATATATAGTCTTCAACGATTTCTGCTCCATGTTTTGCATGGCCTTCATGTCCTTCAAATGGATCCATTTCACCATCTTCAATATCCTTGGTTCTGCCTATATCATGGTAAAGCGCTGAGATCTCCAAAACTTTTCTGTCAACGCCTACATCCAGTCTATCCACTAACTTACATACTAATTTATGAGTCGTTTCGAGATGAATGTACCTGTAGTTCTTCCCTCCTGCTATCTCACTGTAATCGGAAAACTCTTCTTTCAATCTTTCTTTTAGCTTTTGAAGCTCTAACTCTGTTAATTCTTTATTCATACCTTCCTTTCAGCTCTGCTTTTTCTATGATGTGACCTTCTATTGATTCTTCAACCTGTTCTTTATTTGCTCCTTGTGGTAGGCCTAGCTCTTTATCTAATGCGTAGGCTGTGAAGACGTACATGTGTTCGCCGTCTGGAGGGTTTGGTCCGTTGTATCCTGTTTCTCTGAAGTCTGTTATTCCTTCTGTTCCAGGACTTTCTCCTGACTCTATTTTCTCTGTTGATGGGTCAACATCGTATACTATCCAGTGGTCCCATATTTTCCCTGCAGGTTCAACTGCATCCGGATCATCCATTATCAGTACCAGTGAAACAGCTTCTTCTGGGACTTCCTTAATTTCGAGTTGTGGGTTTACATTTTCCTCCATATAACCAGCTTTTTCCGGTAATTCCTCTCCATCCTTAAACTCTGGGCTTGTTAGTCTCATACAGTAAATTATTAAGGGCTTGAAAGTTAAAATGTTTCTATGAGTTATAGTAGAGGAGAGGTCATCGAAAGCCCTGTTGCTTACAGTGTTTTGAGACAGATTCATTTGAGCGAACGTGGAAGCTACCATGTTCAAATGGACTTGAAAGCAGGGATCGATGAAGAAGTTGCAAAAGATCTTATCAGTAAGATGAATGATTTAGGCCTAATTTACAAAGTTGAAGGAACTGATCCCCAGTTGTTTGATGTTAATTACTCTGCTTTTGAAGAGCTTTGGGAGGATCTTTGGGTGGAGGAGATTGCTGACGTCCCAACCACGCCTGTGCATTTTGGCTCTTTCCTAGAAGGTTATATGAAATCCTATCTTACTGATGTTGAAAACTCAAGTATTGAAGAAATGCTGGTAGAAGAGTTTTTAACCGGTTTAAATCATGAAGAAACAAGTAATCTACCAAAGGATTATGAGGAATTATTGAACTTTATAGAACAAAAATATGAAGGCGAAAAAAAGGCCTACCAACATGTGAGACATGGTTTCAACTTTAAAGAATAATTTAGTGAAGTGTTCCTTCACGTTTATCAACATCCATTGCAAAAAGCGCATAACCTATTTGCTCAGGGCTGAACCCTGTTGAATCAGCGATTTCTCTTATCGGCTTAATCATTTTAACGTAATCATCAGCAGTAAAAGTTTCTTTTCTTCCTTCAAGATATCCAAGTCTTTCAAGCGAGGCCCATACACGAGTATCTACCACAGCATGCCTGTTCGGATCTTTAACTGTTAACACCACTGATGCTGTAGGAGCTTTAAACCCTTTTAAGGCCTCAATCAAGGCTATCTGGGAGAAATCGTCGTCTATTTTAAATAGGTTTGAAGTAACCTTTTTGCATCTCTCTTTAGAGTTCTTTTTAACGTGGTAAGCGCTTCTTGTAGAAGACTCAAATGCTAGTTCGTATAGCTGCTGACGAGTTAAAAAATTTTTCTGGTTAAAATCTTCCCTGTACTCTTCCAGCTTCTCAGGTAAAAGACCTTGAGTTTCAGTGTAAAAATCAAGATATTTCTCAACTGTTTCAGATTCCATACAGAAAATTTTTGTTATAAACTGTTTTTTATGGGTTTATTAGTCCTTTAGTCTTACCGTACTTTTCAACTAATTTTTCTCTTCTGAAAATAAAGTAAAATCCTACTAAAAATACAAACAAGAGTGCTGTAATAGTTGTAAATTTGCCTATAACCGTTATTGCTGTTACATAATCTTCTGCCAGATACCATCCTAATAGGCCTAAAGTGAAGTTTCTAGGAACCATTCCAAGAAAGCTCCAATAACCGTAAAGCTTTGGATCTATACGGAAGAATCCTGCTGATCCAGAAATAACCGATAACGGCATTAATGGAAAAGCCCTGAACAGGAATAAATAGATATGTACTCTGCCGGAGTTAAAATGTTGATCAAAGGCCTGAACTTGATTCCAGTTGACTGAAAAATATTTACCATATTTCTCTATTGCAGGCCTACCACCGTAGTAGCCTATTCCGAATGTAAGGTATGAACTTGCTACTGAAGCTGCTGAACCAAGGACTCCTATCAAAACAAAACTTAGTATAACTGCTATCAAAGGGTTAGAAGTATTAATCAAAATGAAACCTGCTACTACAGGCGCTATAGCTGATGGTACAGGTAAAAACTCTTCAGCAAACATCCATATAATCACACCTAGTAATCCAAAAGATTCAATACTGGTTATTACCTGCTCAATCAAATTCCTAATACCTCGAAAAACCAGTCAACAAGATTTTCAAAAGTTACAAACAATATATTCTCGTTATCAAAGCTTATCAGTGTCCTTGAAATAGGCTCTCTCTCAGGTATATGAACCTCTCTTACATTCACTCTGTCTCTATTCTCAACAGGTTCAGCCATTATCACGTCGTATTCGTGATCAATGATTTCATCCAGACACTGGTCAAATCTTTCTCTACTTTCATAATCGCAAGGCCTCAAGTCAAGGTGCTCCGAATAAATACTCCATTTCTCCTCATTGCTGTCGACACTTCTACCTGGATTTACCTTTTCATATATTTCTTCAACAGTTCCATTCTGATACAGATGTTTCTTAATAATTAGTTCAGAGTAATAATATCCGAAGTCCCTGTTTCCTTTTCTCGGAGCCCATTCCCTCATAAAATCGTCGTTTGATTGATAATAGTTCCACAGCTCTTCCCTATCTCCACGAGGAGGTAAAGTATAGATATATCCTCCTTCCCTGTACTGAACTTCCTCTCCAAACAATTCGGAAGTCCTACCTCTTCCATCTATTTTAACTCTTGCTAAATCCTCTACGTGCTTTGCTACACCCTCATCAAACCAAGCACTATCAGTATTATCCCAAGACAGCAATCTATCATTTAGTCCGTGAACAGCCTCATGAGCCAAGACCAGGAGCAGCTCCTCTTCAGGCCTTAAAATAATTCTACCTTGGAAATATTCGCCAGCAGACCATTCCTGACCGCTATAATCACTATCAACAACTACGGGGAACTTATCAAAACTCTGCTGATACCTTACAGTTCCTAAAGCAAGTTCGTAGGCATTATCCAGCCTCTCCAAATCAATATCACTATGATCTTGACCGAAAAAACTATAATAACTTGTCTGGGTACCATTACCAAAGTTAACTGTAGCTCTAACAGGGCCTTGACCTGTAAAATTCATAGAATCTCCGTAAGACGTATTAAATCCGTAACTAGTTCTGCCAGAGATAATATTCTCAGCTTCAATTCTTCCAGAACTCTCTTGATCAGTATATCCTGCGAAGTTAAACTCTCTAGAATAAAGGTCTGCTCCTATTATTTCAGCAAATTTATTAGAACTATAATGGATTTTAACGTATTCACTAGTCCTCGAATTTCCCGAATTGGTTTCTAAACTTATTCTTTCCCCATCAAAACTGTAATCACTTATTTCTCCGTAAGAATCTTCCACATAATCTACTTGAATGTTGTCAGGTAGTCTATAGTTCACATTCCAAGAATTTACGGGATCCTCGGCTGAAAGTTCTAAAGTAGTATTAAAATTTACCTCATTGCTGTCCATCTCTACTTCATGTAAGACAGAGCCAGCGGCAAATGAACTGAATAAGACTAAAAATATTACCAAGGTTCTTCCTTTCATTTTACATTACAATTAACCTGTTAGGAATAAAAGACTGATTTCTGAATAATACTATGTATGGCAATTCTTTCCGATAAAGATCTAAAAAAACTAATCCAAGATAAAAATGCTATTTACTGCGAAGAAAAAGAATTAGATTTAGATCTACAGTTAGGGCCTTCATCATTTGATTTGAGGCTAGGATACGAATTCGGCGTTTTAAACACAAGAAAACTGGAACTGATTGATGCCCAAGATATGAGCAGCTATGAAGATTACATCACTAAGGAAACTCACAGACCTGATGAAGGAGTTGTCATCCATCCTGGAGAGTTCATTCTCGGCAGTACTTTAGAACATATTAATGTCCCAGACGAATTGGTTGCACGCGTTGAAGGACGTTCAAGTTATGGCCGTCTAGGAATCATAGTTCATGCAACAGCAGGATTTGTAGATCCTGGTTTTGAAGGAGATATCACACTGGAAATACAGAATTTAGGTAATGCACCAGTTAAAATCTATCCAGAAGACCGAGTATGCCAGCTAGTATTCGAAACAATGACCTCCAAGGCTGAGAAACCTTACGGCGACAAAGAAGATACAAAGTATATGGGACAGACCGGCGCAACAGGATCAAAACTGAACAAAGAAAAAAGATGATAGACTCACACTGCCACCTCCAGTTCGAACAGTTCGACAAAGACAGAGCAAAAGTTATTGAAGAA
>LFCJ01000358.1_pt1 | contig 27574 bp, 26 predicted proteins | sample 643141 | NCBI WGS metagenome assembly LFCJ01 (sample SAMN03766243, study PRJNA286221) | soda lake metagenome | biome: soda lake; feature: Kulunda steppe; material: water; isolation source: sample B1-Br-g2 brine of Lake Bitter-1 | place: Russia: Kulunda steppe | collected 2010-07
CGACACCTGAACCGGAACTTGATCCACCTGAAATGTATTCCGGAAGAATGGCGTTTGGGCACTCACCATATGGACTTCTTGTCCCGACGAGTCCCGTCGCGAACTGGTCGAGGTTCGTCTTGCCGACGAAAATCGCGCCAGCGTCCAGTAGGTTCGTAATAACGGTTGCATGCTCGTTGGGAACGTACTCGTATGATGGGCAGCCAGCGGTAGTGGGCGTCCCAGCATGGTCGATGTTGTCCTTGACGGCGAACGGAATGCCATACAGTGGATAGCGTTCCCAATCAATACCATTCTCAACTTCGGATTCGAGAAAACGAGCCCGTGTCCGCAGTTGATCGGCGTCGACACGAGAAATCCAAATCTCTTCGGGCGCGTCTGCAACCCTAGAACGGTGTTCTTCTACTATAGAGAGTGGTGTTTCCTCACCGTTCGTGTATGCAGAGCGGAGAGCGTCGATACTGAACGTCGGTGGCGCGATGGTCATTGGAGAATCATCCTACCAGTAAGCGATTGAGATTCAGTTCGATAGGCGGTTCTATGGTCGTTTTCATACGTGTTTAAGGGATTACTCCTGCTATTTATGTCTATTTGTTTCGGTTAATATTCTAAATGCGGATATACGTGTGATAATGCTGTTGTCGCTATCTGTGCGTGATAGTGAATATATTCTCGCACAATATGCAAGAAACCGCCTCAGGCTTGAGCCTGAAGGACCCGATTTGCTCAACGGCAAAAATAAAGCCACCAGAAACGGCGTGTTCACCAATGGAAACAAAACAGAAACATGGAAACATACTCGCCAACTGACCAAGGTAATCCCATATTATCTAGGTAAAGATTGTATGTATTACGACTCTCAACAACATTAAGTGAATGTACAGTTATTGTGATTCTGTGAACGCAAGTGAATAAAGAATATGGCATTCTGATAAAGATGACACGCCAAATCAGAACCTACTGGAGACTTCTGATAAAGATGACACGCCGGATGTACCCGTGTACGTAACATATTTGAACTCGGTGGGTAAATGATCGAAACAGTACTTGTTGCCCTCGGTGGCAACGCACTTGTCCGGCCTGGGGAGGTCGGGAACTTCGACCAGCAGGTCGAGAACGCTCGTGGAATCGCGGACGCAGTCGCAGAATTGCTCGCGAATGACGTCCGTGTTGTTGTGACCCACGGAAACGGGCCGCAGGTCGGAAATGTGATGATCCAAAACGAGGTAGACGAAACGGAGGCACCACAAATGCCGCTGTTCGCCTGCGCTGCGGCTAGCCAAGGTATTATTGCTGCCGCGCTATCGCTTGCGTTCGAGAGTGCATTCCAACGCAAATCAATCGATTCTATTCCTGTTCCGATGTTGACACCAGTGATCGTTTCTGATGTCGACGATGACGAGCCGACCAAGCCGGTCGGACCGTTTTATTCGGAGTCAGAAGCAGAACAGCGACACCAAAAAAACACCATCGTTTTCAAGGAAGACGCCGGTCGTGGATGGCGACGTGTCGTCCCATCACCGAGCCCCGAGCGTATCCGCTGTACGGATCAGGTTCAATACGCACTCGAAAACGGCAACGTACCGATCACTACAGGGGGTGGTGGCCTTCCGCTCACGTCTGGCGACGATGGCTACGAATACGTCGACGCAATCGTCGATAAGGATCTTACGGCGGCACAGCTCGGTGCCGAACTCAAAGTCGACCGATTAGTCATCCTTACCGATGTATCACATGTCTATCTCAATTACGGTGAACACGACGAGACTCGGCTCACGGATGTTGATTGTGCGACTGCTCGTCGGTATCAAACAGCAGGCCAGTTTGAACGGGGCAGTATGTATGAAAAGATAGAGGCCGTCTGTCAATTCATCGAATCCGGTGGTAAAGAAGCGATCATCGGCAGTCTCGATGACGTCACGGATGCACTCAAAGGAAACGCAGGCACACGATTTACACCGATACACACGAAGCCAAACACGGCAGACGCAATTGAAGATGAGACCGACACAGAGTAGAGCCTCTTTCGGATACACTCGTCTGGAATCGACGACCGTCGGTTCTGGAGCAGCTGAACTCATCTGGCATCTGCTCGCACGTTTGAAATCCAGCGATAGTAGCTCCGTGACCTGCCGAATTGATGCAGTATTTGACCGGACGGTACATCTCTCTTTGTCGGGTCCGGAGAAACACAACATACCGTCACTCATCGTTTTGGGGAGCCGTGACGTCCGTGAGGGGCCCTTACTGATTACGTTTGACACACCACACGGGTTTTCGTTCGACCGTCTGATCGACAAGCACGCACAATCGACAACAGTTCAACTGCGTGCCCAGACGAAACCTCCTCAAGAGTTGCAATTCCACTTCGGCCAGTCCGTAATTCTTGATGTGGACACGAACATCGTACCGATGTTGCCAGCTGCTGGCGGGATATACGAACGTATCCCGCTCTATCAGTTTACGGCAGATGGGCCGTGTGTGAAGACTCACGTGCGACTTTGTAAGACGTTCGAAACGGAGGGAATCGAAGACGGTCTCGGCTGGTTCGACGACCTCGGTCGGTATCACGAGAATCGGCCCACAGACGAGTTAGAATCACTCGCTGATTCGGTCGTAGAACAGCTAACCGGAGAGTTAGTCGACACCGGTTCGGAGACTAACAGAGGTGTTGAACCGAACGAACATCGCAGGCGTTGCGTACGGGCGGATGTGCCTGCTGTGCTTGCTGGGCTGGTCGGACATGGTCCCGGTGCGACTCCCTCGGGAGATGATTTCTTAGCTGGACTAGTACTCACTCTTCGATTAGTAGAGGATGATGCGATAGCGTATCGAGCTCGCGAACTGTCGCGCCGTCTCACGATACTAGCAGTAGAAAAGTCGACAGCGATGAGTGCTGCTTTACTCGAACAGGCGACACTGGGTCGCGCGGCACAACCGGTAGTAAACTGTCTTGAAACACTCCTTGCTCCCGAAATAGATGTAGAGACGGCGTACCGAAATATAGCTGAATTAAAGACTATCGGACATACTTCCGGGAGCGATACCCTCGCTGGCGTGTTGACAGCGACGACGGTCGTCTTGCCACTGCTTGCAGAGCGAAAGTGAATAGGTATACAGTACCGAGAGCAATTTTTGCGTCGTCGAACGCAGTACGACAGATCGGATCTGGCAACCCGGCAGCAACCGAATATCCTAGCACACCATCGACGAACCGCATTCGTTCTCCGCCAACAAAACAGGCGGCCACCGTCCACCGAGTGGTCGACCACATGGTGAATTGAATCCGCCTCGGACAGAATCTAAAAAGACTAGAAGATCCAGCGATTTAGCTGCCTCGGTAGGTCGTATAGCCACCAGGTGACAACAACAGCGGGACGTGATAGTGGTCGCTGGCATCGTCGATAATGAAGCGGACGGGGACCGTCTCCAAGAACGTCGACCCCGACGATCCTTGCTGATAGTAGGCTCCGACATCGAACAGCAGTTGATACGTGCCTGCCTCCATTTGGGATTCGGTCAACAGCGGTTCATTGAGTCGACCGTCGGCGTTGGTGGTTCCGTGAGCGATTGTTTCGGCCGTTCCGTCGCTGTCCAGTCGCTGTAGCGTCACCGCAACACCTTCGGCAGGGCCCTCTTTGCCTGTATCGAGAACGTGTGTCGTTAGTTCGGCACTCATGCTGAGTCCTCTTCGTTGAGATCGCTCTGATCCATCGAGAACTGCTGGAACCCGGTGGGTCGAGTCGGTTCTCGCAACACCTTCATATCGCCGTCGAGATCATTGCGTTCTTCTATCCAAGTGCGGTTTTTCGCTTCGAAACGGACCGATTCGAGCTGTGGGTACCGTTCTAGAATCCGTAGGCCTGTCTGATAAATGAGGTCCTGAATTGAGTTCACATCGAGTTCGTGGAAGACGGTTTGGGCAATATCTCGTACCTGTTCGGCAGGAACGTACCGCTGTGGGTCATCGCCGAGTGCGTCCGCCGAATCAGCGTACGTCCAGAAGATATCCATACCGATATACAGCGTTCGGTTCTCGCGTTCTGGGAGCGTCGTATACTCGTCGTCGACGTAGCCGACGAACGAATTGTCTTTGACTTTGACCAGTTCGATTCCGGTGATACCACTCTGATGGTCTTCGATGACTGTTCCGTCGTCGCTCCGGGTCAAATAGAGTTCCCCGAACGCCGACTCACCGTGGGAGACACCAAATACGAGATCACTGGGCTCAAAACTATCGCCCTCGGGAACGGGTCGCTCGTCGAAGGGGAGCTCGTCGGCAGAGATCCGTACAGCCTCCATCTGCGAATAGGTTTCCAGAAACAGCGACCCGACAAAGTGGAGAAATCCCTCGACTGTTGCACCGTCGTACTCGCCGGCGTGGTGGAGAATAAAGTTCTTCATCGAGTCCGTTGCGACGACCATACTGTTGTCGCCATCGCGGAACGACGGCAGGAACTCCTCGCCTTCGACCTGTACAAAAACCTCTAATCCGAAAAGCACATTATCTCGACCATCGAAATCTGATTCGGGAATTGTCCGAACACCCTCCAGTGGGGTTCCATACGTCCGATAGACCGCAACTTTCTCTTTCCCGTAATTCATTGTCCGCTGGTCAGTGTCTGACAAGTTGCTTGTGTTGTTTCTCATTGGTTTGTAGTCTCTCCGGGTGCCACAGTAGAAGCCTCTCGTTTCTCTCGTGTTTGAGTTTCCAGTTCGTCTGACTGTGTTTCTAACGTTTGCATTGTTCACCTCACACTGCTACCGACTATATAAAATATCTTTTCACTCGCATACTATTGACAAAATTTCAGTATTTGAGGCCGTAATGTATAGATTCACAAACGGTGTGTTCGGGGTTCGGCTGCTTGCTTTGTGTTCCGAACCCGCTTGTTTCCAGTTTTACGACTGCCAATTGCAAACCCAACGGGAGCGATGTCGGCAGTGGAGCAATCGTCGGACGTACTCCACAGATTGTGCCACATGCCACACATCAACGGGTCGCTTACGGCGTCAGTAGGTCGTCGAGCCGCAGCCGGGCGATTTTATGTACTTCGTCCAGTGCTGTCTGGAACTCTTCGACCACTGAATTGTCGACTCGCTTCTCCATTGCCGATTGAATCACATCGGGAGACGCACCTTTGACCGCCATAATAAATGGGAAGCCGAACGTGTCTCGATACGTTTCGTTCAGCCGCTGGAACGCCTCATACTGTTCTCGAGAGAGTTGGTCGAGACCAGCTGAGGACTGCTCCTCACGCGAGGCGTCGGTCATTTCGGTCTGCTCTCCGAGATCAGGATGTGCCTGTAACAGTTCGAGTTGGTCCTCGCGTGAGGCGTCCTGAACGCGTTGTCTCATGGACTCATGAACCGCCTCAATAGAATCGAACGGTCGGTCTGAAGAGGCTCGTTCGGCGACCCACGGGGATGTCTCATAGACGCCACTCAGCGTGTCCACAAACGCGCTGTCGTCCATCTGATTTAATTCTGTAATCGAAAGCTCACTCATGTTTTTGAGTAATGACCACGCATCACTTAAATTGTGAGCTGTTGCAACCAAGTACGTGTTTGTGTGTCTGGACAGGAAGACACTACCACGATGTGTGGATATGTAAACGACACAGGAGAGCGCAGAAACCAGATAATGTACGTCGAAGGGAAAACGGCTTTTCAGCCGTGCCTATTCCCGACTGAGATCGATACCCGTCGACAGACGCTGTCTAGGCCTGCTCGGATTGACTCTGTTGTTGTCTGGTAATGTACCCTGCAATCCGATTCCGGACTCGTCGTGACTCAACGTCGGTCAGAGTTGATACGCGACGGCAGTTCGTTTCGAAACTGTCGGTAAAGCGGTCCGGATGACGCTGGAGAAGTGTATCACCGATATTGATGATTTCTTTGGCGTTCAATGTCATGGCACGCAGTTGACTGACCCACCCAATAGTTCTTTCGTAGACGATTCAAACTGGAAGATAACACGAAGTAGATTCTCTATGTAGTCGACAGATGTGTCAACCTGCGGTGCTACCGTGTGGGCGATACCGGCTGAGGTTACCGTGTGGGCGAGACCGGCTGAGTCGTTATTCGGTTCTCGACAACGGAGGCCGTCTTTGACAGCGATGGTACTGTTTTTGAGAATCTCAGTAGTGCTGTCGACGGCCGTTCTGGACTGGGTAGGTCAGTTGGCCCGCCATCGTCATCTGCCACGCTTTCGCAATCCATACTGTCGACTGGGATCTTTGTTCTAAGATGGTGTGACTCTGTGATACCGATACCAACGAATGGTGCTCAATGAGTATCTCATTGCGTATCGAGTTTGGTTTTAATTTTTTCTGCAGTGATCGGTAGGTTGCTGATTCGGACGTCGACAGCGCGTCGGATCGCGTTGCTCAACGCCGGTGGGACAGCGTTGGTCGGGACCTCAGCAATCGATTTCGCGCCGAACGGTCCTGTCGGTTCGTGCGTTTCGACTAAGATGGGTGTCAGCGGAGGCTGGTCTGACGTCCGAGGCATTCCGTAGTGGCGAAATCCGAGCGTCTCTGGCGTGCCGTTGGCATCGAACGAGAGTTCAGCACCAGTCGCAAACTCATAGCTCATGTGCATCGCCCCAGTCACCTGGCCCTCCGCGAGGTCCGGGTTGATCGCTACCCCGCAGTCGACGGCGAACACAAGATCATGAACGTCGAACTCTCCCGTTCGCTCGTCGACGGTGACGTCGACGAACTGCGCGCCGAATGGGGGCGGAGACTCGTCGGTGCTGTGGCTTGCTTCGCCCATTATTTGTGCACGCACGTTGTCACCGTAGATGGATGCATAACCGATCTCTTCGAGCGTGACTGATTCACCTGTCTGCTTCGACAATACTTGTCCGTTGCGCGCGACGAGAACATCGGTTGGTTCGTCGAGTAACTGTGCGGCAAACTCGAACAGTTGCTCACGCGCATCCAGCGCGGCTTTCTGTACGGCCTGCCCAGTCACATACGTCGTCGACGAGGCGTAAGCACCGTAATCAAACGGTGAAATATCCGTATCCGACGGCTGGACAACAATATCTTCCGGCGGGGCACCAAGCACTTCAGCCGCGATCTGCGACATCGCCGTATCGGCTCCTGTCCCGATGTCGACGGCACCCGTCTGGAGAATAAACGAGCCGTCTTCGTTCATTTTGATGTGTGCGGCTCCGAGTTCATCGCCCGGGATGCCGCTACTCTGTGTCGCAAGTGCCATGCCACAGGCCCGATGGAGATGCTCCGCGTCAGGTTGGTCGATTTCGTCCCAACCGATAGCGGCTTTTCCCTGTTCGATGCACGCTTTTAGCCCACAAGAGCGGATTTTTCGGCCGTACTCTCCGTTTTTTAGAATCCCCGAGGCGACGTCGAGATCACCCTCACCGATGTGGTTTCGCGCGCGGAACTCGATGGGGCCGAGGTCCAGTTCACGGGCAACCTCGTCCATATGTCCCTCAACGGCAAAATGCCCCTGTGGCGCGCCGTAGCCGCGCATCGCACCTGCAATCGGCAGATTCGTGTGGACAGCGTCCATTTCGAAGCGGATGTTCGGTATGTGGGTGTACAGTGGCAGCGGTTTTTTGCCGATAGCCCCGGTTGCAGTCAAGCCATGAGGACCGTACGCGCCGGAGTTGGTCACGACCGACATATCGAGTGCTTCGAGGTCGCCATCATTGGTCACGACGCTCCGAATTTTGATCCGCGAGGGTCGACGGAGGCGCATTGCGTGAAACTCCTCGCGCCGTGTCGCCGCTAGTTTGACTGGTCGATCAGCCGCCAGCGACAGCGCGAGCGTGATTGGTTCGATCACCATTGATTGTTTGCCGCCAAATCCGGCTCCGACCTGTGGTTTCGTCACTCGGACATCCCGGATCGGAACATCAAACAGATGTGCCAACTGGCGGCGCACGTGGTACGGAACCTGCGTGCTGGTTACGAGATGATACCGGTCGTCCTCATCGCGGTGAGCGATTGTGGTATGTGGCTCAGGGACGCAGTGGGACTGGTAGGGCGTCTCCCATTCGGTTTCGACGACGGTCCGATCCTCGCAGGTGGCTGCCGCCTCGAAGGCAGCGTCGACGTCGCCGATTTCGCCTTCATCGTGGGCTTCGATGTTCCGTTCGTACTCCGCGCCGGACTGTGGATTCTCTATGTCGTCCGGGTCGTGGAGTTGCGGCGCGGCCTCATTCATTGCCGCTTCGGTGTCGAAGACGGCATTACGCTCGTCGTAGGTGACCGTTATTTTGCGAGCGGCAGCCCTCGCGGTGGCAGCGTCTTCGGCAGCGACCGCAGCGATGGGATCACCGACATAGCGCACCCGCTTTCGGAGGACGTGGAGGTCCCGTGGCGAGGGTTCGGGATACGACTGGCCGGCCGACGTGTATGCTTTGTCGGGTACCGACGGCGAGTCAGGCGTGATGACGGCGTAGACGCCGTCCATCTGTGCTGCGGTGCTCGTCTCGATATCGGTGACGACGCCGTGTGCGATCTCCGAGCGGACAACGGCTGCTTCTGCGAGGTCCTGAAAGGCCGACGCGTAGTCGGCGGTATATTTTGCTTCGCCAGTGACGATCTTGCGGGCATCGGCTTTCTCCGTTCGACTCGATACTGACTCACGGTCGTCTTCCAGGGTGTTATTTTCGGGGTGTTCATCCCTCTCAACAGAGGAGACAGCGTCCGTCGACACCGACTCATCCGGCTGGTCGTCTTCGTCCGGTGTGCCGGGGCTACTCATTGGCTCTCACCGCGGGGAGAGCAGTCACACCCAGTACACGGCTGGCGATCCGAGATGTGGCCGCCGTCGGCCGCCACGTTCTCGCTGGCCATTCGATCCGCGGCGTCAGCAACGGCTTCGAATATCTTTTCGTAGCCGGTACACCGACAGAGATTGCCCGAGAGTGCGTCTCTGATCGCCGCCTCGTCGGGGTCGGGATTCGCTTCGAGCAGTCCTTTCGTCCGCATGATCATTCCGGGAATACAAAAGCCACACTGGAGGGCCGCATTGTCGACGAAGGCTGCCTGAATCGGGTGAAGGTCGTCTTGACTCCCGATGTTCTCGATGGTTTCGACGTCCGCACCATCGAGCCGGATGGCTGGCTCGATACACGACTTTATTGGTTCGCCGTCGACGATCACAGTACAGAATCCGCAATCTCCGGTGTTGCAGCCGCGCTTTGCACCGGTGTAGCCGGACTGTCGGAGAACGTCGAGCAGCGAATCCGAGCGGGCTATCGGAAGCGTCACTGACTCACCGTTCAATGTGAGGTCGATGTCCATCACTGGCTCCATCGACGAACGCCGTCAATCGGCTCGCTATCGAACTGCACGATGCATATGTCTACCATAAAGAGATATGTGTCAAGAATTGGTTTCAATCTTTGCATCAATGCACCCATATGAAGACAAATGAAACACATTGTAGTTGTTTTGTAGCTATCTTTAGAATCATCGCACTGATTTTAAAAGAGATGAGCGGTAGTTGGTCACACGAGCGGTTGTGTGAATGTGGCCCATGAGAGTCCTGTCGACGCTGTGTGTGCGGGCCTGTGACTGTCGGTTGGACGGCTTGAGGCCACCTGTGACACAGTTGTGGCACAGTGTGGGAGTCCCACAGAACCGTTGGATACGAGCGGCGGGCGTCGTGCCACACCGCGACTCCGGAGAGTCGACAGAGCGTGCACAACTGAGTTCCACCGTTGTTGTTTTTGGTCAACAAAAATTTAACACCCTTAGTGTGTATATTTTTACAGTGAGAGTGGACGCGCTACGGTGCTGTACACGCTCTGTACACACTGCGTAGCAAAATATAAACCACAGCCACCAGTTGTCTGCATAATGAGTTTGGACACCAGTTGTAAGATAGATGGCGTGATCAAACGGTACGAGCTTCAATCGGCCGATCCCATCTACGACTCCATCAACGAAGGACTCCTGGCTCGCTGGACAGGGGGTGGGAAGCGAACAGCGATGGGGTATCGGTCGCTGACCGAGTGGTTCAACAAACGACTGTTGAAGGCCAGTTATGACGAACATGGCCGGGAAACACTCGGCGCAAGACTCGAGAGCGACTACGAGGTCCTCAAAAGCGACGACGACCTCATCAGTGAGGAGGTAGTCGAGAGTTTACGTGCCGACGGGATCGACAGTGATCGCCTCCAGCGAGATTTGGTATCGTGGGGGACGATGCGGACACATCTAAAAGAGTGTCTGGACGGCCACAAAGAGCCACAGACGGCGAGTACAAACTGGGAACAAGAAAGTATCCAGAAAGTAACCGAAATCGCAGAACAAAAAACGGAGTCGGCACTTTCGGCACTCGCAAACAAGGGAACGCTTGCTGGCGGCGAGACGGCCGGCATTGACGTTCAAATCCAACTCAGTTGTCAGTCGTGCCCGACACGAGTCCCGTTCGACATCGCGCTGGAACGGGGGTATGTCTGCGAAGAACACGATACACAGCGGGTTTCTCAGAACTAACTATGGTTTGGACGATTGATATCGAGCGGATTGCCGGGATTCTACACGGCAGTGCAACCATCGAACCCGGCCTCAATGCCGTTCAAGCCGCAAACTGGCAGGGCAAATCGAGCTTTGTTGAGGCGGTCAAGACGGCACTTGGGACGTCAACTGAGCTGACAGAAGGCGCAGGCTCGGGTCGCGTCGACCTACAGACACCTGCCAGAGACGTCACGGTACAACTCGTTCGCAATGGGTCGACTGTCAACTGTGAGGGTACGCCGTATCTCGACGACGAGTACGATGTCGTCCGGGCTGAACTGTTTGCCTGTCTGGACGAACACAACGAGATCAGGAGAGCCGTTCGACGGGGCGAAAACCTCGAAGACGTGCTCTTGCGGCCGCTGGATTTTCAAAATATTGACAAACAGATCACTGAGCTGAAACGCGAACGCGAACGAGTGGAGTCCGAACTCTCGCAGGCGAACGAAGCACGCAAACGACTGCCGAGTGTCCAAAAGAAAGTCGAACAACTCACCCGAGAAATCGAGGAGTTAGATGAACAACGGGCGGCTATCGAAACACGAGAAAACGAGAACGAAGAATCGACACAGCAGCAGTTGAATCAGGCTCGCTCCGAAAAGCGGCAGGCAAAAAAGCAGGTCGACCAACTCGAACAGACCATCGAACGCACACAAACCCGACTCTCGGACAGTCGTACGGAGCTCGACTCGCTCGACGTTCCTGACCACGAGAACGTCGACGAACAACTCAAACGCGTCCAAGGAGAACTGGCGGATACCAAGCAAGACGCAGAGATACTCCAGTCGTTGTATTCAGCAACGGAGATGGTTCTCGACCAGAACCGGCTTGATTTGATTGCCGATGTGCAGCGCGATATCGCTGGCGACACGGTCACATGCTGGACGTGTGGCAACGACGCCACACGAGAGGACATCGAAGCGCGACTCGACGCGCTCGGAACCCAACTAACCGAGTACAGAGCAGCAGCCGAACAGCATCGCGACAGGGTCGAAGAACTCGAAGCCCGCCGTGAGCAACACCAACAGATACACCACCGCAAGCAGGATCTCGAGGCGAACATACTCGAACTCGAAGACCAACTCGCCGACAGGCAACAGAGCCTCACGGACGCACAGGAACGACTGAACCGTGCGAGCACACGCGTCGACGAACTGGCCGAGACAGTCGACGAGACGATGTCAGAGCGTTCCGACATCGAGAGTGAAATCAAGTACCGTAAGGCCGAACTCAACGACGCGACAGTAGAACTCGACGAACTCGACGCAAGAGCCGACAAAACCGAGACACTCGAGACGGAACTGGAGACGATTCGAACCGAGATTGAGGATCTCAGAAGCCGAAAAGAGCGAGTCAAACGTGAGGCACGGGCCGCGTTCGACGAGGCTATCGACGAGATCGTTACCCAGTTCGAAACGGGGTTCGAGTCCGCCCGGCTCACCGCCGATTTCGAAATTGTTGTCGCCCGCGATGGGCGCGAAGCCAGTCTCACTGCACTCAGCGAAGGCGAACTGGAACTCATTGGGTTCGTAGCGGCACTGGCCGGCTGGCAGTCGTTCGATGTGAGAACGTCGGTCCCACTCATGATCGTCGACAGCATCGGCGGCCTTGACGATGAGAATCTCCATACACTCGTCGAGTATCTTCAGGATCGGACAGAGTACCTCGTCTTTACTGCGTATCCAGAGTACACTGATTTCGACGGCCATCGAATCGATCCCGCCGCGTGGACCGTCGCAAACGAAGGGTCAATCAAAACCAACTGACCTCTCGTGCCGTAGACGGCCTGAGTGCTCGTCACGGACGACGCTCAGTTCAGGAGGTCGCTTGGCTGCCACAGCGTGTAATCGATTGTCCAGTTATATTCGGTCAAAAGCAATATGTACAATAAGTATTCGAAGTATTGTGGACGAGTGGAGCAATATTTATGTGATAGCAGAAAAGAGTAGGATTCAACCGGAGAATGCAAGTATGGTGGCCAGTAATAGTTTCAAAGAGCTTTCAGAGGTACTCGCGCAGTTAGAATCAGCAGGCACTACAGTCCAACACGCCGAAATGGACCAGGAGTTGTTGAACACAGAAAGCGAAGTCACAGCCGAATTAGCCGTCACTGTGCCGATTCTCACGGACGACGATATGCGAGAGTCGGTCTCAATAGATGCCACGAACGCCGCCATCGAAGACGGAGAGGTTGCAGTCGACCTGACAGTCACGGTGTCGACCGACGGATCGAAACGGACAGCGCATGCAGGCACACCACCTGAAACCCCTGCTACCACAGGTGGTCAATCCGACGCAGAGACAGATCCCGCATATAAAAACCCGGACGCACTACGGGCCGTCTACGAGCAGTACAGTTCGTTCCCGAAAATGACAGAAGCACTCGGAGTCGACGTCACTTCGGAGACCGTCCGTCGACATATGATCAAGTACGGCATCCATGATCCGAATGATACCAGACCAAAGTCGTACATGGCCGCCAAAACACCCGACCAAACGGACGATCACACAGACACCGACAAATCCCACAACCCTGCTACAGCCAGTACTGAAACCACTGCAACAGAAGAGACAGACCCTAAAACCAGTGTGGTGACAACGGATGGACACACCGATACGTCCTCAGGAGTTAGTGATGAAGTAGCAACCCAAGAGCCAACAAGTGCCATTACTGACGGCGGAAACATACCAGTAGACTGCCCCACCGAGCAGCCACAGTTTGCAACTATGCAGATCCGAGATGTATTAGCTGAATCAGCCACACAGAAATATGGCAATCCAACTGTGAGCAGTGATATCGAATTCCCGGAGACGCTAACTGTTGCCGAGCTCGCAGATGCGATCAACCAATCCCAGACACTCCACGAAGTGACCCAACACATCGGCGTAGACCGGAGTACTGTCAAGCAGTTTCTCCAGGAGTTCGATCTTATCGATTTCGTCTCCCATCGCTTGGCCGCCGATCAGATCACAGTCTCACCGAACGAGGTTGTCAGACGAATTACTGCCGTTGGCCAGTGAAACGAACTGCAGTACGCTACTCAAACAGTCAACTGTGGGAAAAAGGTATCTGTAGTACGGACAAACGCTAACGCAATGACGACAATCCGGATTCGAGAATGGACAAAAGAGCAAATCGAGCGGATCAGAGAAGCCGAATCACACTCTTCGAACGACTCCGTTATCAAGTCGTTATTAAAAGATCGTGAACTCGCAAAGTTCGCAGGCAAACGCGTCGAAACAACTGACAGAGCGTCCGTAACCGAGACGCCATCGCCAACAAACAAAGCTTTCGACAATATAACAGTTATCAATGAGTTGTCTTTTCCAGATAATGGTGTTGTGTTTCTCTGGTGTCCAAACTGTGCGACCGAAATTGCACATCTGACTGTTGAGGGACAGATGAGCGTCTCGGTATTCGAAATGGAGTGCAAGCATTGTCTCACTAATCTTGATCATCACGCGCTCGTTGCTGTCGAAATCGGCTACCCAATCGAGCAAAAGCTCACTGAAGACAACCTCGAAGCGGATTTCAGAGCATGCGTCATCGACTACTGGGATCGAACGCTCAGAGAACAAACAGAGAGTGTTACAAACGAGCCAGTAGGAGTCGAACGGCTCGTCTGGCAACTTGGCGAGTACGCACGGGAGTTCGCTTGGGACTGGCCACAAGACGTCCCCGTAGTTGGATTCGAAGTGGGGAACACGTACCGGAACACGACTACCGGCGAACAGATCGAAGTCGTCGACCAGGTCACCGAAAAAAGGAACTCTCTCGATTCGTTCGAGGTCAAGCGGTACACTACTGATAGCGACTCTTCCGATGTCGACACGGAAATCATGGATAGCAGTACCATTAGTAACCTCATTGCGACGCGAAGTCTGCTACTGGAGAGTCAGCCGACTTCAGCAATCGAACGCCAACAAAACAACTGAACAAAGTGGGTTATAGCATCGCCATATCATCGGGAGCGTCGACGTCGACAAGCACGCCACGGTCGTCGGTTTCGACGAGGGCGGCGTTATCAGCGTCGAATAAGACCTCACGACCACCGGAATCACCGGTTACGTCCGCCAACGCCTCGAAATGGAGACGACCAAACAACACCGGATTCCCACGGTCCCCGCCGCAGGCGGCTGCCAAGGCGTCGCCAACACCAGCACGATACGCAGCGACGAGTAAATCAAGACTCTCGGACTCGACGGTCGGCATATCTCCGAGCGCGAAGACAACAGCATCGGCTTCGTGGTTCCGAGCCGCTGCGATTCCTCGGCGCACCGAGGTGGCCTGTCCAGTCGCATAGGTGTGGTTCTGGACAACTGTGACCTCAAACTCGCGAATGGCTCTTTTCACTCGGTCGGCGTCGTTGCCGACGATCACGACGACTTCGTCTACGGTCGACTGTACCAGTGTGTCGACCGCGTGAGACACGAGCGGGGCGTTGGCCCACTCGGCGAGCAGTTTGTTTGGTTCTCCGAATCGTGAGCTGGTACCAGCTGCAAGGACGACAGCGACGATTGTCGGCTGATCGCCAGCCGCGACGTTGTCGGGACCCTCAAAAGGCGGCTCGACGAGTGGGAACTCCGTGGCCGTCATTGCGAACTGCTTGGTGACATGAAATAATAAGCAAGCGGTTGGAAAATGTGGCACGTAGATCACACAGTCACGACACGCTATGACACAGAACACAACCGCGCCACACAGTTACAGCATAGAGTCACATCGTACTATGACACACGTTGTCGCAGATATGGCTGGCGACGTTTTAAAACCAGTTGAAGTTGAATATAGGAGTATGGAATCAACAGACGACAGCAACAGGCGTGCGATCACCGCGACCGGGAGTCGTGTGTGATGGACGTCGACGAGTTTGAGTATTTGCGAGCCGAGACTGTCCCACACGCATTCGAGTTACTAGAGGAATATCCCGATGCAGAAGTGCTGGCAGGAGGTCACACGCTGTTGCCGGACATGGAAATCGGCGTGACTGATCCGAATACTATTGTCGACATTGGCGAGATCGATGCGATGCAAGGCAGTAGTCGTCACGGCGATGTAATGCGCGTTGGTGCATTGACGACCTACAGTGAGCTATTAGATATGGACGAACTCTGGGACCATGCAACCGTGCTGACGGAGGCGGTCCGCGAAATCGGTGACACGCAGGTCCGAAACCGGGCGACCATTGGTGGAAATCTTGTTCGTCCAGAACCGACTTCGGACCTCTCGGCTGCGATCATCGCCACTGACGCGACGCTCATCGCAACAAGTCGCCATGGCGAACGCCGAATCAGTGCCGATGATTTCTTTCTCCCGATGCGCAAGACAGCCCTCAACGATGACGAACTGCTTGCCCGCATTGAAATCCCGTTGACGGACGGACAGACAAGCGGTGCCTACAGCAAAACCCAAAGCCCGTCCGCACGATATACGCTGATCGGTGTTGCGGTTCGTCTATCTGTCGACGATGGGACGGTGTCGACGGCCCGCGTGGCCGCCAACGGAGTAACGAATCATGGGATACGACTCAACAGGGTCGAAGACAGTCTCGAAGGAGAGCAACTCGATCCGGAGACAGTAGCGGCCGCGGCAGCACAGGCAGCCGACGGTATCGAACAATCACAAATGCTAGATGATAGCCAAGCGTCGGCGACGTTCCGTGCGCAGCTTGTTGAAGCGTATACACAGCAAGCAATTGAACGGACAGCCGAGCGTTCCGGGCTCACTGTTTCGGTGTGATGTAACGGATGTTCGCCCACGAAAAAATCGCTGATACACGGTTAGCCCCGAGGAGAGACACATGACCGCTGGCGACTGGAACGTGCCCGAGACGGAGATACTGAACGCCATCGTCGACGGTATTACCGACCAGCAAGCCGTTCTCGCCACGGTTGTCGGCGTTGCAGGAAGTGCCTATCGTCGACCAGGTGCCAAAATGGTCATTGCTGGCGACAGCGGTTTCGGCGCGGTCACCGCTGGCTGTCTGGAAGACGAGGTGCTCGCGCTTGCCGAACAAGTATTAGCCGACGACGAGCCACGCATCGAGCAGTTCGATCTCACCGGCACAGAGGATGTGTGGGGCCTCGGCGTCGGTTGCAATGGCGTCGTCGACATCCTGCTTGAACCACTACATATGGAGTACCGACCGGTCGCCGAGGCACACAAAGCCGTCGAAGATATCGCCATTCTGACTGTGCTCGACGAGAGCGGGACGGACATCAAACAAGGCGACCACATCTTCGCGAAACCCACCAGAGCAGCTGACGACCGTGAGATTTCGTTCAAAACATCAACAACCGAGTGGCCCGACGAGTTGCTCAACACATTGACCGAGCAAACCGCAGAGTTGCTGGCGGCTGACGCGTCCGGCAGTATTACGGTCGACTGGGAGGGCAAGACAGCCGATATCTTCGTCGACAGCGTTTGCGCGCCGCCCGAACTGGTTGTTTTTGGGAGCGGACACGATATCGGCCCGGTTGTTGAACTGGCAAAACGGGTCGGATTTAGCGTCTCCGTCGTCGCGTTCCGAGACGCAGTTGGGGACGAAGAGCAATTTTCCGCGGCTGATCGGGTTGTTACGACAGCCCCAACAGATGTCCAAGAAAGCATCGAGTTCGATACCAATACCTACGCAGTTGTGATGTCACACAACTTCATTGACGACCGGCTTGCTCTCGATGAGTTGCTTGCGACACCAGTCACGTACGTCGGGCTGGTGGGGTCACGACAGCGATTTGAAAACATGCAGGACGCGTTCGCTTCGGAAGGCCGCAGGTTCAGTACCGCCGAAAGAGATCGAATCTATACGCCCGCCGGCCTCGATCTTGGAGGTGGGACGCCGTTCCACATCGCCCAAAGCATTGTTGCTGAGGTAACAGCGATCCACCACGGCCGCTATCCCCAACATCTCACAGAACGGACCGGACCAATCCACAGACGCTCGCCGGTCACACAGTCAGTCGACACCGAATAAGAGTTGGTCTGCTGAAAAATGCCACAAGGCTCATGCAAGACACAAATAAAACCGACAGCCGTTCAGTAGGTATTTAGTATTGTTTCTGTGATACGTACTCAGTTTGTGTTTCATGTCGGCTATTGATTTATGTATGTCACCTGTTGATACACGAGGCCAATGGACCTCCGTGTGTCATACCTGCAGACAAGTGTGACAGACGGTTTGCGCCGTACTCATGAACAAACAGCGGTCGCCTCAATTTCGACCAGCAGCTCCGGGTCAGCAAGCCCATCGACGCCGAGTAGCGTCGACGCCGGCATGTTTCCGTCAAAGAACGTTTGTAGTTCCGGGGCCCCATACTCAATGTACCGTGGAACATCAACAGTGTACACCTTAATACGTACCACGTCTGATGGATCGGAGTCAGCACTTATCAATGATGCTTTGATATTCGACAAGACCGTTTGAACCTGCGTCTGCATGTCATCTGCACCGACAATGTCCCCGTTTGTATCCAGCGAGACCGTTCCAGAGATGTGAACTTGTGTTGTCCCTTCGGCTTTGACAACCTGTGAGTACAACTCTTCGACGGGCCTGCCACCGGGGAGTGTTTGATACACTGTTTGTGGTACAAGTCGCTCGATGGTCATACGATTATCCCATGTTCTTCCAGTAAAACTATGACTTAGTAGGTTATTTTCATACACAGCAAAACATTCTTATACATATTTCAATAGTAGCAGACAGTCAATCTGTTACTACCTACTTCAGCCAGTACGTGGGTTTCACAACCGCTGTGCGCAGCGAGAATTTGTAGCCTGGTCGACTAGTATGGAGGCCAGTTGTACGCTGTCGGCAGATACAAAGCTACTGACGGGGCTGTTAGACCCAATACTGCATTGATGCAAAAAGAGGCTGTAAAAGCTACGCTTGTTTAGCAAGTCTTGCAAATAATGGGATGATGAGGGTAATTTATTACCTATAAAATTAAACTCTTGGCGTCTGAATGAGATCTACTGCTCCACAAATAGGTGTAGACGTTGGCGGAACTAATACAGATATTATCCTATCGACGGGTGACGATGAGTACCGATTCAAAACACCAACAACCGAAGACCCATCAGAGTCCACTGTCGAGGGAATACGAACGGCGTGCGAACGTATGGACGTCTCACTGGGTGCAATCGAGCGAATCTTTCATGGAACGACTGTCGCAACAAACGCTGTTGTTGAAAATGAATGGGCACAAACTGGACTGCTAACGACAGCGGGGTTCCGAGATGTTCTGCATATTGGCCGTCACCGGAAACCGGAGAACTTCTCGATTCAACATCCGATACCGTGGCAGGAACAACCAGTCGTTGAACGCCGCCATCGGAAGACTATCGATGAGCGGATTCGACCGACTGACAACGGGAGCACGGTGGTCGATCCCCTCGATGAATCCGAGGTACTGACCGCGGCTAAGGCACTCGTTGAAGACGGTGTTGAAACTATTGCGGTGTGCTTTTTGCATTCGTATCTGGATCCAAGTCACGAGCAGATGGCGAAAGCAGCCATCGAAGCAGAGTTTCCGGACATCTTCGTGTGTACGTCTTCGGAGGTTGTTGCCCAGTTCAGAGAGTACGAGCGGTTCACAACCACCGCAATCAACGCAAGTCTCCAACCGCGAGTGTCGTCGTATCTTGAACGAATATCTAAACGCCTCACTGAGGCAGGCGTCGACGCAGAGGTGTTACTTATGCAGTCCAACGGCGGCCTCGCCGCACTGTCGGAGGTGTCGCAGTATCCGGTCCGGATAATCAACTCCGGTCCGGCGGCTGGTGTGCTGTCGGCGGACTATTTGGGCCAGCGCGCCGCCAGTGACCAAAGCCACGACCTGATTACGCTTGATATGGGTGGAACGAGTGCGGACATCTCAGTGCTTCCGGGAAAAGTGCTCGAACGAGATCCACGCGACAGTACAATTGCGGGCGGATATCCCGTCCTGACGCCGATGATAGACGTAGAAGCAATCGGTAGCGGTGGAGGATCTATCGCCTGGTTCGACCAAGCAATGGGATTCAACGTCGGTCCAAAGAGTGCTGGGGCCAATCCTGGACCAGCGTGTTACAACCGCGGCAACGACAGACCAACCATTACTGACGCACAAGTTGTCCTCGGGCGACTCAACCCAGAAACGTTTCTTGGCGGATCGTTCGAACTTGACACAGACCTTGCGACAGAGGCAATTGAAAAACACCTCTGTGAGGCGTCGACGGATCCGCAGTTCGAAACGCCGACTGCGGCCGCGTTGTCTACACTCAAAGTTGCGAACACGAAGATGCAGCAAGCGATTCGCGAGCAAACGGTCAGACGTGGGTATGATCCGCGAGAGTACACGTTGGTCGCGTTCGGTGGAGCCGGACCGCTTCACGCCAACGACGTGGCTGAAAAGCTCGATATCGAAGACATATTGATCCCACCTTCACCGGGGGTTTCCTCGGCTCGGGGAGTGCTCACAAGTGATGTGAGACAAATAGAGATGCGAACGCTCAAACAGCCATTGGCCGATGTCGACAAAGAAGAGTTGAACGCATTATTCGACACGCTTGAGTCGACCTGTCATGAACGTTTGGCCGCGAGTGGTGTCGATGATCCGACGTTCGAACAAACCATCGACTGCATGTATAAGGGCCAAGGGTATGAACTGATGATCCCGTTCGAGGGGACCGAAAACGGGTGGCGCTCGGCCGTCCGCGAACGGTTCGAACGAAAGCATGCCGACGAGTATGGACACACTGTCGATGACCCGGTTGTCGTGTTGAACGTCCGGGTGACAGCTACCGGTGGGATTGAGGCACCGCCGCCAGTGTCTATCCCGGCTGCTGATGGACCCGTCGAGGAGGCTAAAACGAGAACAGAACCCGTCACGTTCGGGTCTCCCGATGCCCCCGTAACTCAGTCAGTGTCGCGGTATGATCGAGATCAGTTGCGGGCTGGCCACACACTCAACGGACCATCAATCGTCGACGCATCGGACAGTACAACCGTTATCAAAGATGGCTGGACAGCACAGGTCCTAACAGACGGGACACTGCGACTGCAACAGGAGGGAAAAAATGACAACTGAAGAAACAGAAATGGAATCCGAACTGCTCGCCGACCGTGAAATCGACCCAGTCACCCTGCAGGTTATCGGCGGTGAACTCGACACGATTGCCCAAGAAATGGCATATAAACTCATTCGGTCATCACAGTCGTCGCTGATCCGTGAAAGCGAGGACCTCGGCGCGGGCCTGTTTACGAAAGACGGGCGCGAAATCTGCGAGAGCGACACGACACCGATGCAGATTGGATCGATGATGACGATTCCGGACCAGATCGTCGCCGCGCTCCGTGAACGTGGCTACGACCCAGAAGTCGCAATCAAGCCCGGTGACGTGTTTATTCATAATCACCCACACTACGGTGCAACACACTCGCCAGATATGGCGATTTTTGTTCCGATATTTTATGAGGACGAACATGTTGCATGGGCGGCGACGAATGCCCACCACCTCGATATCGGTGCTGCAACACCGGGACTGGCAGTCGATCTCGAAGACGTCTACGCTGAAGGGAACCTGTTCAGGGGTATCAAACTCTATGATGGCGGCGAACGGGTCGACCAGATGTGGGATTTCTTGACAGAGAACATCCGAACCGACAGTATTGTTAAAAACGATATCCAGGCACAGATTTCTGCTTGTCGCGCCGGCAAGCGGCGATACGTTGAACTGCTTGAAAAACACGGGTTCGATACTATCGAGCAAGCACAGGATGATCTCATGGCGTATGCGGAAGCACTGTTGCGCAATGAGATTGGTAAGCTTCCTGACGGAACGTATACGGCATCGAGTCATCTTGACGACGACGGACGAAACCGTGACAAACAGTTGCCGGTCCACGCGGCAGTGACAATCGACGGGACTGATATCCATATCGATATGAGCGAGTCGGCCGACCAGACGCCGACAGGATTTAATGTCCCATTCGAAGGCTCGACGAAAGTAAGTGCATACTTCGTCGTGCGTGCAGTGTTAATGGATACGTATACTCGCGACGAGTTCATCCCACAGAATTCCGGGACGTTCAAACCGATAACTGTCGAGGCTCGCGAAGGCTGTCTATTTAATCCCAGACCCCCGGCGGCAGCGTTCGCACGTTCGTATATGTGCGTTAGGATGTGTGACGTACTAATGGAGGCACTGAGTCAAGTCGTACCGGAAAAAGTGTGTGCCGGGACTGGTGCGCACGGCTACTTTATTAGTTACGCCGGTACCGACGACGATGGCGAGTACTGGCTCTACGTGGAGGTCAACGAGGGAAGTTACGGTGGTCGACCGGAGCGTGATGGCATGGATGCAGTCGACGTGCTGTTCTCGAACACGCAGAACCAACCGAGTGAGGATATCGAACTAACCTATCCAGTTACGGTTCAACAGTACGAACTCAATACAGAGGACCCGCCTGGAGCGGGTAAAACCCGTGGTGGGTTTGGAATCATTCGAGAACTGGAGTTCCACACCGATGTCTCGATAACGTCTTCAGCCGACGGCCACACACAGCGCCGCTGGGGGTTCGACGGTGGGACCGACGGATCAAAGGGATCGCTGACGCACATACAAGAAGACGGAAAGGAGCTATCACTGCCGGCGAAAAAGTCGGGCTACAAATTCAAAGCCGGTGAGCGAATCAGGATTCAGACTGCCAATGGAGGAGGCTATGGCAACCCCGCAGAGCGTCGAGCCGAAAAGGTGTACAACGACTACCGAGACGGATTTATCTCTGCAGAGGAGGCAAAAGAAGAGTACGGAGTCGTAATTGAGGATGGTGCGTTTAATGCTGAAGCAACCGTCGCGCTCCGGCAACAGCAACACGACACTAATGAGTGACCGCGATTCCGCAAACGAGCGTGCTGCACAGCGGATCGTTACAGCGGAACCACAGCTCGAATCGGTCCGACCTGCCCGAGACGTTGTGCCAGGACTGGACAGACAAACATTGTTTCACAGCGGCCCACCGGTCGAGTGGGAGGCGATGATCGATCCCCTACAGGGCGCCCTAATCGGTGCGGCGTGCTACGAAGGGTGGGCTACTACTGAACAGGAAGCCATCGAGTTACTCTCGACAGGATCGATCCACACGGCCCCGAATACCGATCACTCGGCGGCAGCACCATTAGCGGGCGTTATCAGTCCGTCAATGCCAGTGTTCGTAGTACGAGACGATCTCTCGGGCGAAGCAGTGTACTCAAATCTCAACGAAGGACTCGGGAGGGTGCTTCGGTTTGGCGCGTATGACGAAGCGGTGCTCGAACGATTAGACTGGATGGAAAAAACGGTTGGACCGGTGCTTGCAACCGTACTCGACGAGGTAGGGCCGATAGCTCTGGATCCGCTCGTTGCAACCGCACTTGCTCGTGGTGATGAGTGTCACAACCGAAACGAGGCCGCATCCTCGCTGCTGGTCGACGAGTTCGCCCCAGCACTGATACGGGCCGACGTCGACGAAAAAAACGCCGCTAGCGTTCTCGAGTTTATTACCGACAATCCACACTTCTTTCTCAACCTTTCGATTGCCGCTGCATTTGCTCGACTGCAGGCTGCAGTTGGCGTCGAGAACAGTACGGTCCTCACCCGCGTCGCGACAAACGGGACCGAATTCGGGATTCAACTCAGTGGATGGCCAAAAGAGTGGTTCACCGCTCGGTCCCCGTCGCCAAGCGGTAACTTTCTCAATGGGTACGGTCCAGATGACTCTGCGCCGGTTGTTGGTGACTCATTGGTCACAGAGGCAACCGGGTTCGGCGGGTTCGCACTCGCCGGTGCGCCGGCGATCACCGAATATCTTGGCATCTCGCCAGCAGCCTGTCAAGAGGCAACAGAACAGATGTATCAGATTGCCGTCACAGAACACGATAGGTTTCGGATACCGCAACTGGGAGACAGAGGCGTCCCTGTCGGGATCGACGCAGTGTCTGTAGTCGAAACAGGCATAGAACCGGTATTCAATGCCGGGTTGGCACACAAACAACGCGGTCAAGGGCAGGTCGGGGCGGCACTCGCCCGGATGCCGTTAGCGGCGTTCGAATCTGCCGTAGAATCGGTCATTTCTTCCGAAAAATGAGCGCAATCATAATCGCCGGACCAGAGCTAACTGCTGTTCCAGTTACAAGATGGGCGAGTTGATACAATGAAACGCACACAGTGGCTGTTACTTGGCGGGATGGGTGCTGTCTCGCTTAATCTCCGACCAGCTGTTGCGTCAGTCGCACCAGTACTGGAGACAATTCATACAGAACTGGCCATCTCAAACGCAGTTGCTAGCCTGCTGACGACGATTCCAGTCGTGTGTATGGGGTTGTTTGCACTCTTGGTCCCAGCGATAACGAAACGATCAGGCCGGATAATGACAATATTATGGGGGACAGTACTCATTGCGATTACGACAGCCGCGCGAGTCGGTGGCAGAAGCGTGATTATACTGTTCGGAAGTACGGTGCTTGTGAGCGTTGGTATCGGCGTGACACAGGCCGTGTTGCCTGCACTGGTGACTGAATATTTCCCGAACAGGACCGCCTTTGCAACGGGAGTGTACACCTCAAGTATGACCGGCGGCGCGATTCTTGCGACGCTTCTCACCGCACCGCTTGCCGGACTGCTGTCATGGCCGGTTGCGCTCGCGTTCTGGATGATTCCAGCAGCTATTGCGATACCCGTTTGGCTAATTGCCACAAAAACGAAACAAAGGACAGCCACTGGAGCGGAGGAAACAGCCACAGAGACCTATCGGGTTGGGTTGCCATGGCGACAGCACTCGGCGTGGATTCTTATCGCCGTTTTCGGCGGGGCGACGACGACGTTCTTTTTTGTCCTTACCTGGTTAGCTCCGAGATATGTCGCACTCGGTTGGAGTACAAACTCCGCTGGCGTGCTACTGACGATTTCATTGGCCGTCTCAGCCGTGAGCAACCTGTTTATTTCTGCTGTAGGAGACCGGTGGCATGACAAACGACCGCTCTTTTTGGTGGTAATACTCTGTTTAGTTGCTGGGGGTTTCGGCGTCGCACTCGTGCCACTCTATGCGCCCTTTTTGTGGGCGATCATGCTGGGCATGGGATCAGGCGGGTTATTTACTCTCTGTATGACTCTTCCGATAAGCCATGCCGGAACACACGCAGAGATCGACCGGCTGACAGCCATGATGCTCGGAGTTGGATATTCCGTTGGTGCATTCGGTCCAGTTGCAGGCGGCATCCTGCGTGACCTGACCGGCAGTGATACAGTTATGTTCTCGACATTCGCAGTGTTCGCGTTCTGTCTACTGGCCCCAGTGGCAGCCATCAAAACCACTGAGACGGCGGGAAAATCAGCGTCTGGCTTCCACTAGACCGGTAGTGAAATCACACCGACTCAGATGTGTGCGGCAAAAAATGTGGTTTCCCATAAAAATAAAAATGAGTATAGTAACCGATTTTGTGATGTACACAGCAAACAGTAGTATTGACCCATATGTGTTGTGTTGGATAGGACAATGACCGAACACACGTACAGACTTAGTGTAGATAAATACGCCCACCGTGACTGGCGAGCAGACAGAACACCGGCTATGACAGTCGAATCAGGTGCAACCATCACGTTCGAGTGCGCGCCGGGAACAGGAGATGCAATCGATCCCTCAACAACCGCTGCGGAAGCAGAGGCTGCCCCGTTTCCGGGCCACATGTTGACGGGACCTGTCGAAATCGAAAATGCGCAACCCGGTGATGTTCTCGAAGTGGAGATACAGTCCGTCGAAACAGCCGATTGGGGGTTTACATTTATTCCGCCGGGTGCGTCCGACGACCGTGGATTGCTGTCTGAGGAGTTCCCAGAGCCGTACCTGTATCACTGGGACTTAGAGAAAACTGGCAAATTTGTTGACGGGATCGAGGTACCACTCGACCCATTTCCAGGGACGATTGGTGTCGCGCCGGCAGGAAAACCACAGTCGACGATCCCACCGCGGACCGTCGGTGGAAATATGGATATCTCGTCGCTCACTGCCGGGAGTAAACTCTTCGTTCCGGTCGCGGTCGAAGGCGGGTTATTGAGTGTTGGTGATGGCCACGCCGCACAGGGTGACGGAGAAGTTTGTGTGACGGCATTAGAGACGGCGATTACACTTACTGTCGAAGTGACTGTTCATTCGGACTATTCGATTGAAACACCACGGTTTGTCACCCCCGGACAGGATCAAAGAGATGGAAGTGGCTACGCGACAGTTGGTATTGCCAAATCACTCAATACGGCGGCGAAAAGAGCCATCAAGGCCATGGTTGAGGATCTTGTCGAGCACCAGGGATTGACACAGCAGCAGGCCTACGTGCTCTGTTCGGTAGCAGTCGATCTGCAAATCAATGAAGTCGTCAACCAGCCGAACGTAGTGGTTTCCGCACTGTTGCCCGAATGTGTGGTCGAATCCACACATCTCTGTCCCTGAGTAGTTCGCTTCCCGATGGCTCCAGCATGAGAGGAGGGAGACTTTCACACCGATAGTGGCCGAATTCGATACTGGAAGTCGACGTAGCAGTTTCTCAGCCGGATAGGTGTCCTGATCAACTCCCAAACCCAACACGAGACCGGAATGTCGTAGACTCAGTAGGTAATAAACGCTACAGGAGGTTGGCCACACGTTCTTCCAGTATTTCGGCACAACGATCCCAGTATTTTGGTGTATGACCCGCGTTGTGTGGCGTGATATAGCAGTTTTGCAACCCCCAGAGCGGAGACTCCGGTGGAAGCGGTTCCGGATCGGTCACGTCCAGTGCGGCCCCAAAGATCATGTTCGACTGCAAGGCTGTAATGAGTGCTTCTGTATCGACGACTTGTCCCCGAGCCACGTTAACGACGATTGCATCGGTCGGAAGCAATAAGAGTGCCTCTTCGTCGACGAGACCAGCCGTGACATCGGTCAGTGGACAGGCGAGGATGAGATGATCCGTTCGTGAGAACGCGTCGTTTATGTCGGCCTCGTCGAACCCGATAATCTCGTCGGCGGGCCCACCCTTCGATGGCGTGTATCTGACGCCAATCGTGTGGACGTCGAATGCGTTTAATCGGTCGACGACCGTTTTGCCAATCGGACCGAGTCCGACGACGGTAGCCGTCGATCCACTTAGTTCACCGGCCTGGAAGTGGTTCCACTCGCAGCGTTGTTTCTGTTCCCACGCGCGGTCCAGTCGACGGACGAAACTGAGCAGATACCCCAAGACTTGTTCGGCGATATTCGGTCCGTGGACTCCTGATGCGTTCTCTATGGTCACATCGTTTTCCTCCAGTACTTCAGTCGGGAGATGGCCGGTCCCGGCGAACGTACACATGAACAGCTCCAGGGACTCAGCTGCCTCTACCTGTTCAGGCGAGATGTTGTACCCTGTTGCGACTGTCGCTTCACGGAGAAGTTCCGTCTCTTCGGTACGTGTTTTTGCAAGTGTGACATCCAGTTCTGGAAGTTTTGATTGGAGTGTTGCGGCATAGTCTTCGACAGAAAGGCCGTGTATCTTGTGCCGAAGGACAACGATATCACTCATTGTTCGACTCGTGAACAGCAGATGCGTGTCGAAGTCGCGGAGTGGTCATCTACTGAGATGGGCTTGGGCGTTCGCGCTTGCATACGTGGTCGTCGGTAAGTTGGTCCGTTCGGATCTAGGTGTGTTTTGGTTTCGGTCATCTGTATCGAACCCGGAGTGGTGTCATCGGGTCGTGCTGGGGCGGTACAGAGCAGATGGACGGCCTCAACGGGTCGACAGTGCGCTGCCGCTTGCCAGTACAGTCCCCGATGCGTCGTTTTTTGTCCGGTGTCTCTGATATCTCGATGGATATTTAAAAAACACACCGATATGAACAAGAATCCCGTTGCGATCAAAGATAGCCATTGTGACCGTCCGGGCATGTAGCACGGTCGTTCGCTGTTGCACAGACACTCTGCCGTGCTTACTTCCCAGAGATGGGTGACTCATACGTCTCGAAGGCATCGAGCAGCGCGGCCGGGTCGGATTCGACGAGAGCGAGTTCACGTTGGGCCTCACTAAAGAATCCCTCGCGGGCC
>LFCJ01000359.1_pt1 | contig 27560 bp, 34 predicted proteins | sample 643141 | NCBI WGS metagenome assembly LFCJ01 (sample SAMN03766243, study PRJNA286221) | soda lake metagenome | biome: soda lake; feature: Kulunda steppe; material: water; isolation source: sample B1-Br-g2 brine of Lake Bitter-1 | place: Russia: Kulunda steppe | collected 2010-07
CATACACACACATGCACGCGCGCACACGCACACATGCGCACGCGCACACGCACACACACACGCACACACATGCACACACACACACGCACACACACACACACACACACACACACAAACACACACACACACAGCCAAGCCTCCCTGCAATCCCACGCCACACAGAAAGAACGCAACCAGTCCCATCAACGCACAGAGCGTTCGCACAGCAGCGTGAGAGGCATGCGGTAAGGGGGCAGAAAGCTCCAGCAGGGCATGCTGAGCGCATGCAGCACATGGCCTGCAGCATGTGGCCGGCGCCAAGCAAAGATTGAGCTGTGCAGGCCCTGCATGCTGCGCGGGCCACACATGCGCGCCTCCAACAGCGAGGAGGCGCAGATGGGATGGGGGCACACTCACTGAGGGTGCAGCGGCGTGCATGTGCGCCTGCGATGCGCGCAGCAGGCGGTCCATCCAGGAGCGGGGCGGGCGAGCGCTGAGGCTGGCACATGCCATCAGCAGCCACCCCAAGTCGGACGCGCTGAGGGCGGGCAGGTGGGGGAGGGTGGCCTCAAACAGGCGGGCCATAAACGCCTGGCGCGCACGGAGAGGAGTGCAGTGATGGGTGGATGTGGGGTGTGGGGCTGGGAAGGTGACAGCACAGTCAGGTTTGGGCAAAAGGTGCAGCAAGAACAATGCGCAGGGGAGTGTGGGGAGGACCTGAAAGCAGGCTGTCCTTAGCCTAAGCCTTAGGCTAAGGCTTAGGCAAGCAGGTGTGTGCGCTGCGCGGACGGCCACAAGGATATCTGCGCAACGTTTGTGCCTCCGCGACCTGGGCCTGTTGCTGGGCTGAGTAGCGTGCACGCACCAGGCGCAAGCACAGGCCCTTAGCAGGTCAGACAGTAGCAATGATCAAGAGAGCCACCAAGGAGGGTAGAATAAGGGAACGTGTGTATGCGTGTCTGTGTTGGGTGTGCCCTGTGTGAGAGAATACACGTGTCGTTAGGGAGACAAACTATTGAGAGTGTGTATGCGTGCGCTTTGTTCAAGGTTCCAGGCTCCCTTTTGCAACGTGGTCATGCCTCAGGGCTAGAAGCAGCCCTTACCTGCTCAGCGGCCCCCCGGCAAGTGCTAGGGCCCACAGTGCCAAGCAGAACTTAGTGGGAGGAGCTAAATCAGCACCTTGAGGCCTCACAATTGGTGCGCCTTCCAGGTTGGGCCCGGCACAAATGAAGGCGTTGCGTCTGGCCGGAGGACGCACCTTGGAGGGGCGCGCGCGCAGGTCTGCCAGGCTGCACATCAGGTACACACAGTGCTGGGGCTCAAAGTAGGGCAGCAGGCTGAAGGCGTGCTCGTGCAGGGCTTGCACCCATACGTCTGGCGGCGCCCAGTGCAGGCGGCTGACCCCCCACAGCGTGCTCACCAGGTCCTGGAGAGCGGCACAGGGTGGCAGGGCATGCGCGCAACACGGCCGGCATCAGCAACCCGCGCAAGCAGGGCACGCGAGGGTGTGGGTGTGGGTCTTAGCGCAGATGACAACGGCACAGTCGCGCGGCGCAAGGCAGGAATACTGGCACGCGGTACAGACAGTGCATTGCAGACTGACCTGCGCCAAGCTGCCAGAGGGCGCCTTGCCCCCACCGCGCGCTCATATGAGGTCCCGGAGGACCGCACAATCACACGAGCACGGGGGAGGCACACGACCCATCCGCAGCACACAGCGCATTGCGAGGCGCGTGCAAACATGTGTCCCACAGCCTGCTGGCCGGACATCGGAAACACACACACACATTCCAGAGGCAGGCAAGCAGGGGCGCATGGCCTCTGGCTAGCATGCACAACACGCCAGCGCAGCCACAAATGGGTTGGCTCACCGGAGTGCCACAGTAAGGCGGCTGGGCGAGAGGTTCGCTCTGCTCTACGTCTCAGGCTCAAGGCAAAAGATGGCCCCAACAAACACACATGAGGCAGGCTTTGCCAGCCTGGAGGCTTATCTCAAGCGAGGGGTGAACGCTTGGTACACATACCTGGCAGCAACCCCACATAAGCATGCCTGGCTCCTCGCCCCATCACCCCTGCCCCTTACTTGAGCACTGGGAGGGAGGGCTACCCGGGCAGGCAGGGGAGCACGCCACATGCCATTGCCCATACCTATTTCACTTACCAGACCAAGACAAGGCAAGGCACCATCTTTTGCCAAAAAACGTCAGAAACAATCCACCAATCCCTGGCCAAGCCAAGCCAAGCCACCATACTAGCCAAAACAGCTCAAACACAGACGCACCGGTCTCTAGCCAGAGCTGCCCAAAAATGATGCAAAGGCAAGCCAAGCCACCGTTCTCTTGCCAGAGCTGCCAAAAAATGGCGCACCAATCCCCAGCCAAGGCAACCCAGGACAACACACCGCACTGGCTGGCGGGAAGCACGCATCCCTGCAAAGCCTGTGGCCGCCTGCCCCTCCCACCTGCGCGTTGAAGAGCTGTAAGGCAGGCAGGCTCGCGGAGAAGAAGGCGGGGGCAATGCTGTCCACGCTGGACCGCCCGTCCTGTTGCTCAGCCAGGTTTGCCATTGCCCACACGAGCGTAGCAAGCTCCTGCACACAGGAGCACGCACACACACACACACACACACACACACACAAAACAAGGTGTGCACACAAACACGCAAGCACAAATGAGAGCTCAAGGCCCTGGCAGTGCAAGTGCTGTCTACGCCAGCAGCCAAAGGCAGGGCCTGCCTGTGCTTTCTAAGGGGCTGTGTGTGCATTACAAGCTGCACAGGGCTACACAGAGGCTCCCAGAGCAAACAGGACACCCTGCAGCGGCTCCGCAGGGCAAGTGCGAGGCCCACCACTCCGATACCAAAGCGCGTTTCAGGCAGGACTGATTCAGGGCCCACCACTCCCGCACCGAAGTGCTGCCCCAGGCAGAGGGCCTTAGGCCTCATCCCCATGTAGCCCGCCCCACCTGCGGCCTGAACTCCACCATGCACCGCTTGGCACGCTCGCATGCGGCAAGCAGCCAGACCTGCTTCACATGCACCCTCATGGCAGACAAGGCCCACAGAGCGTTGGCCATCTCCTGCGCCACGCAGCGCAGCACAGCACAGGAGTGGATGGTTGAGGCGGCGCTTACGTGGTTCCAGGTCAGCAGTCAAGGGACAAAGTGGTAGGGTGCGCGCGCAGGCAGGCGCTGCAGCTGCACCTCAGTGCAGCGTGGTACAACACATGCATCATGCGCGCGCTCTTGACCTGCAGGGCGGCTCTCCTGTGCATGGTGGATTGGGCATGGGTGCGCGTGCTCGGCCGCCAGTGCACAGACAGCGGCACTCCCCTCGGCCAGACGTCGCTCCTTCTGGGCAGAGCAGGGCAGCCATGCCAAAAAGTCTTTGGCGCAGGCCAACACAAGGGGCGCCCACAGGGAAGGGCAGCACTGCGCGCCCGTATGGGAGGGCCCTGCAACCCCACCTGCGTGCCAAAGCGCTTCATCTTGGGCCTGCTGTCATGCAGCAGAGCCTTGATGGCCTTGGGCGGCACGTCCAACCGCAGGCGAGCGCAGGCCCACAACACGTGGGAGGTGTCCAGGGGCTCGAAATGGGGTGTGGCGCGCTGGACGGCCTTCATCAAATGAAGCAGCAGTGGTCCGCGCGTGACACAGACGCACACGACTTCCAAACACCCTCTGAAGCAACCAGGAGCAAGCAAAGGAGCAGGCCCATGCCTCTGCGTGGCGTGCCAAACATTGCAGGGCACGTGCCGCGCAAGCTGTGCAGCACTTGCTTGCGCATGGACGGGCAAATACTAGACGCAATCCGGGCACACAAAAGTGAAGCTGGCTTGGGTGAGCGCATTGTGGATCTCAGCAATTACGCTGCAGGTCTGACCGCGGCTTCCTATGTCACTCAAGCCAGCTACCTTGCAGGCACACAGGATCTGCACAAGACCCTGAGGATCTGGCAGTAGTGGTAGGAAGGCAAGGAGGGAGACTGACTCTTTCTGAAACAAGAGTGGGGTGCATGGGCGTCACAATGGCGCCACAAGGGGGAGCGCCTTCACCAGCATGGTTCCACAGCTCACATCCAACCACGCAATGCAACACAACAGCGTCTTGTCCAGCGGCTTGCAGGAGGCCACTGGAGCATGCCAGGCGCCTGAGCCAACCACCCAGTGTGTTTTTAGGGACCAAGGCAGGAGACTTGTCGGGAAAATGCACTTGCCTGCCAGAAGCGCGAAAGCCAGTCATGGGGGGGGTGGATGCCCAGCGTGGCCAGGGCCCACAGCATGTTGCTCAGCCCCTACAGAGATAAGCACGCACACGCTCTCTGAATTGGACCAAGTCCCAGCTGACATGAGCAATCCCAAAGACACAACAGAACGGGGTGCGCTTGCATGATGAGAACACGTCTGCGTGCGTGCAGGAGTGCATGTGCAGCAGGCTACAACCGCTGCAGGCCCATGGACACATAGCATGTGCATGCACATGTGCGTGCAAGCACGTGTGCGCACACACCCACATGCGCACACACACACACACTCTCTCTCACACACACACACACATACACACACACAAACACAAACAGGCGCGCATGCATGCATTCACCCAGGCACAAGACATGCAAAGAGAGCAACATACACCTTTGGAGCAAAAGTTCTCCACGAACATCGGACCAAGCAATGAGCCAGTCCGCAACCGCACACTAAAGAGGGCGGGGATCAACCTTGGCAGGAACCAAATTGGCAAGCACTCGCTTGCACTTGCCCCTCGTCTCTTGAGAACCTTGGCACACTCGGAGGGCAGGCACTCCTATTAGAGCTGCTGGTGCTGCACATGCGCTCCCGCGTACCTGAGGGGCGAAGCTGGGCATCTTGAGCATGGATGTCTTGTAGAAGGCCAGCCAAAATCCCGGCGCGCTGACAGGCGCCTGCGCGAAAGCGTGCAGGCGCAAGCATCACGGTCGTGTGGTGCCGGCGCGCGGTCAACATGCAAGCCTGGGGTTTCAACCGTGCAGCGTACACAACGTCCATGCAGGATGGGTCGGTCTGCTTGAGCTGGAGTGCCTGCCTTCCAGGGCAGCTGTTTGATGGCCTGGCTGGCGGCTGATGCAGCAAGCTGCAGGAGAGCCAGACCAGCGCGGCAGACACGGCAGGCGCAGGGCAGCGGCACATGATAGGGCAGCGGCACATGACAGGGCAGCAGCACACGGCAAGGGAGCGGCACATGGCAGGGGAGTGGCGGACACCAGAACATACAAGGCAGCTGGCTGCACAGGGGCAGCCGGGCCTTGGGTGGCCCATGCAAGGCATGGGGCCAGAGGGTAGGCTGCGCTCAAAACAACAGTTCACGCTGGTCATGCACAGCCACCTCACGGAGGTCACAGCTGGGCGCTGCGTGCATACCCCTGCAGAGCAACTGACCCCAGCAGCACAGCGAGCACGTCACCTGGAGCACAGCCGTGCCCCACAGCACGTTGGCCAGGGCTTGGGGGGACATGCCGGGCATGCAGGCGCGCACAGCGGGGAAGAAGGCATCCAACCACGCAGGGGGGGGCGCGTGGCCGAGCTTGGCCGTGGCCCACAGGGCCTGGCTGAGGCTGATGGGGTCACTGCAGCTGCAGGTGTACGTGCGGCAAGGGCGCGTGGGTCAGCGGAGGGGCGCCGGACTTCTGGCTGGCGCGGCAACAGGGCGGCGTGCGGGGCATGATGACCACCCCCAAGTGAGACACACTGTGGGAGTGGAGGGAGGGGGCGCCATCTTGCGGTGGCGGCGGAAGCAACTCAGAGAGGCGGCCTCAAGGCATGCATGGTAGGGGGCTGCCAGTGGGCGGATGACCCGCGTTAAGTGATGCTGCGCAGGCGAGTTAGTGTGCAGCTGCAAGCACACTGTGCACCAAGCCTCTGTGTTTGCGTGCACGCTGCCTCAACCCGCAGGACCCTGGGCAGCAGCAATAAGGCCCTTGCTTCTATGCAATCTGGAAGGTGCTCTGCCCCAGACTGCGTGACATGGGGGCTGAGCTACAGCGGCAAAGCAGGGGAGCTGTCACAAGTTGTTGCTTATCCCAGGCGCTTGAAACGGGCCGCTTAGGGGCTACTCTGCCTGTGCCTGCACGGCCGCTCTACCTCGCTGCCTGCTTGTAAAGAAGGCAGCATGCGCGCAAGCATGTGCCTGTGCAGGGCCGCACTTACTTGCCGCCAGCTTGTAGCTGCCGCAGCATGTGCATGAGCATGTGGTCCATCCACGTAGCACCCGGGTTGTGCCCCAGCCGCCCCAGCCCCCAGAGGAGGTTTGCAGTGCCACGCAGCTCCAGCTCTTCCATGTGCCTAGGCTGCAACAGCTCGTCCAGCACCTGGTTGCGCGAGCGCAGGAGTAGACCAAGTGGGGCGAAGCAGGCAAGAGTGTTGTGTGTGTGTTATGTCTGCATGGGCTGTGTTGTGTGCTAAGTTTGGTGTGTGTACGTGCGCACGTGTGCACACATATATTTGTGTGGGTGGTTGGGTGCATTGTAGGTGGTGGGGGGGAGGGGGTTCGTGCAGCTGAAAAAGTCCCAGCGAATGTTAAGCTGAGGCTGGGTTCTAGGCAGACTTATAGTGGCCACAGTATTTGGCAGCTAGACAAGGGGTCAAAGTTCGAGGTAGGTCAGGCAGGCGCATGTGATCATGTCTTGCAAGTGAAGCAGGCTCTTATTGGGTTAAAGCACAAGCCAGCCCACACCAAGTAGGATGGGTGTAACAAGCTGTTCACAGGAATGGCATCGCATGTCAAATGCGCGTCATGCCGTTGCAAAGAGGAAGCAAAGGAAAGAAGCTATCGCACTTCCATAACCCACTTGCATCACAAAGGCATGCCTGCCAGAGTCTTCAAACTTGGCCATGCTCTTTTTGCCAGAAACCTGTGAACACATGTTAGCAAGTGTTTGAAGGTCCATCATTATACAGCACTCTACACAGGTATTATAATACTGCGCATTCCAGGAATTGATTCTTATGCCATATAAAATATGCTTGTGAGCATAAGAGCAGTCTGACAATCAAGCGGAAATGCTGCGCAACAATGGCACTTGCTCAATGACATTGGGCATGCTGTGAAGATTGCACCAGCAGGCACATGACATGCGCCATCTCATTTACTTGTACACACTGAATAGTCTGGCGACAGCACAACAAAGTTGTATCACCTGCGTGAGCTGGTGCACAAGGGCCAGCAGGTTGATGGTGTTCAGCTGCTGCCGCTGCTTGAGAAACAGGCTGCGCAGTTCGGACCAGTCGGAGCACTCCCTTATCTGGCGAGTGAACAAGCTGTAGGAGTAACGGTTGAGCTGGGGGCGAGTTTGCAGCCTTGGCGCACGGCCCAGCCTGCTGGCTGCGCAGAGCCATGCCCCGCAAGTCCTCCTGAGCTTTGGAGCATGCCTGTTATTTATACTATGATGCCAGCATTTCCTTGCAACATGATGCATGGGCCCACAGGCCCTCAAAAATGCAGCTACATCAGGCAACCAAACATGCAACGAGGATTCATCTGCCAGAAGCAGGCCGAATCCAGAGCTAGTTGCGTTAAGCAGTTGACTGAATTTTTACATTGCTTACGAGTGTTCCGGTAGCCAAATTTTCGTTTGACAGACACGCAGTCACCCGGCACGCACACTTTTTCTTTTAGGCACACACCCTCCACACTTTTTCACCATGGCAGCCCTGACTCAGTTCTCCAGCAAGCAAGCTGCCTTCGTAGGCAAGCCCAGCTCTTGCGCACCGGGTCTGGTCGCCAAGCCTCAGCGCGGCTCCCTGCAGGTGCGCATGTTTCATTGTGAAGTGTTGGGAAACGTTGCAAACTGCGTGGTTGGGGCGCGGAGCCAGCAGCGTTGCGCGTGGGACATCATGAACGGGGATACAGCGCGTGCAGCCGCTGCGCACTCCTGCCCGCTCCTGCGAGCCAAGCATGGCGCACGCGGATACCTACATTTGCGTCGTTGTCAATGCATCATCAAGGAAACGCTGGGTCACCGCGCAGCAGCGCATGTGCAGCTCGGTGCCGCACCGGGGCCAATGGCTAAGGCTGGCTTTTGGGTGGGCAACCCTGCGATGCACTCGCGCGCTGCCCGCTTCGTCTTTGCACATCCGATACTGCACATTGTCATGCATATAATGAGCAGCCCACCATGCGGCTCCCCGTCAACGGGGTCTGAACTTCATCATCTCCTCACTCAGTGAGGCTGGCTGGCAGCATGGGACTGCTTCCACTCCTACTGGCATTGCTCGGCCCTGTGAAGCTCCCTGATGCTGTCTTACCATGCTGCGACACGCTTGCCCACGGGCAGTGGCCCTTAGTGTGTGCAATGGCTGGAGGCGTGTACCATGCCCCACAGGTTACACAACCCTGTTGTCCCCTCGTGTGCGCAGGTGACTGCGGGTATGAAGGAGATCCGTGACCGTATTGGCTCCGTCAAGAACACCCAGAAGATCACTGAGGCCATGAAGCTGGTGGCTGCTGCCAAAGTGCGCCGTGCCCAGGATGCTGTCATCAACTCCCGTCCCTTCACTGAGAACCTAGTCAAGGTGTGTGAAACAGGCTGAGACTGGGCGCACATTCTGCTTACTGATGCGCTGCCAAACATGTGTCTGGGCCCTTGAACCACAGCCTGTGTTTGGGGTCTGAGGTAGGTGCTGCCAGTGTGGCCCTTGTCCTTTCACCTCATGTGCGGTCAAGCATGTTTGTGAGGTTCGTGCGCATGTTTGCTCATGCGTGCATTTTCAACCACGCCTTGCCCTGCTTCAGGTCCTGTACGGTGTGAACCAGCGCGTGCGCGTGGAGGATGTGGACTCCCCCCTGTGCGAGATCCGCCCCGTCAAGACCGTGCAGCTGGTGGTGGTGACTGGTGACCGTGGCCTGTGCGGTGGCTACAACACCTTCATCCTGAAGAAGGTGTGCAGCATGCCCCGGCCCTGCACCTGGTTTTTAGAGAACGACGCCTCCGTTTGGAAGCCCCTTGTAGCAAGGAGTGCCTGACCCTTGATCATGCCTACCCCACTCTGGATGCGTGGTTTGCGTACACAGGCGACTGCTGGTGCTGTCGTTTTCTGTGTGCATGCGCAGTGGGAGATTGTCACTGTGTGAGCCTTAACCTGGCATGGTGTTGGCAGGTCTGAACTGGCAGAGAGGACATAGTGCATTCCAGACAGCAGCTAGTCCCTCTGCATGCACACAGCTCCTGCTGCGTGGCTTACATACACAGGCAGCGCGCAGGCATGTCAGGCACCCACTGCGGTACGCGCCCGCTTTGCCAGCCCATGCCTGAAATGCCTTCCCCATCTGCGGGCAGTGAACCCACAGCCGCCTGTGTTGATGCACCAGGCAGGCATAATGCTCACCCGGCAGGACCCTGCCAGGGAAGTGTTGAGCATATGCTGGGGCCAGTGCTGAAAGTGGTGCTGATGCTGGAGCAAGCGCTGATACCTTGCCGCGTGCCGGGCCCTGCTCCCTCCCCTGCCTGCTCACACCCTCACTGACCCTCTACCCTGTCTCCCACCTCCGCCTCCCGCAGACTGAGCAGCGCTTTGCGGAGCTGACTGCGCTGGGCCTGAACGTGCAGATTGTGGCTGTGGGCAAGAAGGCCCAGGGCTACTTCAAGCGCCGCCCGAAGTTCAATGTCGTCAGTAAGTGGCCCATTGCCTGCTTGCTGCTGCTGCTGCTCCTTGCTGCCCTGCCTCGGGCTCCTTCCAGCCCCCCTTGCTCTGCCCGTGAGCCTTTTCTGGCTCCGTGCTCATGCCTGCGCGCTTGTGTCTGTGTGCGCGCGCATGTGTGTGTGCGTGTGCATGTGTGTGTGTGTGAAGCTAGCAGCCTGCGCCTGTACTGATGTAAGATGGGCACACGCCCTGCTGGTGCTGTGCCCGTGGTTTGTGCCTACAGAGCAATTTGGCCTGGGCAAGACACCCACCACCCGCGATGCCCAGGCCATCTCTGACCAGATCTTTGCCTCCTTTGTGTCCAAGGAGGTGGACAAGGTCGAGCTGGTGAGTAGTACCTGTTGAGTCCGCACGCGCGAGAGGGAGGGGGCCCGGGAGGGAGAGGATGGGGAGGGAGGGAGGGAGACGGAGTGGACTAGGGGGGAAAACTGAGGGAGGTGGGGAGGGAGATACCGTGCATGCCTGCACCTGCGTGTGCATGTGCGTGCACTGCCCGTGCATGGTTGCCTTGTTGCAAACACGCGCCCATGCTTGAGCTTGCACACTGTCCAGCGCATTTGCGCCATGCACCACGAATCCCTGCTCCAGCAGTGCGCATAGCTCATCATGTTGCAAACGTCCAAGCAAACTCACGGTCCCCGCAGGTCTTTACCAAGTTTGTGTCCCTGATCGCCTCAACCCCCACCGTCCAGACAGGTGCGGCAGCACAAAAGACATGTCCGCACACAAATGCTCCTGAATATGCCCTTAACCTTAGATTGCCATGCAACTCTTCTGCATGCTCAGCCACGTGTCTGCACATGGGCGCGCGCACATGTTTGGGGTCTGCTGTGCTGCCTGCCATTGTGCCCTGCCCACACCTGCACCCTGCTGACTCAGCCCTCGCCTTGGTGCATCTGCCTGTGTGCAGTGCTACCCATGGCTCCCGCTGGTGAGCTGTGCAACGTGGACGGCACCTGCGTGGACGCTGCCAACGATGAGGTAGGGGGAGATGCTGCGGGTTTGCGTGCAACATGTGTGTGGTCAATTTTAGCGCGATTGCGGAGGCCAGGGACAGTGTGCATGTGAGGACGCAGCTCCATGTGTGCTGTTTGTGTCGCGTGCCGTCTGTGCAGTGTGGGTGAATGCCCAGCGTGCGAGGGCTGGTCTGCAGGCAGGGTGCTGCGCCTGTTTGCATGCTTGCTTTTGCTGGCTCTGCCCGATGTGCGTGCTTGCTTGGTGGCTGTGCCCGTGAGCTGCAGGTAAAGCATGGTTAACAGGCATGCCCTCCCAGGCTGCTCTGTGTGCACACCCTCTGGGTGCTGGCTGTCCTCCTTGCTCACAACTCCCCACACACACTCCCTCCCCGCATACACACACGCGCACACGCGCACTCAGATAAACACGCATTGCCCGATTGTCGCCGCGCCTGTGCGCAGGTGTTCAAGCTGACCTCCAAGGGCGGCCAGTTCAGCGTGGAGCGCGAGTCCTCCGCCATCCCCACTGGCGAGCTGGACCCCAGCCTCATCTTCGAGCAGGACCCCAGCCAGGTGTGGGCACGCAGCTGCTGCAAAGCACGACCTGGCTCAGGTGTTGTGGCAGGGTCTGCCTGTACTGGTGAAGCGGGGGTGCTGCCTGCAGGGGCAGGCCAGGTGCAAGGAGAGCGTTCGGCCTTGCACCCCCCCGCCTCTCACCACACACACCCAGCCGCGCATGTGGCATGCTTGCCTGCCTGCTCAAGCCACCAAAGAGCCCACGGCTGACACACACAGCTGCCCAGCATTGAGCCTACTGCTGCTTCGAGGCTCTCGACCACCGCGTGCTCACGCGCGCGCGCGCGCACGCACACACACACACACACACACACACACACACACACACACACACTTGTACACAAATACTCACTGTGCACACGCCCATGGCTGCCCCTAAGACCCTTCCATTCTGCCCCGTCCTGCAGGTGCTGGATGCCCTGCTGCCCCTGTACCTGAACAGCTGCTTGCTGAGGTCGCTGCAGGAGGCGCTGGCCTCTGAGCTGGCTGCCCGCATGAACGCCATGGGCACCGCCTCCGATAATGCCAAGGACCTGAGGAAGGTGCGCACCATGGCTGTTGCTGCCTGCCCTACTGCGTACAACACGAATTTGGCGCAGAGCCTCCTTTCCAGGTGTTTGCCATGTGCATTTGCTGCCAGGGCGAAAGGTGTGCTCATGTACCCATGCCGTGATGTGGGCAAGCTGCTGCGCCCATAACCGTCCATGCCCCACACTCGCCCACGCACCTTGCCTGCTACCGACCCTGCTGCCCTGCACTTGTGTAATTGTTCACCTCTGCGCAGGCACTGTCCAACAAGTTCAACAAGCAGCGGCAAGCTAAGATCACACAGGAGATCAGCGAGTGAGTGCCACGGGGTGAACTTGCTGCTGCTAAGTGGCACCTTGTCCCTCTTGTCTTACAGCATGTTGTGTGCTGCTGGTTGTTGTGGTCGAGGATGAGAAGCTGCCTCCCAGGCGTATGCTATCTGCACAAAGCAGACTCTGCACCATATGCCTCGGTTGGACTTGATGCAGCTGCCTCCCTACGCACATGCTAACCCTTGCCCTCATGCCTTCCTTTCTTGCCCTGCAGGATTGTGTCAGGCGCCAGCGCATAAATGGTGGGATTACCTTGCCCAAGCACCCAAGGGCAGCTCGCTCTTCCAAAAGACGCAAGCGCGCCAACCCCACAGGCGCTTGAAACCTACATGGCTGCTTCATGTTCCCATCTGCCATCCAACCTTGGCCACTGTGAATGAATTTCCCCCCTTCCGGAACCTATACCCTTAATGCACTGCAATCATGGGATTTCTACATGTTTTTCATTTATCGTTTCAATCTGTGCATGTATATAATGAATCTTTGAAACATGAGTCCTAGATCATGCATGCACTTTTCCTTATGGGTAGCATGTTGTAAACATGCAACTACAGTGTCTGTCTCCCTGGTGCCATCCCGCTCATGCTTGACAGACCGTTGACAGCATGCCAAGCTTTGACAAGGATTACAAGTTTAAGTTTGACCTTCAGCCAGGTCGTTAGGCTGATTGGTTAGTTGCTGGTCTTCGCCAGCCGAAAAATAGTCCATAATGTCCGAAATGAAATGGCAGAGTCTATTGTGCCGTTGAGAAAGAAAATCAAAGACAGTCTGACTAGGCAAGGTTAGGTTAGGTTACATAGCTGTATCCGCCGAACGAGGGCAGCTTAGCTGAAGCCTAAAAGGCCTGCAACCCTAAACCAAAAACTAAAGCGCTCAAAACAGGAGAAAGGTAGTGTCTGGAAGCCAGACGGTTTGGTGGAAAACAAGACTGAAAACCTGAAGATGTTTGAAGGCAGCTCACGAGCGCGCAAGGGGCAAGATCACAGCAACGGATGACAACTGGAGAGCCTCTACTTCTAAGATCAAAATAGAGCAAGGTTCGCTGACTAGCTACTTCAACCAACCAGCTGCCAGAGCGCTCACACGTTTGCGAGCCAGCACGCTCTTGGAGGTTTCCTTGTCTTGACAGTCTGACTAGGCAAGGCATGCGGAATATAAGGGGCCTCCATAGAAAAGGATTGGCAGAAAGGGAAGGAAAGGAAAGAGTACTTTCTTCTGAGAGAGCACACAAACGCGTCTTGACAGCGAAAAAGAACATGCACCTCATTTTGAACAGCAGCACAGGAACACTTGTCACAGTGGCCATTTCCACCGCGCCAGATGGAGGATTCCACCTGCTTTTTCTTGCTTCATTTTGCTGGATGTGGGGGGATGTGGCTTGTGTATCTGAGATGGTAATTCACCAATGACAGTGATTCTCCGTGACAGCCTCTTAAAAAGGTCATGCTTAAGAAGGTGCTTAGGAAAAACAAGCTATTAACGTCAGAAGGAACACAAATTTTTGTAAAAGACAATAACCTGTTTTGACTAATGGAGCCAAGATGCACAAAGGTTAAGCAAAACTTAATGAAGCTCAAAGTTACGCATTACAAGTTCGGGTTGACTGCCAGCCTGGTTGTTAGGCTGATTGGAAGCTCAACGCATTTCTAGTCATCTTTTTTTAAACCTCATTATCCCTGCGTTTAGCCTTGCCGAAAGGAGTCCTGTGGCTGGGCGAGAGCACCTTTTTGTCCCCCTACGTAACAGGAACCTGTTCAACTTAACAAGTTACAAGTTAGGGTTAACCGCCAGCCAGGTCGTAAGGCTGATTGGTTTGTTGCTGGTCTTCGCCAGCCAAAAAATAGTCCATAATGTCCGAAATGAAATGGCAGTGTCTATTGTGCCGTTGAAAAAGAAGATTAAAGACAGTCTGACTAGGCAAGGCATGTGGAATATAAGGGTGTTTCCATAGAAAAGGATTGGCAGAAAGGGAAGAAAAGGATAGAGTACTTTCTTCTGAGAGAGCACACAAACGCGTCTTGACAGCGAAAACGAACCTGCACCTCATTTTGAGCAGCAGCACAAGGATTACAAGGATAAGGCCTTCAGTCAAGAAGTGTGACTGCAAGCCTCCCCATGTAATGCAAGTAATTAACAAAGGAAAAACGGAAGTTTGTTGCTGTTTTGATTTTAAAGAGGATAAGTCACAATTTAGGATTAACCGCCAGGCTGGTCGTTAGGCTGATTGTTTTGTTGCTGGTCTTTGCCAGCTAAAAATAGTCCATAACTTATGGCATAATTTAAGGTTTAACTGTATCCGCTGAAAAATAGTCCATAATGTCCGAGATGAAATGGCACTGCAGAGTTCGTTGTGCCGTTGAGGAAGGAAATCAAAGACTGTCTGACTAGTGTCAGGCCGAGAGTCTGCTGCGTGCAGAATAGCCTCTAGACATAACCACTTCAATGGACCGAATACGCATGCGCAGTGCAGCACACTTCTGGCCAGAAGCCATGGCTGCAGCACTTATCTGGTGTGACACTAGGCAAGGCATATAAAAATGAGGGGCCTCTACAGAAAGGACTGGCAGACTTTAAAGAAGACAACATGAATGGAAAGGGTAAGGATAAGGCGAGGCTTATCAAAAATGAGGGGCCTCCACAAAAAAGGACTGGCTGATTTTAAAGAAGCGCCAGGGCGCTCAAATATTTGTGAGCCAGCCTACAAGCTCACTGAGCCAAATTGGTAATCTTGGTGGTTGTCTGGTCCTGATGGATCTTCATGGTCCTGTGCCGGGGGAGACCTGGTTGCCTTCCTCTTTGTTGGTGTCAGTGCTGTCAGCCTGCAGCGTTGTTGCTCTTGCTGCTTCTGCTCTAAGTAGAGATACCACCTATGGGTGTGTACAGTCAAAGGATTACAGGGTTTTAGAATGGAGAAAAAAAGAAAGATACAACGCCAACAGGGTTTTTGGCATGAAACATCTGGTGCAAGCACCAGGCAAAACTCCACCATCAAACTAGGTAGAAGGTCATTACTAACCCCCGACTAGTAGTGGGGGTCGGGAGGGTTTTGAAAAGAGCCATATGTTCCGGGTCAATTCCAACCTCCAACTTGGATTTATGATTTTTGTTGCGTATTGAATGGAATAATGTCTAGATCAAGAGTAAGCTTTCTTACTCTACATCGGTCTAGGCCCAGCTTACTGAGGGGTAGTCCAGAATGAGAGGATGAAAGAAGGTCCCCATCACTCTAATCAGGAAGGTATGTAGGCTTACATTGTGGCATTGATATACAAGGGCGTGTTTCAATCTAATATGCTGTTCAGTTGCTCTTGCTACTTGTTGCTCTAGATCTGGTCGTGTGTCGTCACATTATTTGACTTCAATGAGGTGCGCATCCCAGCGCGAAGGGTGCACTATAGTATAGCCTGTATGTCTTTGATGGCCATTCTTCGTTCCAGCTGGCAGTATGCAAATAGCATCTGGTCTAGAGCAGGATCTAAGTTCATCTGCTGAAAGATTTGGTAGAAGCCATTGGGTTAAAGTCCTGTTGGCTACATGTGCCGGCAAGACCAGACTTTTGTTGAGCCATCCGTGCTTCACTTCCAATATCTATGAAATTCATGTTTCCTCCAAATGCACCTTTTCTCAAGGTTATGGCAATAAGCCTGGAAGTAATGTTATGTCTTTCAGTGGGTATGTTTTGAATTGAAGCATTCTGACAGCTAGAAAGCATATGGATTTGGCTGTCTGGCTGATGACACAACAGACACGACCAACTAGTGGCTCTGCCATAGAGATGGGCCATTTTCTGAGTGTAAAGAGTACCCTCGTGACATTCCTATTCTATGATACATTTTTTCTCGTATTGTTAAAAAAATATTTGATAGTTGTAAGGTTTACGGAGGTGAGCAGTCTCTTCCAACACTTGTAATAAACCTGAGTTGGTTTTAGCATCTCCAAGTCTGTCAAGCTTGCTCATGTGAGCTTTTACTTAGTCCTTAATGCTTTATCGTGGTGTAAGGATGATTCTAGTGGTAGTGTGAGTAGTCTCATTGTTCTCCTCTGCGAGCCAGTGTACATGGGAGAAAGGATTACTGTCAGGCGATGGTGGTGGGAATGCTTCGTCATGCCCATAGTTACGGAGAGCAGCATGTTTTGCTTTAGCGTTGGCAGATTCATTTCCAATCACACCAATGTGGGCTTTAACTTAGGGTTAGCTTAACCCTAAAACCTAACCTTAAACCCTAAACCCTTATTATTTGTGAGCGCTGTGGGGCTAGGGGCCGTAGTAATGGGTCTAAGATTATTTGTGAAAGCTGAGTAAGAATTTTAGAATAATCATTGGTCAAAACAGTGCAACTGCAAGGCTGCAGGCTTGTAGAATGAACGAAGAATGCTTAGTTGTCTGTGGTAGCATGTTGTACCTCCAAAAAAAGCTTAATAAGGAACAAAGGCACACTGTTGTGTCTGACACCGCAGCACAGTATGGGACGGGTAAACATTTTCGACTCAGCTCTGCTCGACTGCATCAAATCCAAAAGAAGGATTATAACTTTTAAACTATTATTAGTAAGGCCCAGCGACTGCTGGCCTGCTTCATGCAGGAAAAATCTGTTGCTATTTTGGTTCCCAAAAGTAGACACATCAAGAATACTATGGAAGATGGCATGTTGCTCATCCTGGATGTTATTATGTGCCTCACAATGGTTGCAACTTAAAGGAAGACCTGTGATTCCAAATGGCTGTCTTATTAAAGTGTGTCAAAACAGTCTAAATCAAGCCACGCTGTGAGTGGCATCATGGGGGATATCAAGGAACATGTATTTGGGAAGAGTGTAACAGGAATGCACAACCAAGGCCCTGGTTGTAGGTGGAGCGCACCACTGGCCCTCGAGCCTCCAGCTGAGCGCACCAATACTGGTGGTGTTACCAGGTCTAGAACTGCTACCTCTCCCTGATAAAGAGTATACATGGTTTGTGACATATCAATCTGAATACTGCAGCTGATGCAGCGCTACGTCCATTCACAGCTGGTACTTTCCGCATCAAACATTTCATATGGGAACATGACCCTATCAACAGGTTACACATCTTCATTTGGCTCCTTAAAACGTACGCAATATCTGCTGGTATGTATGCAAGCCAGGTTTGGTCCACCCCATTCTTGCGACAGGTTAAAGAAATGGACAATCCTTTACAAAAGTGGCTGGTGACGGTGCTGAAGAGGATTCTGATGGTCAAGAACACAATCCCTTCAAGGTGCGTCATGCGCGAGTGTGGTCTAGAGCCTCTACAGTCCAACTAGTTCAGGGTGGCAGTGCGGCTACACAATGCGTTAATCCAAAGCAATAGCTCCACTGCGAGGAAGATCTTCCAAGCTGACATGCAATTGATCTCACGGCGCGATGATTGCTAGTTATCCCTCATCCTGTCTGCAATGAATGGTCTCACACAATTGTGACACAATCCTACTTGTTCAAGGAAAGGCTGCCTAAGTGTGAGCCCAATGATCTTGGTCGTTTTGTTGTGGACCTCAGGGAGGGGCACTTGGATTATTGGACACCTAATTCTGATATACATCCACGAAAGCGCAACAAGCAAACGCTCTACTTACCATCAATGGTGCGCCCTCCCTACCAAGAGGGCCCTGGTCACACATTTGCCATACACCCTTCCTAAATTCATGCTTCCTTGTGACGTTATTCGCAGCGTGGCTCGCTTCAGACTTCGTGCCCACATCCTACGAACTAAAACTGTGACCTGGGCTCACAATACCTCCCCTACTTGTGACTTGTGTAATGCTCATGATGTACAAGATGAGCAACACGACCTTTTCCACTGCACCCATCCACACATGGTCTCTCTCTGAAGGACCTATGCTTCCCTATTTCCTTCTGCAGGCTTCAACCTGGGCCAGGAAAACACTAAGCTTTGTTTCTTCCTTCATGCACTGATAGCGCATTTTATGAGCAGGCTAGCAGCCGCACTTCTAGACTGAAGGCCTTTTTCTTGTAACCCTTGTAACCCTTCAAACGTTGACAAGGCTTTTATGATGAGGTGTCTAACAATGACACCCAAGAAGTAGGGTTAATCCTCTTAAGAAGATTTGCTCGATGCATCCCAGTGGGCCCCTGGGCCCGAGGAGTTGATACACCAGATAAGTGCAGTGCTAGATTTGTTCTGCATTGTCACCAATCATTAAAACATCCCCCACCTCACACACACACACACGAGTGCTATTGTCAGGGAGCACAGGAGCGTCTTGTGCTGGGCTGCCCACCTATTACTAAGGTAAAAAGGCTTAGTAAGGTGAAATATAACATGATGCACTGAAGCATTCTGTGATCTTAGCTATGTAACCCAACTTGAGCACTAGTCAAACACACGACACGCTAGAAAGAATTTCTTCCTATTCCCTTAAACCTTTTACCCTTAAGCTTTTTTATATGAAGCTATGATAAGCCATCAGATTCGTCAACTGAACTTAGTGGCGAACACCCTCTTGCCTTCAAGTAGAATCTCTACCCTACTAAAGAGAAGATGTCTGAACTTTTACACGAGCGCCCTTCTTGACAGAAGGCCTTTTCTTGTAAACCCTTGTAAGGAGGGTACGGAAGAGGTGATGGTGCCTGATGCAGTCGTGGGGCCGTGGTGCCTTCTGCCAAGTCAGCACTCAGGCAGTCTAAGAGTACATGCTCTTCATCTTGCACATAATGCCAATTGCATTTAGTACAGATTCTAAGCTCGTAAGGGACTTTGTGGTGGTGGTGGTGCCGGAGCAGCTCGACATTCACTTTGACCGTAGAGTCTGAGTTAGTAGGGTAGAGATTCCATTTGAAAGCAACAGGGTGTTGGCCACTCACATCCACCTGAAGCTGTACCTGGTGCTAGCACTAGGTAGACACCCGCCTTGAGAAATAGGCAAAGAAGACTTAAGCTGAGCTTGTTTGACGGCTGTTTAACCCTTACCTTTCCCCTGTGCTCACAAATGCTTCCCCACATGCAGCAGTATCAGACGGACACCCCCAAACAGCAAAGCCCTTTTCATGCAAATTGAGATGTTTTCCTCTAAAGACATTGGCCTTCCTCAAGTACATGGAGCGCCATCCAGCAATGCTGAGGCAAAGAGCAAAGCAATTGATAGAAACAAAGCATACAGCCAAGTCAGACGTAAATCTCCCTAGCCTTCATGCTCACGCTCAGGACCATTTATTGCTTTTGCAGTCCCAACCACTGTGTCTTTAATGAATGCCGGATGGTGGAAATCACGCGTCAGCTCCAAGTATTCAGGGGAGAAGCAGCGCACAACATCACTCCTTCTTGCTACTCTTTTCCTCCGGGTCGTAATAAGCAGAGGGCCCCACTCCTGTACAGGACGCTGCTGTTCTTGTGTAGCAGGCAGATGCGCGCCACTAAGGACTGGCGCAGCTAGGTCAGACTCTGAGGACTCTGCTAGTACCTCTTCAGGTTTAACAAATTGCATCAGGCGCCGCCTTTCGCGTGGATCTTCGTCCTGAGTGGCGACACGCAGCACACGTTCCTGCAGCGCAACAATTGTTCAAGAGGGGAAAGGCAGGAATCCTTGACGATGGTGCTCAGTGGGCATGTGCAGTCCTATGCACCAGCAACAAGGGAGCTTTACGCAGATTTGATAAGACAGATAAAAGAGCTTGGGTAGAATAAGCGTTGATGGCAGCTAGATACTATTATGTAGAACTGACTCCACACCACACCCACTCACCAATACAAGCCCCTGAATCTGCGCTAGTGCAGCAAATTCATCTGCTTCGCCTTGCAGAGCTGGCAAGATGACACAAAGGCGCCCACCTGGTGCCTGCATATGCAGAGGGGATGCAGAATGACGGGTGCATGCAAGCACCATGAGTCGCAAACCTACCACTCAACAGGTACAGCTTTGTAATCTAACCTAACCTAACCTACCACTCAAAAGCTTACTAAGATAAGCGATTGGGGTGTTGTTCTCTACAATATCCCGTTCCTGTGAGAGTGCAGCTATAAGCCCAGAGACAAGAATGGAGCAAAGGCGTGGCAGCTGTAAAAGTCAGTATCAATAAGTACCAAAGCATGCAAAGACATTTCACAGCAGTGTATAATATTAATTGCCTTGTTGCCAATGAGCTCATGCCCCTTCAAGACTTCCTTTACGCTTCCATACATCCATTTAAGTGCATACACCCTGCCTTCACCGTGTCAAAGTAGGGGCATGAAGGTAACACCCTCAGTGATTTCGCATTGCAAGAAAGTACACACATCTAATCCCTAGACAATGGTGGACTGATTCCACCTTTTTGTGCGAAAGCCAACAATGTGCGAAAGCCAACAATGGAAAACGATTGCATAGCGGATCTTCAAAGGGGACCCACCAGGAGCGCGCGCGCACCCTCTGCCAATTCGCTGTAACTGAGGCCCTGCAGGAGAGTTTGATCCAAGTGCGCGCTTGAGATTCATTTCAACACCAGCCTTTATCATCTGGTCCGGGACAAGTTAGCCCTGGCAGCACATCCTGTGCCACCTCATCAAAAAGTGTGACGTGGTCTCCGTCGGCGCTCAGAATGCACACACAAGACGGGTCAAAAAGACAGGGGTTCGAAAAACACAGGTTGAGCTGATAGACAGAGCAACAAGGACGGACAGCCTGGAGCGGCCAGCACACAGCTGTCGGCGAACAGACTGCCGAAAGTCAAGGACAAATGTGCAGGGCTGTCCTGAGGTCAAGTTGGCATCGGTGGCATCCGCTCCCAATTATGCTCGGCCCCTCTTCCCTCCCCAGCGCCTTACACACCTGGTTTGCATCTGCATGCCTGGCAAGCACACGCTGCGCTTGGGGTGTGCGCAACCCTTCGGGGTAGCTTCTTCTCGCCCCAAGGATCCCTTTGACCCTGAGGCCATCTTCACCTCCATTGTCAGCTGAAATGGAGGCGGCGGAGGCAGGAACTGAAATCTCTCCTTTGCTGTTGCCGTTGTTGCTACAAGCACTACCACCCCCTTGAACACCCTCTGACCCGGAGGGACCTGATGCTGTTCTCAGCTGCCCCTGCAAGCTTCTCGCATTGCTGTCATCCTGATTTGTGAGTTGCTTGAGAGAGGGTGCGCTGCGCAGCGCCCTCCAACCCTGCCGCCTCTTGCGCGCCACACGCGCCTCGCGTGCCAGCTCCAGCGTCTTGAAGCTATGCGTGAAGAAAGGAGGGTTGGAGACGATCAGGTCGTATGTACCCAAGGGGGCTACATGGCTGCTGGTGCTGGTGCTGATGCTGGCTCTCGTGCTGCAGCTGCTGTCAACACTGCCGCTGCTGCTGTCGCCGCCACCGCTGCCGCTGCTGCTAAGCTGGCTCGCAGCCGTGCAAGGGCCTTTTTCAGGCCTGCTGCCAGCCAGTGCCTGTGCCACCAGGGCCTGCAGGCCCATATGGAAGACCCTGACCTTTGTCGGCCACGGCGAGGCCAAGACGTTCTGGGTGGCCTGCCATCGCAGCAGGCCAGCATCAGGTACAGGTCAATGCTCCTGAGCAGTTAGTGCGCAGCAGTTGAGCTCCTGCATGCATTAATCCCTTGCCTGCAGCAGTGATGAATATCCAGCACATGACCGCACATTAAGAAAGCCCCTCCATTCATGCGGCTAGATTGAATTCTGAGATCGGCTTCGTACAATGAGGAATCGTCATCGACGAGAATGACAATTACAGGTCTCAGAAATTGATACGATTTTGGCTCAACATGACTTCATCAGGCACCCCAAGAAGCTGGAGCTCTCCTTAATGCAAGCTGTCCCTCATATTCACTGCCATTGATCATTCTTCTTGTGTGAATGTGTGGGTGTGCAAGAGAGAGATATATATATATATATATATATATAGAGAGAGAGAGAGAGAGAGAGAGAGAGAGAGAGAGAAAAGAGAGAGAGAGAGATGGAAGCTCTATAAGAAGGGATGGGTATATAGGGTCTGATCAAAATGCCAAAGAGTCTCTGTAGAGGCTCAAATAGGCTCTAAAGAGGCTCTATAGAGCTTCGACGGGGGTCTGCCAAACCGTAGTATTCACCCAATTCTATCTATAAATTACAGGCTATAACACACGTGCACACACACACACACATACACACACACACATGCAAACCCAGGTAAATGCGGTTGAGGTTTTCAGATCACTTGAAGGTATTTTGAAGATGGATCCTCCGTATTTTCCTTGTACTTACTTGCTCGTATGCGTCTGCATCTACGTCAATGGCATCCACACAAGCAGCTGGGCTTGCCCTCTGTGCTGCCATCAAGGCTAGAACGCCTGTTCCGCAACCCACATCAAGGATTCTTTGGGCTTGTTGCGGATGCACCCAGGAGCCCAGGAGCATGGCATCAGTACCCATCTGCATGTTTCAAATTGAATGTATGCGAGCATGCAAGCTTCGTCATGGACATTCCGTGAGTCCAGGCAAGAGGATGTGCAATGTTTGAAGCAGCCAGCAAATTAGAACTTCACATATCGATAGGAGTTAGTCGCTTTTGATTTGCACACTCCTGTGCGCCATGCTCCTGAGATCAGCAACAAGACAGGGCAGCGCCACATGTAACATGTCACATTGACAAGATCTGCTTGCACACACCTTCATTGCACACTGATCGTGTGAAATGTCAAAGTGCTTCATGCGAAAAGTGGCTGGCCTGACACCTGTGGAGGGCAACACAGGCAGCGCGCTGCTATGCAATCTCCATTGCAGATGGCGCAAATATCCAGGCTGCGGCTTGCTGATTGTCCAATGAGGCTGTAGAGCAAGCACCATGGTCCTTAAATGATCGAGGAGCAGCAGGCTTTGTTGCAGTTCAAGTTCATGCCCATCCCTTTTAGACCGTATCTAACTTAATAATTGAAACAGTCAAAATGTCCACTTCAGGTTCTTTAGTTTCTCAGCTAGTTTCAAAGCTACCGCAAGAGCACAGAGACATCCTGTTGTGGAGAGACCCCCGCAAGAGTGGCATCTGCTTCGGGGGCAGCACAGCCGTGTACTTGCTGCTGGCCTGGGCCCCGATATCTTTTTGCGTATTGGGCCTGCAAGCTCTCGTTGTAAGCAGCAGGCTTGGTGGAACGCCGCAGCTGCATGCATCTGGATGTCTTTGTGTAGGAAGTAAAGAGTGGTGTGCTGCACGGGGCGTGGAAGAGCTCGCTGCGGGGCAGGGAGGTGCTCTCGCGCTCGCCGATCGATGTTCCTCCTCCCTTTTCACTCTTTCGCCCGCGCATGCAGGTGCTAGTGGCTACCACGCTACTTTGGAACCTGGCAGGCACTGCTTTGGGGAGGTGCGTTGTGCAGCTCTAAAACGGGCGCCTTGAGCAGCTGTTGGTGGGGATGTGAGCGATCCACCCCATTCTGAGCTACAGAGCCACGTCCTTCCCACAACCCTGCACATGTATACAGGAGTGGACCACCTGTGCCGGAGGTATTGCGAGCAGGGATTAGTGAGGAGGAGCTTAATGTGCTGACCCAGAAGTACAGGCCCATCATCAATCTGGTCCTGAGTGAGTCTCCTGTGCAGCCTCTGTGCATGCGCACGTGAGGTTGCCAAGATAGGCCATCATAGAGGTTTCTGCTTGTTTGTGCAACGACTGAAGTACGATTTGGGTTGCCTCGCCCGCGCGGAGCCTGCTCAAGAAGAGCTCGGCACCATGCGCCCTGCTCTGACTGCCTTGTGCCCAGATGCACCGCCCTTTCTGTACATGCCTTCGTGTTGTAATCACACAGGATCTGTATTCGATGTATCTTGGTCTTGCCGCCAGTCTATGCTCAGACGCACACGCACTGCAAAAGGCGATGCATTTTTATAAGGCAAGCTGCTGAGGAGGAGATGTCAATTCCTGACTTGATAAGGCTATTGGGTTTGGTTGATTTGCTTTTTAACATGTCTGAACGTGTCAAATGAAAAACTGTAATTCTACCCAAATCCTTCACGCCTGGATCCAGCAGGAAAAAAGCTCTGTCAGTGCACTAAGTCTTGGTCTGAGCACTGTCTGCACTTACAGTGGACGCAGCAAGGCGGACCTGCCGTATGCATTGCACTTGTATTCTTCTTCGGAATGTTTTAATTGCCAGTCCTTCAATGTCATTCGCCATGCTCGCATTTACCACAATGCAGTAATTGTCGGCCAGATTCTTGGTGGCAGCAAACCAGCCCTTTCTCTGAAGGTAAGTCAGGTTGAGCTATGAACATTATAGGCTCAGCAGTCAATTAGTATTTTTCTGACAGCATGCATCTCCGAGTGAATCATTTTGTCAGCACATGCTATGTATGCAAGGCACGCACACATTCTCGGTGCGCAAAACTCATATGCAAACTGCCTTTTGTTAGGCCGGTCTGCCAAGCACAGAAAGAAAGCGTTTGTGCTCCGGTGCCCTCAATTGTAACTATTTCACAGCTAAAAAGTTCTTCTTTCTTGTAAAAGATGCTTTTTATTTGCATTTATTTCTTTCTGTGTGTCACCCTGATTCATATCTTAAAATGTTCCTACCTGCTTAGAATTGCCTTGTGACATCTGAGCCACTTTTCAGTTTTGAAGGAGCGCATGCTAATTTTTAGTCCTCTGATGATAATTCAAATCACCTACAGGTCTTTGGCGCTGGCCTGGTATTGAGCTGGGTCGCAGCCAGGGTATCATTGCTGACTGCGGCATACCTGGGTGAGTTCTTTACTAACTGCCGTTTCGCCACGCAAGCTGTCTCAAGCGCAGAATTGTCAAACCAGATTGAAATTCTTTGGAGCCAACTTAATGCAGAGATGCAGCCCCAATGTACCTAGCATGTGCGTGCCAAGCAAAGCTATATCATGCACACTGCTTGCACGCTTCAAAGATAAAATGGTGAAAGATGGGACATTGGAATTATGCGTAAGGATGGGTAACAGGATGTTTCAAAAACCCAAAGAGGCTCGTCTAGCCTCTACACAGCCTCAATCTACATGGAGAGGGCCTTGGTGGTATTTTTTTTGGAAAACTGCTTTTCGCCGTCACATTCAAACGCCCTAGGACTTGTATGAAGTTTGATTATATAAAAAGCATGTAGCCTGTGATGGAAACAGAGATGGGCATTTCTTGGCCAGGGCCAGCCAGCCCGCAGCTTGGCCTGAAACTCGGCATATGTTTCTAGCAAAACTTTTGACTGGGGATGCCAAGTTTTTGTGGCTGCAGGTGCAGCGTGCAGTCAGAACAGCCATAAATTTCACAAACTTTGAGCTTTGATTTCGCCAACAAGGCCACTTTAGCTGAAAGAAACAGGAACGGACAGCTATCTGATGGTGCAGGCTCAATCAGCATGGCTCTCTGTGATGAGTACTCGGGAATGCGGGTGGGGCAGTGCTCTGGGCTGCAATTTTGTGCGCACCAGTGAAGTCGTTCAAGCTGGTGACTTGGTGGATATGTGATGTGATGTAATACGTAAAAATTGAGTAACATGGTGGAGGGCTTCTCTTTTGGGATGGGCATCGCCATTTTTTTGGCGTTGCTTGCTACACCTCCCTTGCTTCTTCCTGTCTGGTACGCTTGCAATGTGTCCAGGGGGTCAGTGAATGTGTTTTGTGCAAGCTCTGCATGGAGCCATGAGAAGTAGCAGTTGTTGGGAGAAAAAAACAGAAAACGGGCATTTCTTAGTGAGTTTGATAGCACTGAGTACTGGCCAACTCCTCCCCCCTTCTGTTTAGAACTGGTCTTCCCTCAGCTTGCCTAGGGTCGCCCCCATGAACAGCTCACCCCCTTGCAAGCCAAGAATGTTTCACTTAAGCGCGCACTTAGTTTCCCAACTGACTTCTGCAACCCCTACATCATTCTGTGTCTTGATAAGTGCACCAGAAGCTGATTTTTTGCTGCAACTGGCGATGCTTAGCAGGTGGGGAGGAGGGCTGTTGTGGGCCTGGGTGCGTGGTGCCAGTAGGCATCAGGTGGTGGAATGACCACTACCTCGCGCGCACACCAGGCTCTAAAAAACCGAGCGCATGTCGGCGTTCATAAGGATTTTTTTGGGGCGAAGGAGGGGAGCGGCCCAAGAACAAAGGGCCTTTGCATGAGGTCAATTTGGAAAACTCCCATCAAAATCCGCTAAATCCACCGATTGGCCTAATTCCATTTTTACTAGAAGCATATTGACTCCCCAGATACGCAAGTTTGCACACTTAACTTTGGGTTTGAGCAGGGGGGCAGAAAATGTGCAGAGGCTGAAGGCTCACTGAGTGTCCAGCGGCGTTGGTCTTGAGTGTCCAGCGGCGTCTGGTCTTTTCAGCAAGCCGTTCAGCAACATCACGTGGAGCAGCCTCTTTCCAATGACCAGCTAATAATATTTGGGACAGCAGATTCGTTGGGATGTGAGTATCTGTCAGCAGGTTATTTGACTTGTGTCACCCTGTGAAAACAGCTGTGCTTTACACATCTTGTTGAAGAAAAAGTACTTAGTGCTCTTATTGATCTCGCGATGAATTTATAGGATTAATTCCAGCACGCTCTTGCAACCTGCCAGGAGTATAATTGATAACTTTTTTAAAGAGCCTGCAAGGTATGGTAATTTAGCCACTGCCCCACCCGGGCCCCCCCCCCTAAACCCCCACGCCCCAAACGGGCGAAGGACACTCTCAATGTAGGTTGCTCAAAGTGGAAGCGCTCTAAGGGTGACGGTTAGCCTGGGGAGCTACGTATCCGCCAGGATCCCACCCTTGCTCAGAGAGTTGCTGAGCGCAAGAGGGTGCTTGCTGCTGCCATTGCGACCAGACCCCCTCCTGCTCCACCCAGGCCTGTGGGTAGGTAGGCCAAGACTAGAGAGGCCTGCTTCCTCATTCATGAAATGTAAGCCTGTGGTGTGGGTAGAGCTGCTGCCCTTTCGGCTTCCCAGCCATCAGATGCATGTGAGCTTGCGCCTGCACTACTCAGGCAGAGCAGCAGCAGAGGTAGAGAAAGCAGCTGAAAGGGATTAAGCAGCAGCGGGTATGCCTCAGGTTGGATTTGCGGGGAAAAGGGCATGTGCACGTGCATCTATGGGCCTCACTATTCCCGCGTGAATGAGTGGGAAAAGGAATTTGCACTGAGCATGGCAGAGTGGTTAAGTGGAGAGCCCGAATTCGTCATAAAATTTGAATGCCAAATGGAATATGATTAAGGACGGGTAAATAGGGTGTCTCAAATTTCTAGGGGTCGGCGTTGGCCTATAGCGCTATATAACATCCCAAAATATTTTTAAATATAACATCCCAAAATGGTGCCCTGCTGGTTCGCTCATTTCAGGCGCCCCTAAAGTGACTGGTTGGCCTGAATCGATTCTTTGAATCAGATTCAAATACTGTTGTACTTGGGCGAAAACCTTCGTCTGGCCGGGTTGCCCCAGACGGTTCCTATGTGTGCCAACTTAAACATGTCTGCTGCTGTGGCGAACAAGGTGGGCAAGCAGCACACAAACTCTTGACCAGATACAGTAGCTGGAGCTCAAGGCTAAGAAATGGGTGCAAACAGCGCCAGGAGCAGCAAAGTGCAGCTTGGGCATGGCATTATGAGTGGCGCAACTTC